>MKWU01002966.1_pt1 | contig 23538 bp, 22 predicted proteins | sample 809101 | NCBI WGS metagenome assembly MKWU01 (sample SAMN05860141, study PRJNA318959) | sponge metagenome | host: Aplysina aerophoba | place: Slovenia: Piran, Adriatic Sea, Gulf of Piran | collected 2013-05-07 | reverse complement strand
AACACGCTCCACACCCAGCGCGAACCACCCCCGACGCCGCCGACCGCCGCCAACCCGCGCAGTACAGTCGTGCTACACTTTCTGCATGAGCACGACGACGACTATCAGACTCGGCGACGAGGACAGGCTGCTGCTGGCCGAGCTCGTCCCGGAGTTCGGCGACCAATCGACTGTCATCCGGCAGGGAATCCGGTTGCTCGCCCAAGAGAGCCGACGGCGCGAGACGCTCAATGAGGTGCTCGAAGCGTGGGAGGCGGAAGCCGGGCCCCTGGACGAAGCTGAAGTCGACTCGATGAGCCGCCGCTACTTCGATCGGTGATCCTCGACGCGGGTCTGCTGGTTGCGTTGGATAGCGGCGAGAGTGCGGCGCGTTCCTTCCTGGCAGCGTCCGTGAGAGCCGACGAGACCCTGCACACAACTGCGCCGGTACTTGCCCAGGTCTGGCGTGACGGCGCGCGACAGGCGCGCCTGGCCCGCATCGCGCAGTCGATGATCGTGCATCCGTTCGCAGCGGACGACTACAGCGCAGTGGGCCGGCTGCTCGGCAGATCGGGCACCGGAGACGTCGTGGATGCGCATCTCGTCGTGCTTGCCGCACAGATTGGGCACAGCATCATCACCTCGGACGCGGGGGACTTCATCGCACTCGCCGGCCGCCTCGGGATCGCCGCACCGAGGATCCATCGCTGGTAGCGATCCGACGACCGATCAACAACCGCCGACAGCAGCGCCGGTGGCTGAGGGCGAGAAGTAGATCAACGCCGGAAATGTCCGTTATGTAAAGTCACTGACCGACCGGCTGCGAGCGGGTCGGAATTCGAGCTCTCGCACCAGGTCGGGCTCGCGGATGAAGGGCCGGGCATCGCCAGGCGCTCGCCGAACTCTGCGGCAGTCGTGTACTTTCTACGCACGAGCTGACAACCCGCGCCGTTCGGGAAACGACGCGTCCGGGCATGGAGCGTGGGTGAACACATCGAATCCCGCGAGCAATTGCCCGAACACCGCCCAGGTAAGGGTGCAACTGCAAGTTTGGCAGTGCCACCCGTACAATCCGTTCGACTGCAACTGGTACACCAGGGCGGAGAGAACACACACGAAGTACTCAGGGAAGCGAGTGGCCGTGCACTATCGGTGCCGCACGTCGGAGACCGCAGGTTGGCGGACCCGTGTCACGGTGAAGGTCACTATCTCAGGCTGGTTCGACAAGTCGAACACGCGCAGCAACGCGAAGAACATAGAGTGCCAAGTCTGAACCCGAAGTGACGCCGTCCGTGGTCAGCGTTGTTGTCGTCGGCGCCCTGTGCGAGTTGGACGACGATGACACCTACATGCTGGCGTTTGTCTACGATAGCCCGGCGCTGCGACCGCGGGTTGTGACCCTGCCAGCGCCGGCGAACACAGAGACCCTGGACCCGGACACCGAACTGCCCCCGCTGCGGCGGTGGTTCGAAGGGGAGAGTGAGCGGCGCCCCCGGAGGTGGTTTCGGCGGCGGTTCGACGATGTCACGCTGGTTCACATGCCGCTGGACCACCGCCACCGCAGCATGACGTCCCGGGAGCGCCGAAGCGAGATCGGTTCCCTCAGCGTCACAGAGTTCGCAGACCTCAGCGACGGCCAGCGCGTCGTTCTACGAAATGACCGTGGTTACGGTTGGATTTGGGGAGACTCACCGGGCCCCTTGCCTGGCGTAACACGCCAGAGCTTGGCAGAAGACATCCGCTATTACCTTGTACAGCTCGAAGAGGACTGGCCAACCCCGCCTGAGTGGGTCGTTGAACTCGTGGCTCACCTCTATGAAATCGAGATCGACCTGGCATCAGTGCAAGCAGCGCTGCGGGCGCCGTATCACGTTGAGTTCGGGCCCCACCTCTCGCAGCAGTTGCAACACTGAGGTCCATCGGCAGCCTCACCGCTGCGAGAGCCGGGCCTCCGTTGCTGCGAAGACTTGGACTTGTCCGCCCCTGTAGGGACATTCACGGGCCATGGATTGAGCACCCGCGACGACAGCCCTCCGTAGTGGACCGACTCGTCTTTGACTCGGGCCGTCACCGGAATCCGAACCGGCCCGGACCGGCGGCAGGGCCGTCTTCGTCGCGGCCGCCGCCGCTGCGCTCTTCGCCGCCTGCAGCCCAAGCGATCCCCCGAGCGCTCCCCCAGCATCGCCGCCGCTGATAGCACCACCCCCCGAGCCGGAACCAGTCACCACAATTACCACCGGGCCGGCCGAGGCGCCCTCGCCTTCACCAGCGACGGCGGCCGCGACCTGGGGATGGGCCTGTGACGCGCCTCCCGGAGCAGTCCGCTGTCGCGCTCACCGGGTACTCTGGGACCATGACTCGGCGTGAACTCGTCCTGGGCCCCCACCGCGATGCCATCAAGGCCGCGGCGGCCGCCAACAAGGCCACCTCCATCGCCTTGGTGGACTCGGCGGCCCGCGGCGACGACGGCCCCGACAGCGACGTGGACTTCCTGGCGAGGTTCGAAACGGGGTCGTCCCTGTTCGACTTGGCGCGCCTGCAAGGCACCCTCGAGGAACTGCTTGGCGTCGAGGTGGACGTCGTCTCTGCTGGTGGCCTCAAGCCCGACGAGTACGAGGGGCATCGGGCGATGCTCCTCGATGCGATTGTCCTGTGAACCGCCGAAGGCGAGTGTCGGACGCGGACCGGGTCCGACACATCCGGAAGGCGGCCTCCAAGCTCGCCGAGGTCGTCGCCGACGGCCGGGACATGTTCGACGCAAGTTGGCGCCATCAGGACCTCGCCGCCTACCAACCAATGATCATCGGCGAGGCCGCCGGCCATCTCTCTGAGGAGTTCGTTGCTGCCCATCCCGGCTTGGAGGTGGCGCAGGCGAAGGCGCTTCGCAACGTCGTCGTCCACCAGTATGACGACGTCGACCCCGCCCAGGTGTGGACCGCGCTGATAGTCTCGGTGCCGGAGTTCGTCGAGGCGCTGCCCGAGCCGCCACCCATCGAGCCTCCAGTGCCTCCTCTCGGCGCCGGCATCTAGCGACCCGTCAGCGCTGGGACGCAGTAGACGCCTGCAAGAGCACCGCCGACGCCGGTCTTGTGCTGCGGATCGGGCACAGTGGAACCGGTGGAGGGCACAGCGAGCAGCTCACCGCCAAGATGTGGTCCCTCGCCGGCGCGGCCCTCAACCTGCTCTGCCGAGGTCGAGCAACCCCAACCCGACGACCCCGAACCCGACAAGACCCTCGATCTTTGGCCGGGGCAGTCGTGTACTTTCTATGCACGAGCTGACGACCCACACCCTTCGGGAAACGACGCGTCCGGACATGGGGCGTGGGTGAACACATCAAATCCCGCGAGCAATTGCCCGAGCCGCGCCCTGGTAACGGTGAGGCTGCAAGCATGGGAGTGCGACGAGACATATCCTTACCGCTGCGCCTGGTACACCAAGGAGACAAAAACACAGACGAAGTATTCAGATCAGCGGGTGGCTGTGCACTTTCCGTGCCGGACGAGTAATCGTTCGAGTTGGCGGACACGTGTCACAGTGAAGGTTCCCATTTCTGGGTGGTTAGACAAATCGGACAAAGACACGAACGAGAAGATTATCAGGTGTCAAACCTGAACCCGAACTGACGCCGTCGTGGAAAGCGTTGTTGTTTTCGGCGCCATCGTCGAGCTGAGCGACGAAGACCCCTACATGCCGACGTTTGACTACGATAGCCCGGCGCTGATACCCGGGGTTGTGATCCATCCGGTGCCAAACGCGATGGATATCCCAGACCCGAACACCGAACTGCCTTTTCTCCGGCGGGGATCTATTAGGCGGGTTAGGCTGCCGCCTCAACGGTGGTTCCGTGGATCGGGTGTACATGCCACGCTGGATCAAACTCCGGGGTTTCAGCGTCGGTGGATGGAGTACCGGGAGCGCCGAAGGGAGATCGATTCCCTGAGCGTCATGGAGTTCGCAGACCTCAGCGACGGCCAGCGCGTCGTTCTACGAAATGACCGTGGCTACGGTTGGAATTGGGGAAACTCCCCGGGCCCCTGGCCTGGCGTAACACGCCAGAGCTTGGCAGAAGATATCCGCTATTACCTTGCGCAGCTCGAAGAGGATCGCCCAACCTCGCCTGAGTGGGTCGTTGAATTCGTGGCTTGCCTCTATGAAATCGAGATCGACCTGGCATCAGTGCAAGCAGCGCTGCGGGCGCCCTATCACGTTGAGTTCGGGCCTCACCTCTCGCATCAACTGTAACACTGAGGTCCGTCGGCTCGGATTCAGCGTCGGCGGTTGGTCCAGTAGTGCTTGCGGACGTGCACGGCGACGTTGCGGGGGTTGTCGCGCCAACACTGCAACGGGTCGAAGCCGTCGTGGGCCAGGCACATGTTGCACGACACGCACTCCACGCCCCCGGTGCGGCCCGCTTCCAGCTTGCGAACCAGGTCCGGCTCGCGGATGAAGGGTCGGGCCATGGCCAGGAAGTCGGCGTCACCCGAGGCGAGGATGTCCGTCATGGTCTGCGTGGTGCGGACGCCGCCCACGAGGATGATTGGCAGCCCCGTGGCCTCCTTGACCGCACGGGCGAACGGCCGATAATAGGCCTCGGCTCCCGCCGGTTGCCTGGCACGCTGGACCAGCAGGTTGCGCCACGCCTGCGCCCGTCCCACCGCCACATACGGTCGTATGTTCTCGAAGTAGCTCCGCATCACCCCGTAGGTGGTCTCGAAACCGTCGATGCCCCGCTCGGCCAGGCCCCGGGCACGTTCCAGCGACTCGGGGCGCTGCAGCCCTCCGGGCACCGAGTCCTCGACACTCAGGCGGGCGGTCACGGGAAGCTCGTCGCCGACCGCGGCGCGTACCGCCTCGGCCACCTCGAAGAAGAACCGGCTGCGGCGCTCGGCGTCGCCACCCCAGTCATCGTCGCGGGTGTTGGCGTGCGGTGAGCAGAACTCCGAGATGAGGTAGCCGTTGCCGCCGTGGATGTGGATGCCGTCGAAGCCGGCCTCGGCGGCCCGCCGGGCAGCGTCCCCGAAGGCCCGCACCAGGTCGCGGACCTCGTCGCTGCTCAACTCCTCGGGCTGGATGGTGTACATGGCGTTGGGAACCGGCGAGGGCGCCACCGGCGTGATCCGCGACATCATCGTCTGGCTGCCGCAATGGCCGATCTGGGCGAAGATCCGGCCGCTGGCCTCGTGAACGGCCTCCGTCGCCTGCCTCAGCCCGGGAATCACCTTGTCGTCGTGGATGCCCGTCTGGTTGGCGCTGGCCTGCCCGCGTGGATCCACGTACATGTGCCCGGTAAGCAGCAGTCCCGCTCCCCCCTCGGCGAGCCGGCGGTAGAGCTCCACGAACGAGTCGTAGACCACGCCGCTCGGCGACGCCATCGTCTCGGAGGTCGCTCCCCGCACGATCCGGTTGGGCAACTCCAGCGAGCCGATCCGACCGGGTTGCAGGTACGGCGGCGCGGGGCTCATCGCCGTCAACCTAGCGTCAACAGCCACCGTCCCTGAACGGGTTGCTGCCCTCGGCGGGGAGCGCGCCGCCATAAAGGCGCCATTGGGAGATCCAGTCGAACGAGCACAGTCCCCCGAACTCGTCCTGCAGGTTCGCCAGCATGCGAAGCGAGAAGTCCGTGCGAAGCGCCGCCCAGAGTTCGGCCCCGTTCGTGATGTTCTCGGTGTACCAGGCGGGCACGCGGCCGGCTACGGCGCTGCGCAGAACCTGCTGCGCCTCCCGCGACAGCGCGTCGGCGGATCCGGGGCACTCGAAGAAGTTGTAGTAGAGGAGCCAGTGATGCGGCGCCACGAGATGCTGCAGCGCGTCGGCCAGCAACTCGACGTCCGTGTTGAGATCATCGAACTGGGGCGTGCAGTCCGACGTCCGCAGCGCGAAGTACAGCTGCGCCGCGCCCCACGCCCTGCTCGGCGCCAGACCGGTGTGGAGGTCGTAGACGTGGGCCAGTTCGTGCACCGCGATGCCCAGGTCAACCTCTTGCAGCTCGAAGCTGCTCACAGTGCACCTCAGCGGGGGTGAAGACACATCGCACCGGCTGCTCACCGCGCCACCGCCGGGCAATTCCGCCAGCGCCGATCTGGGGCGGGCATGATCCCACGCCGCCCGCAGCCACGGGAGACGGCTCTCGTGCTGCGCCACGACCGCATCCAGCCAGGTCCTCAGGAATTGCGTCCCGTTGGCGGGCGGCTCGGCGAGGTCGAATTCGTCGAAGTCCCCGACAGGGGTTGGCACGAGCCTCGTCTCGAACGTGCCGTCACCCAGCTGCCCGAAGCGATTGTTGCCCCAGCACGACACCGAACCGTCACGGTGCATGGCGCAGGCGTGTGACTCGATCGGCTTTTCCTCGCCGCTGAAGTGGATGCTGCTGTCGGTGCTGGCGGTGATGGCCACCACCTCGCTGATCTCCCTGAGCCGCCGCGGCTGGGACCGCGGTTCGGTGGTGCCGTCACCGAGTTCTCCGGAGTTGTTTCGGCCACCCCAGCACGACACGTCGCCCTCGGTGTGCAGCGCACAGAAGTTGTTCACGCCAACCGAGACGGCTGCAACATCCTGGAGATTCTGCACACGGATCGGGAATATGGGGGTGCTGTTCTCCCAGCAATGCACGCTCCCGCCGGCGGTGACCGCGCAGACCTTGCCCCAACCGAGCGCAACGGAGGTTGCACCGCGAATCCCCGGAACCTTCTGTGGCGAGAGAGGACTGGATCCGCCCACCCCCGAGCCCCAGCACGACACGGTGCCGTCGAAATGGACCGCGCATGTGCCGCCATCACCCGCCGCGATCGTCGCCACATCCCCCAGACCGGGAATACGCTGAGGTCGGGACCTCGAATCTCGGGTCCCGTCCCCGAGTTGCCCGCCGCCGCCCGACCCCCAGCACGACACGCCGCCGTCGTCGTGCACCGCGCACGTGTGGTCGCCGCCGGCGGCGACGGCCACTGCGTCGTTGATCCCCGGAACCCGGAGCGGCACGTTGACCCAAGAGGCGCTCACCTGCCCGATCTGTCCCTCGCCGCCCGGGCCCCAGCAGGAGATCGTCCCGTCGTCGTGCAGCGCGCAGGTGTGCGACGCAGAGTTTATGTGGGCGCCGACGGTCACGGCCACGACGCCGCCAAGCCCGGTCGTGCTCAGCCGATCACGCACACCGTTGCGACCCCAGCAGGTCACCCCGCCGTCGAGTTGCACAGCACAGGTGCGATCGAAGCTGGAGGCCAACAACGTGTCGGCACTGCGAGAGCGGCCGCCGAGCGCGAACCCGGTCGTATCAGAACGCCACGCGGTCACCGTCACCGGTGTGCTCACGAGCCAGCGACCGGCGGTCACCGTCGCGGGGAAGAAGCGGCGCGCCGGCGTCAGCCTCTGTCCCCAGCTCCCGTCGGCCCGTCGCTGCTGAACGGCAAACTCGATGCGCCCGTCCGCGACGCGTCGCGCCGCGATGCGCACGTCGATCTCGCCTGTCCAGTCGAAGTCGGGGCGGGACGAGACGTTCACCGTGACCGGCGAACTGCCCAACCAACGATCGACCGTGGTCTCAGCGGCGACGAACCGCAACCGCGGCAATTGCCGGGTTCCCCAGCGGCCGTCCGGCGATTGCCGCTGCAGCCCGAACTCCGTGCGCCCGTCGGCAAGGCGCTTCGCCGCGATGCGGACCGATCCGCGCGCCTCGCCCCCCACCTCGGCTTCCATCTCCTGTGCACCGACGGTGACGGAGGCGCCCGCGACACTCGCCGTGCACAGCAGAAGCACCAGTGCCACAGGGCCGAGCCGTACCATCACAGGGAAACCGTTCGCACCAACCCCGAGCCCTCCCCCCGATCCGGACCGCACCCTATGGCCACGGGCCCGCCGGGCCAAATCCTCGGCGACCTAGCAGCCACCGTCGCGGAACGGGTTGGCACCGGCAGCCGGGAAGCGCGCCGGATCGAACGGGCCCGCCAGCCAGCCGGTCGTGCACAGACCACCGTAGGCCGCGGCGAGGTTGGCGAGCGCGGGCAGCGACGGTGCACCGCGCCAGGCCGCCCACACCGCCCGGCTGTCGGCGAAGTTCTCGGTGAACCAATCCGGCACTTCGCCGGCCAGGGCGGCACGGAGCACCTCCTCGGCCTCGCGGCTGGGCTCCGGAGGCAGGCCCGGACAGTCCCCGATCGCGTAGTACAGCATCTGGGCATCCGGCACCACCAGGTGCATCAGCGTGTCCGCCAGGAGTTCGGTGCCTGCTCCAAGGCCGCCGGTCACGTGGCACTCCGGATACGTGACCGCGAAATACAGTTGCGCCGCGCCCCAGGCCTCAGCGTGGGTGAGGCTGGTGGTGAGGTCGTACACGTGAGCCAGTTCGTGCACCACGAGCCCGAGGTGTTGCAACGACGTGACGCCCATGCTGAGGGCCTCGCAGGAATACGAGCCGTCTCTCACCAGGCAATCCGATCGAACGACGCCGTGCGTGGCCCGTGAGGGCGTGAAGCGCGCCCGGTCCCGGATCTCGTCCCAGGCGAGTCGCAGCCACGGGAACGCACTCTCGCGCTCCCGCACCACCTGATCCAGCCAGGCGCGCATCAACCGGTTCTCGGTGGTCGGCACGCGGTTACCGGTGATCCTGGCGGGCGGTTCAACAGGCACCGGCCCCAAGCGCGGCTGCTGCGTGCCGTCACCCAGCTGGCCGACCTCGTTGCTCCCCCAGCAGGAAACCGAGCCATTCGTATGCACGGCGCAGACGTGGACACCGGGTCCGTCGATTGTGGGCCAGTTCATCGAGACCGCCACCGCGTCCGCGATGCCCGCCACGCGCGCCGGTGCCGGCCGGGGCTGCCGAGTGCCGTCGCCCAGCTGCCCCGAACCGTTGTTCGTCCCCCAGCAGGCCACCCCACCGTCGGCTAGCAACGCGCAGGCGCTCCGGTAACTCGCCGTCACGGCCACGGCGTCGGTGACACCGGGCACGACTTCGGGAGGAGCACCATCGGCGGTATACCAGCAGACCACCTCCCCGTTGGCGCGGGCTGCGCACTTGCGACTCCGACCGACCCCCACCGAGACGACCGAGTCAAGACCCCCGACCTTCTGGGGCCTCTCGTAGTTCCGCGACGCGGCTCCCCAACCCCAGCACGAGACGCCGCCGTCCCGGTGGACGGCGCACGTCGAGGTCTGCCCGGCGGAGACCGTCGCCACGTCCGCCAGCCCCGGGACTCTCCGGGGGGAGGCAACCGGGTCGGTCGTTCCGTCGCCGAGCCGCCCCAATTCACCGGCGCCCCAGCACGAGACCCCGCCGTCCCGATGGACCGCACACGTGTGCGACTCCCCGGCGGCGATGGCAACAGCGTCGCTTAGGCCGAGAACCGGGCGCGCCAGGTATTGGGGGAGGAAGTCGCCCCCGCCGAGCTGGCCGGAGCCGCCGGGTCCCCAGCAGGAGACGGTGCCGTCGGAATGCAGGGCGCATGCGTGGACCCGCGAGGACAGGGTCTCCCCCATCGTCACGGTCACGACGTCATCCAGTCCGGCAGCCGCGAGGTGGTCGCGATAGCCGTTCCGACCCCAGCAGGAGACCCCGCCGTCGAGGCGGACAGCGCAGCTACGGCCCGCGGAGACCGCCATGAGAGTCTCGCCGCCCCGCGGCGCGCCGCCCCGCGTGAACTCCTCCGGCGAGTCGTCGGCAAGCGCCACGCCCAGCGTCAGAGGCGAACTCGACAGCCAACGCCCGAGCGTCGTGCCCGCCGGGAAGAAGCGCCGACTCGGCAACAGCCGCTCGCCCCAATCCCCGTCACCGCCGAGTTGCTGCAGCCCGAACTCCACGCGGCCGTCGACACGCTGCTGCGCCACGATCCGCACCTCGGCCTTCGGGACGTCGCCGCCGGCGACGGTGATGCTCAGCGGCGAACTCGACAGCCAGCGCCCGGGTGCAATCCCCGCCGGGAAGAAGCGCCGACTCGGCAACAGCCGCTCGCCCCAATCCCCGTCACCGCCGAGTTGCTGCAGCCCGAACTCCACGCGGCCGTCGACACGCTGCTGCGCCACGATCCGCACCGTCACGTCGGCATCCTGAGCACTCGCCGCCGCCGGCATCATCGCGACGCCCACCGACACGGCCAGCGCCGCCACCAAGCCGCGCCAATGCCGCCTCATCGATCCCCTCAGTACAAGCGACCTCTACACGTGTCGCAGGTTTGCCGTCTCCGTGTGGTCCATGATCTGCCGATCGTCAGAATACGCACCGACGGGGCACTTCGTATGGCCGCCCACAGCTCCGAGCCGCTGGGGATGTTCTCGGTGCACCAGTCGGAGATCTCCCGGTTGTCGTGGTGCGGGTGGGTTGTGTTGTCGTGTCCCGGGTCAGTCGTTGTCCGGTTGGCAGGTTCTGGTGGCGACGGCGCCGTTGTGGGTGGTGGTGAGTGTTCCCTGTTGCAGCGGTAGTTCTCGGCGGCGGCTTCGGTAATGGTGCGTGTGCAGGTTCTTGTGGTTGTGGCGCCGACGTGTCGGGTGGTGAGCCGGTAGCGGGGTCCGCCGGGCGCCACGGTGGGGCATCGGTAGGTGGTGGTTGTGGCCGCCGAACTCGGTGCGCCCGTCCTCGAGCCGGCGAGCTTCGATGCGCACCCGCTGAGACGGTGCGTCATCGAGCGGTGTGGCGTCCTGCGCGTCGGCTTCCTGGGCGTCAGCGGCCAACGGGAACGCGCCCAAAGACAGCAGCCCTGCAGTCAGGACAGCCAGCGCCGCGTTCTGAAGCGCCCGGCGCACGTCGACCTCTCCCCATCCTTCCGTCACGCCGCAGTGACCGCGGGATCGTATGTCCTGGTGCAGCACACGGGCCATTCCACGCCCCGTGCGTGTTACCCGACGATCCTCCGGGGATATCGTCGCGATTCCCATGCCGACCAGAAGAGCCGACGATCAAATGCGAGCCGACGGTGACTCACACCGACCGGCATCCACGGCAGAGAGCGGACCCCAACCTCGGCTGGAGGAGCTGCGAAACGCGGAGCACGACCCCGCCTATGGCGAGGCCGTGCAGCTCGCGCCACTCGTTCAGCGAGTCACGGCGGCCAACCCCAGTCCGTTCACCTTCGCCGGTACCGGGACGTACATCGTGGGCAGGAAACGGGTGGCGGTCATCGACCCGGGACCCGACGACGCCGCCCACGTGACCGCCCTGCTACGGGCGCTGGAAGGCCGAACCGTCACCCACATCTGCGTGACCCACACGCACAGCGACCACTCCCCCGCTTCCCGGGCGCTCGCCGCAGCGACGGGCGCATCGATCTTCGGATTCGGCCCCCACCCGCCAATCGACGCCGCCAGGGTTGGCTCCGGCCCGGCGGCGGTGGAGGAAGAACCCGGCGATTGGGCGTTCATCCCCGACGTCACGCTGACCCACGGTGACGTGCTGGCAGGTGACGGCTGGACGCTGGAATGCCTGCACACGCCCGGACACATCTCCAACCACTTGTGTTTCGCGCTCGCCGAGGATCGTGGGCTGTTCACCGGAGATCACGTCATGGGCTGGTCCTCAACGATCATCCCGCCGCCCGACGGCAACCTGAGCGACTACCTGCGGAGCCTGCAACTCCTGATCGACCGCGGCGACCGTGACCGGGCGTACTGGCCGACCCACGGACCGGCCATCACCTCACCGGTGCGCTACGCCCGGGCACTTCTGGCGCACCGCCATCACCGCACGGCGCAGATCCTGGAATGCCTCGGTGACGGACCTGCCACGATCCCCGAGTTGGTGGCCCGGATGTACACAGACACTCCGAAGATGCTGCATCCGGCCGCCGAGAGGTCGGTACTGGCGCATCTCATCCATCTTTGCGAGCAGCGCCGCGCGTCCAGCGAGCCCGCACCCGACGAGAGAGCTACCCGCTACGCCCTCGCCTGAACTCGCGCCTCATCTCACCGTTGGGCCGAGTCTGCCCACTAGCACCCGCCGCTGCGGAAGGGATTGGCTCCCGCCGGTGGGACCAGGGACCAGTCCGGCGGGAAGCCAACCCAGTCGGTCGAGCAGAGCCCGCCGAACTCGCTTGCCAGGCTCGCCAGCAGGATCGGCGACAGGACGCGCCGCAGCAGCGCCCACAGTCCGGCACCGTTCGTGACGTTGTCGGTGTACCAGTCGGGCACCTCTCCCGCCAACCCGGACAGGACGACCTCCTCGGCCTCGCGATCCGGCTGGTCTCCCAGACCGGGGCAACCGGTCTCGAAATAGGCAAGCGACGCCAACGGCACGACGAGATGCGTCAGGGTGTCGGCGAGAATTTCCGAACCGGGCCGCTGCCCGTGGTCCCGGAAGCAGTCTGGATATCTGATGCCGAAGTAGAGCTGTACAGCGCCCCAAGCACGACGCTGCGCCAGCCCGGTGGTGGCGTCGTAGACGTGCGCCAACTCATGAACGACGGTTCCAAGCTCCAGCTCGGAGACCATCATGCTCTCGGCTCGGCACGCGGACGGTTCGCCGGGTCCGTCGCAAACGGGCTGAACGATCCCGGAGATGCTGTCGAGCGGGACAGCGGAAGTCAGTTCTCGTACGTGGTCCCAGGAGGCTCGCAGCCAGGGGTATTCGCGCTCCCTCTGCCGGACGACCTCGTCCAACCAAGTCCGCAACAGGTCCGTGGCATCGCGGGGGATCCGATCCCCGGTAATCGGGGCCGGAGTAATGACCGCGGCCGCGTACGGCCTCCCCGTCGAGGTGCCATCGCCCAGCTGACCGGCGCGGTTGCCCCCCCAGCAGGAATACGAGGCGTCCTCGTGGGCCACGCAGGTGTGCGCCCCGATTCGATCCGATCCCACGCTCATCGTCACGGCCACCGCCGCCCCGACGCCGGGAATCCGAGCCGGGCGGGGTTGCGGGGACCTGGTGCCGTTGCCGAGCTGCCCGGCGGCATTCTGCTCTCCCCAGCACGACACGCCGCCGTCGTCATGCACCACGCAGACACCGCCGTCGCCCACCGAGATCGATACCGCCCCCGTCACCCCGTCAACCCGCTCGGGACGGGCCACGTCGGCCGCCGGCCAGCAGTAGACCTCGCCCACCACGGCCACCGCGCAGGTGCGATCCCAGCCGGTTGACACCGCGACCACTGCCGGCAGGCCGTCGACCCTGCCGGGGGTGAAGGTATGGACGTTGCCGGCTCCCCCGCCGGAACCCCAGCAGGTCAGGCCGCCCCCGGAGTGGACGGCACAGCTCGAGGTCGGTCCCGCATCGATCTTCTCGACGTCGCTGAGGTTCGGGACCTGCTGCGGGCTGCTGACCGGCGTCAGATTGGGATGGCCCAGTTGACCCAGCAATCCGCTGCCCCAGCAGGAGACCCGGCCGTTGGCGTGCACGGCGCAGGTGTGTTCCGATCCGGCGGCGAGTGCCACCGCGTCGGAGAGCCCGAGCACCTGCACGGGCAGGTAGCTGCTGTGCATCTCGCCACCTCCGAGCTGCCCCATGCGACCCGGGCCCCAGCACGACACGGTCCCGTCGCTGTGCAGTGCGCAGACGTGGAGAGCGACCTCGAGGTGGTCGCCGCTCGTGACGCTCACGACGTTCGCCAATCCGGCCACGCTCAACCGCTCCCGGGCACCGTCCAGACCCCAGCAGGTCACGTCACCGTCACCGCGCACCGCGCAGGTGCGGCCTCGGGAGGCGGCGATGAGGCTGTCGCCGCTGCGAGCCGCGCCTCGTACGAACTCGGGACCTCGCACGACAGCCGCCTCATCGGAGGAGAACCGCACGAGCGGCGGGTCACCGGGATCGAACTCTCCCGGAGGCGAGATCGCCTGCATCGGCCCGGACCCGGCTGCGGTAACCCCGGCGGGAAGTGCCAGCACAGCTGCAACGCTCACCCAGCCGAGCATGAGGGCGCACGCCGCTCGTGTCCCGCGCGGGTATCGAGTCCGGACCGCGCCAACGCCGGCGCCGGGTGGCCCGGCGACCGGCGCGGACTTCAACGGCTCCAGCGGTTCCAGCTGATCACGTTCTCGATCCCGCCGCGGGTGGCAGGTTTGAAGTCGGTGCCGAGCGTGTAGGCCACCGGGATGAGGGCGAACTGGCGGACTTGCTCGTACGGGATGTCGAGGATCTCCGCCGCCTCCCGCTCGTAGGCGAGGTGCAGGGTGGTCCAGCAGGTGCCGAGGCCGCGCTCACGGGCCGCCAGCATGAAGCTCCACGCGGCCTGGACGACCGAGCCGCCCTCGGCAACCACGTCGGTGGGACGCTCGGACCGGGTCGTCACACAGGGGATGAGCAGCACGGGGCTGCGGTGCATGTTCTCCGCCAGGTAGACCGCGGAGTCGATGACCCGTCGCTGCTGCGCCACCCACGTCTTGTCGTGACCCGCGAATCTCCCGCCGGAGGAGCGTCCGTCCCCGGCCGCCCGGTCGGCGAGGGTGGGTCCGCGCACGTACGCCTCGAACCCGCGCCGGTACAGCCCGGCGATCGCCTCGATCTTGTCGCCTTCGGTCACCAACACGAAGTGCCAGGTCTGCATGTTGGAGGCCGTCGGGGCCTGGACGGCCAACTCGATGCACTCACGCAACACCGACTCGGGCACGGGGCGGTCGAAGTCCAGCCGCTTGCGCACCGCCCGGGTGGTGGACAGCATCTCGTCGGTCGACAGCCCGAGCCTCGTCACACCACGAAGCGTACGCCCTCGCCCCGAGTGGCCAACGAACCGCCGTGGCGCCGACCCGCCGTTGCCCGCCCGCGGTGAGCGTCGATCCTGCAGTCGGGGGCGGCGGACTCCGGCGCGTCGCGGGACCTAGGAGGGCTCGTGCAGACCTCCGAGGGCCGGCACGAGCGGCGCCGAGCGGCTCCAAGTGTTGAAGCTCAGCACGCTGTCGAGGTCTCGGGCGGCGGGTTTGAAGTCGCTGCCGATCGTGTAGGCCACCGGGATGAGGGCGTACTGCCGCACCTCCTCATAGGGAATGCCCAGAACCTCCGCTGCCTCCTCTTCGTAGATCAGATGCACGGTTGTCCAGCAGGTGCCCAGGCCGCGCTCGCGGGCGGCCAGCATGAAGCTCCAGGCGGCCTGGATGACCGAGCCGGCTCCCTCGATCACGTGACGGGGATCCTCCGAGCGTCCGGCGGCACACGGGATCAGCATCGCCGGGCTCCGGTGGATGTTCTCCGCCAGGTGAATCCCCGATTCGATGACGCGGGATTGCTGCGTCCCCCAGGCGGGTTCTCGCTCCGCCCTGCGACGAGAAGCCTCGATGAACCTGGCTCTGTTCGGGTCCTGGGCGCGCCTGTAGATGGTGGCCAGTGCCTCCACCTTGGAGCGATCGGTCACGACGACGAAGTGCCAACTCTGACCGTTGGAGGAGGTGGGCGCCTGGACGGCGAACCGGGCGCACTCCCGCAGCAGCGATTCCGGCACGGGGCGGTCGAAGTCCAGGCGCCTGCGCACCGCCCGGGTGGTGCGCAGCATCTCGTCGGCGCTGAGTCCGAGTCTGGTGGTCATGCCCGCAGCGTAGGCCCGCGTCCTGCGGCGTTCAGGAGTTGGCCGTGACGGTCTCGAGAATGTCGCCGAAGCGTTCCAGGGCGGCAGCCCGGCGGGTGGGCACGTGCTCGGTGGGCCGGCCATCGACGGCCTCGTAGTTCCGCAGCACGTGGCGGCTGATCGTCACCTTGTGCACCTCATCCGCGCCGTCCACCAGGCGGGAGGCGCGCGCCTGGCGGTACATGCTCTCCAGCGGCAGGTCGGCGCTGAACCCCAGCGATCCGTGCACCTGGATGGCCCGGTCGATGGCGTTGTAGAGCATCCGGGTGCCGTACACCTTGATCATGGCGATCTGGGTGCGCGAGGCCGAGGCCCCGTGGCGGTCCATGTGCCAGGCGGCCTGCATGCACAGCAGCCTGGTGGCCTCGATCTCCATCTTGGTCTCGGCGATCATGTCCTGGATCATCTGCTTGTCCGCCAGCAGCGACCCGTGCGAGGTGCGTGACAGCGCCCGCTCGCACATCATGTCGAACGCCCGGCCGGCCTGGCCGAGCCAGCGCATGGCGTGGTGGATACGACCCGGGCCCAGCCGCTTCTGCGCCAGCACGAACCCCTCGCCCGGCTCGCCGATGATGTTCGTCGCCGGCACCCGCACGTTGTCGTAGACGATCTCGGCGTGACCGCCGGGGCGGGCCGGACCCTCGATGTGCGGTTCGCCCATGTTCGGGATGTCCCGCACGATCCGGACGCCCGGCGTGTCGGTCGGCACCAGGATCATCGAACAGCCCTGGTAGGGGTGGACGTCGGGGTTGGTCACCACCATGACGATCAGGAAGTCGGCCACCGATCCGTTGGTGGTGAACCACTTGTGGCCGTTGATCACGTACTCGTCGCCATCGAGCATGGCTCCCGTTTGGATAAGGCGGGGGTCCGAGCCCGCGACGTCGGGTTCGGTCATCGAGAAGGCGCTACGCATCTCCCCCGCCAGCAGCGGGTCCAGCCAGCTACGCCGCAACTCGGCACTGGCGCCGATGGCCAGGAGTTCGGCGTTGCCCGAGTCGGGGGCGTTGTTGCCGAAGATCATGGGGGCGAACTCGCAGCGCCCCAGGATCTCGTGCATGAGCGCCAGGCGCACCTGCCCCCAGCCTTGGCCGCCGAGGCCGGGACCCAGGTGGCAGGCCCACAGTCCCTGCTGCTTCACCCGCTCCTTCAGGGGCTCGGTGAGCGCCCGCCACTGCTCGGGCGTGCAATCCCCGGCGATCGCCTCCAGCGGCAGGATCTCGCTGTCCAGAAACTCCCGCATCCAGTCCAGCTTGGGCTGGAAGTCCTCATCGGTGGCGAAATCCCAGGCCATGTGTTCCTCCGGGCAAGTCGGTGCCGTCAGGCTAGGAGGGCGCCACGCAATCCGCAGTCCCGGCGCGCCATCTCAGCCACCTGGATTCCGGCCTCCGCCGGCATGACGAGGGACCGGTGGGCCGCGTCGCCCAAGGCACCCCGGGCGGCGCTGGTAGCTTGACCGCGCCCCCCAACGAGCCGAGGAGGCGCCATGGTCAACGTCAACAGGGACAGCGTTCTCGCCGCCCTAACCGCCGCCTGGGAAGCCATCGCCGAGTTATGCGCAACGCTGAGCGACGCCGAGTGGGCGGCCTCCACCGATTGCCCGGGCTGGAGCGTCCAGGACAACGTCAGCCACATCAACGGCATGGAGCGGATGCTCCTGGGCGACCCGACGCCCGAGGTCGACATCGGCGAGGCACCCCACGTCCGCAACGAGATCGGGCGGATCAACGAGATGTGGATCGCCGAGCGGCGCCCCTGGGCGCCCACCCGGGTACTGGAGGAGTTCCGGGAAGTGACGGCGGCCAGGCTGGAGGTTCTGGGAGCCATGACCCAGGCCGACTTCGACGCCGAGTCCTGGACGCCCGCCGGCACCGACACCTACGGGCGGTTCATGCGGCTCAGAACGCTGGACTCCTGGGTGCACGAGCAGGACATCCGGGGCGCGGTCGACCGCCCGGGGCACCGAGAGGGGCCGGCGGTGGAGGTCGTCCTGGACGAGTTCGCCGTCGCCGTGGCGTTCGCGGTCGCCAAGCTGGGTCGGGCACCCGACGGAGCCCGGGTCCTGATCGACCTGACCGGCCCGGCTGCTCGCGCCTGGCGGGTGCAGGTAGCCGAGCGCCGCGGACGGCTCGTGGACGCGTTCGAGGGAGGGGCCGATCCCTCGATGACGATCCGAACAGAAGCCCACACCTACACCCGGCTGGCCGGAGGGCGCATCACCGGCTCCGAAGCGCTCGCCCGGGGCCTCGTCAGGCTCGAGGGTGACACCGAGGCTGCCGAGCGGATCCTCGCCGGCCTCGGCTACATGCCCTGACCGGCGGCGCCGGCGTTGGGAGTCAGTCGGCGGCCAGGAGGGCGGCGAAGCGCCGGCGCCACTCCACCGACGGCTTGTCGGACTGCACGCTCACGGTGCCGGCGAGGTCGATCGGCAATACGCCGTCCAGACGCTCCAGCATCAGCTTGTCCTCGGCCCCTATGGCCAAGTCGAAGCGGAGCACCTCGTCGGACGGCACGGAGAAGTCGTCGTTCCGCCACACCACGAAGACGAAGTACGAGGTGACGTCGTCGATCGGCGTCGACAGCAACAGCAGGATGTGCTCGAGCCCGGTCTCATAGGCGATGGTGCTCCGGCAGGCGAACGGCAGGGCGAAGCCGCTGGACATCCGCCGGGCCACGGCCTCGGCGCCCTGCACGCCCGAGGTGGCGACGGCGATCTCGGGATTGCTGACGGTCACCTCGTAGGCGTAGCCGAAGAAGCTGTCATCGAGTTGCTCCAACTCGAGCCTTGGAACCACCTCGTCGGTTTCGCCGCCAATGGTGCCGGCGTGGACAAACGGGAAGTGGGTGATGTCGAGGAAGTTGTCAACCATGCGGGTGGCCGACGCCTGCCACACCTGCACGTCGGGGTTGAGGCGGCGGAACGACGGGTCGTCCTCCTGGACGATCTTGGGGATGTCCTCGCGAGGCACTCCCGGGCAGATCCACACCAAGCCGTACCGCTCGGTCGCACCCACCGGCGCCAGATGGGCGCGAGGCGGGACCGGCACCCCCGGCTGGGCCGACGGCACGAGCACACACCGCCCGCCGGCTCCGAACTGCCAGCCGTGGTAGCAGCACTGCAGGCATCCGTCGATGACGGTTCCCGCCGACAGGGGTGCCTCCCGATGCGGGCAGCGGTCCGCGGACGCCGTCACGACGCCCTCCGGATCTCGCCAGAGCACGTAGGGCCGTCCCAGGACGCGCACGCTCAGAGGACCGGGAGCGACGTCACCGCTGCGGGCGACGGCATGCCAGGAGTCAGCCAGGGCAGGGTTGTCACTGAAGACGTGCGTGGTGCTCATGGGACCTCGGGATCCGACCGGGGCTCTACAGGCACAACACTACGACACCGCCGGCCACAGCCGGACAGAACACCCCGTTCCACCTGCCGATTCGGGCACTCGGCGACCTGTGGGGAGGCAGCCCCGGAAGTCACGCTGCTAGTTTGGCGGCGGCGCGACCGCGCCCCGAACACACAGACCCGGAAGGTGCATCCATGGGCTACCCGAACACGCTGATCTTCGTCGACTTCCCCAGCGACGATCCCGAAGCCACGGCCCGCTTCTACGAGCAGGTCTTCGGCTGGGAGGTCGAGGGGCGACCGGCGGGCGTCTTCCACCGCATCGTGCCGGGTGATGAGTTCCGGAAGGACGGCGAGCCGTCGGGCGTCGGCAACCTGCACATGGGCATCCACAACGTCGCCAACGCCCGCCCCCATCCCGACCCCGCCGGCGTTGGGCCGCGCACGCTGCGCACCGAAGGCCGCAGCCAGCGCATGTGGATCCTGGTCAGCGGGGACGACACCGCGGACCGCATACTCGACACCGCGGTGAGCCTCGGCGCCACGGAGCTGTGGCGCAACCACTACTGGGCGGAGTTCAACGGCTTCAACTGCGCCTTCGAGGATCCGTGGGGCAACACGTTCATTCTCTGGACCCAGGGCGGCGACGACCCGCAGATCCCCGAAGGCTGGACCGACGAGTAGCCCCGGCGACCCACAGCGGGAGCGCCGTCACCGGCAAGAGCAAGGAAGGACAACCGATGAGTGAAGATCAGTCCGGATTCGCCCGCGGTGCGGCCCAGGCACGCGAGGCCACCGGCATGTCCGGTGACGTCACGGCCCAGACGCGCCAGGACGTCTACTCCGACCATCCCACCACCGCACGCTGGACCCACGTGGCACTGCCGAGCGCCGACATCGACGCCTCCATCGACTTCTACACGGAGTTCACACCCATGGAGTTGCTGGACAAGCGCACCGACGCCCTGGGCCACGGCGCCTGGCTGGGACATCCCGACGCCGCCGAGCGGCCGTTCATCCTGGTGCTGATCGAGTTCTTCGCCAGCAGCGGCCAGGAAGGTCTCGGATTGCTGAAACCCTTCGCCCACCTCGGCATCGAACTCCCCACACTCGAGGCCGTGGACGACATCGCCCAGCGCGGCAAGGAAGCCGGCTGCCTCAACATGCCTCCCACCGAGATGCCCCCACCCGTCGGCTACATCTGCGCCCTCAACGATCCCGACGGCAACGTCATCGAGTACTCCTACGACCAGGGCGTCTACTCCACCGCCAAGACCGTCTGGGGCAACGGCGACTGAGCCGGCCGCCGGCGCGCTCGACGGGCGCCGCCCGCCGGGCGCGATCAGGACAGGTGATCCAGCAGCAGGGTTAGCAGCTCCTCGTCGAAGGAGGCGCCGCCGAAGATGCGCCGGCCGGTGCTGTCGAGCAGCCAGAAACTGGACCAGACAGGCGTCGGGAAGTGGTAGTAGTTCGTCGGCACCCGGGAGTCGCTCAACAGCATTGTGAACGTGATTCCGTAGCGGTCGACGAAGACCTGATTCGCCGCCAAGTCGCCCGTCGAGCCGATGCCGACGACCTTCAGCCGGTGGGAGTTCTCTCGAGCGAACTGCTCGATGGCCGGAGCATGGCTCTGGCACGTGCCTCAATAGGGGCTCCACAGCCAGAACAGCAGCGGCGTCTCGCCGGTCACCACCGAGCGGATGTTCGCCGTCTCGCCGCTGTGCACGTCGATCATGTTGAAGTCCAACACGTCCTCGGAGACCTGGACGGCGCCCAGGTCGCTGCCCGACACGCTCGCCGCGAGCGTCACGACCACCGGCGCACTGGACGACCAGCGACCCACCTCAGCGTCGGGGCTGAAGAAGCGTCGTGCCGGCAGGATCCGCTCGCCCCAAGTGTCACCGTCATGGCGCTGCTGCAAGGCGAACTCGATGCGACCGTCGACCAACACCTGCACCGCGACGCGTACGACCACCGCGGCGCGGGCGGCGGAATCGGTGGAGTCGGAGGTGATCGTCAACAGTGAGCTGGCGAACCAGATACCGACGTCGGCGCCCGGAGGCAGGAATCGCCGCGCCGGCGTGGCCGACTCGCTCCACGAGTCCCCCGCCACGCGGAACTGCACCGCGAATTCGACTTGACCGTTCTCGTGGCGCTGCGCCAGGATCCGAGCCTCGAGTTCGTCCTCGACGGGCTCCTCGGCCGCCTCCTGGGCACCGGCGGCGGCGGGAACGCCCGCCACGCCGAGCCACGCCAGCAGGCCCACCAGGACCGCTCGGCTGAGTCGCCCCCGAAGCGATCGGGAACTCACGTCGAACCCGCCGGAAATTGCTCCACCACCGCAGGAGCGTACGGTGCGGTGCGCCGGACCGGTTTGCACTCGCGGTCACCACCACGAGCCCTCAGCCCGCTCGCAGAGCCGAAAGAACCTGCGTGGCTCCGTTGATGGTCTCGGCGAGACCCTCGTAGGCGGTCGGCCGGAGCACGGCGGCCAGGTTGAGGCTGAACGAGTCGAACCCTAGTTCGGCGACACGTAGCAGTCGTGCCAGAGGATCACATCGGAGATTCCCAGCCGGTCGAAACCGGCCCGCTCCACTTCGACGGCCAGATCGGCCACCGGACCGGGCGCCATGCCCGGCGTGATCTCGGCCTCGAACCGGAGGTGGGTCACGACACCGTGGGGGAGCTTCCGGCATTCGTTGGAGACTCGATTCCGGGCCTCCGCCGGAGTGGTGCCGCCGTCCTGACCTCCGGCAACGGGAGTTGGGCCATACGACGCCGGACCGCCCTCGTTGATCCGCGGGCGTCCCGACTCACGATGCAGGAACCAAAGCACCCGGTTGGCGAGTCGATCACCTCCTCCACACTATGGCCGACCGCCGCGGTGATGACGGGGAATCCCGATTGCGGGACGGACCCGCCGGTAGTTTTGCAGTCACTTGCCGGGACGGGCAGCCCCTCACCGATGGTCCTGGCAGATTCGAACCGGGAAGGGCACCGAATGGCCATCGACCTAGCCGGTAGCCCGTACAGCATCGAACGATCCGGCCGACGATTCGTCGACAAGGCCGCGGAGCTTCAGGAGCGTGCGAACCTGCTGCGGGAGCAGGGACGCCTCACCGAGTTCACCCTGCGGACCCACTTCGGCGACAAGCGATTCGAGTGGATCGCTGAGTCGAACGCCATCGAGGGCAGCACTCTCGACGTCGGCGAGACGCAGATCGCCGTGCTGCAGGGAATCACGATCACCGGACACGACCCCGCCCACTCGGAGGCCGCCATCAACCTCTCGAAAGCTCTGGATCGAATTGCCGAACTCGCGCGTGACCCGATTCCAACGGACATCGAGCAAGTGAAAGAGCTGCACGCCCTTGTCCTCGCCGGCTCCCCGGCGGCAGGTCTGTTCCGCTCCAAGCCCGTCCGCATCGGGGGTTCGCCGCACGTGCCCGTGGGCTCTTGGCAAGAGGTCATGTCCGCAATGGAGGACTGGGAAAGCTGGTCCTGCGCCAACGCCGCGGTGCCCGCCCTCCTGCGGGCCATCGTGCTGCACACGTGGCTCACTCACATCCACCCTTACAGCGACGGGAACGGGCGGACCTCCCGGGCCGTGATGAATCTCGAGTTGATCCGCGCCGGGCTACCGGTCACGATCATCCGGCGAAGAGATCGCTCGAGGTACTACGAGGCCCTCGCGGAGTCCGACCTTGGTGGTGATCTGGGCTCGATCGCCGGGTTGATCTTGGCGCGAGCAGATGATGCGCTTAGGAACCTCGAGCGCGCGGCCACGGCTCATCAAGGCTATGACGTCGTTCAGGCAAGGCTGCGGAAGGCACAACAACGCCAGGTTGCGATCTGGAACGACGCAGTCCGCCTCCTCTTCTCACTTGTAGACGACAATCTGACAGCCACCGTCGGGGATCTTGGCCAAGTCTCCACGCACTGGTACGACGACGAACTACTGGTCGACGACTATGTGGCACTTGCCCAGGGAGACTCGGCAGGCAATTCTTGGTTGTTCCGATTCGAAGCGGTAGTCCCCGGCCTCGAGAGCAGCCGCTACCTGGCGTGGACCGGCTATCGCAGCTACGAGATGCAGCAATTTGAGGGTCTCGGCGCAGGACCTGCCATATTCTGGTCGGTCCCCGATCCGTCCGGCTACCGGAAATGGATGAGGGATGACTCCCAGTCCCCCGGGGTGGCGGAAATCACCCTGTCGCTTCCCGCTGCCGATAGATGGATCGCCCGGCTCCCAGACGGAGAGATCAGAGCCTTCCTCCCGAGCGCGATCGCCCGGCGAGTTGCAAGCGCGGTCGTGGAATCGATGAGCGGCTCGTAACCAAGTCCAAGCGGACTTCCCGCAAGCCTCGGAACGTCCTGCCTGGCTCGTGAGCGGCTGAAGGCATACGTCTCCAGGCACTGGAGTGGGGTCACGGTGCGGCGACGGTCAGACCATCGGGAACTTGGCCTTGTCTGGCAGGCCGGACCGGGCGCAGATGGCCTCGCCGGCGGCCTGGGATTCCGCCCACAGCCGCTCCTCGTCGATGGTGGTCATGTGCCCGTCGTCGACGACCTGCGCCCCGTCCACCCAGACGCTGTGCACGCCGCGCCCGTCGGCCGACCAGACGAGTTGGCTCATGACGTTCAGCAGCGGGCGCCACTCGGGCCGGTCGGTGTCGTGCAGCACCACGTCGGCCTTCTTGCCGGCCTCCAGCGAGCCGATCCGGTCCTGCGCCTGCACGGCCCGAGCAC
>MKWU01002964.1_pt1 | contig 23558 bp, 18 predicted proteins | sample 809101 | NCBI WGS metagenome assembly MKWU01 (sample SAMN05860141, study PRJNA318959) | sponge metagenome | host: Aplysina aerophoba | place: Slovenia: Piran, Adriatic Sea, Gulf of Piran | collected 2013-05-07 | reverse complement strand
CGGGCCCGCCGCAACACGATCCGGACCCGCCGCAACACGATCCGGACCCGCCGCAAACCTGTCAAGGCCCGCCGCAAACCTGTCCGGGCCCGCCGCGACGCGATCCGGACCCGCCGCAAACCTGTCAAGGGGCAGACGAATGCTCACCAACAGCGCCTTGCGGGGCTCATCGTCCCAGCGGCGCCCCAAACGGCCCCGGCCCGCACTCTGGTGGTCGGCAACCAGCACCGCCGGTGAGACAGAACCGGCACGCGCCTGCGCTGCGAGGTCAAGATTCGTGGACCCTGTAACCTCGACGTGGCGCAGGGGCCCCAAGCCCGTAGCGTCGGCAACGCGGCTGCTCGCCGCAAACAGATCTCCCAGATCTCCGCTCGATGTCACAACCTCATGGCTCCTTCGACTAACCATTACCCTGTGTTTTCCAAAGTACTAATAGCAAACCGCGGCGAGATCGCGGTCCGGATCATTCGCGGCTGCCGAGAGTTCTCCATTGGCACTGTGGCGGTCTACTCCGACCTCGACCACGACGCGCTGCATGTGCGCCTCGCCGATGAGGCCTACAGCCTGGGAGGAAAGACCGCCGCTGAGTCCTACCTCAACACCGAGGCGATCCTCGACGCCATCGAACGGAGCGGTGCAGACGCGGTGCATCCCGGTTACGGATTCTTCTCCGAGAACGCCGACTTCGCGCGCGCCATAACCGAGCGCGGAGTGACCTTCATCGGGCCGGATCCCGAAGCTATCGAGGTGATGGGCGACAAGATCTCTGCACGGGAGGCCGCCGAGAAGGTCGGCGTGCATGGCGTCCCCGGGACTGCCGAGACGATCACCGACCCCTCCCAGGTCATCGAATTCGGGAACTCCCAGGGCTGGCCGGTGGCCGTCAAGGCGGCGTACGGCGGAGGCGGGCGCGGCATGAAGGTCGTGAACAGCGCCGCTGAGGCCGCTGAGCAACTCGGGGCCGCCCAGAGAGAGGCGCTCGCCTACTTCGGGCGCGACGAGTGCTACATGGAGCGCTACCTCACCAGACCGCGCCATGTGGAAGTCCAGATCCTGGCCGACAGGCACGGCAACTGCGTCTACCTCGGAACCCGCGACTGCTCGGTGCAACGCCGGCACCAGAAGCTCATCGAGGAGGCACCCGCCCCGGCCATAGACCCCGATGTCATCACCGCGATGGGTGAAGCGGCTGTCAAAGTCGCCCGCGGCTGCGACTACGTCAACGCGGGAACTGTCGAGTTCCTGTACGAGGACGGCAGCTTCCACTACCTGGAAATGAACACTCGCCTCCAGGTGGAGCACCCGGCGACGGAGATGGTCACCGGAATCGATCTCGTCGAAGCCCAGATCCGCGTCGCCGCCGGTGAAGAACTGCCGTTCAGCCAACACGACATCGAGATCAGCGGGCACGCCATTGAGATCCGCATCAACGCGGAAGACCCCGCCGGAGGGGCGTTCCTGCCATCACCGGGGACAATCACCGCATTGACTGCCGCCGACGGCTTCGGCACTCGGTTCGACACGGGTTACGAAGCTGGCGACGAGATCAGCCAGTACTACGACAACCTGATCGGCAAGCTCATCGTCTGGGGCAAGGACCGCCCGACCGCTATCGCTCGGGCTCTTCGAGCGCTTGGCGAAACCACCGTCGAGGGAGTCGCCACCACTGTTCCCGCAGCCGTCGCCGTGTTGGAGTCAGACGACTTCGCCGCGGTCGGCCACAGCACCAAGTGGTTGGAACAGACCGTCGATCTCAGCACGGTGGGCGTTGCCGAAGTCCCTGAGGTCGAAGGCTCGGGCGAATCGAAAGTCAAGCGCAACGTCGACGTCGAGGTGAACGGCAAGCGATTCTCAGTGTCAATGTGGGTACCCGAGAGCGCGGGCGCCCCTAGCTCCCCGAGCGTTCCACGTGTCCGCCGATCAGGCCGAGGGGCGGCGGGCGGCGGGTCCGGCAGCGGAGACGTAACCGTGCCGATGCAGGGGACGATCGTCAAGGTCCTCGTCGGCATCGGCGACAGCGTCGCAGCAGGCGATGTCGTCGTTGTTCTGGAAGCAATGAAGATGGAGAACAACGTCACCGCCGAGAAGGCGGGAACGATCACCGAAGTCCGTGTCGTCGAGGGTGACTCCGTCGGCGGAGGAGACATCGTAGCTGTAATCGAGTAACGCCTCCGCCGCGCTGCCGCTATTCGGCGGCTTCGTCCTATTCGGCGGCTTCGCGGAGCGCCTCGGCGAGGGTCGGATGCACCAGCGCGCTCTCGTGAATGTCGGCAACGGTGAGACCGTTGCTGACCGCCACGGCAATGACCGAGATCAGTTCGGCCGCGTGGCGACCGACGATCGAACCACCGAGAACGACCCCGGTGGCGGGGTCCGAGACGATCTTCACGAAGCCGCGGGGGTCGTCGTTGATCTGGGCCTTGGCCGAAGAGGCGAACGGGACCTTGGTGACTCGGACCTTGCGCCCCTCGGAGAACGCGTCCGCCTCGGCAAGACCGACATCGGCGATCTCCGGCTCGGTGAAGATCGCAGACGCCGCCTTGTCGTAATCGATGACCCGGCGCCGCGACACCGAGAGAGCACCGAGCGCGTGCTCGGCGATCTTCTGACCCTGAATGCTCGCCACCGAGGAGAGTGGAAGGCGTCCACTCAGGTCTCCCGCGGCATATATGTGTTCGATGTTGGAACGCAGGTTCGCGTCCACCGGCACGTAACCGTGGGCTGAATGCACCCCGGCCTTGTCGAGACCCAGCGTCTCGCTGTTGGGAATTGAACCGATCGCCAACAGTGCGTGCGTTCCGGTCACCACCCGACCGTCGTCGCAGTCGACGGTGACCTCGTCGCCCTCCCTGCGGATGTCGACGGCGCGCGCCCCTTTGAGCAGTCGAACGCCTCGACGCAGGAAATCCTCCTCCAAAGCAGCCGCAACCTCAGGGTCTTTGGCCGGCAACACCTGCTGACGACTGACGACCAAGGTGACCTCAGACCCCATCGACTCGAACATATGGACGAACTCCACGCCGGTGACGCCCGAACCGATCACGACCAGATGCTCCGGCAGCGTCGGCGGCGGATAGGCGTCACGGGTGGTGAGCACACGCGCACCGTCAACCGGCGCCCACTCGGGCAGGCGGGGGCGGCTTCCGGTGGCCAACACGATCACGTCGGCCTCGAAGTCGATCGTCTCGTCCGCAGTGGTAGCGCGCACCGTGTGGGGATCGATCAGGGTGCCGCTGCCGTGGGCGAACTGAACGTGCTGGCTGGCCAGAAGGCTTCGAATCTGGCCCTCGAGGCGCCCCTCGAGCGTGAGCAGCCGTTGCCGTAGCTGGTTGAGGTCGACATCGGTCGCAACCTCGGAGAGCCCCATGCGCATGGAGCGCTGCACGAACGATCGGGCGTTGCCCGCGGCGATCATCGCCTTGGACGGGATGCAGTCCCACAGGTGGGCGGCACCGCCTACCGTGTCGCGCTCAATCAGCACGACCTCGGCGCCCAATCGTGCTGCGGTGGTGGCGCAGCTGTTGCCTGCGGGACCTCCTCCGACAATTACCATGCGAGTGGTCATCAAGCGGAGATGCTACCTGTCGCAACACGAGTTGTGTGGGCTCAGATCGGGGTTCGCCCCACTCCGGGGTTCGCCCCGGGTGTGATGGAGCCCCGACGGCCACGACATGGGGCTCTGACGCCGTGGACGACTAGATTCGGCGGCTGTGGCCCCCGCCGCGCGAGAAGCTGACCCCGGTGTTGATTCCAGCGCCGCGACCGATCGCGACGACGCGCCCGCACCGCTGCGCTGGAACCGAACGGCTCTGAGCCTCGCCGTCGTCACCGTGGCCGCGGGGGCAGCACTGCGTCTGTTCGCCCCCTCGCCGCTGTGGCTCGATGAGGCGCTCTCGGTCAACGTCGCCGCCTTGGACTTCGAGCAGTTGGTGGAGGCACTGCGCCACGACGGCCACCCCGCCCTCTACTACCTGCTGCTCGGCTGGTGGATCGACGCCTTCGGTGACAGCGATCTGGCGGTGCGATCGTTGTCCGGGTTGTTCTCGGTGCTCTCAGTCTGGGCGCTGTACAGAATCGCCGGCCGGCACGGTGCCACAACCGCGCAGGTGACTCTGCTGGTTGCCGCAACGTCGCCGTTCCTGATCCGCTACGCGACCGAAGCTCGGATGTACGCACTGCTGGTTCTGTTGTGCTGTGTCGGTTGGCTGTGTGTGGAACGGGCGATCGAGCTTCCGTCGCCTGGTCGGCTGGCGCTGGTGGCACTCAGCGCCGCGGCGCTGGTCCACACCCACTACTGGAGTTTCTACCTGATCGGCGCGGCGCTGATCGTCGCAGCCCGCAACATCGTCTTGGGAGACGACGGCACGCGGGCGGCCGCGGTCCGCATCGGCGGCGCTATCGTCGCCGGCGGCGCCACCATAGTGGTCTGGGCGAGCGTGCTCACAGAACAGCTTCTAACCACCGGAACGCCGTGGGCCGACCGTGCGCGACCCGCAGAAATCGTCATTGAGGCCATCCAGGCGATCGGCGGCAGCAACCGGTTCGAGGGAGAACTGTTGGGGGTGACCTTGGCAGTGGCAGCAATTCTGGGTGTGCTGGCCTGGCGGGTGGACGGGCGAGATCTGCTGCTTCGCTTCGGTGCCGGGAGACTGGACCGCGCCGCGCTGTGCGTCGTGGGGACGCTGGGGCTCGGCGGAAGCGTCGCCGCGGTTACCGCCGGTGCCTTCGAGGCGCGCTACGCCGCGGTCGTGGTGGGATTCCTGTTGGTCCTGGCCGCCAAGGGAATAGCCATGCTTCCAGGGACCGCGAGGATCGTGGTGCTGGTGGTGGTCGTCGCTGTCGGACTCGCAGTCAGCGTCGATGAGGCTCGCCGCGACCGGACCCAGGGGGCAGAAGTCGCAGCGCTGATCGACGCACAGCGCGCGCCCGGTGATGTGGTCGTCGTCTGCCCCGACCAACTGGGCCCGGCGACCCTTCGTCCCATGGACGGTCCTGTGACCTCGTTCGCGTATCCGCGCGGCGACGGTCGCTTCGTTGACTGGCAGGACTACGCCGAGACGATCGCCGACGCCGGGGTCGACAGCTTCGTGCGCGACGTGCTCAGCGAGGCCCGGGGCCATGACGTCTGGCTGGTGAGCGGGTTCGGCTACAAGAACTTCGGGGACCGTTGCGAAGCCATGCTCAACGAACTCGGACGAGAACGCCGGGCCCACCGGCTCCTGGCTCCCCGCGACGTCTTTGAACCGATGCTGCTCACGCGTTACGAGGCGCCGCAGTGACCGTCCTGTCCAACTGGCGGCAGGACTTCCGAGCGGCGCTGGGCGGTTGGATCGAGGCCAGGGTCTACGTGGCCGCGGCCTATGTCACCACTCTGGCGATCGTTGATCGCCTCGAGCCGCCACCGGCGTTCTCCCCCGTCGACGACGGGCTGATCCCCTGGGACGGCACCTGGTACCGCGACCTGGCGCGCGCGGGTTACGACTCGCCCGAACTCGCAGGGGGAATTCGCTTCTTTCCGCTGTGGCCCCTGTTGGGTCGAGCCCTAGGCGCCGTTGGAGACCGGCCCGACGTCGCCTTGGTGATCGCCGCCAACCTGCTCGCACTGGTTGCGGGAATGCTGATGCACCGCCTGGCCCTGCAAGAGACCGACGACCCGGAGACCTCCAGACAGGTGGTGCGAGTCTTCTCACTGTTCCCGTCGGCTTTCGTATTGGTGCTCGGCTACAGCGAGGCGCTCTTCTTGACGCTGGCTCTCGGCTTCGTCCTCTGCGCCCGCTCACGCAACTGGTGGGCCACAGCATTGTTGGGTTATCTGGCCGGTCTGACACGACCGGTCGGTGCACTGCTGGCCCTGCCCGCCGCGGTGCGAGCCGCGCGCGAAGACCGACGGTCGCCGACGGCCTGGCTGGCCGTCGCTTCGGCGCCGCTGGGCACGCTCAGCTTTCTTGGGTGGGCGGAGCGCACCCAGGGGGGTTGGCGCTTCCCGATCGACGCGCAGGAAGAACTCCGGGGTTCCGCGGTCGAGCCGATCACCCGGATCAGCCGCGCGCTTGTCGACGGTGCCCGTGGTGACGCGGGCGAGCTGTTGCACGGGAGCGCCGCAGTGATCCTGGTGTTCCTGCTGGTAGTCGCGGTGCGCAGGCTGTCAACCGATCTGTGGGTGTACGCGGTTCCCTCAACCGTGCTGCTCTTCGCTGCCGAAAACCTGAACTCGATGGAACGCTACGCCTTGGCCTTGTTTCCACTGGTGATCGCTGCGGGGATCGTGAGCCACGCGACGTTGTTGCAGCGTTGGCTGCCCACGGCTTCAGCTGTTGCGATGACCTCGTTGACGATTCTGGCGCTGAACGGCATCTATGTCCCCTGAACCCAACGACAACCCCGCGCCCCACGCCACAACCCCAACCACACCCAACGACAACACCACGCCCCACGCCACAACCCCAGCCACACCCAACGACAACACCACGCCCCACGCTGCCGCGGCTCCGGCCACGCCCGGCAACAACACAGCGCCCCGCGCTGCCGCGGCTCCGGCCACGCCCGGCAACAACACAGCGCCCCGCGCTGCCGCGGCTCCGGCCACGCCCGGCAACAACACAGCGCCCCGCGCTGCCGCGGCTCCGGCCACGCCCGGCGACAACACAGCGCCCCGCGCTGCCGCGGCTCCGGCTACGCCCGGCGACAACACAGCGCCCGGGGACAAGCTCCGCGTCGGGATTGACATCACTGCCTTGGTTGGACCGCCCAGCGGTATCCACCAGTCAACGCGGGCCCTCGTTAATGCGCTCAGCGGAATCGACCGGATCGATGTTCGAGGCTGGCTCTTGACTTTTCGCGGTGGCCGGCCGGACACAGGAGTCCCGGTTCGGCGGTCGCGGGTGCCCGCCCGAGTCGCCCATCAACTATGGCAGCGCAACGTCTGCAACCTGGACCGACTGATCGTCGGATCGGTCGACATCGTCCATGGAACGAACTTCACCGCACCGCCGACTGAGCGCTCGGTCATCACAGTCCATGACCTTTCTCTGGTTCACAACCCGCAATGGTGTCGGCCCGAAGTAGTCGCCATGGTCAAACCCCTGCACGCCGCTGTCGACGCCGGAGCGACTGTACATGTGACCTCAAGCGCCGTCGCCGATGAGGTGCATAACCGTCTCGGTGTACCGGAAGACAGAGTCGCGCTGGTCCCCCACGGGGTCGGACCCATCGTCGCCGGCGACCCCGAGACCGGGCGCAGACTCGCCGGATTCGACAGGTACGTGCTCGTGCTCGGAACCGTGGAACACCGCAAGAACGTCGCCCTGATCGCCGATTCGCTGAGCTCGTTTCCCAACGACGCAGGCCTCGTGGTGGCCGGGCCGCCGGGAAACGCAGAGTCGACACTGCGCGCAGCAGCCGCTGATCGGAAGTTCGTCAGGCTCACTGCAGTCACCGAAGCCCAGAAGGCGGCACTGCTGCGGGGGGCCACAGTGCTGGCTTTCCCCTCCCGCTACGAGGGGTTCGGACTGCCCCCGCTCGAAGCGCTCTCGGTGGGCACCCCCGTTGTGACCACCGCGGTCGGCGCGCTGCCGGAGTTGATCGGCGACCAGGTGACGCTGACCCCCTGCAACAACGACGCAGCATTCACCGAACAGCTCCACGCGGCAATATCAACGCCACCAATGGTGCCACCAGAGATTCAAGCCCGCATCGAGGCGATGACCTGGCAGGCCGCGGCGCAGCAGATGGCCACCGTCTACCGCCGCATCAAGACATAGACTCCCACCGTGGCCGCTGAGCTGGCCCTAGACATCGGGGGTCTGCACATCGAGCGCTCGGGCGCGGTCAGACGCGCACGGCCTGTCTGGCGCGGTCAGACGCGCACGGCCTGTCGGGCGCGGCGAAGGCCGGCGACTCGACGCCACACGACCCAGACCACCAGCGCGGAGAGCAGGACCTCGATCGGCACCCCGAAACGCAGCGGCTCACTGAACCAGTTGACCACCCGCAGCGGCCACCCGCCGACGAAGCGCACCAGCGGCAGGAAGATGAACTCGCCACCGTTAAACAGGAACTCGATTATCAGGTAGCTGCAGACGTACCCCGAGGTGACACTGAGCCGCTTGATCCGGTCGGGCTCGAGGTCGCGCCAGCCGATGATCAGCGCGCCGATGACCCCGAGCACGCTGATGACCGCTATCCGTTCCGGTGTGGTGTCCTGAATCCAGTTGTTGACCGCTGCCTGGAACTCCAAGAAACGGTCGACCCGCGGACTCGAATAGGCATCACCGGACAACACCCGTATCTCGAAGTAGCCGTAGTCGATCAGATAGAGGCCGGCGGCCAACAGCACGAAACCCGACACCCGGCTCACGTAGGGCAGCACCCTTCGCATCCCGGCGACCACATCGGTCTTAGCGAGCGCCAGACTCATGGTCAAGAAGGTGATCAAGGCACCCATCCCCAGCGCGTAGGCGAGGAAGTTGCCGAAACCCTCCAACCACCCGTCGGTGGTGAACGAGTTGGTGACCGACGACAGGAACAACCCGATGGTGCATGACAGCGAAACGACCGCATAGCTCACACCGAAGAGGAACACCGACGAGAGGTCGCGGCTGCCGGTCCCCACGTTCAGTTTCGGAAGCCGCAGCACGAAGTCCTTGCCCAGCGCCATAAAGACTCCCAGCGGGAGCATCAACACGCCGATGGCGATCGTCACGTAACCCGTGTACTCGAACACGGTGCCCTGATTGATCACCGTCTCGAATGCCACCCCGCAGAGACCGAACACCGCGATGAATCCTGCGGTCATGACCAGACCGACGACGAGACCGCGCACAATGGTGGCCAACCGGCTGGCTCTGTTGTCACCGTCAACACCCAGGAAATACGACAGGTAGACTGGCAGCAGGGCGAACCCGCAGGGGTTGAACGCGGCAACCAGACCGAGCGCGAACGGAAAGGCGTAGACCCCCATCAGAGCAGGTTATCCGTTATCAGGTCGCGCAGTCCCTGCGCCGTGAGCACGCCGCTCCACTGCTCGGCAACCACTCCGTCGCGGTCGACCATCAGCGTGGAGGGCATGCCGAGCAGGCCCAGCTCGGGGAACAGCGACCCGTCGGCATCCCAACCCGACGGATAGGTCACGCCCGTCTCGGCCAACAGTTCGAGTGACGTGTCGGCGGAGTCGTCGCGGCTGATGCCGATGAAGTTCACCTCGCCGGAGAGCTCCTGGTAGACGCTCTCAAACTCGGGCAACTCGGCACGGCACGGGCTGCACCAGGCGGCGAAGAAGTTGACCACCAGCGGCTTGTCGAGATGTCCGGCGAAGGTGTCTGGCTCGCCACTCAACAGCGAGGTGAACCCGAGATCGCGGATCGAGCCCTCGACGGCCGGGGTCGGGCTGGTACTGCCCTCGGGACGCAGCGCTCCGTCGGTGAGAGCGACCCTGTTGGCCTCACCGAACTCGCTGCCGGAGTCCTGCGCGCAAGCAGCGACGAACGCCACGGTCAACAAGATCGCAGCGACGTGGCGGAACGCGGTGAATCTACAGAACGAGGACATGGGGACTCGGCCAGAACGCTACCTCCTAGAGCGTCTCGGCCACCCCGCGTTCACCACCCACTGCGAACCGCCCCGCCGCCCGACAACAACACCGCGCCGCTCCAACCGCGCGGCGAGCGCTCCCGGGGCTCCAGCCGCGCCCGGCAACAACCCCTAGCGGTTCCGTCCGTGCGGCGAGCGCCCCCGGGGCTCCAGCCGCGCCCGGCAACAACCCCTAGCGGTTCCGTCCGTGCGGCGAGCGCCCCCGGGGCTCCAGCCACGCCCGGCAACAACCCCTAGCGGTTCCGTCCGTGCGGCGAGCGCCCCCGGGGCTCCAGCCACGCCCGGCAACAACCCCTAGCGGTTCCGTCCGTGCGGCGAGCGCTCCCGGGGCTCCAGCCACGCCCGGCAACAACCCCTAGCGGTTCCGTCCGTGCGGCGAGCGCTCCCGGGGCTCCAGCCGCGCCCGGCAACAACCCCTAGCGGTTCCGTCCGTGCGGCGAGCGCTCCCGGGGCTCCAGCCGCGCCCGGCAACAACCCCTAGCGGTTCCGTCCGTGCGGCGAGCGCTCCCGGGGCTCCGGTTGCGCCCGGCAACAACAACGCGCCGCTAAGCGGTCCGCCGCTGCGCCCGTTCCCGAAGATGCATCGGCACCGGGACGACCGGCATCAGATCCTCGGGACGGGCCACCTTGGGAGGACGGCCCCGGCGGCGTTTGACGGTCAACATCTCTCCGTTCACGAAGAGCTGCCCACCCCAGACTCCCCACTGCTCCTGGTTGTCTAGGGCAGCCTCGAGGCAGGGCGCTATCACCGGGCACTCGGCGCAGACGCGCTTCGCACCCGAGATCTCCCCGATGTCGTCGGAGAAGAACAGGTCGTAGGCGTTGTCGACCGTCTTGCAGGCCGCGTGCGTCTCCCATGAGGTGGTGTCGGCTCGGAGTTGTTTAGTTATGTCGACGAGGGTTGACATTTCCCCGTCTCCTTCCGTGTTCGGGTCTCTGTTGTGGCGTTGTCGGTGTCGGTGGGCGGTGCGGGTTCGACCGGTGTTGGCCGGGTAACGCAGAAAGGCCGCTGGGTCTACCAGCGGCCTTTCTGCGTACTTCCCTGTTGTTGGGTCGAGTTACCCGCAGGGAGCGCCGAAGGGCCGCTGGCTGTGATACGGCTTCGTGGGAAACCAAGAAGCTGGCATGACCGTCTGCACATCTACGCGCGCGGCGATGTCAGCTTGATGCTGGGAATCGGTGCGGTGAGTGCTGCTCATGTCGGTCCTGTCCTGCGGCCGGAAATCCGGCGAGACGCAGATTGGCAAGTTTCAGCGTACCTGTCAACCGAATATTTCGTACTCGTTGGCTCGGCGGTGGCCGCGGAACGGATGCTGGGAAACATTTCGATGCATTTTCATGTTATTGAGTTGACAACCCCAACCCGGCAGCTAAGCTGCACACATGGACGCGGCCCTCTTGGCGATGATCTCGACACTCTTCGTGGCGATGCTCGGCAACGCTTGGCACCAGACTCGTGAGAACACCAAGACCCGCGACCTCATGATCCAGCTCAACAACGGCACCCGCTCCGAACTGAGCGATCTCGGTGCCGAGCTGCGCGCTGACCACAAGGCCCTCGACACCAAGCTCAGCGGGGAAATCAAGGCCCTCGACACCAAGCTCAGCGGGGAAATCAAGGCCCTCGACACCAAGCTCAGCGGGGAAATCAGCGCTCTCGATGCCAAGCTGAGCGGGGAGAACAAGGCCCTCGACGACGGTCTGGGAAGCGTCAGGGAGCGGTTGTCGCGCATCGAGGGTCATCTGGGGATCGGCCTGCCCGGGGTCGGTGCCTCAGAACCGCCCGAACCGCCGGTCGACGAATAGAGCAACGCCTGGTCTCAGCCGGCAAAGGGTTCACCGGTTGTTCACTGCGCGTTCACTCATCCGGCGGTGCGATTTAGCAATCCCCGCGTAGCTTTGCGCCCGAACCGGACTCGCACCGAGCGGGTCCAAGACCCGGGAAGGAACCCGAATGCGTCAATCTAGGAATGTTGTTTGGTTGTCGGCGATTCTCTTGAGCCTGGCACTCGTCGCGTCCGCGTGCGGCGGCGGCGACTCAGACTCGCCCAGCTCAGAATCCTCCGGCTCGAGCTCGCCTGGCTCAGAGTCCTCCGATATGGACGACCCCCCCGATACGGACCTCTCGGGTGAGATCTTCATCTCCGGTTCCTCCACCGTGGAGCCGATCTCGCTGCGCGTCCAGGAGCTGTTCAACGACATCCATCCGAATGTCTTGATCGCGGTCGACGGACCGGGAACCGGCGATGGTTTCGCCCTGTTCTGCAGCGGTGAGACCGACATCTCTGATGCCTCGCGGGCAATCAAGGACAGCGAGGCAGACCAATGCGCCGCCAACGGAATCAACTACGTCGAGCTGCAGGTCGGGATCGACGGACTCGGGGTCATGACGAACGCCGCCAACGATGCCGTCGAGTGTGTCTCGTTCGCGGACCTGTACGCGCTGACCGGCCCCGAGGCCACTGGAATCGGATCCTGGGCGGATGCCAACGCCGTTTCCGCCGAGCTCGGCGGTGCAGGGAACCTGCCTGACCTCCCTCTCGACATCTTCGGGCCTGGAGAGGAGTCCGGAACCTTCGACACCTACGTCGAACTGGTGATCGAGCACCCGGCGGAGGAACGCGGCCAAGACCCGACCACACGCCCCGACTACAGCCCGTCGGGCGACGACAACGTGATCCTGCGGGGCATCACGGGCTCTGACACCTCGCTGGGATGGGTCGGATTCGCCTTCGCCAACAACGCACAGGGAGTCAAGCTTCTCGATGTCGACGACGGCGAGAGCGGTTGTGTAGGAGCGACGCCGGCCACGATCGCGTCGGGGGAGTACCCGCTCAGCCGTCCGCTGTTCATCTACGTGAACTCCGACAAGGCCGCGGCGAACCCGGGGCTCGACGCCTACGTCGACTACTACATGGGCGAAGGCCTTGACAGGGCCGTCGCTGAAGTCGGCTACGTCGAGTTGACCGAGGCAGCCAAGTCAGAAGTCCGCGCCGCTTGGGCGAGATGAGCCGATCAGCAGGTCCAGCACTTAGAATCGACCCCCGATGCCCGAGTCCCGAGATAGATTCGTTCGACCGTGAACGATTCGATTGTGAACGCGGCCATTAGATGAACGAGGTTGGACCTGCTGAACTGAGCATCGAGGCGCTCTCCGGCTCGCCGCGCCGGGTGCGAAGGGAACGAATCATCAGCCGTGCGATGTTTTGTGCAGCGTCCGCTTCGGTGGTCGTCTCGGCGCTGATCATCTACGCACTCTTCGCGGAGGCCTGGATCTTCATGCGCGATGTCGACTGGTCGGCCACCTGGGGCCAACTCGGCTGGTTCCCGCGCCGCGGCATCTACGACATGCCGACCCTGCTGGTAGCGAGCCTCTGGACCACAGCCATCGCCATGGTGGTGGCCGCTCCGCTGGGTATGGGCGCGGCCATCTACCTGTCGGAGTACGCCAAGCCATCGCACCGGGCCCTGTTCAAACCCATTCTGGAGATCCTCGCCGGAATCCCCAGCGTGGTGCTCGGCTTCTTCGCGCTGCTGTGGCTGGCACCCAATGTGGTCGCCCACATCGGCGGCGAAGGTGGCCGCGGCTCGATGCTGGCCGCGGGGATCGGTGTCGGGATCCTGACGATCCCTCTGGTGGCGTCGATCTCCGAGGACGCGATGGCAGCAGTCCCGAAATCACTGCGGGAGGCGTCAGCGGGGTTGGGGGCGCGCCGAGCGGTCACGACCGTGCGGGTCGTGCTGCCCGCCGCGGTCTCGGGACTCGTCGCCTCGTTGATCGTGGCGGTGTCGCGGGCGCTCGGGGAGACGATGGTCGTGTTCATGGCCGGCGGCGCGGCCGATGCCGCCATCAAGACCTACTCGCCCTATGAGGGCAGCCTCACCATGCCCGCGGCCATGGCATCGCTCGCTTCGGGCACCGACCAGGTCGTCGGCGAGGGTCTGACCTTCCAGAGCCTGTTCTTCGTCGGTCTGGTGCTGTTCATGCTGACCCTGGGGCTCAACCTGATCGGCGACCGGTTCGTCGCCCGCGTCCGTGAGCAGTACTGAGCAGTACTGAGCAGCGGTCATGGCACTCACCACGATAGGAACCGCCGCAAGGCAGGGAACGACCGCCTTCACCCGGCAGCGACGCGACTTCGCCGGCGGGCTGTTCAAAGCGGTGATACTGCTCTCGTTGATCGTTTCGCTGGCGGTCCTCGCGGTGTTGATCGTCGACACCGTCGCAGACGGTTGGGCTCAGCTGTCAACCCGCGCCTGGGACTTTCTGAACGGGTCGCTGCGGTCCCGCTCCATTGACGACAAACTCGGAGTGAAGCAGGGGCTCTACGGCTCGTTGTGGATCGGGATCATCGTGGCGGTCACCGCGTTCCCGGTGGGGGTCGGCGCCGCGGTGTACCTCGAGGAGTATGCCCCGAAGTCCCGCTGGAGTGCGATCATCGAACTGGTGATCAGGAACCTCGCGGGGGTGCCGTCGGTGGTCTACGGGCTGCTGGGCCTGTTCCTGTTCGTCGAGCGGAGCACGATCTTCGGTTTCCTCGGGCTCGGCTGGCTGGCCGACGCCACCGGCGGCCGGTCCGTGCTGTCCGCGGGCCTGACCCTGGCGGTGCTGGTGTTGCCGATCGTGATCATCACCGCGCAGGAGGCGGTCCGGGCGGTCCCGACCGGGCTCAAGGAGGGCGCCTACGGGCTCGGGGCGACCAAGTCCGAGATGGTTCGGACCCAGATCCTCCCCTATGCGGCACCGGGGATCCTGACCGGCACGCTCCTGGCGATGTCGAGGGCGATCGGCGAGGCCGCACCGTTGATCCTCGTCGGCGCGATCTCGGGGGGGCTAACCCGAAACCCGGCCGTCTGGGACACGTCGGGATTGCGGGAGAAGTTCACGGCACTGCCGATCATCATTGTTGAATGGGTGAGCGAACGCGGTCGCGACCCGGGATTCGCGACCGCCGCGGCAGCCGCCATCGTGGTGCTGCTGGTGCTCGTGCTGTTGATGAACATGACCGCGATCCTGCTGCGAAACCGGTTCGAGAAGAAGCGAGGCTGACCAATGACGACCGGACATGACACTAGGCTTGATTCTTTCAACGACACGGGGCTGTATCCGCCGAACAACCACCGGGACCGCCCCGAGGATCCCGACATGACGGCGACCGACCAGCGAACTCAGGAACCCGGTGCGGACTCGGCGCCCCACGATGGCGCAGAACCCGAGACTGAGAGAACCGTGATCTTCGATGTGGAGGACCTCAATGTCTACTACGGGGACTTCCGGGCGGTACGCGACGCCAGCCTCAAGGTTCACAAGAACGAGATCACCGCATTCATCGGGCCCTCGGGTTGCGGCAAGACCACGCTGCTGCGCTGCTTCAACCGCATGAACGACCTGATCGAGACCGCCCGGGTCACCGGCTCGCTGCGGTATCACGGAGTCGACCTGTACCACCCCAAGGTCGACTCAGTCGAGGTGCGCCGCCAGATCGGGATGGTCTTCCAGAAACCCAACCCGTTCCCGAAGTCGATCTGGGCCAACGTCGCCTACGGCCCGCGGGTGGCCGGGTTGGCAAAGAAGGGCCCGGCGATGGACGACATCGTCGAGAACTCGTTGCGCAAGGCCGCTCTGTGGGATGAAGTCAAGGATCGGCTCGATGACAACGCGCTGGGTTTGTCCGGGGGGCAGCAGCAGCGTCTATGCATCGCCCGGGCCATAGCGACCGACCCCGACGTGCTGTTGATGGACGAGCCGTGCTCGGCGTTGGACCCGATCGCCACCACCCGGATCGAGGAACTGATGCAAGGCCTCAAGGACGACTACTCGATCGTGATTGTCACCCACAACATGCAGCAGGCGGCCCGGGTCAGCGACCGCACTGCGTTCTTCTCCGTGGAGGTCAACCCTGAGTCCGATACCCGAACGGGAATCCTGGTGGAATACGATTCGACCCAGAAGATGTTCTCAAACCCTGCTGATGAGCGAACCGAGAACTATGTAACTGGACGCTTCGGGTGAGCTGGGTGGCTGAGATGAGAGGAGTGCATGGTGACTGAGGAACTCCGCAAGACCTACCACGAAGAGCTCGAGTCGGTCCGTGAGAGCATCGTCCGCATGGCGGGGGTGGTGGGCGAGACGATCCCGCGCGGCACCGAAGCGTTCCTGTCGGGCGACCTGGCCGAGGCGCAGCGGATCATCGAGGACGACGACGCGGTCGATGCCATGTCGGTCGAGCTCGAGGAACGCTGCTACCAGCTTCTGGCCCTGCAGCAACCGATGGCATCAGACCTGCGGGCCATCACGACCGCTCTGTGGATGAACGCCGAGATCGAACGCTCCGGTGACCTGATGGCCAACATCGCCCAGGCGACCCGCCGCGTCTACGGCAGCTCCATCGACCCGCGGATCCGGGGCCTGATCGCCCAGATGGGAGAGGAGGCCGCACGCCTGGTGCGGCTGGCGATCGACAGTTACGCAGAGGGCAACAGCGGACTGGCGGTCGCCCTCGACGACATCGACGACCGACTAGACGAGCTTCATCTCGACGCCATCGCGGCGATCTTCGAGAGCAACCGCGAAAATGCGTTCGACCTGCAGGTGGGAGTGCAGTTGGCGCTCGTCTGCCGGTTCTACGAACGGATCGGCGACCACGCAGTGAACATGGGCGAACGGGTCCGATACATGGTCGACGGTTGGCTGCCCGAGCACTCCGGTGCCCTGCGGGCGCAGGCTCGACTGGCAGATTTCGGCACCGTTCCCGACGTGACTTCATAGGCGCGGTTCGGCATGACAGCGCTGGTGGCCGCTCTGGCAGTGGCAGCGTCGGTTGCGGCTGCGGTGCTCGTGGTGGGATTTCGGCAGCGGCGCCTTGTCAACCAGCATCTCGACCGCATCGCCAACCGGGTCTCGGGTGCTGTTGCGCCAGCTTCTCGAACTCCGGCAGCCGCGGTGAAGCGCCTTGAGTCGGTGCTCGAGGCCCGTGACGCGAAGCGGCAGTTGCGGGGCACCGAACGCCGCTATGAGGCCGCACTCGAGGCGATCGACATGGGTGTCGTCGTAGTCGACGAAACCGCATCGGTCGTGTTCAGCAACACCTCTGCGGGCTGGTACCGCGAGGGCAGGCACAGCGAGGCCGTGATCGCCCAGAAGGTGGACGACTTGATCCACGAGGCTACCCGGGGGGAGAGGGTAACCGAGACCGTCACGCTGTTCGGACCGCCGCGTCGAGTGCTGTTCGTGTCGGCCCTGCCGATCGTCGACCATGACCGACTCTTCGGTGCGATCGCGCTAATTCAAGACGTCACAGCCGCGGAGCACAGCGACGCGGTCCGGCGTGACTTCGTGTCAAACATCAGCCATGAACTCCGTACGCCGATCGGTGCGGTGTCGCTGCTCGCCGAGACGCTGATCGGCGAGCACGACCCCGAAGTGATCGACTCACTTGCTGATCGACTCCGTATCGAGGCGGAACGGCTCGCCGACACGGTCCACGACCTGCTCGAGCTCAGCCGAATTGAACACGGCGACGGCGCCGAGTTCAGCGGAGTCGCCATCGGCGATGTGGTGAGCGGTGCCCATGACCGGGTTCGTGCGGCTGCGGCGCAGCGCGGCATCAGGATCGGGGTGGCTCTGCCGGACCGGGATCTCCTGGTGCGCGGCGACCGTCGTCAACTCACCTCCGCGGTCTTCAATCTGCTCGACAACGCAATCAAGTTCTCCAACGCAGAGGGCGGGGAGGTCTCGGTGGCCGTCGCACAAACCCACGGACACGTCGAGATCGAGGTCCGCGACGGCGGAATCGGGATTCCCCGCCAAGATCTGGACCGCATATTCGAGCGTTTCTACCGCGTCGACCGAGGACGCAGCCGAATGAGCGGCGGAATGAGCGGCGGAACAGGACTCGGCCTGTCGATGGTGCGCCACATCGCCGCCAATCACGCAGGCCGTGTCTCGGCGACCTCGATCGAGGGCGAGGGCGCGACCTTCACCATGGAACTCCCGCTGATACCAGAGACCCCCGAAACCGCGCCCGGCCACAGCACCGTGCCCGGCGAAAGCAACCCATGAACCGCAGAGCTGTACGCATCCTTGTTGTGGACGATGAGGAGTCGTTCTTGGAGGCGCTGCGGGTCGGGCTGCAGCGGGAGGGGTTTCAGATCGACGTCGCCCGCGACGGCCCCCAAGCCTTGGCCCAGTTCAAGAAAACAACTCCTGACCTGGTGCTTCTAGATGTGATGTTGCCGGGAATATCGGGGATCGATGTCTGCCGCGAGATCCGCTCCGAGTCCGGCGTGCCGATCATCATGGTGACCGCCAAGAGTGAGGAGATCGACGCGGTGGTCGGGCTCGAGGTGGGTGCCGACGACTATGTGTCAAAGCCGTACCGGCTGCGGGAACTGGTCGCCCGAATCAGGGCACTGCTGCGTCGTGCGGCGCTCAACGGAACCTCGCCTGTTCTCGGTTCCGATTCCGACGAACCGGTGCTGCGGGTCGGTGGACTGCACCTCGACAGTGAACGCCATGAGGTCGCGGTCGACGGGGCGCAGGTCAAGCTCCCCTTGAAAGAGTTCCATATCCTGGCGTTGCTGATGCGCAATCCGGGGAGGGTCGTGACCCGCGACACGTTCATCGACCGGGTGTGGGGCTACGACTACGTCGGCGACACCAAGACCCTCGACGTCCACATCAAGCGGTTGAGAGCCAAGATCGAACCGGACCCCAATCGCCCGGAGCGCATCGTCACAGTCCGCGGCGTCGGCTACAAGCTCACAGCCCGAGGATGACGCGGCTCACAGCCACCCGTTTGTGCGTGTACTTTGCTATTGGTTCGAGACTTTGAAGGTCGGGCACTACTCGCCTAGGTCCACCGGTGCGGCTCGTGTTGGGGGCAGGGGTGTCAACGAGAATGGCCTCCTGACATGGGAGAACGCTGCTGTTGATGTCTACGGCCGTTTCAAGACATGTGAGGAGGCACCTGCCGTGAGCAACATATCTGGTTCTTCGGAAATTAGGTCGGGGTGATAGCGTCGAGCAGCGTTCAACTGGGTTCCCGGCGCAAAGGAGGGGCGAGCCCCTAACTCCGACCTAAAACGCGAAGCGCCATATTACTGCCGCGTGGAGGCCCGACTGTTCCGTATCGCAGGACCAGCCAGCACTATCGCCGTCGCACCGGCGGCCGGAATAAACGCTTGGAAGCCAAATCCGTTTATCAACCAAAAAATCCCAAATGATACCACGCCTGACAGAACTGCCAAGAATAGGTTACGTGCGGAAAACAACTTTTCAGTCCCTATTGAGCGATTCATCGTCTTGAACCGTGCCTTTCGTAGGAAATTGTCGACATTTATCGGATAGAGGGCGGCCACCACGGGCGATTGCGACAAGTCGTCCATGATGGCCGATGATTATCCGGCAACCGAACCGACGGAAATTATAGTATCGCACAGTGTTTGTGTTGTGTCAAGCGGACGCTGATCGAGGTGATGCGTGAGGCGCAGATGAGCGCAGCGATTGGGTCGTGACCGGTCTAAGGTGTATCGAGGGCTTGCCCACGGCGGCGGGTTCGACGGTTACTGTCCGCGTGCAGCGCACCGACAGACAGTCGGACTCTTCGCATGTGGGGTCGGAGTTGGCGCGGTGAGATTCCGCGGCTGAACGCGGGGATCCCCCAGAACCGACGCTGATAAGCATCCGGAATCTGGCGAATCCCTGCGGAAACTGGCCCTACACAATAGTTGTGAGTCCACAAGCGCTGTGCCATACTGAAAACCTACCTCGCTACGTTAGCTGATTGATCACCCGCCATTATGACAAATTCAACTAACGATTCAGGCGCAAGTATAAACAAACAGCGTTCAGATGGTTAACCTATACACCAGCCACCTATACATAACCTTGAAGGATTCCCACCTCGGTAAGGGTTATTTGTAACGCCATGTTCTTTCACACCTTTAACCAACACTCTAATTCTTCGTATGACTTCCCTTGGAACTCTTTTGCATGCTTCATACAACGCATATTCTGAAGTAGAAGCTCCTAAGACAGCCACCCAACCACTAGTACCCGCGAACGCGTATGCGGTAGCAAGACTCGTTGTAACGAAACACGTCGTGGTATAAACGACTTCGCGTACTTCTCGCCATTCCCAGGCAGCAGAAGCAGGTTCCGGATTTGTGGACGCGTCTACGACGAACACTGTGCTGGCTAAGGCTAACACCAATATGACCGCGGCAAAGACGCGGGTTGGGGGTCTGAACATTTTTGTTCTCGCTTTCGGACAGCCAGAATGTGATCCTGGCGTTGTAGTGGATAATTGCCGTTATCCGAACCCTGGGACCCTCGGCTGGTTGGACGCGAACCACGAAACGTTGAGCTCAGAACCCAACTGAAAGGCGGTATTCGGGAGGCACCTCGACACTTCAGGATCATTCTCGCGCTCAGACGCAGTTGGTTTCTTCGAGGCGCACAGACAGGGCAGTCCTCCTGCCACCGGAACTACGCCACGAAGAATTCCGTCGCTCGCTCGATCGCTATTTCCCCAGGTAAACCGCACAATTGGCGGGCCACAGTCGGGCGCGCGGTGCCGATCACGACCGACAAGACTTGACAACTGTCCCGAACCCGTGTATGAATAACGGCAATTATCGAAGGCAGTCGTCAAGGATCCTTCGTCTATAGCGCGCCAATAGGGGCAGGCCGCCGAGACGTTCAACCTCCGGTGGCAGTGTCGGTGGCTTGACTTGCGGCTTCGTCGAGGCTCACGTAGCTTGAACGGGAACGGCTGAAAGCGCCCTCACCTATTGCACGAGCGCTTGGCTGCGTACCAGGATTGCGTAAGTTGGAGGGATCAAGTCTCCCATTTGGGGTCGCCCGCAGGGAAGATTAGCTTTTGGGCGGCTTGTCTCGTGGCCGATTCACGCCGGCGGTCATAGGTGGCAGTCGTGGCCGGAGATGAATGGCCAGCGAGGCGCTGAACCATTAAAAGGTCTAGCCCCGCCTCAAGCGCGCAAGTTACGAAAGTGCGCCGAAGGTCGTGCGGTGTGCATCGGTCAATCCCCGCTTCACGGCACCTTTTTGCTAGGCGCTGCGTGACCGCAGCCGTGGAAATGCCGCGGCCAGCGACGAGCCGACCTGAGTGCAGGACAGGGCACAGCAAGGGACCGTCCACATCGCCTCGTACCACAACCCATCTGGTCACAGCTCGTAGGGGACCACCGTAAAGGTACGCGGACCGCTCCTTATTCCCCTTCCCGAGGACTCTTATCGTCTCGCCGCCGATGTCAACGTCAGCCATGTTGACGGCTATCAACTCGCCGCAGCGCAGGCCGCAGCCCAACATCAACGCAAAAGCAGCATCGTCTCTCGGCCCCGAGGGTGTCCCGTCGTCACAAGCGGCGAGTAGGCGTTGGGTTTCGTCGCTGGTGAGAGCTCGACCGGCAGGAAGGCGGCTGCCTTTCACAGTCTTGGCGGCATCAATATTTCGGAGACAGGTATCGGTGTCAATAGCTTCGCCGCGCCACGCAGCCCGAACTACTCCTCGGACAGCGGCAAGCAACTTGTTGGCTGTGGCAGGTGAGCGGTGCTCGGCTAGCTGAGCTCGCAACCTCCCGACCTCTGATGCTCGCAATTCCGTCCAGGGCATTTCGTCAGGTTCGCAGCCGAAGAAGTCTCTTGTGACGACCCGCAACGCTGACTCTGTTGTGGACCTAGACGGTCCAGCCGCCAAGGACTCTAGGTAGACGTTCGCCCACTGCGCATCGGGGTGAATCACGCGGGACGCTCGTGAACCTGTGCCCGGCTCGAACATCCGTCTAGCTTCGCCGCTAGGATCGCTAAGGTTTGGATTTGTCGAATCAGATACTCGCGATCAGAACCAAATGCCGCCTCCACGGCCGCACACACTAGCATAGACTACGCCGTGTGCAACGCCGCAACACCAATTCGACGCATCAAGCTCATATCAGTGGTCCCGAAGACGGTGATCGGACGTGAAGAATCCACGGGGGAGTGAATCACCCTGGGTTTCGCGCAGGCTGAATGTTGTGGTCGGTTGTTGTTGCAGTGTAGGCGGCTTCGTACTGGTCGGGTGAGAGGTCGTTGAGGTAGCTGTGGATGCGGACTGTGTTGTGCCAGTGGACCCAGCCGAGGGTGGCGAGTTCGACGTCGTCGATGGTCCGCCACGGCCGGTGGCCGGGACCGCGGATCAGTTCGGTTTTGTAGAGCGCGTTGACGGCCTCGGCCAGGGCGTTGTCATAGGAGTCCCCGACCGATCCGACAGAGGGCGCCGCGCCGAGTTCGTAGAGGCGTTCGCTGTAACCGACGCTGGTGAGGTGGCTGCCAGCGTCGGTGTGCGCGACGAGGCCTTCGAGGCGGGTCGGTCGGTTCTGGCGGGCCATCTCCAACGCGTCGAGCACCATCTGGGTTTTCATGTTCGACGCGACCCGCCAGCCCACGATGCGGCGGCTGTGTGCGTCGGTGATGAAACACACACAGGGCGGCACCGGACCAGGCAGCGACATGGGTCAGATCAGCGACCCACAGCAGGTTCGGCGCAGCCGCGGTGAAGTCACGCTCGACAAGATCGCCGGGCCGTGTCGCCGCCGGGTCCGTTCGGGTGGTGTTCACATTCTTTGTCCGCTTGACGCCGCGGATCCCCAACTGGCGCATCAGCCGAGCGAGGTGGTCGCGTCCGATACTGTGCCCGGCGCGTCGAGCCGCGATCCACAGTTTGCGCGACCCGTACACGCAGTAGTTGGCCTGCCACAGCACCAACAGCAGCGGCATCATCTGTGTGTCGCGCAGCACCCGCGCCGACAGCGCGCGGCGCTGCGCGGTCCAGTACGTGGAAGGGGCCACCTGCAACGCTGCGCAGACGGGCTCGACCCCGAACTCTTGACGGTTGTGGTCGATGAACTGCACGGTCATCGCTGTCGGCAGTCGAGCTCCGCCCCGAAAAACTGCTGCACGCTGCAAGATATCGTTGGCTCGGCGCAGCTCACGGTTCTGGTGACGCAACCTCTTGAGCTCCACGCTCTCAACGGTCGACACCCCCGTCCGCGACCCGGCATCGACCTCGGCCTGGGCCACCCAGCGGCGTAACGACTCCTCGCCGTAACCCAACTGACGCGCCACACGCGTGACGGTGCCCGACGAGGTGCCCAGCTCTTCACGCAACGCGAACACCATCCGCACCGCATGCTTCTTCTGCTCATCAGAGTAACGACGAGACCTCGCCGCCACCCTCGTTTGTGTGTCCATAGATTCCATACTCGCTCCTATCCTTGGAGCCTGCGCAAAACCCAGTATGAATCAGAGAAGCCCGATACCGATGCCACGCCAAAGAAACTCTGCTGGCGAACCCAACTAGGTGGTACTCGACACGCTCCCATCCCGACCCAAAACGCGAAGAGCCGCGTTGCACCAGAATCTACTTGGTTGAGCTCCAGCCGATGTCCGCGGCCCGTTCGACGTGTCCGGCCAACGGTGGTGGAGTCGCCAAGTCTGGCGGGTGGTTGGGGTCGGTGACGATGGTCGTCTCTGCGTTGCGGGTTTGCTTGGTGGGGTTGAGGTGGACCCGGTGCTCGTGCGCGCGATGGGTTTCGGACGTTGACGGTTTCTGTGCCAAACAAATATTTCTGGGATTTCTTATGATTTCCTGATGGTTCACGGTGTCATTGTCACAGGGGGCCTGTAGGTTGTGATCCATGAGTTTCCTTTCGGGATCAGAACTTGCCGAAGCGGGCACGGTCAGCGGTGGCCGCACCGCCCGCGGCGCCGGGGCGTTGCGGGTGCCGTTGGTCGATGAGACGGCGTTGTCTGACGAGAACCTGCGGTTGCGGTTGGGGGTGCTGGGTCGTGCCGAGTCGACTCTGGCGGCGATGAAGTCGCGGGTGTTGGCGGAGTTGAGCCGTCGTCACAGCAAAGGCGACGCGCAGCGTCTGGTCCGTGGCGAGTTGCAGGCATCGAGGCGGGACGC
>MKWU01002963.1_pt1 | contig 23571 bp, 16 predicted proteins | sample 809101 | NCBI WGS metagenome assembly MKWU01 (sample SAMN05860141, study PRJNA318959) | sponge metagenome | host: Aplysina aerophoba | place: Slovenia: Piran, Adriatic Sea, Gulf of Piran | collected 2013-05-07 | reverse complement strand
CTCCGGGGGAGCGCACGTCCTACGCCGAGCTGGTGCGCTATCGGGATCTGCTGACCCTGCATACGCAGGCCAACCTTGCCGCGAGGCTGCTGGCGGAGGCCGCGGTGCTGAACGACCGGACCCTGATCCAGCCTCTCCGAGAGCGTTACAACGCCGCCCTCGGCTCCTTCGAGCGCGCGTTCCGGGCCTCCGAGGCCCGTGCTTCTCCCACCCGGATGCTCGACTTCGAGTTCGAACGGCTCAAATCGTTGGGACAGGGCCCCGAGGGGATATTCGGCCTTCAGGAAACCATCCTGAGAGAAGCGGAGATGGAGGTCCAGTACATCGAGGAGAACCGGGCCACCGCGTCCAGGCTGCTGGCGACCATGGACCGGGTGGTGGCGGTGGCGGACCGTCAGGCGGACGAAGCCAGCCACGCCTCCACGTCGGCCGTGAGCACGAGCATGATCGTGCTGGTGGTGCTCAACGTGGTGAACGTGATCGGTGCGGTCGCGCTCGGTTGGTTCTTCGTCGGCCGCTATCTGATCCGGCGCCTGACCGGATTGGCCGCGTCCATGCGTTCCATGGCCGAGGGCAACCTCGAGGCGCCGGTGGAGGTCCGGGGCAACGACGAGGTGAACGACATGGCCGACGCTCTCGAAGTGTTCCGGAAGCACGCCCTAGAGGTGCAACGGCTTAATCTCGTGGAGAAGCTCGCGGACGAACTGAAGGACAAGAACTCGGAGCTGGAACAGACCCTGAAGGACCTCAAGACCGCCCAGCACCAGGTGATCATGCAGGAGAAGCTCGCCTCCCTGGGCCAGCTCACCGCCGGCATCGCCCACGAGATCAAGAATCCCCTCAATTTCGTGAACAACTTCTCGGATGTCTCGGGTGAGCTCATCGAGGAGGTACGTGAGGTGCTCGGCGAGGTCCGCGAGCAGGTGCCCGACGAAGCGCGTGACGAGATCGAGGGGATCCTCGACGATTTGACCGCCAACCTCCAGAAGATCAACCAGCACGGCAAGCGCGCCGACGGCATCGTCCACAGCATGCTGGAGCACTCACGCGGCCAGTCCGGGGAGCGCCGCGCGGTGGATCTGAATGCATTGCTCAAGCAGTACGCCGATCTCGCCTACCACGCCATGCGCGCCAAGGACCAGATGTTCAACGTGACCTGGGAAGAAGAGCTGGACGGGGAGATGGGAGAGATCGAGGTCGTGCCCCAGGACCTGAGCCGTGTTTTCCTCAACCTCATAACCAATGCCTGCCAGGCGACCTTCGAGCGGGCCAAATCGGACGGCGGCTATGAGCCGCGGATACGGTTGTACAGCAAGCGCGACGACAACCACGTGGAGTTTCGAATCCGGGACAACGGACCCGGGATCGCGCAGGACATGATCAAGAGGATCTTCGAGCCTTTCGTCACCACCAAGCCCACCGGGGAGGGTACCGGACTCGGACTGTCCCTGTCCCAGGACATCGTCGCCCAGCACGGAGGTCTCATGGGCGTCGAGTCGGAGCCCGGCGTGTTCACGGAGTTCTGGATCACGATCCCCGCCGACGGCTCGGCATCCGCTGGACAGCCGGCCTGACCCCGGTTATCCGGCCGAGGCGTCTTGCCGGCGGTGGGTTGCCCGCCGCGGGTCTCACCGCGGCGGGCAACCCTTGTCAGGAATTGTTTCGGAGCGCGTCGGCGTCGTCCGGATCGGGCATGACCACGAACTCGGGGTAGGCTTCGATGCCGAGTTCCCCCGCGTCCTGGCCGAGCTCTTCCACCGATAGCGAAACCCGCGCCCCCATGAGCTGCTTCAGCCCCATCCATACCAGCCACGAACTCGCGAACACGAAGACGCCGATGGCCACCACTCCCAGGAGCTGAACGCCGAAGTTGCCGCCGGCCACGATGCAGGTCGCCAGCGTGCCCCAGATGCCCGCGAACAGATGGACCGGTATCGCACCGACGACGTCATCCACCTTGAGCAGATCCAACAGCCTCAGGCCCGCCACGCAAACGCCTCCGCCGACCGCGCCGATGATCACCGCCCAGTAGTGAGTGACGAAGTCCGGCCCCGCGGTAATGGCCACGAGCCCCGCCAGAGCGCCGTTGAGGCCCGCCATCAGGTCGATGCGCCCGAGCAGCGGCCGTTCCATAACCAGGGCGACGAGAAAACCGGCGGCCCCGGCGAGGTTGGTATTGACCAGCAGGTGGCTGATGGCCACCGCGTCCGCGGCCCCGCCCAGGGCCAGTTGCGATCCGCCGTTGAAGCCGAACCACCCGAGCCACAGGATGAAGACGCCCAGGGTCACGATGGGGATGTTGGAAGGCGGCGTGGTCTTGACGCTGCCGTCGGCACGGAACTTGCCGCGCCGGGCACCCACCACGATGGCCCCCGCCAGGGCCGCCCAGCCCCCGGTGGAATGGACGATGGTGGATCCGGCGAAGTCCTTGAAGCCCATGGCGCCCAGCCATCCGCCGCCCCAGGTCCAGGCGCCGACGATGGGATAGATGATGCCCGTCAAGAGGATGATGAAGACGAAGAAGGTCCAGAGCTTCACCCGCTCGGCCAGGGTGCCGGACACGATGGACGCGGTGGTGGCCACGAATACCATCTGGAAGAACCAGTCGGACATGCGGGCATAGTCGGCCTTGAGCACCGCCTCGGTTGCCGCCGCCCGGGTCTGGTCGGTTGCGGCCAGCAACGCCACTTCTTCGGCTGAAGGTCCGTAGAAGAAGGTGAGGGTGCCGATCCAGCTCCCAACGTCCACGTACATCAGGTTGTAGCCGATGAAAAAATACATGATCCCGGCGATGGCGTAGAGGCCCATGTTCTTGAGGCAGATCATGGAGACGTTCTTCGTCCGCACCGAGCCCGCTTCGAGCATGGTGAAGCCGGCGCACATCCACATGACGAGGGCGCCCCAAATGAGAAACGAGAAGGTGTTGAGGACGAATTGCGCTTCCTTGTCGAGGGCCGCGTCGGCGGCGGTGGCCAGCCAGAAGAAGCCCAATCCCGCCACCAGTCCGCCCGCCGTGGCCATGCGGCCGAAGTGTCCGCCGAAGCCCGAAACCCATTTTGGAAAGCCGTAGTTGCTCATGTTCACGGTACCTCCGGTTTCATCGAATTTCGTCTGCAAGCCTCCAGTTCGTGGAACTCATGGCCGTTATCGTGGGTCCGTCGGACAGGCTTCTAGATATGATAATAGTGAAAGAACTCCGCCGGCACCGGGTGCATGAAGACATCCCTCGATTCCTGCTCCTTGAACGCGATGTAGTGGTCGATGACGTCCTGCGTGAAGACTCCCCCCTCCAGCAGGTACTGGTGGTCCGCACCGAGGGCGGCCACCGCTTCCTCCATGGAAGTGGGAACGGAAGGAATCCGGGCTGCTTCCTCGGCGGAGAGCTCGTAGATATCCGTGTCGGTGGGGTCTCCCGGATCGATGCGGTTCCGGACGCCGTCGAGCCCCGCCATCAGCATGGCGGAGAAGGCCAGGTAGGTGTTGGCGGAGGGGTCGGGCGGCCGGAACTCGATCCGCTTGCTGGCCGCCGAGGTCTCGTAAGTGGGGATGCGGACCGCCGCCGAGCGGTTGCGCGCGGAGTAGGCCAGGTACACCGGCGCCTCGAAGCCCGGGACCAGGCGTTTGTACGAATTGGTCGTGGGGGCGCAAAAGGCCAGCAATGACGGGCTGTGCTTCAGCAGGCCGCCGATATAGAAACGCGCCAGCTCGGACAACTCCGCGTAGGTGCCGGCTTCAAAGAAGAGCGGCTTGTCGCCGAGCCAGAGGGACTGGTGCACGTGCATGCCGCTGCCGTTGTCCCCGAACAGGGGCTTGGGCATGAACGTCGCGGACTTGCCGTGGGCCCTGGCGACGTTGCGCACGATGTGCTTGTACCATTGGGTCTCGTCGGCCTTCCGGCGCAGGGTCTGGAAGCGGGTGGCGATCTCGCCCTGGCCGCCCGTCGCCACCTCGTGGTGATGGACCTCGAAATCGAGGCCTACCTGCTGCATCTTCTCCGCCATTTCCCAGCGCAGGTCCGCGAGCTGGTCGAACGGCGGAATCGGGGAGTAGCCTTGCTTGGGCGGGATCTTGTAGCCGAGGTTGCGTTCGTCCTCCTCCCGGGCGGAGTTCCAGTCGGCCTCGTCCGAGTCCACGATGTGGAACGACGAGTTGGGCTTCAGGCCGAAACGGACGTTCTCGAGCACGAAGAACTCGAGCTCGGGGCCAAAGAAGGCCTTGTCGGCGATACCGGAGGTGAGCAGATGGGCTTCGGCCTTGGTGGCCACGTAGCGCGGATCGCGAGTGTAGCGATCACCGGTCAGCGGGTCCACGACGTCGCAGATGAGCTTGAGCGAGGGTTGCGACTCCACGGGATCGATCCGGGCCGAGTCGAGGTCGGGGACCAGCAACATGTCGGATTGGTCGATGGACTGGAAGCCCCGCAGGCTGGAGCCGTCGAACCCCTGGCCGCGCTCGACCAGACTCTCCTTCACGCTGGAAGGGGGTATCGAGAAGTGCTGCCATCGGCCGATGAGGTCGGTGACGAGGAGATCAACACGTGTTACCTTGTTGTCCGATATCAGTTTCTGTACGTCTGCAAGCGTCATCAGCTTCTCCTTCGTGTTGTTGTCCGGTATCTGATCTCGATTAGACAAAAAAGTGTGTTACAGCATACCACATATGGCGTTTGGTAACGAGGAATCACAAATCAGGCGGCTCTACGGAAACATTGATTTCGGCCCGCGGCCGTGCGAGGTGACGAAGGTGGGCGGTTGCGGGGGCAGAAGCTGGCGCGGGCCGTCTATGGCGAAGTCCAGCTCGCGGAGGTCCTGCGCATCTTTGCAAACCTATTTGCGAGACACAACACCAGGCATCACCCTTCACCCGGGTCCACGCTCGATGATGACCTCGGTCTCGAGCATCGAACCCCCCGCCCCGCGAAAGGTGCCTCGGGTCGGCGGGACATCGGCATAGTCGCGTCCCACCGCGACCCGGATGTGACGCTCGTCGCCTTCGGTGTCGTTGGTGGGGTCGAACCCGATCCAGCCGATGCCCGGAAACCAGCATTCCACCCAGGCGTGGCTCTCGCATTTCGCCACGCCAGCGGTGGGAGGACCGAGGTACCCCGACACGTAACGGCACGGAATCCCCCAGCCGCGCAGGATTGCGGCCATGAGGTGGGCATAGTCCTGGCAAACGCCCCGGCCGGTCTCGAGGATCCGCTCAATGGGGGAATCCACCCGGGTTTCGCCCGGAGCATACTCCAACACCCGGTAGAGCGTGGTACAGAGGTTCCTCGTGCTTACCAGCGGATCGTCCGTGGCCGTGATATCGTGCGCTGTCTGGAACTCGTCCAGGGCGGGAGTCCAGTCAATGAAGTGGCTGGGGTGAACCATCGGCCACAGTTCGACGCTGGCGACGATGCCTTGAAGCGCCTCCCAGGCCCCGTCGCCCAAGCGGGCCGGCGTCGATGGCAACGGTCCCACCTCCACCACGGAACGGGTGGTGGCGTCCAAGTGTTCGTGTTTTCGGGGGCGGTCCAGGAAATGCCCGGTGTTGCCGAAGGAATCGTTGAACTCGAACAGCGCACCGTCCGGCTCGGTTCGCACGGAGAACTCCCGGAGCAACTGCGCACGGTCGCGGATCGGACACACATACAACGTCATCACCGAGTCTCGTGCCGGCTTGGCGTATGCGAACCGCATGTGGTGTTCGATGGTATAGGTAACGATCACGGGGCAATCCCCTCGGCCGAAGTATGGGTCACGTAGGCAGCCATGGTCAGTTCGTGGAGCGTCCGCCCGTCATTTTCCAGCGAGCGGAAGAACTCGCCCTCCTCCGCGTCTTCCGACAGCCCGGGGGATTCCATCTCGACGGCGGCCGTCAGGCGTAACACCATCCGGTGGGGCGGCGCCAGGGGGTAACGGGCACCCACGGGGTCGATGGCCGCCAACAGCTCCTGGATGTGCTGCACGGAGAAGCGTAACGACCGGGGAATCCCGGGGTCCCGGGTGAGCAGGCCCAGGGCATCTTTCCGGTGGACGTTCGTCGAGTGGCGACGACAGTAGACTTCGTAGGCGCCGCACACCCTCAGCAGATCAGCCCACGAGAGCGCATTGGCGGCGCGGTCATCGGCGCCGAACTCGATCCAGGAGGCGAGCAGCACGGCCTGATGCTGCACCCGTTCGACGAACCGGCCCAGTTCGAGAAAGCGCCAGGTTTCGTCCCGCGGCATGGCTGCGTCCACAACACCGGCGAACAGCCGCAACCGGTCGATGGCCTCGTTCACCAGGGTGGCGGGGGCCTTGGCCCAGGCGCTGCTGAAGTCGCTGTCCCGTATCCACAGATAGCCCTGGTTGAGACAGGTCCACACCGGCAGCGGCAGTTGCGCCCGCACGCGTTGGCCATTTTCGCGTCCGCGCTCCCAACACGAAAGCAGGGAGTCCGGATTCGCACGCTCTTCCACCAGGTTCCCGGCAAGGGTGTAGGCGTCGGGTATGACGACGGTTTCGGCGTCGTCATCGGTCGCGGTTGCCCCCACCGGGGCCTGTCCGAGGATGCGGTACACCGCCTGCCAACCCAGGGTCAGCTCGGCCGCCGGCCGATCGGCGAGCCGGTCGAGCTGGAACCGGAGGAGTCGCGCCGTCTGTTCGATGCGCTCGACATGGCGGCCCAGCCAGTAGAACTCGGCGGCTACCCTTGCCAACATGATGCGGTCCTCAATCCTCCAGGATCCACAGGTCCTTGCAACCGCCGCCCTGGCTGGAATTGACCACCAGGCTGCCGCGCCGGAGCGCAACCCGGCACAGGCCGCCCGGGACCACATGCTGCTCGTTGCGCCCCTGCAGCACGAACGGGCGCAGGTCCACGTGGCGCGGCTCGATGGCCCCGCCGATCAGGCAGGGGGCGCGGGACAGGTCTAGCACCGGTTGCGAGATGAAATTCGCCGGATCGGCGCGCAACCGTTCGGCGTATTGCGCGCGCTCCTCGGCGGATGCGTGGGGCCCCACCAGCATCCCGTAGCCTCCGGCTCCGCCGACTTCCTTGACCACCAGCTCTTCGAGGTGCTCCAGGGTGTATGCCAGGCCGTCGGGCTCCCGGCAAAGATGGGTCTCGACGTTGGCCAGTATCGGCTCTTCGCCGAGGAAGTAGCGGATGATGCCCGGCACGAACGAATAGAGGCTCTTGTCATCGGCTACGCCCGTGCCCGGCGCGTTGGCAAGCACGAGGTTGCCCGCCCGGTACGCGTGGAAGAGGCCCGCCGCCCCAAGGACGGACTCGCCGCGGAACATCACCGGATCGAGATAATCATCGTCGATACGCCGGTAGAGTACGTCGACGCGTCGCAGGCCCGCTGTCGTGCGCATGTGCAAGGCCGCGTCCCGCAAGACCAGGTCCGGCCCCTCCACCAGGTCGATGCCCATCTCTCCGGCGAGAAAGGCGTGTTCGTAGTACGCGGAGTTGTGCATGCCGGGGGTCAGGATGGCGACCGTCGGATCCTCCAGGGAGGGGCGGAGCGAGGCCAGCGTGGAGTAGAGGTGCTCCGCGTAGTCCGCCACCTCGCGTACCCGGTGGGCCCGGTAAAGGCTCGGGAAAGCGTCCTTGATGGCGTTGCGGCAGGCGAGCATGTAGGACACGCCGGAGGGGACCCGGAGGTTGTCCTCGAGGACCGCGAAACCGTCGCGGGTACGGACCACGTCGGTGCCGCACACGGCCACGTAGACGTCGTGCGGGACTCTCACGCCGCGCATTTCCATGCGGTACTGCGGGCAGCCAAGCACGAGATCGATGGGGACGATCTTGTCCCGCAGGCACCGGCCCTCGTTGTAGACGTCCTTGAGGAACAGGTTCAGCGCCGCCAGGCGCTGTTTGAGGCCGCGCTCGATGTGCTCCCACTCGTTCGCGGTCAGGAGCCGAGGCACGCAGTCGATGGGAATGATCTGCTCGGTGGCCTTGTCGGCGTCGAGGACGGTGAAGGTGATGCCTTCGTGCAGGAAGTGCCGATAGACACCGTCCTGCAGTTTCACCAAGTCTTCGGGTTCCAGTTCGGCCAGCGCGGTGCTGAGGCGACGGGATGCCTCCCGCGGGTTGCCGTCCGGATCGAACATTTCATCGTAATAGTCCGGATCCAGGTCGTAGTCGCCAAAGGCTCCTCCCGTTGCTCCACGTTGGGACACGCGTCCTCCGGACCGTCTGGGTTGATGGTGGAGCCGACCGGGATCGAACCGGCGACCTCTTGAATGCCATTCAAGCGCTCTCCCAGCTGAGCTACGGCCCCACATCCCGCAACCGAAGCGACCGCGGCTTCGTGAAGAACACTCGCCACGCGACCGCCTGACCGCTATGGAAGCATACCGGATCAAGCGGCCGGCTGGCAAGGGTTGGCGCCCTCTTGCCCGGAAAGGTCCTTACCCCGGGCGGCCGGACCCATGGGCCTTCAGCATTTCGGCCGCATGACGTTCCGCCTGGGCGGTGATCTCGGCGCCGCCCAGCATGCGTGCCAGCTCCCGCACCCGCTCGGCTTCGTCGAGCCTTCTGACGGTGGTAAAGGTCCTGCCGTCCGACACCTGCTTTTCCACCACGTGGTGAAATTCCGCCAGCGCCGCGATGGGCGCCAGGTGGGTGACGCAAATCACTTGATGGGTCGCAGCCACGCCAGCCAGCTTCCTTCCCACCATTTCCGCCACCCTGCCGCCGATTCCGGCATCCACTTCGTCGAACAGCAGGGTCGGAATCTCGCCTTGGGTCAACACCAGCGACTTGAGCGCAAGCATGAGGCGGGAGAGCTCCCCGCCGGATGCGACCTTGGCCAGGGGCCTCACCGCCTCTCCCGGATTGGGCGAGAAGTAGAACTCGGGGTCGTCGATGCCGTCGCCGCCGAGCCTGGCTCCCCCCACCACGAACGGCGGGTCGTCCCGGTCCGCGCCACGGCGGTGGAACCGCACCTCGAACGTGGTCTGGGAGAGGCCCAGGTGGGTCACCTCCCGCTCCATCCGGCTCTTCAGACTCCCGGCGGCGCGTTGCCGGGCACGGGACAGTTCCTCGGCCATCTTCCAGGCCGTGTCCCGGGCCGCTTCGAACTCCCGGGTTAGGACGGCGAGCTGCTCGTCGCCGGTTTCAAGCGCCGCCAGCTCGTCCTTCGACCGTTCGGCGAGGGCCAGGATCTCCTCGACCGGCGTGCGGTATTTCCGTGTCAGTCGATTGATCTCGGCCAGGCGGTCCTCGATCCGTTCCAGCTCCCGGGGGTCGAAGGAGAGCTTGTCGGCGTATTGCCGAATCAGGGTGGTCGCCTCATCGAGTTGCGCCGCCGATCCTTCCAGCAGGGTCACGGCCTCCGCCAGCGCCTCGTCGATCTCCGCCATGTCGCGGAGGCGCGGGATCAATCGTCCCAGCACGCCGGCAACGGCGTGGTCGCCGTCGTAGAGAATCGTCTCGCCTTCCCTGCAGGTCTGGTAGAGCTTTTCGGAATGGGCGACGATCCGCCGTCTGTTCTGCAGCGACTCTCCTTCCCCCGGATCGAGTCCCGCCGCCTCGATCTCCTCGACCTGGGCGCGCAGGAAGGCTTCCTCCCGCGTCTTGTCCGCGAGCGTCTCCTTGAGCTCGCACAGCCGTTTCCAGGCGGCCGCGAATGCCCTGAATGCTTCCTTCATGTTGGCGGACCGGGCCTCGAGGCCTCCGTGCGCGTCCAGCAGCGCAAGATGGGTCTCGGTGCGGCGCAGGGTGTGCTGCTCGTGCTGTCCATAGATGTGAATGAGGCCGCCGCCGATACCGGACAAGACGGACAGGGGGCTCAGGCTGCCGTTCACATGGATGCGGTTGCGCCCGGCGCGGCTAACGACCCGCTTCAGCACCAGCTCGTCTTCCGCCTCGCACCCGGCGGCCTCCAGAGCGTCACGGGTGGCCGGCGGCAGATCGGAGAACAAGGCTTCCACGGTGGCCTCGTCCGCGCCCTCGCGGATGAGGTCGGAGGAGCCGCGGGCTCCCAGGAGGAGGCCCAGGGAGGCGAGGACGATGGTCTTTCCGGCGCCGGTCTCTCCGGTAATGACGTTGAGGCCGGGTCCGAGCTCCAGCTCGACATGGTCGATCACGGCAACGTTGTTGATCCGGAGCTGCTGCAGCATCGATACGAACTTCCCCGGGAGCCTGTCCGAGCAATGCTCCTAGGAGCCTGTCGGATTTTTGCGTCCTTCGACTTCGCTACGCTACGCTCAGGACGAACGGCTCGATTTCCTCAAGACCGTTCGTCCTGAGCGTAGCGTAGCGAAGTCGAAGGACGCTACCTACCGCTCACCCCACTTGAGCTTGCTGCGAAGCACGTCGAAGTAGGATCGAGTCGGTATCCGCACCAGCGATACCGGCGACTTGTGGCGGCGCACGTCCACCCGGTCGCCGTTGTGGAGCAGGATGCTTTCCTGGCCGTCCGGAATCAGCACGACGGTGTCACCGGCGGACCGCAGGGTCGAGCGGATCCTGGCATCGCTGGCGATGACGATGGGACGGTTGGTGGTGAGCGTGTGCGGGCAGATGGGGCAGAGGATAATCGCCCCCATGGCCGGATGCAGAATCGGGCCCCCGGCCGCGAGCGAGTAGGCCGTCGAGCCCGTGGGCGTGGAGATGATCAGGCCGTCCGCCCGGTACGTGCACAGGTAATCGCTGCCCACGTAGGTTTCCAGGTCGATGATCTTGGATCGGGCGCCCTTGGTGATGACCGCGTCGTTCAGTATCCTGAGGTTCCGCACGCCGTCCTTGCCGGTGATGCTCACGCTCAGGGTCATGCGCTTCTCGATGGTGTAGTTTTCCGAGATCGTGCTGGTGAGGACCTCCTCGAGCTCGTCCGCGGCGATTTCGGTGATGAAGCCCAGGCCTCCCAGATTCACGCCGACGATGGGTACCTCGGATCGTTCCACGAGACGGGCAATGCTCAGCAGCGTGCCGTCGCCCCCCAGGACGATGACGAGGTCGGCCCGCTCGGCCATCTCCGCCTTGTGCGCGACCCGGCCGCCGGTGGTGCCGAACTCGGCTTCCACCAGCACCTCCATACCACGGCCCTCGAGCCATGGTATGGTGGTCCTCATGAGCTTCTCGGCTTTCTCCTCCCCGTACTTTGCAACAATGCCTACAACGTTGACCATTCAACTGCGGAGAACTACCACAGGGTGGAAAAGGATGCCATCTTGAGCAGTCCGGACACCGGCTGCAAAGGGACTCACCGGAAGGAGAATACCGTGGAGGCAGAGCAACTGATGGAGGTGATGGCGACCCGGCGCAGCGTACGGGTCTACAAGAGCGGACGGATCACCGATGAGCAGCTCGAGCTCATGTTCGAGGCCGCGCGGCTGGCCCCCTCCGGCGCCAACAGCCAGCCCTGGGAGTTCGTGGTGACGCGGGACCGGGCGAAAATGAAGCGGGTCCGGCAGATCTACGCCGACGAGTGGAACCAGCGCAAGCTGGAAGATCCGGTGCACTACAAGGGACTCAAGAAGGACTACGTGGGCGACGTGAGCGCGCTGATCCTGGCGTGCGGGGATGCGCGCACCAAACGGGTGTATCTCACCACGCGCCAGCCGGCCGACCGGGAGAAGCTGTTCCAGGCCAATGTGGCCAACGCGGTGGAGCACATGATGCTGGCGGCGGCTAGCATGGGCTTCGGCACGGTGTGGGTCTCCGTACGCAAGGAGGTGGAGCCGGAGCTGCGGACGCTGTTCAACGTTCCGAAGGCGTTGCGCCTTCTGTGGGTGGTCCCCGTGGGCCGAGCCCGGGCCTGGCCCAAGGCGAAGCCGCGCCGGCCGGTGGCCGATTTCGTCCACTGGGACACCTACGACAAGGGCAAACTGCGCGCGGAAGACCGGATCAAGGCGTGGCCCAAGAAATAACGGGGCGGCGCGCCGCCCCTTCACGGGCGTGGACGGGTCACCCCTCGTTCAAGGCGTTGAATACCTTTTCCGCGGTGATGGGGAGGTCGGCGATGCGCACGTCCACGGCCGCCTCCACGGCATTGGCGATGGCGGGCGCCGTGGGTACGATGCTCATTTCCCCGATGGCCTTGGCGTTGTAGGGGCCGGGTCCGGTCTGGTCCTCCACCAGGACGGTCTCCAGGGGCGGCAGGTCCTTCACGCACGGCACGCAGTAGTCGCCGAGATTCAAGGTGGTGACCCGGGGGCCGTCCTTGACCATCTCCTCCATCACCGCGTAGCCCAGGCCCTGCACGAAGCCGCCGTCGATCTGTCCCTGGTGGCCTATGGGGTTGATGATGGTGCCCACGTCGTGGGCCGTCACCACCTTCTTCACGTCCACGGTGCCGGTCTCCCGGTCCACCGCGACCTCCGCCACCTGCACGAAGAAGGCCGGCACCGGCGAGCGTTCGGGCCGGTAGGACTTGCGCACCGACAGCGCCTGCTCCTCGGCGATGAGCTTCCCGGCCACGTCCGCGAAGGCCAGGGACGCGTCGCCGGCGGTGAAGCGGCCGTCCGCCAGCGTCACCGCGTCGGGTTTGCTGCCGAGGGCGCCGGCGGCGGCTTCGGTCATCTTCTCCCGCAGCTCCTCCACCGCCTCCACCAGGCCGCGCCCCACCATGGCGGTGATCTTGCTGCCGCCGGGCTCGGCGTCGGTGTCGAAGGTGTCCGTGTCGCCCCGCGCCACCTGCACCCGTTCCGCCGGCAGGGTCAGGATCTCCGCGGTGATCTGGCGCAACAGCGTGTGGGTGCCGGTGCCGATGTCCGGAATGGCGGTGAGCACCGTGACCTCGCCGCCAGCGTCGCAAGTAATCTCCAGATTGACCGTGCCGCTGCCGCCGGTGTGGCGGAAGGACAGGGCCATGCCCCTGCCGGTGTCCGGGCCGGCGGGCTCGGCGTCCCATCCCGCCGCCGCCAATGCGGCTTCGACGGTCTCGCGGCAGCGGATCTTCTGCATGCCGCGCTTGTTGGGCAGCTCGTCGCCGTCCTGCATCAGGTTCTTGAGCCGCAGCGCCACCGGGTCCATGCCGAGCTTCCGCGCCAGCATGTCCAGCAAGGACTCGATGGCGAACACCGTCTGCGGCTGTCCCGGCGACTTCATGTAACCGCCGGGCACGCCGTTGGTGTAGACGTTGCAGGTACGGATGGCGTAGTGGGCGATGCGGTAGGCGTTGACGATGAAGGTGCCATCGATCTCCGAGGGCTTGAAGCCGGAGTAGGCGCCGCTGTCGAAGTAGATGTCGCTGTCCAGGGCCACCAGGGTTCCGTCCCGTTTGGCTCCGAGCTTGACGCGCATGACCGAGGGATGGCGCGGGTCGCCGGCCATGAGCTCCTCGGTGTAGTTCATCACCATCTTGACCGGACGCCCCGCGGCCCGGGAGAGGTAGTAGCAGACCGGCACGTCCATCTGGGAGCCCTTGCCGCCGAAATCGCCGCCCAGGGCCACGCCATGGACGTGGATGTTCTCCTCTTCCAGCTCCAGTTGCTCGGCCAGCATCTGCTTGAGCCGGAACGGCGCCTTGCACGACGCCCACACCTCGATGCGCCCGGCGTCCGCCGCCGACACCACGGTGGCGTGGGGTTCGAGGTACACCTGGTGCACCCCGGGCGTGCGGAAGGTGTGCTCGATGACCACCTCGGCATCCGCCATCCCCCGCGCGGCGTCGCCTGCGGTGTGCTCCTTGAGGGAAAGGACGTTGGGCTGGTGTTCCGGACGGCCGGGCACGCCGGCGTAGCCGGCGAGCTGCTCGTGAATCGCCGGGGCGCCGTCGGCCATGGCTTCGGCGATGTCGGCCACGGCGGGCAGTTCCTCGTACTCCACCTCGATGAGCGCCAGCGCCTCCTCGGCCGCGTCCAGCGTGTCGGCGGCCACCGCGGCGATCTTGTCGCCGATGAAGCGGACCTTGTCGCGCGCCAGCACCGGCAGGTCCTGAAGGCTCACGCCCACGCGGAAATCGGGCACGTCCGCCCCCGTCAGGACCGCGCGGACCCCCGGGACCCGCCGCGCCCCCGCTGCGTCCACCTGCACCAGCCGGGCGTGCGGCATGGTGCTGCGCAGGCACTTGCCCCAGAGCGCCTCGGGTACCTGCACGTCGGCCGTGTACTCCATCTTGCCCGAAACCTTGTCCGGACCCTCCACGCGCCCGATCGGTTGCCCTACGACCTTGAGATCCATGGTTGCTCCTGTTGGCTGGTTCGATGGTTCGACGCCCGGGAGTTTGGCCCATTGATGAAAAAAGAGCAACGAGACCACCCCGGCCACGACGGAGGGAATGAGCGAGGGGCGTTGGACCGGCCCGGCGTTACGCGCGTGACAAACGTGTTGCACAACCGCCCCCGATTCAATATGCTGCTTGGCGCCAGTGGCGGGTGCCGGGAGAGCCGGGTCCGCCCGGTTTTTCCAGGCGTTCCGACGAAGGAGGACTTGTCCATGGAATATGATCTGCTGATACGTGGGGGCCGCGTAGCCGACGGTTCCGGACTGCCGTCCCATATGGCTGATGTCGGGGTGAAGGACGGCAAGATCGCCGAGGTGGGCCGTCTCAAGGGCTCGGCGAGCCGCACCATCGACGCCGCCGGCCTGGTGGTGTCGCCGGGCTTCATCGACCACCACACGCACATGGACGCGCAGATCCTCTGGGACCCCTACGGCACCTCCGAGCCGCAGCACGGCATCACTTCCGTGGTCATGGGAAACTGCGGCCTGGCCCTGGCGCCCGTGAGCGACGGCGGCGAGGACGCCCTGGTCAAGAGCTTCGTGCGGGTGGAGGCGATTCCGCGCTTCGCCCTGGAGAAGGGAGTGAACTGGCGCTGGCACAGCTACGGCGAGTACCTCGACGCCCTGGAGGGCAAGCTCGGCATCAACGCCGGCGGCCTGGTGGGCCACATCGCGGTGCGGCAGAACGTCATGGGCGAGGAGTCGGTGGAGCGCACCGCCACCGCCGGCGAGATTCAGAAGATGAAGGGCCTGGTGCGGGACGCCATGGATGCCGGCGCCCTGGGCTTTTCCACCAACCGCAACGAGCGGCACATGCGGGAGGACGGCAAGCCCGTGGCCAGCCGGCTGGCGGACGACAACGAGCTCTACGCCCTGTGCGACGTGCTCGGCGAGCTCAACAGCGGCATCATCGAGACCATCCTGGGCCGCAACAAGATGGAGCACTTCGACGCCTACTACGACCTGGCCAGCCGGACGCAGCGGCCGATCATCTGGCAGAGCGTGCACCATCGTTGGGCGGAGCCGACCCTTTGGCAGGAGCAGCTCGACGCGGTGTCGCGCATCTTCCGTGACGGCTACCGCGCCTACGGTCTCACCCAGACGGTCCCCCTGGTCCGTCACTTCAACCTGCAGAACGCCCAGCTCTTCGACGAATTCCCCAACTGGAAGAACATCATGTTCCTGCCCGTCGAAGTGCGCCAGCAGGCTTTTGCCGACCCGGACACGCGCGCGAAGCTGCGCGAGGATCTGGAGACGGAGCGCATGACCAATTTCCACCGGCGTTGGGACATCGTGCAGGTGGAAAAGGTCGTCAAGGACGAGAACAAGCGCTACGAGGGCAAGAGCGTGGCGGAAATGGCGGCCATGCGGAACCAGCATCCGGTGGACGCCCTCCTCGACCTGTCGCTGGACGAGGGCCTGTTGACCACCTTCCAGAACGCCAACACCGGCGGCGACGCCCAGGCCATGGGCGAGATCCTGCGCAGCCCCTATGTCCTGGTGGGCACTTCGGACGCCGGCGCCCACGTGTTGTACGGAGCCGACTTCGGTTACGGCACGACGTTGCTGGGACTGTGGGTGCGGGAGCGGGGTCTCATGACGCTGGAAGAGGCGGTTCACAAGCTCACCTTCCATGTCGCCTCGGTCTACGGCCTCGAGGGCAGGGGACTGATCCGGCCCGGGTACGCGGCGGATCTGACACTGTTCGACCCCGCGACCGTGCGGGCGTACGAACCCGAGTGGGCGGCGGACTACCCGGCCGGCACCAAGCGGCTGATCCAGCGTTCCGACGGCATTCACTACACCATCGTGAACGGCGGCGTGATCTACGAGGACGGCCGCTTGAGCGGAGAGCTGCCGGGCCAGGTGTTGCGCGGCTCCGCCTACGCCTCCACCCGCGCCGCCGCCTAGCGCCGGCCGGTTGCAAGCTGCAGGGGCGGGTTTTCACACCCGCCCCTGTCCCGTTTCGCTCTGTATCTGTTCAGGAGGCCGTGTGGGAGTGACGTACATTCCGGTGGCCAACACCGGTGATCTGGAACCCGGACAAAGGAAGGCCGTCGACCTGAACGGCCGCTCCATCGTTCTGACGCGCGGGGACAGCGGCTACTTCGCGTTCTCGCGTTACTGTCCGCACGAGAGCGCCGATCTGATGAACGGCCCCATCGTGGCGGGCAAGGTCCGCTGCGACAATCACGGCTATTGCTTCGATCTCGACACCGGCGAGTGCGTGCTGCCCAGAGGCGGCGACCCGCTGACGGTGCTGCCGGTGGAGGAGCGAGGGGAAGAGGTCTGTATCCGGATCGAGTGGTAGACCCGCCGAGCCTGCGTCAACAGGACTCGTGACAACCGTCGCCGTTCCGGGCGATGTCCTCCAGCATCTTCCTGGCATTCCGTTTGTGGATGCCGTCGTCGGAGAACCGGGCCGGCAGCCGGTCCACGGTGAGCAGGTGTTCCCGCGCCAGGTCCGTCCTGCCAAGGGACCGATAGGTCTTCGCCAGTTCCAGGTGATGGGTAATAATGTCCGGGTGGTACTGAAGCGCCTTCTTCAGCAGGCGGGCGGATTCGTCCAGGCGCCCGCCCGGAACCGATCGCTGCAGGAACACCAGCGCCAGCAGCCGTTCGGCCGCGTTGATCTCGGCCAGGCGCCGGTGCAACACCCCCAGAACGTGATAGGCGAAGCCGTTGTCGGGATCGCGGGCGAGGGCCTTGTCGACCGCGTTGCGGACCCCCCGCGCCAGGGCGATCTGCTTCTTGGTACCGGAGAACTCGGCCAGCTTTCCCAAGGCTACGGCCAGAAAGAAATGGGGCCAGGTCGAATCGGGTTGGATCCTCGCCGCTTCGCGTGCGTATCGCTCGGCGGCACGGTACTGCTCGACACGTTTCTTGCGCCAGCCGGTAACCGTTTCGGGGATGAAGTCCCCCACGTCGACGTGCGCCCGGGCGGCCCAGATGAGGGCTTCCGGATGGCCGGGGGCCAGTGCCAGTGCCTTCTTGAACTCGGTCAAGGCTTCCCGGGACCGGAACTCCCGGTAAAGGACGACGGCCCGCGCGATGGTTTCGGCTGCCTCGTCGCCGGCCTTCACTGCCGTTTCGTTGTTTCCCGGTCGGGCCAGGTGGCCGGCCGATGCCTGAAGGACGGGCGCGCCGTCGCCGATGAGCAGCAGGAAGAGCAGGAAGAGCACTCCGAGCCGGTGATGCGACGGGCGTATCGGAAGTGGGGTGCCGGACGTTCCGCGGCTTCCGAATGGTCGACGGGTGGGTCGACGGACCGGAGCGTGGATGATATGCACGACTTTAGTTTACCAGTTCCATGACTCGCGATCCATTGCGGAAGGAAAGTCCCGGGTCCGTTGCGCCGCCGTATGATGCGGTCCTGTTGATTGCGTTCGGCGGTCCCGAAAACCCGGACGAGATCCGGCCGTTTCTCCAGCGCGTGACCGCTGGCCGGCGCATCCCGCCCGCCCGTCTTGAAGCGGTGGCGCACCACTACGAGCTCATCGGCGGCCGCTCGCCCCTGAACGAGCTGACGCGCATACAGGCGGTTGCCTTGCAACGCAGACTGGCTGGGGACGGTGTCGCCATACCGGTTTACGTGGGCATGCGAAACTGGCGGCCGTTTCTGAGCGAGACCCTGGCGGAGCTGGCATCCGACGGTTGCCGGCGCGTGCTGGGGATCATTCTGTCCGCGTTCCAGACCGAGGCGTCCTGGAGCCGCTACATCGACGACGTGGAAGCGGCCCGCACGGCCCTGGTGGACCGCGCCCCGGCGGTGGACTACGCCGGCTCCTGGTGCGGCAGCCCACTGTTCATCGAGGCCGTGGCCGATCGTGTCGCCGCCACCGTCGAAGGGATGCCGCCGACCTTTCAGCGCGCTCCGCTGGTCTTCACCGCCCACAGCATCCCCCGGCCGATGGCGGACGATTCGCCGTACGCGGATCAGTTTCGGGCCGCGTCCCAAGGAGTGGCCGAACGGCTGGGGCGGAGCAACTGGTCGCTGGCCTACCAGAGCCGCAGTGGTAACCCTCGCGACCCCTGGCTCGAACCCGACGTGAGCGAAAGGATCGAGCAGTTGGCGGAAGCCGGCGAGAAGGCGGTGATCGTGGCGCCCATCGGTTTCGTTTCCGACCACGTCGAAGTCCTCTACGACCTCGACGTCGAGGCCCGGCAGCGGGCTCTCGGGTTGGGGATGCAGTTCCACCGGGTGCCCGCCGTGAACGACCATCCCCTGTTCATCCGGATGCTCGCCGGCCTCGTTTCAGGGGCCTGATTCCCAGGTCAAGTTCGATACCCGGACCGTATTGACCCGGGGGTGTCCTGCCTATAGGATTGCGATGCGGGCAGGGGGTGTCCCACTTATGTCCATTGCTCAGGGAGGGCGGATCATGTTCTCCAGATTCCCGAGTTCGCTGGCGGCAGCGGTCTTTGCGGTGTTCGCGTTCGTCTCCGTCTCTCCGGGATCCGAAGTCAAGGCACCGGTCCGGGTCGCCTTCGCCGGCTTCGGCGTGGGCACCGTCGTTACCTGGATCGCACGGGACACGGATCTGTTCGCCAAGTACGGTCTCGACGTCGAGGCGGTCTACCTCGACGGCGCCGCCGGCGGCGGAGTGCAATCCCTCCTGGGGACGGACATCTTCGTGAACTCGCGGGACGTGCTGCCTCCGCTGGAAGCCGTCAGCAACGGCGCCGACCTGGTGTTTTTCGGAGGTCATGTGAGCACCGAGAACTATCGTTTCGGTGTCGCTTCCTACGTCGATCATCTCGCGCAGCTCAAGGGCAAGAAGGTGGGGGTATCGAACCTCGGCAGGAAGTCCGACCTGATCGCGCGGGTGGTCCTGCGGCGCGCGGGGCTGGATCCGGTCGAGGACGTGGAGATGGTTCCCATCGGCTTCTCGCCCCAAAGGGCGGCCGCCATCTACCGCAACATCGTCCAGGGCGCGCCGCTGGTGGCCCAGGTGGCCGCGGAAGCGCAACGGGTGGGCATCAAGGTGCTTGACGTGGGCGAGGTCAACCTGGTCACGGACCTGCTGGTCACGACGCGGGCCTTTGCCGACCGCAACCCGAACGTGCTGCGACGTTTCCTGATGGCCTATCTCAACGGCATCCAGTACTTTCTCACCGAGCGCGCCGACACCATGCGGCTCATGAAGAAGTACGTGACCCTGGTCCAGGGGACCTCTCTGGGACAGGCCTACGGCAGTCTGGCGCACCAGCTGAATCCCCTGCCTCTGCCTCAGGCCGAGGCGGTCCAGGCCCTGATCGACGCGGCTTCGGTCACGGACTCGCGGGCGCGGCGTCTTGACCCGCACCGGCTCCTGGAGCTGGATCTCCTCAAGCGGCTGGACCGCGCCGGCTTCGTCAAGGGGCTGTACACCGAAAAGATCAAGCTGTAGCCGCTCTCGTCCGCGGGCTTGCGCTCCCGCCAAAATTGCATTCGCCGCCCATATCCCCTAAAATGAGGCAAACCCGGGTCTAACGGCGCCGATGCGCCCCGGGCAGACACGCCTTCAATAGCATGTACACGCTAAAGCTGGCCCTGATCGTCCTTGGGAGCATTATCCAGAGCCTCCCCATGATCGCCCTCGGACTCCTGGACCCCTACGGCAAGCGCGTTTATCCCATGTTCCGCTTCTGGTCCTGGTGCGTTCTCAAGATCGGCGGAGTGGGGCTGCGCGTACGTCCGGTGGGCCGTCCGGATCCGCATCAAGCCTATATCTTCATGGCCAATCACCAGAGCAACATCGACATTCCGGTGCTCGTGAGGGCGCTTGGCGGCTTTCAGCTACGCTGGATGGCCAAGCGGGAACTGCTGCGGGTGCCGTTCTTCGGCTGGGCGCTGTGGGCTTCCAAGCACATCATCGTCAAACGCTCGCGCTCCAAGGCCGTGGTGGCGGCCATGGACGCCGCCGGCGAAAAGCTGACGCAGGGAATTTCGGTGGTGGTATTTCCCGAGGGCACCCGCAGCACGGACGGACAGCTTTTGCCGTTCAAGCGCGGCGGATTCCGTCTGGCCGAGAAGGCCGGGGTTGCCATCGTGCCGGTGACCATCAACGGTTCGGGCGCGCTGATGAAGCGGGGGGACTGGCGTCTGAAGCCCGGGGAGGTGGAGGTCGTCATCGGTGACGCGGTCCCCCCGGACGGCGCGCAGGATCGTTCCCGGGGGCAGATGGATCGCGTGCGGGAGGCCATCGGGTCGCACCTGGCGCGGCGCGACACCGACCCCGACGAGGGTCGAGACAACTGGCAGGCACAGGGGTTGGGGCACTAGATGGATTCCTTGAGGATCGTACCCCTCGGGGGTCTGGGAGAGTTCGGCGGCAACATGCTGGCGGTGGAGTGGGGGGATTCGGTGATCGCCGTGGACTGCGGCGTCATGTTTCCCGGCCCCGAGCTCCTGGGCATCGATCTGGTGATTCCCGACATCAGCTATCTGGAGGAACCGGGCAAGACTCCCCAGGCCATCATCCTGACTCACGCCCACGAGGACCACATCGGCGCCTTGCCCTACGTACTGAAGCGTTTCCAGGTGCCGGTGTACGGCACCCGCCTGACCCTGGGCTTCCTCCGCCACAAGTTGAGCGAGCACAGGCTCGAGCAGTCCACGGAGCTGGTGGAAATCGTCCCCGGGGAGCGTTTCGCTGTGGGTCCGTTCACGCTCGAGGGCATCCCCGTGACCCACAGCCTGGTGGACTGCATCGCCCTGGCCATCGAGACGCCCATCGGCACCATCGTTCACACCGGCGACTTCAAGATCGACAATACCCCCATGGCCGGTCAGAGCTTCGACTTCCACCGCTTCGCGGCCTACGGCGACAAGGGCGTCCTGCTGCTGCTTTCGGACTCCACCAACGTCGAGCGCCGGGGCAGCACGCCCTCGGAGCGGGTTGTTGGAGAGGGGCTCCGGGGGATCTTCAGCTCCAGTCCGGGACGTATCTTCATCGCGACGTTCGCCTCCCACATCCCGCGTATCCAGCAGGTGTCGGAGCTGGCCGCCGACTTCGGGCGCAAGCTGGTGCTCAGCGGCCGCAGCATCATCAAAAACACGGGCATCGCGGAGGACCTGGGCTATCTCCGCCTGCCCGATGACGTCATGACCGACAACCAGGGCTGGCGGGACGTGGCCGACGACCAGCTCTGTTTCCTTACCACCGGCAGCCAGGGCGAGCCCCTTTCCGTGTTGCACCGGGTGGCCTTCGACGAGCACCGATCCATCAGGATTCAACCCGGGGACACGGTGGTGCTGTCGGCGAGGTTCATCCCGGGAAACGAGAAGACCATCAGCAACCTGATCAATCACCTCTACCGGCGAGGCGCTCGTGTCCACTACGAGCGCACGTCGGAGATACACGTCTCGGGGCACGCCAGCCAGGAAGAGCTGAAGACGATGATCCAGCTCACCCGTCCGCGCTACTTCGTGCCCCTGCACGGAGAGTTCCGCCAGCTATGCAAGCACATCGAGCTGGCGCAGGCCGTGGGCATACCCTGGGACCACTGTTTCCTCATGGAGAGCGGTGACGTGCTGGAGATCAACGGGGCGGACGCCGTGCGGGTGGACCCGGTGGCGGCCGGCAAGGTCTTCGTCGACGGCAAGGGGATCGGCGACGTGGAGGACATCGTCATAAGGGACCGCCGGCATCTGAGCGAGGACGGGCTGGTGGTCGTGGCCATGGCGGTGCACCAGCGCACCGGCGAGGTGACCGCCGGCCCGGATTTGCTCGCCCGTGGGTTCATGCGGCTGGAGGAAGAGGACGATGTTCTGGGCACCGCCAGGGATTCATTGCGGGAGTACATCGACGGCTGCGGCGTGGAGATGCGTACCGACTCCGCCGAGCTCAAGGAAGGCATACGGCGGTCGCTGCGGAAGTTCTTCGAAAAGAGGCTGCACCGCCGGCCGGTGATCGTGCCTTATATCATGGAGATGTAGGCGCGCGCCCATGCAAAAAGGCTCTCGACTCAATCGTGAACTCTGGGGCTCGGTGGTTCTGGTCACCGCCTGTTTCGCCGTTCTCAGCCTGGTTTCCCATAGCGCCCTGGACCGCTCCTTCAACGTCCCCTCGGGCTCCCGGGACCCCATCAACCTGGGCGGACTGGTGGGGGCCTATCTCGCGGACGCGCTGCTGCAGGGAATGGGCCTGATCGCCTACCTCCTTCCCGCCATTCTGCTGCTGCTTTCCATTCGCCTGTTCCGTCGCGACCCCGGCAGGCTCGGGTTCCTGAAGGTCGTGGGCTACGGCGTGTTGCTGTGGGGTCTGGCCATCCTGGTCAGTCTGGTCCACGAGACCGAGCTGGCGCGGGATAGTGGCGGCATCCTCGGCGGGTTCTCCAATGATTTGCTCACCGAAATGTTCGGCTATGCGGGAACCTGCGTCATCACGGCCTTCCTGTTGCTGATGGCGGCCATGCTGATGTCCCAGACCTCCATGCTGAGCTGGTGGGGCCAGCTCACGGGGGCGCACCGGCAGCTTCGCTCGACGGTGACCGAGGGCGTGACCTCCGTGTGGCGGACCCAGGTGGAGCGGAAGCCGCCGGCCAATCCCAAGAAGGAGCGGGAGTTCAAGGCGCCGCCCATTGTCCTGGAAGAGGAGGTTCCGAAGGAAGCGCCCAAGGGCCGGCGGAAGAAGGCCAGGGCCAAGGCCAAGCCCGAAGCCGAGCAGTTCGTCTTTCCCGAGATCACGGACGGCTACACGCTGCCGTTGCTGGCCTTTCTCGATACCCCGCCGAAGGAGAAGGTCGCCATTGACAAGGCCACCCTGGAAGCCAATTCCCTGATGCTGCAGCGGAAGCTCCAGGATTTCGGCATCCAGGGCGAAGTGCTGGCGGTGCGGCCCGGGCCGGTCATCACGGTGTACGAGTTCCGGCCGGCTCCGGGGGTCATGGTGCGGCGGATCGTGGGCGTGGCCGACGATCTCGCCATGGCCTTGAGCGCCGTCAGCATCCGTATCCTGGCGCCGATCCCCGGGGAGTCCGTGGTCGGCATCGAGGTGCCCAATACCCGGCGTGAGACCGTCTATCTGAGGGAAATCCTCGAAGCCCCGGTCTACGCCGACTCCGATTCGAGCCTGTCCCTGGCCTTGGGCAAGGATATCTCCGGGGCGCCCTTCGCCACGGATCTGGCCCGCATGCCGCATCTGCTGGTAGCCGGCGCCACCGGCACGGGCAAGTCGGTGTCCCTCAACTCGATGATTCTGAGCATCTTGTACAAGGCGACTCCGGATGACGTCCGCTTCATCATGATCGATCCCAAGATGCTCGAGTTGACTCCCTACGAAGGGTTGCCGCATCTGTTGACGCCGGTGGTCACCGATCCCAAGGAGGCCCGGGCGGCGTTGTTCTGGGCGGTGGAGGAAATGGACCGCCGCTACCGGCTCATGCGCGACAAGGGCGCCCGCAACATCGACAACTACAACCGGATCCTGGAACGGGAAC
>MKWU01002918.1_pt1 | contig 23572 bp, 16 predicted proteins | sample 809101 | NCBI WGS metagenome assembly MKWU01 (sample SAMN05860141, study PRJNA318959) | sponge metagenome | host: Aplysina aerophoba | place: Slovenia: Piran, Adriatic Sea, Gulf of Piran | collected 2013-05-07 | reverse complement strand
GTGAACGCCAACGTGGTGGCCTTCCTCGGCGATACGCCGGGCACCAGGGAGGCGCAACGCTGGCTTGAGCGGATCATTGATGACGGGACCGACGCTAGTGAGAACAAATACTACTGGGATGTCATGGATCTCTACCACGCCGTGCTGCGCGCCCACCGCCTGCACCCGTCGGTGTTCGCCGGCATCCTGCCGGTCATCGCCGACCGCATCGCCTCCCGCCGCGGAGCGGACGGCGCCTATGGCGACGGTCTGCGCACCAGCCTTGCGGTAACTACGCTGCATCAGCTCGGGAGGCCCTTGCAGGGCGCCGATGCGGCCGCCACGCTTGAGCACCTGCTCGGCCTGCAGATGCCGGACGGCGGCTGGCCGGACTCGTGGCTTTCGTCGGGCCCCCGCTGGCCCGATCCGCGCCTCTATGTATTCTCCTCGCGCACCTACGACACCGCCACTTGCATCGAAGCGATCACCGGCCTGCTCGGCGGACGGGCGCACGCAGGATGTCGGCCAGCGCCACGGGTTTCGTCTCCAGCCGTGCATCGGGCATCGGCGGCGCGACGATCTCCTGGGCAAAGGCCGCGGTGAGGCCCTGCACTTATGATGGCCGGCCCTTCAGCACGGCATCGCTCGCATTCTCGGAAAGCTGGAGAGTGGGCGAGGAATGCTAACCTGGTTGTCCGCGCCTTTCAGCGACACGGCGGCGGCCGCCGCCGTCAACCCGCCGCTTCCCTATGACCGGGACCGCGAGCATAGCGGGGATGGCCCAGAGCAGGCCGACCGCCATGAAGGGATCCGCGAAAAGCGACTCTATCGCACGGAGGTAATGCGCCGCCAAACGAAGCAGCAGGACTGCCCCGAGTAGTCCGAGCACAATCCGCAGCACCATAGCACCCGCGCCCCGCTTTCCCACCGGAAACCAAAAGCACCAAACGCCGAAAGCGGCCCAGGCGCCGTATAGGACAATATGACCTATGAAGAAACCCAGAATGACCCCGTTCAGCGGACCGAACATAAATAACGGCATCAGCGTCAGAACAACTGCCATTAACAAGAGCGCGCATAAGGCCAGTTGCCACATCAGTGGCGACCGCTCTTCCCGATTGGTCGCGTCCTTGCCCCGTTAGGGTCCGTGCGAGCCGGATGGTCGCCGTAATAGAAACGTAGCCGCCAGGCGTTCAGGCTTCCGACGTCGCCGCCGGCCAGATCGACCACCTGAATTTTCCACTCCCCGTTCGGCGTCTCGCCGTAGAAGGCATTGCTGAGCAAGCGCCAGTCGGTCATTCCCGGCACCTGATCCAGCAAGGCATTCATCGGCGCGTTGACGACGCTTTCGGTCCCGCCGGGCGACGTGAGCGTCACGCCCAGATCGGACGCATAAGCGTGCTCGACGCGGATTTCGAGCAGCACGCCCTCAAGGTTGGCCGCATCCGGCAGTCCGGTGATGGTCAGCGTGTCGGTGACGCCGCCACCGTCCGCGTCCGGGATCGCCAGCGTTCCTGTCGCGCTGCCGCCCTCCGGATACCAGCCTGACTCGACGAATGCCCCCAGGCTGTCGGGCGCGTAGTCCCCCGCCATCGCGACCGCGGCATCCAGCGACACGGCCCCAAAGCCGTACCAGTTGTGAAAGCCGTACCCGGCGGAGTTGGTCTGCCAGGCGTGCTGGGCCACGTACGGCGTGCCGTTGAAAGCGGCTCGCACCTGCGGCCGATCGGGATCGATGCGCCTGGCCGTTTTCGCCAGGATGTGCTTGACATCACGCCAGGTCAATTGCGGATTGACCCCCAATAGAACGGCGATCGCGCCAGCGGTGGCCGGGGCGGCCGAAGAGGTCCCGCTAAAGGCGGCCGTGTAGTCGCCGTCGGGATTGAGCGCGTGGCCGTCGAGGGGATCGTCGAAGAAGCGGCTCAGCCCCGCCTCCACGCCGAACTGATCGGTGGTGATCATACCGGGACCGCCGACGCTGTCCTCGCCGGCCGGCGCTACCACCCAAAGGTTCGCGCCGGCGTTGGAATAGGAACTCTTTACATCCTGCGCATTGAACGCCCCGACGGTGACCAGGTAAGGCAGGTTGTTGTCCGGGTCCCCATTGCTGCCGATGCAGCCGATGTCGGCGTTCAGCGGATGCGGACGCTGGCACAACTGAAACTCGTTGCCAGCGGCCTTGACATACAGTGCGCCGCTGCCCGAGCGCAGGTCGGTCACCCCCATGCGATACAGCTCAACAAAGTCAGGTTCAGCGTTCCCGGCGGGCAGTTCCGCGCCGAAGCTCATGTTGAAGATATCGGCGCTGGCTGAATCGGGCGATGCATCGCTTCCTCCCAGGCTGGCCAGCAGGTTACCGTCGGAATCCCATCCCTGACCGGTGAGAAAGTTGAACCCCCGCAATCGCAGCGCCGGGGCCACGCCGCGCCCGCCCGCTCCATTGTCCGCCACGGCGGCGGCGACGCCGGCCACACTGGTGCCGTGATCCCCATAGGCCTCGAAGTGATTGAACGGGTCGGAAAGCGATGCCCCGGCGCTCAGTGTCCGGCCGAAATTGAACGACTTGCCCGGCTCGATGTTCGCGGCCAGATCGGGATGGCAGATCTCCAGGCCCGAATCCACGACCGCCAGCTTCACTCCGCCTCCGCTGCGCCCGTTTTCAATGGCCTCGCGCATCCGGAGATCGGCCCCGGCCACGCCCGCCCGTTCGCTCAGGCCCGTCTGGCCCGTGTTCCGCAAGTGCCACTGGTGGACGAGAAGGGGGTCGGCGCCGCTCGCCGCGCCGCGCACTGGCGCGCGGCACCGCGTGACCACCTGTCCGTCGGCATCGGTGGCGAAGCGAAAGTGGATCGCCGATTCGCTGTCCGGCCCCAGGTGTGCAAGATACGCGCGGATGTGATACTGGCCGTTGCCCGCCACGCGGTCCAGGGGCAGCGTGAACCGATAGGGATTGAAGAAGACCAGGCCATCACGTCCTGTGCCGGCAAGCTCCGCCCGGCCCAGTGGATTGACATCGGTGGCGAAGTCCGCATCGCCGGAGTATTCCGCGATCAGCTCAAGCATCGCGCCATCGGTCGAAAAATCAAAGGGCTCCAATTCGAAATCGACCGAGTCTTCCGTTACCTGGTAGCTGACCAGCACCAGAAAACCGTCGCCTTCCGGTTCGGAAGGGGTTTTGTCCACGGTGGCCGCTTCGCCGTCGACAATCGTCCAGGTCGCCGTCGAAGGCGTGCCGAGGCTTGCGTTGCCCGTGATCGTGCCGAGATCGACCGTGACCGTCTCGTCGCCCTCCGCGTCGAAGTCTCGGTAGACATCAAGCATGAGTGACGCCGAAGAGGCGCCTCCCGGCAGTTCGATCGAGTCTGCGTCGAGTGCGTAATCGTGCCCGCGCGTGGCCGAGCCGGAAATCGTCAGCCCGGCCGTCACGCCCCGATGCGCGGAGGAACTCGCGGTGACGGTGATTTCGATTTGCGGGTTGTCCGCCTCAAGAACGCGGTCTTGCGATGGGGCGTTCAGGGTCAGCGTGACCGGCGGCGGGGGAGGGGGTTTGTCGCCGCTCCCGCCCCCGCCCCCGCACGCGCCAGCCAGCAGCGCGACGGCGAGCGCGGCTGTACGGGATGGCGCTACTTCCATTGGGGAGGCTGCCGGCGAATCCGAAGGCTCGCCGTCTCACGCCCGCTCGCTGCGTTGACTTTCTCGGCCGCCTCCGCCGGATGCACGGCGTCCGGCAAGAACAGAATGGCAAAGCCCAACCGCTCAAAAAAACGGAGTCGCTCGGCGCGCGTGAGTCGCGCGAATTCGTCGGCCTGGTCACGTGACGCGCAGGACACTCGAATGCTGGGAAGCAACATGCGGAACTTGCGCTGGGACGGATCGAAGAGAATGCGCGAGGACGGGCCCGTAAGCGGCGTAGCGGCGCGATACGCCTGGCCCTTGAAAGTCACCTCGTGCATCCGGTGATCGGCTGTTTCGTATGTTCGCGCATAGACCGCACCGGAAGCGGACTGCACACGGCCGGTTGAATCCGCTACAGGTAACAGCACGACGCCCCGCCCGTCGGCCGTGGCCATGCGCAGCGTGTCCGAAGCGGACGCGTCAACCAGCGCGGCTGCCCCGGCGATGCCGGCAGCGGCAACAAGCAGGAACCCGGCCCGCTGAAGGGCTCGTCCGGATCGCGCGCCGGTCAGCATCAGGAACGGATGGCGCACAAGATCAGAATTCTCCCCAACAATACCTGCGTCATGTTCTGCATGCGTACGCTGCTGGAACGGCGGGTCGCCCGCCAGTTAACAAGCCTGATGAGCGGGATGAGTAACGTCCAGATGAGTGAGCTCAGTTTGTAGCGGTCCACGGAGACGTCTGACAACTCGAAACCCGACTGGAGAAGCCGCCACCGGTAGCGATCCAGGGAAAAGGGACTGATATGTTGATGAACCGGGTCCCGGACATCGGGCTCCAGCGACGGGAAATTATAGAAATAGCCGGTCAGCAGGAAAAGGATGCGGGACTTCAGGTTGAGAATGTTCGGCGTGGTCAACAGAAGCATTCCGCCCGGTTTGAGGACGCGACGAATCTCCCGCAGCAGGGTTTCGTGGCCGTCGATGTGCTCGAATATCTCCAGGGCAACGACCGTGTCTGCGGTGTGCTCGGCGTACGGCAGTTCTCCGGAGGGGGACACCGGCATACAAGTGACTTCCGGCGCCTGAAACAACTCCGGGTACAGATCGCAGGCGCTCACGCGGTAGCCGGCGGCGCGCATGCGGCGCGAAAATGCTCCCGCGCCTGCACCGACATCGATAACGCTAGTTCGCTGTGGCGAATCGGTGTTTGCCCGGAGCACGCGAAATGCGGCGTTATTCACCCCCCGCGCCGCCATTTCCCGCGGGTGCCGCCCAGAACCTTGTGCCGGACTTTTCTTCCGTCGTGCGGAAAGTCTTTTGGGTGACGTTGGGGGCGCCGAAAGCTGGATGTTTGATGGCGCCTGGCAGTCGGTCGCTCTAGAAGCCGTTTTCGAATATTGCCGGCTACGGCCCATATCCACAGGGAACCCTCGACGCGAAACGTCTATTCGGGATGTCGCGTCTGTATATGACCCGACGATCCGCATCACTTCAGTATCCTGTAGCATAGCTGACAGAGACGCAGAAATGGAAGCACGGAGCACAATGAGCCAAACAGCGGGAGCTGCAGCGGCGCTGTCCGCTTTTTGCGTACTTCTCTCGGGCTGTGGCGGAAGCCAGGCAGATGCGCCTCCGCCGCCTCCGCCTCCGCCTCCTTCCTCCGATACCGGTCAGGATCCGGGCTCGGGCGGGAATAATCCCGGCAGTACCAACCCTCCCGCCACAACCACGGATCCGGATTCGCTGAGCACAGGGCCGGAGGATTGCACGGATGGCAGCGCCGGCGATTTCGCCTGTTCCGGCATCGCGCTAGAAAGCCGCGTTGCGCTCGACACGATGGGCGCAACCGGCGGCAATGACATCTGGGGCTGGGCGGACGAGCAAACCGGCAAGGAATACGCCCTGATGGGCCTGACCAACGGCACCGGTTTCGTGGACATTTCCGATCCGGAGAACCCGGTTTACCTGGGCAGTCTGCCGACGCAGACCGTCGACTCATCCTGGCGCGACATCAAGGTCTATAGCGACCATGCTTATGTCGTCGCCGATGGGGCTGGCGAGCACGGCATGCAGATCTTCGACCTGACGCGGCTTCGGGGAGCGGGCGGTTCACAGACGTTCTCCGAAGACATGCTCTACGACGGCTTCGGGCACTCGCACAACCTGGCAATCAATGAGGCGACCGGGTTCGCCTACGCGGTCTCGACCGACACCTGCGACGGCGGGCTGCACATCATGAACCTCAGAACGCCCAACAATCCGCTGTTTGCCGGCTGCCATAACGTAACCCGGACGCATGACACGCAATGCGTCGTGTATCGGGGGCCGGATGCGGAACATCGCGATCGCGAAATCTGCTTCAGCTCCAACGAAGACGACGTCGAAATCGTCGATGTCCAGGACAAGTCCGCCCCCGTGACACTATCCACCGCTACCTATTCGCAGCTGGGCTATGCGCACCAGGGCTGGCTCACGGAGGATCACCGCTACTTCCTTCTTGGGGACGAACTGGACGAGTTCAATTTCGATCTGTCCACACGCACGCATGTCTTCGATGTTTCCGACCTGGATGCGCCAGCGCACCTCTTTGTCCATGACCTCGGCACGAGTTCGATTGATCACAACCTGTACGTTCAGGGGAATCGCGTGTTCCAAGCCAACTACACTACCGGCTTGCGGGTTCTTGAGTTCGGTGACTTGGCGGCCAGGGACATCAGAGAGATCGCCTTTTTCGATACGCTTCCAGGTGACGACAGCCGCAGTTTTCAAGGCGCCTGGAGCGTCTATCCCTACCTGCCTTCCGGCACGCTGATTGTCAGCGATATCGAGAACGGACTGTTCGTGCTCTCGATGCAATAGAGGAGGACGATTGTTTCATAAGGACCGCAGACTCGCTCGAATGCCGACGCATTCCAAACCGGACAATTTCCACCTTTACCGGACGTTCGGCGGAAGCTGGAGCGGAACCCGGTGAATGCCTTCCGCGCCGTTGCGAGGCTGCGCATGATCCTGCCGATGCTGTGTATCGTGGCGGGCGTGTCGATTGGAACGCTGGTGTTCAGCGTAGGGGAAGGCCTGTTTCGTGACAGATTTGCCGAGGTCAATTTGATGGGGTTGGACATCATCCAGGTAAGTGGTTTGTGGTCTTCTCCGGTGACTTCGAAAGGCATTACGGACGATGACGGAAGGACAATCCAGGCCGAGATCGCCAACGTACGCGCGGTCTCGCCGGAGGCCTACCGATACCCGGTGATCGTTCAAAGGCACGAAGTCAGAGTGGAAACGGCAGTCTACGGCTTGGTGGATTCGGGCAGCAAGGTCGGGCGCGGACCCATGGGATATCGAATTGCCCAGGGCGGATACATCACACAGGAGGACGATGACAACCTCGCGCAGGTCGCAGTAATCGGATCGGCAGCGCGGGAAATGTTTTTTGCACCGGAAACCGATCCGCTCGGAGAATTCATTCTGGTTGAAGACGTTCCTTTCCAGGTTAAAGGCGTACTGGAGCCCCGATCACTAGGGTACGACGATCCCGTCAGGGAAAGAGAAGAAAACACCATTGTGCTTGTGCCGTTCTCCACTGGCGCCGCCGACCTGTTCGACGTCAGCGACATCCTTGTGATCAACGTTTTTGTGCGGGACACGGACCGCATCCATGAAACAGCCGCCGCCATACGCGATCTGGGAGTCCGGCGGCACGGACATGAATCCTTCAGCACCTATTACCCGTTGCAAGTCCTGGAGCGCGCCCAGCGCAACAGGGCCTGGTTTTGGGCCTTTTATGGCGCCCTGGCTGGGCTGATCCTTCTGGTGGGCAATATCAGCATTTCAATCATCATGCTGATGTCGGTGCGTGCCCGCCGGCGCGAGATCGGCATTCGCTTGGCCTCCGGCGCCCGCCGGCGCGACATTCAATGGCAGTTTCTCGGCGAGACCCTCGCGACCGGGGTTGTCGGCGGTCTGCTGGGCGTCGCCGCCGGGCTTGCCTGCCTGCCCTTGCTGGCTTACTTCGGTATTCCGGCCGAACCCGTGGCCTGGTTTTTCGCGGCGCCGTTCGCGTGCGCTTTGATCTTGAGTTTCCTGGCCGCCATTGCGCCGGTGTGGCGGGCTGCCAGGCTTAATCCGGTACAAGCTCCGGCGTCCGACTGACGCCCGCGTGTCTCAGTGCCGCCGGAGTCATTTCAGTCCCGGTCCACTCCGCCATAAGGTGTTGGCGACACTGTGTCGTTGACAAAAATAGTCCTCCCCGGACAGAATGGAGGGCAAGAGGGAGGCCTGCTACTGCTGTAGCTTTGCCTCACTGGAAAGGGGACAGCGGTGGGACAATTTCCAACGCGCTCCTCGTGCTTTATCGGCCAGGCCGGTGCTTTTTCCGACATCCTTGAGACCCTTCCGGCACATGTCATTAACTTCCCCGTATTCCGACGAAGCACTGGACCACCGCGCGAAACCGGACCCACTGGACGATCTGATTCGCGCAAGCCCGCCCCGGGAGCGGCTGGTTGCCCAGGCCACCGCTATAGCCATCGCCGCTTTCCTCGTCGGGGCATTCATCGTGCCGAGCGAATACTCGATCGCCGTGCCGCTGTTGACCGCAGAGGAGGGGCAAGTGGTCGCCGAGTCCGGCCGGGCGCTGTTGCGAGCGGACACCTCGGTTCTCGATGAGGCGGCGCGAGACGCGCTTGCGGTCTTGTCGCCGGGTGAGGCGGTGACGCTGGTTGGCGGCGCCGGGGTGGCCAACGGCCGTCTCCTGAGTGTTTCCGATGCTTCCGGCAACGGCATCGTGGTCGAGGTCCGGCTCTCGCGTCCGGTCGCGTTCGGGACTGCCCCGGCCGGCCGCGCGGTGCTGCGCATCCCCGCCGGCAGCCGCAGCGCCGCCGCCGCCCTGGCGGAACTCGCGTTACCGTCGGCGTTCGAGTAAGTCCGGGCGGCGGAAGATCAGAGACCCTCGTGCGACTTTCGACCGCGGAATTCGTCAGCAAATGGCTGCAGCGTTGCCGGGACCTCGTCGTTTACTTCCGCAAGACGCCGTCCATCCAGCAGATTGAGGTCCGGGAGTGCGGCGCTGCGGCGCTAGGGATCGTGTTAGCGCACTACGGCAGATGGGTACCCATCAACGAGCTGCGGGTTGCCTGCGGGGTGAGCCGAGACGGGTGCACGGCAGGGGACCTGCAGCAGGCGGCCAACCTTTTCGGAGTTGATGTCCAGGGCCGGAGACTTCCGTACCGCTTGCTGCGCAGCGTCCGCACTCCGGCGATCCTGTTCTGGGAGTTCCAGCATTTCTGTGTCCTGGAAGGATTCCGCGGCAGCGATTTCCTGATCAACGATCCGGCGCAGGGCCATCGCCTGGTGCGCGAGGACGAGTTTGCCAAGTTGTACACCGGGGTCGTGCTCACGCTCGAACCGCGAGCGGATTTCGTCAAGGGCGGGCGGCCGCCACGCATTCGCGACAAGCTCTGGCCCTGGTTTCGTCCTCACAAGAGTTTGCTCGCAGCCGCCGCTCTTTGCGGTCTGCTCGGCGCGATTCCAACCCTGGCCGTGCCGCTCCTGCTGGGAGAATTCATCGACCGCGCTCAAATTGGCGCACTCGGTGACGCGCTCTACATCGTTGGCGCGGTAACCCTTGCGGCCGCCGCGCTTTTCGCCTTGACCTGGTTGCAACAAAACGCCCTGAACCGTTTGAGCCTGCGCGTGTCGGTCGAGCAGTCGGCCCGGCTCGTCTCGAAACTGCTGCGCATGCCAAGAGAGTACTTCGCGCAACGCCTCGCCGGCGATGTCGCCGCTCGAACCCATCTCGTCAACAACGTCACCGACGAGGGTTCAACGCAATTGACCGGCCTGTTCATCGAGCTGGCGATCAGCACCGCACTGCTCGCGTGGATGATTTACGAGGATGCGTGGCTGGCGGCTGGCGTGCTCGCCGTGGCGGTCGCCAACGCGGTCGCCCTGCGCATGCTGGTCCGTCTGCGCCTGCAGGAGAATTACCGCCTCAGGCAGGAGCAGGGCCGGCTGCTCGGCGTTGGCGCCATGGCGTTGCGAAGGCTCGATTCGATTCGGGCCTCCGGCACGGAAGCGGCGATCTTCGCGCGCTGGACGGGCTATCTGGCCCGCGAACTCGGCATCCGGCAACGATTCGCCGGGCTCGGCGCGGCGATCGGCGCGTTTCCGGGTTTGGCGCAGGCGATGGGCGCCGCTGTCATTCTCTATTTCGGAACGATTCGGGTGCTCGGCGGCGAAATGTCCATTGGCGAACTGACCGCGTTCTTCCTTGTGTCCTCGCGCTTTCTTGTCCCGATCGGCCGCTTCGTCGATGCCGCCGACCGGCTCAATGTGCTGTCGGCGGATCTGCAGCGGATCGACGATGTGGTGGCGGGCCACGAGCCGCTGCCCGCGATGCGTGAGCAGAAGCAGCCGGGTAAGCAGCTTGCCGTGTTTCAGGGCAAGCTGCGCCTGACCGGGCGCCTTGAGATCAAGGGATTGACTTTTGGCTACCGCCGTTACGGGGACCCGCTGCTCTCGAACCTCAACCTCCTGATCGAGCCGGGGCAGCGCATTGCCGTGATCGGACCGACGGGCTCCGGCAAGTCAACGCTCGCCATGCTCGTGGGAGGCCTGTGGCAACCCTGGGCTGGCGAAATCCTGTTCGATGGCGTTCCACGCGAGCAGATTCCGCCGGAGGTCATGGCGGACTCCGTGGCCTTCGTGGACCAGGAGGTTGCCCTGCTCTCGGGAACGGTGCGGGAAAATCTGACGATGTGGAACCACAAGGCGCCCGACAACCTGATCGTCTCCGCCGCCCGGGACGCTTGCATTCACGACGAAATCAGCCGCCGCCCGCTCAACTACGACAGCCGGGTGCATCAGGGAGGGCTCAATTTCAGCGGCGGCCAGCGCCAGCGTCTCGAGATCGCCAGAGCGCTGGTTTACAAGCCATCCCTGCTGGTTCTTGACGAGGCGACGAGCGCCGTCGATCCGCTGATCGAGCGTCAGATCGACGACGCGATCCGCCGCCGCGGATGCGCCTGCCTGATCATCGCTCACCGGCTGAGCACGATTCGGGACTGCGACGAGATTATCGTCATGGACCAGGGCCGTGTAGTCCAGCGTGGCCGGCACGAAGCGCTGATGCAGGACGCGGACAAGGCGCTGTACCGGCGCCTGATCCTCGGCGAATGACCCGTGCAATCGTGACGCCGGACGTTCCGACATGAGCGATCAGAGCATTGCCCCTGCCGTTCTGTCGGACTATCCCGTGGTCAAGCTGGAGCCGGCCGGTTTGCACGAACTCGATGAGCCCGACGCCGCCTGGTACGTGGAAAGCGGCTGCGTCGACGTGTTCTCCGTTGGCATCCGGGACGGTGTTATCCAGACTGCCTACGAACATGTGCTGCGTGTCGACGAGGACGCGCTGCTCTTCGGCGTGGCTGCCTGCGATGATGCGCAGTTGCGCCTGCGGGCGAGGGCGTCGAAGGATTTCGCCGCCCGGCGGATTCCCCTTGCCGATCTGTTCGACGGCCGCTTCGGCCACGCGCTGAGCAGCCGGATCGATGCCTGGGTCCAGGGCCTCACCGCGGCCATTGCCCAGGAGATCGTCGCGCCGCCGATGCCCGATGCACGGCTGGAGGCGGACGCCGAGATCGAACTGACGCCCGGCGTCACGGTCACCTCGCGGCGTGGCGTGGTATGGATTCCGGCCAGCAAGGACAATCTGTTTGTCGGCACGATCAGCACGGCTCGCGGCGATATCCCGCTGACTCCCGCAAGCTGGGCGCAATGCAATGGAGACCCGCCGGTGCGGCGGGTCTCGACGACATCGGCGCTGCTCGCGGAAGGGCGTTGCGCCGCCGGACTGGCCGAGTTCCACCGCGTTACACTCGCCGCGATCCAGGAAAACCGGGCGCTGCTCGTGGCGGATCTCGCCAATCTGCAAATGGAGCGCACCGCCCTGCGGCGGGACCAGGAGACTGCCGCGAACGCAGCGCTCGGCGCATTGGCGTCCGGCGAGGCGAGCCGGGAGACGCCGGCCACGGAGCTGGTTGCGGCGCTTGCGGTGATCGGCGCACATGAACGGATCCGCTTTCGGACCCCGGGCGGAAGCGCGCCGGAGACGGAACCCGTGGCGCTGGCCGATATCCTGCGCGCGTCCGATGTGCGAAGCAGGGCGGTCCGCTTGCCCGACGACGAGAAGTGGTGGCGCGGGGACAACGGCGCCATGCTCGGTTACCTTGGGGACCGCCGCACCCCGGTGGCGCTGATCCCCTCAGGCGCGAGCGCACGCTATCGGATCCTGAACCCGCGCATTGGCCGGCTTAAGCGGATAACCCGGAAACTGGCCGCCGCGTTGGATCCGCAAGCAGTCGCTTTCTACCCAACCTTGCCGCCGCGCCCGGCGGGGGCGGGCGACGTGCTTCGCATGGTCAGCGCCGGAACGCTCCCGCATCTGCTGAAGTATGCGGCGGTGGGCATCATGGTTGCGCTGCTTGCCTACGTTCCGGCTTTGGCGCTGGGTCTGGTTGTGAGCTATATCGTTCCGGCCGGAGACCGGAGCGTGCTTGGGCCGGCGGTCGGCGGCGTCGTGGCGCTCGGCTTTATCGGCGCCCTCGCGCACCTGATGCAGTCCTTTTCGTTGATACGGATCGAAGGCCGCGGCGCCACACGCATCAGCGGGGCATTCTGGAATCGAGTCCTGCGGCTGCCATCCCGGATCCTGCGCGGCTACATGGCCGGCGACCTCGCCGCCCGGGCGTTGAGCTTCCAGCAGTTGCGCGACGTGATTTCCGGCACCGTGGCGAATGCAGTAACGTCGATGCTCTTCATGGCGCCGGCCGCTTGCCTGCTGATCCTCTTTGAACCCGCGCTGTCGGTCGCCCTGTTCACGGTGGGGCTGATGGTGCTTTTGGCGCTGGCTCTTCTCGGGGCGCTGCAGTTGCCGTGGCGGCAGCGCGCCCTGGAGACGGCCCAGCAACTCAACGGCAGGCTCTACGAATTCATTAACGCCATCGGCAGGGTCCAGAAGGTCAGGGCGATGGGTTCGGTGTTCGCGGCCTGGGCGGGGCCGTACCGGGTGCAGAAGACCGCAGAGCACCAGGCCAACCGGCTGGACGCCTGGATGCGCGCCATCAACGTGTCTGCGCCGCTCATGGCCTCGGCGGCTCTCCTGGCCGTGTACGCCCTCGGTGCGACGCCGGATGCTTCTATCGGCAGCTTCCTCCTGGTCTATCTGGCGGCGACCGTTTTCTTCTCCGCCCTCACGCGCCTGGGCGCCACGGTCTCGGCGCTGACCGAGGTTTTGTCCACCTACCGTCAAGCAGCGCCGCTGCTCAGCCAGGCGCCGGAGTCTCAGGCCGGAAAGCGGGCGCCCCGCACCGCCGCCAACCGTCTCGGAGGCGACGTTCGACTGGACCACGTCACCTTCCGTTATCATCCGAACGGCCCGCTGATCCTCGACGATGTCTCGATCCGATGCCGTCCTGGCGAGTTTGTGGCCATCGTGGGGGAGTCGGGGTCCGGGAAGAGCACGATATTCCGGCTCCTGCTGGGACTTGAGAGGCCTGAGTCCGGGACAGCCTACTACGACGGTTTCGACCTGTCGGGATTCGACCTTGAGGCGCTCCGGCAAAACGTCGGCGTCGTGACCCAGGACGCCGCCCTGATGTCAGGCACGATTCTGGAGAACATCGTTGGCATTGGCCGGAGCCTGACCGAGGACGACGCGTGGGCGGCCGCGGCACTCGCCAGCGTGGCCGACGATATCCGCAACATGCCGATGGGCATGAACACCGCCGTTGGTGAGGATGTGCCTCTGCTGTCGGGGGGTCAGGCGCAACGGTTGCTGATCGCTGCCGCACTGGTCAGGAAGCCCAGGCTCCTGCTCCTGGACGAGGCGACGAACTCGCTGGACAATACGACCCAGGCCGCCGTGGTCGCCAACATTGACCGGGCGCTCGCGAGCCGCATCGTGATAGCGCATCGCCTGACGACGATACGGGGCGCGGACCGGATCTATGTGATGAGCGCCGGCAAGGTGGTTCAGGAAGGCACGTTCGAGGAGCTTGCGGCGGTTCCGGGCAAGTTCCGGGATCTGGTGGCGAGGCAGACCGCATGACGGAAGCGGCCAAACCCAAGGGTGCGAAGCCGGAAACCTTGCGTCCGGACAGGATGCTGCTCGCGCGCGAGCGCAACGTCGGGTTCACATCTCGCCGGGTCTTCAGCGACGAGAATGCCCGCGCCGAGAGGCTCGCCGGCGCCATGGCCGGCCGGGCCGGTCTCGCAAGCGCGAACGCCGCGGTCGGGCAACTGCTCAAGTCGGCTCTCGGCGAGCCTTCCGATGCCGAGCCTTCCGATTTCGCCATGGACGAGTTCGAAAGCCCTGGCGACGGCGTCCCCATCGGGTTTGCGGATCTCGTGCGCCCGCTGTCACCCCGCGAGTTCTTCGCACGGCAGTACCGGCGACGCGGCCCCATGCTGTTCCGCGGCCCTCCCGACCGGTTCTCGCCGCTGATGGGCTGGGACGACCTCAATGAGATCATCGAGGCGCGCAACCTCAAGCCACCGCAGTTGCAGGTGGTGTCGGAAGGCCAGACATTCCCGGCAACCGACCTTTTCAGCCGCCGCTACGGCCTCGGCTGGCGTCCGCTTTACCCCGCGGGCGAGAGAATCGACGGACACAGCCTCACCCGCCTTCTCCAAAACCGGGCTACCCTGCTCATTTCCTCCATAGGCACCGTCCATGAGCCAATCAACGCGCTGATCGCCGCCATCGAGGCGAGTCTCGGCACCCATGCGAGCGCCAACCTGTACGTCTCCTACCGGAATCAGCGAGGCTTCACCACGCACTGGGACAGCCACGACGTTTATGTACTGCAGGTGCGCGGGTGTAAGGACTGGCGGCTCTTCGGGGAAGTGCGCCCCGCGCCGACCGAGGCCGATGTGGCGCCCAATCTGCTGCCCCCGCCCCGGCCGGTCTGGACAGGCACGATCAAGAGCGGGGACCTCCTGTTCATTCCACGCGGATGGTGGCACGACGCCCGAATCCCGGAAGAGCGCGAGGGCGAGGGGAGCATCCACCTGACCATGCAACTGCAGCAGTACACGGGGCGCGACGTGCTGATCTGGCTCGCCACGAAGCTGGCGGCAGGCTCTGAACTGTTCCGAAGCAACGTTCCCATCCACGCCGGCCCCGAGGCCGCCGATGCGTACAGGAACGACCTGGCCCGCCTGGTTGACGAGGCGTGGCGCCAGTTCACGGTCGAGAGTTTCGCCGACGACATGCGGGCCGCCTGGAGCGAAGACACCAGCGTGCATCTGGACCAGCGGATCGATTCCTGGACCCGGCCGGACTGGGATGCCCACCGCATCGTGGTGCGCGGCGCCAGGCAGGCGACGTTGCGCCCGGGGCCCGACGCAAGCTCCTTCCGCCTGGTGGCGAACGGTTTTACCTACAGGTTCGACAGCCGCTGCAGGCCACTCGTCACCGCAATGCTCGCCGACGGCGTTTGCGTCGGCGATTTGAAGCGCATCGATCCGCAGCGCTTTCCGGCGTCCTTCGTCGATGGCTTCCTGGCCACCCTCCTCGGAGCGAACACGGTTCGGACGGCGCCGCCGGAGAGCGCCTGAACCCCACTGACGGCCGTTGACCATGCCCGCAGATCCCGACGCGCCGATTCGGAAGATCGTGATTGCCGGCGGCGGAACGGCCGGCTGGATGGCGGCGGCATTGCTCGCCCGGTGTCTCGGTGGCGCTGTCAGGGTGGAACTGGTCGAGTCGGAAGCGATCGGCGCCATAGGCGTCGGAGAGGCCACGATCCCGCCAATCAGGCACTTCAACGACACGCTCGGAATAGACGAGGACGATTTCATCAGAAAGACCGGCGCGACCTTCAAGCTGGGCATTCAGTTCGATGGCTGGGGCCGCCCGTTCGACTGCTACACGCATGCCTTCGGAAAGATCGGTCTCGACCTCCAACTGGGGGACTTCTATCAGTATTGGCTGAGAAGCCGCGCAGAGGGCAACCCGGATAAGCTCTGGAACTACTCGATCAGCGCGCTGGCGGCGGCTGTCCATCGCTTCGACCGGGTGGACCCGGGACCGAACGGAAAATTCTCCTATGCCTATCACTTCGACGCCAGCCTGTATGCCGCCTACTTGCGCTCCTACAGCGAAGCGCGCGGCGTGAAGCGAACGGAAGGGCGTATTGCGCACGTCGAATGCGATTCCACGGACGGACACATCGTGTCGCTCGCGCTCGACGGCGGCCGCAAGGTTCGCGGCGACTTCTTCATCGACTGCACCGGCTTTCGCAGGCTGCTTATCGGCGAGGCGCTTGGGGTGCCGTACGAGGACTGGTCCCACTGGCTACCCTGCGACCGGGCCGTTGCCCTGCCTTGCGAGTCCACGCTTCCGTTGCTTGCGCACACCCGCGCCATCGCCAGAAGCGCGGGTTGGCAGTGGCGCATCCCCCTGCAGCACCGGCTGGGCAACGGGCACGTCTATTGCAGCGCTTTGATGAGCGACGACGAGGCCACCGCCATCCTTCTCGCCGGTATCGACGGCAAGGCGACCGCCGACCCGAAGCCGCTCAGATTCACGACGGGACGCTGCCGTGAGTTCTGGCGCAAGAACTGTGTCGCGCTCGGCCTCGCCGCCGGCTTCATGGAGCCTCTTGAGTCCACGAGCATTCACCTCATTCAGAAGGGGATCAGCCGACTCGTGGGGTACTTCCCGAGCTCCCCCGCGGATGAAGTCGCTCCCCGGCTCTACAATCGAGAGATGCAGGTCGAGTTCGATGGCATTCGCGACTTTCTGATCCTGCACTACAAGGAGAATCAGCGGGAGGACTCGGATTTCTGGCGCGCCTGCCGGGACATGCGGCCGCCCGATGAGCTTGACTACCGCATTCAACTGTTTCGCGAGAACGCTCAGGTATATGCGGCGCCGGGCGAAATGTTCCTGGGGAATTCGTGGGTGCAGGTACTCCTGGGCCAGAATGTTGTGCCCAGGACCTACCACCGCCTTGCGGACAGCATCGGCTCGGCGGAACTGCGCGACTACATGAGCAGGGTCAGGTCCGCGGTCGTGAACACCGTGCGTAACATGCCGAGCCATGCCGACTTCATCGCCGCGCACTGCGCCATGGACGTGACTTCGAGACCATAGGCAAGCATCGCGACCCGTAAGCGGGGTATGCCTTCGGGCGTTAGGGCGAGCGGCCGGGGGCGGGCGTCGCCGGCGGGAGTTCGGCGTGGAAACGCCGGACGCGGGCCAGCTTGTCCGTCTCTTTCTCGAACAGCGCCAGCAGCCGCATTTCCACCGTCAGCCGCGGCGGCGCGTCCGGCCCGGCCGCCGGATCGGTCACGGCGCCGTGGAACACGCCGCGCCGGTGCGAAGCGTCTTCCAGGGTGTCGTATTGCTTGTTCACCAGGACTTCGTCCGCGGTCATTTCCGGAAAATAATGCCAGCACTGCCCGGGACGATGTACAAGGCGATAGCTATAGCCGACTCGCGGGGGGTCTTTTTGATCCAGGGAATCAGCCAGCACGACATCCTCCGGCGCCACCGAGCGCAGGTCGCACAAGGCCAGCGGCATCGTCCGCACGGGATGCTCGCGATCGCAGTTTCGCCAGAGGGTGTAGATGCGGAAGTGGCGGTCGTCCGCCACCCTATCGAGGGGCAGTTCGGCGTACGGCGTGACATCGCTGTGAAATAGGGGTTCCTGACGCACCATGGGCGCGCGCAGCGTCCTGCCGTCTCCCTTCCACGTACCCGGTGGGGAGTTGCGGTACTGGTAGTTGAGCACCCTGCAGGCGCCGCAGCCGGTCAGCAGCCGAACGAGCTCCCGGGCCTCCTCGAACAGAACGGGTATCTGCGCCGGGTCGTGGAAGTCGGTGATGCGGGTGGGGTGGCGCGCCAGGGTGAACCCGTGCCTGGTGAGCTCCGGGGGTTTCGCCGCGCGCCGTGCATCGGTCACCCGAATGGGCCGCTGCACGAACATGGACGCCCGCTCCTCGTCATCGACCCACTCCACCGGGGGCATGCGTCTGCCCCGGTAGCGCTGGTCAACGAAGCGACCTGTAGTCCGCATCACCGTACGGCGTGGGGCAGCGAGCCATGCCGGCTCGACTCCACCGACCGGCGGCGCGACATGGCCGCCATTGCTGCATCTAGTGGCAGCGCCGGCCAAAGCCGGCGGCCTGCCTGATCATGAAGCTCGTCAGCAGTCCCAGGCGTACGTGCCGACTCCATTAGGGTCGTCGCACGCGCCGGCGACTTGCTGCATCTCTTCCGCGCTCAATTGGGACGGGGGGGCAGCACGACGTGCGCCGCGTCAACGCCGTTGTCCTCGTGGACGTGGATGTTGAAGCCATCCGGCAGGGCAACGCCGATGTCGTCGCGAAGCGCAGACGCCGGGTCGTCAAGCAAACGCTGACGAAAGTCCGAATCTATGAGCGACCTGCTCATGATCTCCTCACGCAATTGGCCTACTGTTTTCATGGTTGTTTTCCCCCGACAAGCAATAAAGATGAATTTTTATTATAGCTGATAAGATTAGCAGATAAGATTCGTGCGATGGCTCTTAGTCGGTCAGCAGCTCAAATTCCTGCCGTAAGAGATGTACGCGCTTTTCCGGGGTGCTGCCCGGCGTGGGTCGCCGGTCGCGTCGGCCAAAGCCGGCGGCCAACTTGACAATTAAGTGCGTCAGCAGTCCCAGCCGTAGTGGCCGATTCCATCGCAATTGCCGGCCGCCACTTGCTGCATCTCTTCCACGCTCAATTGGGCTGGGGGCAGCACGACATGCGCCGCGTCAACGCCGTTGTCCTCGTGAACGTGGATCTTGAAGCCATCCGGCAGCGCAACGCCGATGTCGTCGCGAAGCGCGGCCGCCGGATCATCGAGCAAACACTGACGGAAGTCCGAATCTATGAGCGACCTGCTCATGATCTCCTCACGCAATTGACCAGGTGATTTCATGGTGTATTTCCCCCGACAGGCAATTAAGAAGAGTTTTCATAATAGCAGAAAGATTCATGCAATGGCTATTTTTCCGCAACACCTTGTCAGGCACTCCTCTCATGCTGTGCGCGCCGCACGCGGGCCTTGCCGGGGGTCGCCGGCCGCGGACATGGGTTCCGTGGGAAACAGATCTTCCGCGACCCGATAGACGCACGGCACCAGGAACAGGGTGATAACGGTGGCGAAAAGCAGGCCCCATCCGAGCGAAATGGCCATAGGCACGAAGAAGGCGGTGGCCGGATTGTCGTTGAGCATCAGGGGTATCAGCCCCGCAAAGGTGGTGGTAGAGGTGATGAGGATAGGCCGGAAGCGCACAATCCCCGCTCGACGCACGGCGACGTCCAGGTCAACGCCGGCGCGCCGTTGCCGGTTGACGTAATCGACCAGCACGAGGCTTGTGTTGACTACGACCCCCGCCAGGGCAATGAGTCCGAATATCGATGTGATCGTGACCGGACGGCCCAGGATGACATGTCCGGCGATTGCGCCGACTACTCCGAAGGGGATTACGCTCATGATCACAAGCGGCTGCAGATAGGAACGCAGCGGGATGGCCAGCAGCGCATAGATCATGAGCAGCGCCATGGGGACGAGAGTGAGGAATCCCCCAGCGGCTTCGCTGCGCTGCTCGCGCTCGCCGCCGAATGAATAGCGGATGTCCCGGTAGCCGGACAGGATTCTCGGCAACGCATCCGCCACAAGCGCTTGCAGCACCGCTTCGGCGGTCACCGTGTCGCGGTTCACGTCGGCGCGCACGGTGACCACGCGCTCGCGGTCGAACCGCATGATGGAGGAGTAACCTCTGCCGAGCTCGATGTCGGCAACGGCTGCGAACGGGATTTCCACGCCATCGGCGGCGCGGATGCGCATATCTTCGAGATCGCCCAGAGAGCGCCGCTCCGCTGCCGGATAGCGAACCATGACGCGAACGTCTTCGGCGCCGCGCTGCACGCGCTGCACCTCCTCCCCGTAGAATGCCTGGCGCGCCTGACGCGCGAGGTCGCTCAGCGTCAAACCCAACTGGCGGCCCAGCGGAAGCAGCGACAGCCTGGCTTGCTGCTTGCCCGAACGGAACGAGTCGGAGATGTCCAGGACACCTTCGAAGCGCGCCAGTTCCGCACGCAATTGCGCCGCGGCATTGGCCAGATCATCGACGTTGCGGCCCTGCAGGCGGATCGCAATGGCCTCGCCGACCACGAGGCCCGTGGTGTCGAAATTGAGCGACACGCTGTCGTAAACGGGTCCGGTCAATTCGCGCCACCGGTCCGACAGGTCCCTGACGGACACATTGCCGCGGTCGCCGACGGGCGGAATCGACAACACCACTTCCGCCTTGTGGCTCTCGAATACGATCGAACGGGCGTCAGCCGATTGGCCGACCGAGGTGAAGATGTGCTTGATCAGGGAAGGGCGGTGCGGATAGGCGATATCCAGATCGGCCTTCAGTTCCAGCGCCGCCTGCTCAATCTGCCGCGCCGCCCGCGCGGTTTGACTGACATCGGCGCCCGCCGGCATCTCCACCCGCGCTACGACGCGGTCACCGTCGATTCGGGGCACGAACTGCGTTGCGACTCGGCCGCTCGCGAGCAGGCCAAGCGTCACCATCAGAACGCTTGCGCCGATCGCGAGCGCCGCGTACCGCGACTCGACCGCGCGATCGAGCGCGGGGGCGTAGACCTGGCGGGCGAATCGCTCAATACCGGCTGCGACCCGTTCCTGAAGGCGCCGCCATGCCGCGTGGAGGGGGCTTGAATCGACCGTCGAGTCCGTCGGCGGCGACGCCTTTCGGTGCGCCAGGTGGGCCGGGAGGATGAACTGGGATTCGACGATGCTGAAGACAAGGCAGATGGCGACGACGTAGCCGATGACGGAAACCAGCTGCCCCACGACGCCTGGAGCGAAAATGAGCGGCGTGAACGCGGCGATGGTGGTGAGGGCGCCAAATATGACCGGCACGCCCACCTCGGCCGTCCCGTCCACGGCCGCGTCGAACCGGTCCTTGCCCTGTTGCTCGTGCGCGTACACGCGCTCGCCAACGACAATGGCATCGTCCACGACCACGCCGAGCACGAGGATGAAGGCGACCACCGAAACGGTGCTGATGGTGATGCCCAGGGCGCCTGCCACGCCGATCGTGCCGAGCATGGCGACTGGAATGCCCGCGGCCACCCAGAGGGCCAGCCGGAACCGCAGCGGCACAGTCAGAAACAGCAGCACCAGCGCCAGTCCTCCCAGGCCGGCGCCGAGCAGAATGTCGATGCGTGCCTTGAGCGATTCGGACTGGTCCCGGGAGATGGTCAGTTCGACGCCCCTGGGCATGCGCAACCGGGCTGCGGTCAAGTAGCGCCGGACCTGTTCGCTGATGTCGAGCACATCTTCGTTGCCGACCCGATTGACTCGCACGACGGCTGCGGGCTTGCCGTCGAATCGCGCCTCGGACTCGCCTTCACGAAACCCGTCCACGATCGTCGCGATCTCTTCGAGGCGGATCCGCGTGCCGTCCTCCCGGGAAACGACCACGATGCCGCCAAAGTCCTCGCCCCGGTAGACCTGTCCCTGGGTGCGAATGAGGATTTCGCCGGCGTCCGACTTGATTGATCCGCCGGGCATGTCCAGCGATGTGCGCCGCACGGCATTGGCGACCTGGTCAAAAGTCAGTCCCATCCTACGCAGCGTCTGTTCGGAAACTTCGATGGAGATCTCGTCAGCGCGGACATAGGCGAGGTCGACGCTCGAGACGCCCTCGAGCGCCGTCATACCGTCGCGCAATCCGATCGCCAGTTCCTTCAGCGTGCGTTCGTCTGCATCGCCGGTGACCACAACCTCAAGCGCGGTTTCAATGCTCGGCACCAGCGACACGACGGGGCGTTCGGTCTCTCGGGGAAACGTGGAGATGGCGTCTATCCGGGTCTTGACCTCGTCGGCCGTCCGGTTCCGGTTGGCCCCGGTCCTCAACTGCAACAGCGCGTCGCCGCGGCCTTCGTTCGCAATTGTCGTCATCCGGTCGATGCCCTGGACGCCCGCTAGGGCCTCCTCGATGCGCAGCAGGACGCCGCTCTCGACTTCCTCGGGCGCCGCCCCCAGGTAGGGCACGGAGACTCTGACGATATTCGACTCGATCGACGGCAGCTCCTCCTGCCTTACCTGCAATACGGCAATCAGTCCGCCCACGACAAAGATCGTCATGAGCAAGTTGGCCGCGACCGGAGTGCGGACGAACCAGCCGATGACCCGAGTCACGATCCCTTCATGGCGGCGCCCGGCGCCGCTTGCGCCTCTACGACGTTGACGCGGGCGCCTTCGGTCACGGCCTGCAGCACCGTGATACAGATCCGCTCGCCTTCCTCCACGCCGCCGTCAATGTACGCATCGGCGCCGTATATCCTGGCGATGCTCACGGTGCGCAAGCGCAAGCGGTCATCGCGGTCCACCATGAGCACCCGGTTACCGTCGCGAATGGCCGAACGGGGCAGGACGATGATGTTGTCGGCGGAACGGCCCTGGATTTCCGCGTCCAGGAAGAGGCCCACCGGCGGCGCAACGTACTCGGGATCGGCCGCGGCAGCCCCGGCGGTGTTGCTGACGCGAGCCACCGCGTTGACCATGCGGCTGCGGGAATCGATCTCGGCTTCGATGCGCACGATCCTGCCCTGCCACGTATAGCGCTTCCCGGCGAACTCGGCTGACAACCTTGCCTCCGGGGCGATGGAGTCCTCGAGGGAGCCGCGTTGCGTGGGCGGGATGTCGAGGTAGGCGAGCTGCCGATCCGCGATCGGCAGGCGCACCTCCACGTAATCAACCGCGTACAGCCGCGCGATGGCGCTGCCCCGTCCAACGAATTGGCCAGGGTCAACCTGCTCGCTGCGCACCAGCCCGGTGAACGGCGCGTGCAACCGGGTTCTCGATAGATCAAGCTCGGCCCGCTTCAATGCCACCCGGGCCTCGGCGAGGGCGGCTTCGGCCACCCGGGCGGTCCGGACGCCCGTCTCGATGTCCGACGGACTGATGAGACCGCGGGCGTCAAGGCTCCGGAGTCTTTCGAGCTCATAGGCGGCGAATTCCTCTTCCGCCAGCGCCCGGTCGACTGCCGCGCGGGCCTGTTCCGCAGCGTATTGATAGTCCCGGTCATCAATGCGCAACAGCGGTTCGCCTTCCTCGAAGTAGCCTCCGGCGACCAGATTGGGGGAGGTCCACAAGACGATGCCGGAGACTTCCGGAACCAGGTCGGCCTCGGTGCGGGGTGAGACCGTCCCCTGAGCATGCACCACCATGCGCTCGGCGGCCGGTCTGGCGTGCAGGACGCGAACCGCCGGCGGGACCGGTTCGGGCTCGCTCGGGTCCAACTGCGGCCGCGTCGCCATCAGCGTTGCCGTGATTGCCGCCGACAACGCGAGAGCGGTTACCGCGACAATGTTTCGGGGCTTCATCAATTCGTGTCCGCCTGTGGCGGACCTAAGGGCAGCGGTGCGTGCGCGTGTCCGCCGAGCAGGCCGGTGATCGCTTCGATGCAAGTGGCGGTGTCGTAGGTGCGCGAGGAGAATACATAGAGGCGCGGATCGGGCCAGCGGGGGCCCGACGCCTGCCACGAGTCCGGCCAGCCGCCGTCCGGCATCTGCAGGCCGAGCAGGTGCTCAAGCGTGGCGGCTGCATCGGCGCCCCGCAAGGGCGTCCCAAGCTGATGCAGCGTAGCCGCCGCGAGGCTGGTGCGCAGACCGTCGCCATAGGCGCCGTCCGCTCCGCGGCGGGAGGCGATGCGGTCGGCGATGACCGGCAGGATGCCGGCGAACACCGGCGGGTGCAGGCGGTGGGCGCGCAGCACAGCGTGGTAGAGATCCATGACATCCCAGTAGTATTTGTTCTCACTGGCGTCGGTCCCATCATCAATGATCCGCTCAAGCCAGCGTTGCGCCGCCCTGGTGCCTGGCGTATCGCCGAGGCAGGCCACGACGTTGGCGTTCAA
>MKWU01002962.1_pt1 | contig 23573 bp, 19 predicted proteins | sample 809101 | NCBI WGS metagenome assembly MKWU01 (sample SAMN05860141, study PRJNA318959) | sponge metagenome | host: Aplysina aerophoba | place: Slovenia: Piran, Adriatic Sea, Gulf of Piran | collected 2013-05-07 | reverse complement strand
CGCCATACGGTGGATGAGAAATTACAAAGCACCCTTGAGAAGCGTCTTGGCGACTCTTTTAAACTTGTCAGCGAGCGGCTGGAGGCGGTACAGCGCGGGCTGGGTGAAATGCAGAACCTGGCCACCGGCGTGGGTGATCTCAAACGGGTGCTGACCAATGTCAAGGCGCGCGGCACCTGGGGTGAGGTACAACTCGGCGCCATCCTGGAGCAGATGCTTGCTCCGGACCAGTACGAACGCAATGTCAAGGTGCGCCCCGAAACCGCGGAAGTCGTCGAGTATGCCATCCGCCTGCCCGGCGCCGGTGCGGATATGGCGGATAGCGTCTGGTTGCCGATCGATGCAAAGTTTCCACAGGAAGATTATCAGCGTCTGCTCAACGCCACGGAGAGCGCGGATACGGATGCAGTCGAGCAATCCATGAAATCCCTGACCCGCGCCATCGAGCTTTCCGCAAAAAATATAGGGGATAAATATATTGCGCCGCCGGCGACCACCGACTTTGCCATCATGTTTCTGCCCACGGAGGGCCTGTATGCGGAAGTGCTCAGACAACCCGGCCTGCTGGAAAAACTCCAGCATGCCCACAGGGTGGTCGTCGCCGGTCCGACCACCCTGTCGGCGATACTGAACAGCCTGCGCATGGGTTTTCGCACCCTGGCCATAGAAAAGCGTTCCAGCGAAGTCTGGCAGATACTGGCAGCCGTCAAGACCGAGTTCGGCAAGTTCGGAGAGGTTTTGACCCGGGTCAAAAGACAACTGGATACGGCGTCCAACACGATAGATCAAACCGGGGTGCGCACCCGGGCGATGGAAAGGAAACTCCGAGACGTGGAAGCACTGCCCGGCGACGAATCCGGACAACTGCTTGAACTTACCGACGAACTGGTAGCCACAGAGGACACAGAGGACACAGAGGACACAGAGGACACAGAGAATACTGAGAATACAGAGTGATAGGGTAGTATGCAGTGACGGCAGGCTGTCTGTTGTCTTGACACGTCTGTCGGTGTAGCTATCATATCAGCATGAATAACATGGTGAATGGCGCGAGCGGGACGGGCTGGAGGGCGCCTGCAATAAAAAACGCCATAGACATGTTTCTGTCCCGACTGCCTGAGGCGATGTTACCGCCGGTTTCCCGGGTGTTACTCTATGGCAGTTATGCACGCGGGGATTTCCATGCTGACAGTGACGTGGACCTGGCTGTAGTTCTGGCTGGCGCTGATCCGGGCGATGAAACCCATTTCAATCTGCAAATGCGATTATCGGTTGTAAGGACAGAGGTGATCGCACAAACGTTTATCAGCATCTCTGCGGTACTGGTATGGGAAGACGATCTCCGCTATCCGAACAACAAGAACAACCCTGACTTTTATCGTAGTGTAGCCGGTGATGGAATCCAGTTGATGGGAGGGGTATGACACCGGAACAATATCTGAAACGAGCCCATCAAAGACTTCATGCCACCCATGTATTATTGGAGGATGGGGCATTTGAAGATGCCTGTAATCGCGCTTATTACGCGGTGTTTGAGGCAGCCCGCGCGGCACTGGCAGCGGTCGGACAACCATTTTATCTATCTTGCCGATGCCTTAGCTAACAAAGTGTCAACAAGCCGGTTTGCATGGGGTGAGACTCCTGTGACTTTATCGGGGTTCAGCTGGGCGAGAATAGCGAATGAGTGGTCTCCTTTATTATATATGCCTTTCGGGTCGCATCGGGTTGTCGCCTTTTTCAGACCGCTGGTGATATCGTCTTTCGGTATGTTTTCGATATCTGGCCGCTTCGGAAGAGCATTGCCGTTAAAACCGTTTCCGAAAAAAGCTGCCAAAGAGTCCTTGTCTGCAAGAAACCAGGTTTCCATGCACTGCACCATCAGGTGGGCGTTATCATCCCTGGCCTCCGGTGGCTTATCCCATTTGTCGCGGTTTTTCAGATGTAACCAGGGGCCGGAATTTTTGAGGACGGGTTCTTCACTATCAACCAACAAGACGATAAATTCATTATATGCGGCCTTGTTAAAGGCGTGACGAAATTTATCGAATGTCTTTTTCCTGCCTCCACCAGCGATGATTTTCGGCATCCGGCCGGCCAATCCCGTCTTATCGAAAAAGGCGCTGAAACCTTTCCGGCAACTTGCCTGCAACTCTCTCCTATCGCCTCCACCTTCCACATATATCTTCACATTCACCAGCGGTTTCCCCCGAGTTCACCTGAACTCCAGAGTTCTCCAAGCCGGTATTGGTCCAGCCAATGGGAGATTTCTTCCTTATTCAGGCGTCTCAATGTCGTTTGTCCGTTATTTTTCTCACAGATGATAATACTTTCAGGTATGTCAGTCAGTGCATCGACGAGAGTATCCGAGTGCGTAGTGACGATCAACTGACACCGTTGAGATGCTTCTTTTAACAGTTCGCTTAGACCTGGAATAATATCAGGATGCAGGCCAAGTTCCGGTTCTTCCAGACAAACCAGAGGAGGCGGGGCAGGGTGACAAAGAATAGCCAGGAGACAGAGATACCGTAACGTACCGTCCGATAACCTGGTTGCAGGCACAGTGATGGCACCCTCATGCAAAAAAACCTGGACAGTACCGAAATCGATGTTTACATGGAAGTCTGATACGCCCTCATAGAGGTTACGCAGGGCGCTGATGAGGCGTTGCTTAACTTCAACGTCTCCCATCATTCGATTGAGTACCAGTCCCAGATTTTTGCCATCTTCTGTAAGAAAATCGTTGGGAAGATCGGGCTTCTGGGGCATCCTGGGAGGCGTGTATCGTCCGAATGACCACTCTTGATACAGACGCATCCTGCCTAATTCCCTTCCAAGATATGTAAGTTCGGGGTAGTGATGTGGATCTTTATGCTGAGCCAGGGTCGATTGCGTGGGATCAACCTCTTCAAGCCGTAACTCCCGATCTTTGCCTTTGGATTCGGTATCCCGGTAGTTCAGGGTGGCTTTCCCCCCGGAAAACTCGTAATAGATATACGGCTTATCGTGTCCTGGAAGCGGCTGTTCGTTTGTTATCTTTTCTTCAATTAACTCGAAGCGTTGGCCGCGCTCAGCAAAAGAAAGATGATAACGCAGTGGTTGGCCGCGGGGATTAGTCAAAATAACTTCTATCCGTAAGGACGCTGCTGCTGGTTTTCCCTTCCATATCCAATCGCTGATGCCTCCCCCCTCTCGGATAGGCGCAGCCAGGTCCGTCGGCGCGGCCTGCAGTAGCCGGATTGCTTCGAGGACATTGGATTTACCGGACCCATTTGGTCCGATCAGCACGTTCAGAGGTTTTAGCTCAAGTTCCTGTACGTCAGGGCCAAACGAAAGAATATTGCTTAATTTTATACGCCGGATAAGCATTCATCAAGCCCGTTGGTATTGCGGTATCTTGAAAAGGCGATTGGATAATAATTCGACGAGTCTGCAGTGCTTAGGATCGATTTGCATTGGATTTATTGTTTTTTTATATTGCTAAAGTATTGCAGTTTCCGTTTCCTTCTCCTCGATCTCGATGGTGAGTTCATCGTCTTCGGCCGAGACGATGACATGGCCTCCGTGCAGCAGTTTGCCGAACAGCAGTTCTTCCGCCAGTTGCTTCTTGATCTTTTCCTGGATGAGACGCGCCATGGGCCGGGCGCCCATGATCTTGTCGTAACCGTGACTGCCCAGCCACAGGCGGGCAGCTTCATCAACGTCGATGACGACCTTTTTGTCATCGAGTTGCGCCTGTAATTCGACCAGGAACTTGTCTACCACGTTGAGTACGGTCTTATGGTCCAAGGCGTTGAATTCGATGATGGCGTCAAGGCGGTTGCGGAATTCCGGACTGAAGGTCTTGATGATGGCTTCCATGGCGTCCGAGCTGTGGTCCTGCTGGGTGAAACCCACGGATGCCCGGCTTATGCGCTCCGCCCCGGCGTTGGTGGTCATGATGATGATTACGTTGCGGAAATCCACATGCCGGCCGTTGGTATCGGTGAGGGTGCCGTGGTCCATGACCTGCAGCATCAGGTTAAAGACATCCGGATGGGCTTTTTCCATCTCGTCCATGAGCAGTACGCAATGGGGGTGTTTATTAACTTCGTCAGTCAGCAAACCGCCCTGGTCAAAACCAACGTACCCCGGAGGTGCGCCGATCAGGCGGGAAACCGTGTGACGCTCCATGTATTCGGACATGTCAAAACGGATCAACTGGATACCCATGGCGATGGCCAGTTGTTTACTGATTTCCGTTTTCCCCACCCCGGTAGGCCCGGCCAGCAGGAACGCGCCAATCGGCTGTTCCGGGTTGCCCAGTCCCGAACGCGCCATCTTGATGGCCGTGGCCAGGCTCCCGACAGCCTTGTCCTGACCGAAGACGACCATTTTGAGGTTGCGCTCAAGGTTCTTCATGATGTCGCGGTGTGAGGTGGTTACCGTTTTCGGCGGGATGCGCGCGACCTTGGCGATAATGTTTTCAATATCCTGGACGCCGATGGTTTTTTTGCGTCTTGAAACCGGCAACAGACGTTGTGAAGCACCGGCCTCATCTATCATGTCGATGGCTTTGTCCGGCAGGTGGCGGTCGGTGATATAGCGTTCCGACAGTTCCGCTGCAGAGCGTAACGACTGGTTGGTATAACGCACCTCGTGGTGTTCTTCGAAACGGGATTTCAATCCCTGTAAGATCTTGATGGTCTCTTCGATTGAAGGTTCGACTACATCAATCTTCTGGAAACGTCGCGCCAGTGCCCGGTCCTTCTCGAAAATACCGCGAAATTCCTGGTAGGTGGTGGAACCGATACACTTGATGTCACCGGACGCCAGGACCGGTTTGATGATATTGGACGCATCCATAACGCCGCCTGAGGCGGCGCCTGCGCCGATGATAGTATGAATTTCATCGATAAACAGTATGGCGCCTTCATACTTCATGAGTTCGGCGATCACACCCTTGAACCGCTTCTCAAAATCACCGCGATACTTGGTCCCGGCCAGTACTGCACCCATGTCCAGCGAAAAAATTGTGCAGTCCTGCAGCACTTCCGGTACTTCTTTATCAACTATCTGTTTGGCGATACCTTCGGTAATGGCGGTTTTACCCACGCCTGCTTCACCTACGAAGAGGGGATTATTCTTGCGCCGCCGGCAAAGGATCTGAATAGTCCGTTGCACTTCGTGTTCGCGCCCGATCAGCGGGTCGATCTTGCCGAGTTCCGCCTGTTGATTCAGGTTAATCGTGTAGGCTTCCAGGGGATTTTTACCGCTTTCATCCTGGCCTGATTCATCGTAGTTATCGGCTTCGGACGAAGCGCCGGATTCATCTTCCTGGCTTTTGCTGATTCCGTGGGCGATGTAATTTACCACATCCAGTCGTGCGACATTTTGCTGGTGCAGGAAAAACGCGGCATGGGATTCGCGTTCGCCGAAGATGGCGACCAGGATATTTGCGCCGCTGACTTCCTTTCTGCCGGAAGACTGCACGTGTTGCACGGCGCGCTGGAACACCCGTTGAAAGCCCAGGGTGGGCTGGGATTCATGCTCGTCGTTATCACCCAGACGCGGGGAATTATCCTCGATAAAACGCGTAATTTCGGTATGCAGTTCTTCCAGGTCGGCGCCGCAGGCCTTCAATACCCTGAGCGCGGCAGGGTTGTCCAGTAAAGCCAGTAACAAATGCTCAACCGTCACGAATTCATAGCGTTTATCGCGGGCATCGCGGAACGCATTATTCAATGTCTGTTCCAAATCTTTATCGAGCATGGCGGCTTTTTGGTATCAGTAGGCTTTCTCCATTGTACATTTTAACGGATGTTCATGTTCTTTCGAGTAATGATTTACCTGTACGACTTTGGTCTGGGCAATGTCATGTGTGAATATGCCACACACTCCCATGCCGCGTGTATGTATTTCCAGCATGATCCGCGTTGCGGTCTCCCGGTCCTTGGAAAAGAATATTTCCAGGATATGCACGACAAATTCCATGGGCGTGTAATCGTCGTTCAGCAGAATGACCTTGTAGAGGGGAGGGCGTTTCAGCTTCGGCTTGGCCTCGAGCAGCGCCAGGTCTTCGTTGTAACGCTCGTGTGTTTTTTCAGACATTCCGGTTTTGTTCGGGTGTTTTGCTAATGATAGCGTAACAGGATATGACTTCCAATATCGTTGTTTCACATGTCTTGCATGGTAAGTCCCGGGTGGTTTGCAGGCAACACACAGAAAGTGTATATTGACCGTTTTCATTTTGCTAAGGGGACTACCAGATGACTGATGAAATAAGGCGGATTGAACAGGATTGGGCGGAGAACCCGCGTTGGAAAAACATCAAGCGCGACTACAGTGCTGCTGACGTATTGAAATTGAGGGGTTCAGTATTGATTGAACACACACTCGCCAGACGCGGCGCCGAGAAATTATGGGAACTGGTCAATAACGAAGATTATATCAACAGTCTGGGCGCGGTGACGGGCGGCCAGGCCGTGCAGCAGGTAAAAGCCGGGGTCAAGGCCATCTACCTGTCGGGCTGGCAGGTTGCGGCCGACGGCAATACCTCGGAGACCATGTATCCCGATCAATCGCTTTATGCTGTCGATTCCGTTCCCACGGTAGTGCGCCGTATAAACAATGCCTTCAAACGGGCCGACGAAATCCAGTGCGCCCGGGGTGAAGGGAATGTGGATTATTTTGCGCCGGTTGTCGCCGACGCCGAAGCCGGGTTCGGCGGCGTCCTTAACGCGTTCGAATTGATGAAAGCCATGATCGAAGCCGGCGCTGCCGGCGTGCATTTTGAGGACCAGCTGGCCTCCGTCAAGAAATGCGGACACATGGGGGGCAAGGTACTGGTGCCCACCCAGGAAGCAATCCAGAAGCTGGTGGCGGCAAGACTGGCGGCGGATATCATGGGGGTACCGACCATCGTACTGGCCAGGACGGACGCCAACGCCGCTGCGTTGCTCACCTCCGACATAGATGAAAGGGACCATGCCTTCGTCACCGGCAAGCGTACCGCGGAAGGGTTTTATGTTACCAATGCTGGACTTGACCAGGCTATTGCACGGGGCCTCGCCTACGCTCCCTATGCGGATTTGCTCTGGTGCGAGACTGCGGTTCCGGACCTGGATGAAGCCAGACGTTTTGCCGAGGCGATCCACAGGGAGCATCCGGAGCAGCTACTGGCCTACAACTGCTCGCCTTCCTTCAACTGGAAGAAGAACCTGGACGATATCACCATAGCCAGGTTTCAACGTGAACTGGGGGCGATGGGATACAAATACCAGTTCATCACCCTGGCAGGAATTCATAACATGTGGTACCACATGTTTGATCTTGCCCATAACTACGTACACAGGGGCATGACTGCCTATGTCGAGATGATACAGGAGCCGGAATTTGCCGCGGCGAAAAAAGGCTATACGTTCGCCTCGCACCAGCAGGAAGTGGGCGCCGGTTATTTTGACGACGTGACCACCGTCATACAGGGCGGCAGTTCTTCGGTGACGGCATTGGCGGGTTCCACGGAAGAGGAACAGTTTGACAAGGCTGCCAGTAGCTGAAAGCAGGGATCAGGGAAAAGGGATCAGGAGATTTATAGAGCAGGGGCAGAGCGCTGAATCTGCCCCTGCTGTTTCTCAAAATTATCAATGAGCTTCACATCACAGTTCCGTAAGCGGTTATCAGCCCTTGAGGAACGGGAACCGCAAACCTTCCCTGAACACCTGTTCCCCCGGGAATATTCCCGGGCGGCTGTTCTTTTGCTGTTCTGGCCGGGCCCGGATGATGCCGTTGAGCTTGTCTTAACCAAGCGCACCGAGACCGTTTCAAGCCATCGCGGGCAGGTTTCCTTCCCCGGCGGCGTGTTTCATGCCGGTGATGGTGATTTGGCTGCTACGGCCCTGCGGGAGACACAGGAGGAACTCGGGATTGACCCGGATGTCGTCACCATAATGGGGCGGCTGGATGACGCCTGGAGCATAGCCGGCCACCATGTAATCCCGTACGTGGGCTGGACCCGCAAGGCGCCTGAGATGCAGGCAAACAGCCATGAAGTGGCAGAGGTGATCGTTGCCGATGTCCGGGTGCTGTTGCGCCCGGAAGTCAATACCATCCATACGGTTGATTTCCTCGATAAACCGCGCACAACCCTTGCTTTTGACTGGGATGGCGGTTACGTGTGGGGATTGACTGCCGATATGCTGCGGGAATTTCTCAACTGGCTGAACGACGAACCCTGCGATCGCTTTGAACGGCGCCTGAAGAAGATGGATGACCTCCCTGGGATGCAGTCCCGATAAGCGTAAGTCCGATTTCTTGGTTTTTCCACCTTTGACCCAAGAACTTCCTGTTTTTGTGAGAAAACTCACATATCTTTCACTCAAGCTCTGAAATACTACGGAGAAAATAAAATAAAACTTGACAACAGTAAAATGAGTATATAAACTTTACGGGTAAAGAAACACTACTGATATTTCAGAGTATAGCTACGAGTGGTAAATGAGGTCTACAAGTTGCGCTGGGGAATTGAGCGCCGTCTTGAATTCATTGAATTCCGCCTTTTCTGGGAAGGCGGAGTTAATCGCTCGGATATAGTGAATGAATTCGGCGTATCAGTGCCTCAGGCTTCAAAGGATTTAGCGCTTTATCAGGACCGGGCTCCTGATAATATTCACTATGATCGCAGCCGAAAAAAATATTTTTCTCAAGACAGCTTCCAACCTGAATATATTAACCCCGATGCCGATGGTTACCTGGAATGGAAAACTGCAAATGCAACTTCCGGCAATAGTTTCACTGGTCGTAAGGGTATGGCGTTTTTCTGCACGGATAAGCTGCCCACTCCACAACGTAGCATAGACGTAAGGGTTCTTCAGGCCTTATTGGAATGCGTGCGTGAAAAGCAATCCATTGAGATCTTATACCAATCCATGAATTCAACCAGGCCGGAACCTGAGTGGCGCCGTATTTCACCTCACGCCTTTGGTAATGATGGTTTACGCTGGCATTCTCGAGCTTTCTGCCATATAGACCGTAAATTCAAGGACTTTGTTTTATCTCGTTGTCTTGATACCAGATCATTCGATAAGGCAGGTATTGATGCAGCGGATGACAAATACTGGATGGAATACTTTTCAGTCATATTATGTCCGAATCCAAGGCTTTCCATCAGTCAGCAGGATGTTATCGCGCAGGACTTTGCTATGGAGAAGGGTGTAGCGGTAGTGCCTGTACGCCGCGCCATGCTTTATTATTTCAGTAAACGCCTTCGACTTGACCTTACGGACAATATTGATGACCCCCGAGAGGCCCCGGTCATCGTAAAAAATCGGATTGCTTTTGATACCGCTCTATCGGAGGCGACACATTGAAATCCCGGAATTTTGAGGTCCTTCGTTCACGCCAACCTGAACTGGCCGATATTGGTGGTTTTGCAGAAGCTTATGTCCATACCGATCCGGCTAGCGCACTTGTCAAGCTCAGACTGTTTGGCGAGAATTTGACAAAAGACATTTATCATGATCGGAGTTTGCCACGGCCAGAGCAATCCAATTTTCTGGATTTATTGAATAATGCAGCATTCACGGCCATCACTCCTAAAGTTGTTTTGACCAAACTCCATGCACTCCGTACCTATGGAAATAAGGCAGCCCATGGTGAAGTTGTAACAAAAGAACAAGCGCTGTGGCTGTTGCGTGAAGCGTTCGATCTCACTTGTTGGTTCTTCGTTCAATATGAGAATGGAGAAATCAAGGACCTCCCTGCATTCAAACAGCCATTACAGGAAGCTCATCGCGACGAAAAAGCGGGTTCGATGCGTGAAAAGCGCCAGATCATGGAGAAACTGGCTGCACAGGAGGCTCAGCTTGAATCGCTGTTGCAAGAGTTGGAGGCAGCCAGGAAAAAGGCGTCCGTTTCCGATAAAAAACCCGGAATGACTGCCACTGTTACGGCCCCGGTTGTAGATGCCGCAGGAGTCCTGGAGTTTGACGAAGCTACAACACGGACTCGTATTATCGATAACCTTCTCGCGACAGCGGGATGGACTATCGAACCGTCAGCAGGCACAAGAACAAACGTCGGAAGAGAAGTGGAAGTCCTTCACCAGCCGACTCCATCGGGCGTGGGTTATGCCGATTACGTCCTATGGGACGATGATGGCAGTCCCCTCGCAGTGATAGAAGCAAAAAAGACATCGGTTGATCCTGAACGAGGCCGTAAACAGGCAGAGCTTTATGCTGATGGTATTGAAAAAATGCATGGAAAGCGTCCGGTTATCTTTTATACCAATGGCTATGACATCTGGATCTGGGACGATACGGCAGGATATCCACCGCGAAAAATCTATGGTTATTATTCCAAGGACAGTCTTCAATACCTTGCTGATTTTCAGCGAACGAGCAGGAAACCTCTCAACTCGCTTCAACCAAATGCTGAGATAGTCGATAGGCTTTACCAAATCGAAGCGATCAAGAGAGTTTCAGAGCGTTTCTCAGATATGCACCGGAAGGCTCTTATTGTTCAAGCCACCGGAACCGGGAAAACACGTGTTGCCATTGCCCTTGCTGACCTTCTCATCCGGGCTGGCTGGGTAAAGCGGGTCTTGTTTCTCTGTGACCGCAGGGAGTTGAGAAAACAGGCCAAAAACGCATTCAGCGATTTCCTTTCTTCCGAACCCATCCGTATTATCAACTCCAGGGTAAACAAGCAGGCGCCGGAGCGAATTTTTCTGGCAACGTATCCGGCCATGCAGAACGTGTACCAGTCATTCGATGTCGGTTTCTTCGATTTGATCATTGCTGATGAGTCCCATCGCAGTATCTATAACGTGTATGGAGATATGTTCCATTATTTTGATTGTCTCCAGCTTGGCCTCACGGCCACACCGGTGAATTTTGTCACGCGCAGCACGTTCAGGTTGTTCGATTGCGAGGGGCTGCTACCGACGGCGAATTATGATCTTGAGACAGCAGTAGATGAGGACTGGCTCGTCCCGTTTGAGGTGTATGAGCATACAACGCAATTTCTTCGGGAGGGAATTAAACTCGATATTCTTACCAGTGAGCAAATTGAAGAGTTGGAAGAGCAGGGAGAAGACCCATCCCAATACGACTTTTCATCAGAGCAGATAGACAAAATTATCCACAACAAGGATACCAACCGGGCCATTCTGCGCAACCTGATGGAAAAGGGCTTGGATGACGGTATCGGCCATCTGCCCGGCAAAAGCATTATTTTTGCCCGGAACCATCATCACGCCGTTCTTCTGCGACAGATGTTTGACGAGATGTATCCTCAATACGGTGGTCGCGTCTGCCAGGTTATCGATAACTATGACCCGCGTGCAGAACAGCTCATTGATGATTTCAAGGGAGAGGGAACCAATCCTGACCTGACTATCGCCATCTCTGTGGATATGCTGGATACGGGCATCGATATTCCTGAAATACTCAATCTTGTTTTTGCCAAGCCGGTTAAATCGCCGGTTAAGTTCTGGCAGATGATTGGCCGGGGCACCCGGCTCAGTAAAGATCTGTTTGGTCCCGGCCAGGATAAGACCGCATTTCGTATCTTTGACCACTGGGGAAATTTTGAACGCTTTGAGACCAGCTACCGTCCGGCCAACCCCAAATCGTCAAAATCCCTGGTGCAAAACGTTTTTGAAGAGCGGTTGCTGCTTGCCGATATTGCCTTGCAGAAAGGTGAAACGGCTGTCTTTGATACCGTGATTGACCTGATAAAACAGGACATCCATGCGTTACCGGAAGAGTCCATATCGGTTCGGGAGAAATGGCGTGAAAAGCGAGCGTTATCGACAGACGCCATTCTCAAGGAATTTGCGCCTGAAACCCTTGTCAAACTCAGGCAGGATATTGCGCCGCTCATGCAATGGCGTAATATCCGCGGCTGGACTGACGCCTATACGCTGGATTCCCTCATTGCTCGTATTCAGACGGCTGTTCTGCAAAAATCAGGCGCTGTGGATGATCTCAAGATAAGCTTGATGGACTATCTTTCCACTCTCAAGATGCACCTGAACCCGGTTCGTGAGAAGGCTGAGGACATCAAGAGGATCAAGTCTGATGAATTCTGGCATGACGTGAACGTGCTGGAGTTGGAAGACATGCGTAAATCGCTACGCGAAATCATGCACCATCGCGATCGTACGAGGACCACACCACTGCCTCCAAAGATTATTGACGTCTCAGAGAGTGATGCTGAAGTTCAATATTCCCGTCGCCCGACGAACCTGAAGACCGTTGATATGAAAGCGTATCAACAAATCATCGAAACGGAACTCAAGCGGCACTTCGACAGCAACCCGACCCTGCAGAAAATCCGCGCAGGTGTTCCGGTTTCTGAAGCTGATATCCAGGCATTGATCTCACTGGTATTGGTACAAAGTCCTAATGCAAGCCGGGAAGTATTGGAGCAATTTTTTTCTGAAACGGTAGTGCCTCTTGAGTTCGCGATCCGATCTGTTGTAGGTCTCGACCCCGATGCGGTTGCATCCCATTTCACGGAGTTTGCGCAGAAACATCCTACACTGACTGCAAAACAAACCCGTTTTCTGAGCCTTCTGCAGAACCATATCGCGCGTCATGGTTCAATCACACTTGACCATCTTTATGAACAGCCTTTTACCATCGTGGATGTTAATGGACTGGATGGCGTTTTTAACAAACCCGAGGAGATCGATGATCTGCTCGATGTTCTGGATATTTTTGTGCCGCCTGATCCAATCAGCAAACAGGGAGAAAGTGCGGCTGACAGGAGGGAGCAACAATGATTACCGGACAACTGAAACGCCAGGTCGATATGCTTTGGACCGAGTTCTGGCAGGGTGGCATTACCAACCCGTTGACGGTGATTGAGCAGATCACTTTCTTGATGTTCGCACGCCTTCTCGATATCAACGAGACTCGCGACGAGAACCGCATGAAGCGAACCGGCAGGTCATTCCAGCGACGTTTTTCGGATAAGGAACAGAATCTACGTTGGTCACAATTCCGCCATCTTGGCGCTGACACTATGTTACCGCTGGTGCGCGATCAAGTATTTCCGCATTTTCGTAAAGCCACCACCACCAGCGCCGCCTTTGCCGAGTTCATGAAAGACGCCCAGTTGATGATCCAGAAGCCGAGTCTGTTGGTAAAAGCCGTCAACATGATTGAGCAGTTACCTCTGACAGAGGGCGACACCAAGGGCGACCTGTATGAATACCTGCTGAGCAAGCTGACTACTGCTGGCATCAATGGGCAGTTCCGTACTCCCAGGCATATCATCCGCCTGATGGTGGACATGATGGCGCCAAAACCAAGCGAGGTCATAGGCGATCCGGCCTGCGGCACTGGCGGGTTTCTGGTCCAGGTGATGCAATATCTCATGGAAACCAATACGTCGCCGGGAGGAATTATCGAAGAGACAGACCCCGAGACAGGTAAAACAGAACGGATTTACACCGGTGACCTGTTGCAAGAAGATGAGCGAAAACATATCAGTAACGATATGTTCCACGGTTTTGATTTCGATGCGACAATGTTGCGTATCGCGGCCATGAACCTGATGCTGCACAGTGTGGACAGTCCTGATATTCATTATCAGGATACCCTGAGCACGGGCTTCACAGACCGGTTCCCCCAAGCCGCTCACGAGGGTTTCGATTTAATCCTGGCGAACCCGCCCTTCAAAGGCAGCCTCGATTTTGAGGATGTGCATGCCTCACTCTTAAGACAGGTAAAAACCAAAAAGACGGAACTGCTGTTCCTGGTATTGATTCTGCGTATGCTCAAGATCGGTGGGCGTTCCGCAACGATCGTGCCCGATGGTGTCCTGTTCGGTTCATCCCGGGCTCATGTGAACATGCGTAAACTCCTCGTAGATAACAACCAGCTTGAGGCGGTGATCTCCCTGCCAGGTGGTGTTTTCAAGCCTTATGCAGGGGTATCGACGGGTGTTCTCGTATTCACCAAAGGTGGGCGAACGGATAATGTTTTTTTCTATGACGTCCAGGCAGATGGTTATTCACTTGATGACAAGCGCGAACCGGTGTCTGAGAATGATTTGCCTGACTGTCTTGACAGATGGCAAAGACGGGATGCCAAAAGCGATAATGACCGGACAGATAAAGCTTTTTTTATTCCATCCGAGGAAATCCGCAAGTCAAACTATGATCTATCGCTCAATCGCTATAAGGAAATGGTTTATGAGCAAGAGGAATATGACCCGCCGAGAGTGATACTGGAGAGGATGAAGGTGTTGAATGATGAAATCTCTAAAGACCTTGTTGGACTGGAGGAGATGCTTGGATGACTGAAGTGGCTACCGTTCCGCTAGGTGAGATCGCGGATATAGTTCGAGGTGTAACCTTTTCCAAGGCTGAAGTGACTTCAAATCCCACTTCTGGTTTTTTACCAGTGGTTAGGGCTGGCAATATACAAGATAGCCTTTTACTCGAAAAGGACTTGGTTTATGTCCCCCATGAGAAAGTGAATGTAGAACAGATATTAAGAAGTGGAGATATAATTATTTGTACATCATCGGGAAGTTCTGAAGTTGTAGGGAAAACAGCGATTGCAGAGCGAGATTGGGAAGGAACATTCGGCGCATTTTGTGCTGGGATTCGGGCAAACCCAGAAATATGTGACCCAAATTATCTTTTTTATTACCTCCGTTCGCCAGCTTTCCGATCTTGGACAAGTAGGTCATCTGGAATAAGCATTAAAAATATAAGAAAGTCGGAACTTGATTTGTTCAAGGTTCCATTACCGTCACTCCCAGAACAACGTCGCATTGCATCTATTCTCACCAAGGCAGATGTCATCCGACGTAAACGTAAACAAATTATTAAACTGACCGATAATCTGCTCAAGTCGATATTTATAAAGATGTTTGGCGACCCTGGTCAGAACCCTCATCGTTGGCCGGTAATGACTATTGGAGATCTTACTAAATCCACGCAATATGGAACGAGTTCTAAAGCAGGGCCTGATGGTGAATACCCCATCCTCCGAATGAATAATTTAACCTACGATGGTCAAATAAACTGTAGAGATATGAAATATATCGACCTTTCACATGATGAGATTGATAAATATACGGTTGTCAAGGGAGATATACTTTTTAACAGGACGAATAGCGCTGAACTGGTCGGGAAAACAGCGGTATATCAGGGAGAAGATCGACTTGCTTTTGCCGGTTATCTGATACGACTACGAACGAACAAGCAGGCTCTTCCAGACTATGTCTCTGGATTCTTGAACAGCGCCTACGGGAAGGCAAAGCTACGTGGCATGTGTAGGAGTATCATAGGAATGGCAAATATCAATGCCAAGGAATTATGTTCTATCTCCATTCCCGTTCCTTCAATTGATATTCAGCGTCTATATCAGCAGAGATTGGAAGCTATAATAAATCTAGCCACATTGATCAGGAAGAAAATTAATACAGATAATGAGTTGCTGTTGTCCATTTCTCGCCAAGCCTTCGGTGGTGAACTATGAGAGAGTGTGATGCGTTTAATCCATATTGAGATAGAAAATTTCAAGGGCATAGGTACACGCCAATCTATCGATCTAAAGCCAATTACCCTGTTATTCGGTCCCAACAGCGCAGGTAAAAGTACAATCCTACAAGCGTTACATTACCTGCGCGAGATTCTTGAGCGTCGAAATACCGACCCTGACCAGACTATTGCAGGCGGCTTGACTGACCTGGGCGGTTTTGCAACGTTTGTACATAATCATGATCAATCTTTGCCGATAGCCCTCAAGGTGGACATTCTCCTGGAGGACGAGCAGGGTAGTGAACGCTTGCCCTTGAATTCAGGAGCCAGTGTAAACCAGGAGGCATTTAATGCTCTCCAAGTTTGCTATATCGCAGGAGAAGCCGCCGAATATGGGTTCAATCCATTTGTCAAGCATATAGGGCTGACCGTTGAGGTTCACTGGAGCGATTTAATACAAAGCTCTTATGTTGCCATGTTGGGAATCCAGATGAATGGTGAGGCGTTAGCCATGCTCGAGTCACCCCCACAAAAGGGGCGCGCTCAACTGACAGGCTTTAACTTTGCACACCCGCTGCTGCAGGAAATCATTTATTCTGACGATGATTTCGGATCTTATGAAGGCGAAGAAATATTATCCCCTGAAGAAGCCGAGGAGTTACTTAGCGACCCGCTTTCGTCACCGCTGGGAAGTGAAATTTGGGAACTCTCCCGTGAATTGTCGGCAGACTCATCGGTACCGGAAGATCACGACACTGATTTTCGTATAGCAGTCAAAACACCCTTAGGGGCATTACCCGATTTGGATCAATTACTAGATCTTGACCTCGTAGAGATTGATAGCTCCGTCGGAGAGGCCGGTGAATTTAAAATTGAACAGCAACGGCGTAAAGGCCTTTCTTTGTTACTTGATGAAATGATTCTCGGACCAGTCCGGATTGTCCGTGACTACTTGAATGCGATGACGTACATCGGTCCTTTACGTGATATTCCTGACCGCGGCTATCAAGCTCGCCTCTCATCAGACGAGTCTCGCTGGGCGCAAGGCTTGGCTGCTTGGGATTTGCTTTACACGGACAAAGAAGAAAAGTTGCTGAACGAGGTAAATGTCTGGTTATCAGGGGAACAGAAACTTCAGACCGGTTACTCTCTGGTGAAGACCCAAATCAGGGAAATACCTGTACCTAGCCCTATGAGTCAATATTTTGAGCATGGGTTGACCGAAGATGATATAGGGGACGTGCAAGAACTCTACGCCCTATTAAATCTTCGCACAGTGATTGCCTTGCGTGATGTCAATAGGGGTATCATCGTAGCGCCGTGTGATGTTGGGGTTGGCATATCTCAAATGATTCCCGTTGTAGTTGGTTGCCTCAGAGATAGGGCAGGGATATTGATAATCGAACAACCCGAGTTACATATACACCCAGCAATCCAGGTGAGGCTCGGTGATCTTTTCATCCATACAACACAATCTGAAAAAGATTATCTCAACTCCAGGAAGTCACTACTCATGGAAACGCACAGCGAACATATTATTCTTCGCATCTTGCGCCGGATTCGTGAAACTACAGAGAACGAACTACCTCCAGAAGCGATTGGTCTCAAGCCTGATGATTTGTCTGTAATTTTTGTGGATAAGACGGAGCAAGGAGTCCAATTTCGTACTTTGCGTGTAGACGAAGAAGGTGAGTTTATCGATCGCTGGCCGAAGGGCTTTTTTGATGAGCGTACAGAGGAACTATTCTGATGCTGTACGAGTATGCGGTTGAACCCAAGGCAATCGGGGCCAGTTGGGAGAACTTTAGGTATTTGATTGAGAAGTTTGGCTTTGATCGTGGAAGGCTGATATCTCAGTTTCCAGGGAAATGGATACAAGAAGTTATCGAGGTGGCGAAACAGTCAGGGATGCGTGATGTCAGGTACAAGTCTCTTATCGAGAAATTGCAGAGAGCAAAAAGAGAGGCGTTGATCCGCAGTGCTCGCAAATATGATAGTGAGACTGGAGACTGGCTGGATAATGCAATACAGCAGCACTTTCTTGAACCATTCCACGGAATCATCGCTTCAGAGAACCGAGGTGCAAAGGACTTCATTATTGTCACCGAGGATATTATCGAAGAAACTCCTTTGATGGTCGCTCCCATCGATTGGGAAGTAGAACAGGTTGGCGAAGTCTTAGCCAAGGCCATGTCTCCTTTGCTTAAATCCGCAAAGAAGATTCTATTTGTAGACCCATATTTCGATATCAGAGAACTACGCTACAAAGAAACCTTAGAAGCCTCATTGTCAATTGTTGCTTCGAGTCGGTCCAGTGGTGTTCAGTGTGAAATTCATTTTCGCGACCACGAGACAAGGCCATCAACAGAATATGTTATCAACCGCGCTCATGGTTGGTTCTTAGACGTGATACCAGAAGGTGTGACTGTACGACTGTTCAATTGGAAACAGAAAATGACTGGTGATAGTTTTCATGCTCGTTTTCTGTTGACTGATCGGGGAGGTATGATTGTCGAAGCGGGATTTTCTTCTGAAGGCTCTCATCAAAAAGTTCTTCTGAAATTACTTGGCTTTGAATATTGCCAGGAAAAAATGGCTGTATTTGAACGTGATTCTACAGTCTACGACTTAGTTGAATCCATATTTGAAATATCGGCTGGCGGGAAAGTGAGGCGAATATGAAATTGCCGTGTCAGGATTATTTCATTAACTGCGTCAATATATCCTGGTACAGGTCTGACAGCGTTTCCAGGTCGGCGCTGCGCACGCACTCGTTGACCTTGTGGATGGTGGCGTTGACCGGGCCCAGTTCTACCACTTCGGCGCCCGTGGGTGCGATGAAGCGCCCGTCGGAAGTGCCGCCGTCAGTGGAAATCTCAGGCTTGATGCCGCAGATGCCGGTAACCGCCGCTTGAACCGCGTCAAGCAGTCTGCCTGACTGCGTCAGGAAGGGCTGGCTGCATGGCCGCCAGAGGAGGCTGTAATCCAGTTCATGCCTGTCAAGCAGTGACCCGACTGTGTCCTTGAGTCGCTGTTCAGTCCATTCAGTGGAGAAGCGCAGGTTGAAACTGACCTCAACGGAGGACGGTATCACGTTTTCGGCGCCTGTCCCGGCATGGATATTGGAAATCTGAAAGCTGCTGGGAGGGTAATGGGCGTTGCCGTCATCCCAGACCCGCTGACTCAACTCCACCAGTGCCGGGCCGGCCAGGTGCACGGGATTCCTTGCCAGCGCGGGGTAGGCCGTATGCCCCTGGACCCCTGCGACGGTAAGCACGCCCGACAGGGAACCGCGCCGGCCGTTTTTGATGACGTCGCCGAGTTTTTCACTGCTGCATGGTTCACCTACAAGGCACCAGTCAATCCTGATATCATTTCGATCCAGGTATTCCACGACTTTTTTTGTGCCGTTTACCGCAATTCCTTCTTCATCACTGGTCAGTAACAGGCTGATGGTGCCGTCATGTGCGGGATTTTCTGCGACGAAACGCTCCAGTGCGCTTACCATGGCCGCGATACTGCCTTTCATGTCTGCCGCGCCGCGGCCGTACAGGTAGCCGTTCCGTTCCCGGGGTTCGAAGGGTGGAGATTCCCAGTCTGCCCCAGGTCCTGCCGGCACCACGTCGGTATGACCCAGGAAAGTAAAGACGGGAGCGCCATGGCCGTGGGTGGCCCACAGGTTGGTTACATCGTCACAAGTCAGGTCGGTTACATTGAACCCGCTTTTTTTCAGGCGCTCGCCAATCAACTGCTGGCAGCCGGCATCGTCAGGCGTTACGGACGGCCTGGCTATGAGTTCCCTGGTCAATGCAAGTGTCATGGCCGGTTATTGAATTACAATTCGGGACAGGAATCAAACGTAAAAGGAGACACTAACGCCAGGTAAGGGGACAGAATTGAATTCTGCCCCGGACATTCGCCTGGCAGAGATCTAAAGGATGAACAGGAAGTCCAGCAGTCGCCAGTCTTGCGCTTCGATGAGTACATGCCAGTTACCCTTTATCAACGGGGGAAGGCCGCCATGATAGGCTCCGCTGCCGCTGTGTTCCAGCAGCAGTTTCCTGTCATGCCCGCTACGTGTGGGGTGCAGCAGTTGCAAGGTAATTTTTTCCGGCGGCGTAAACAGCCGGTTGCCCTGCAGTATTATCCGTAATTTTCTGTCGTCTTCTGTGGTATGGATGATTGATTTCAGGTCATATCCCTGTGCCGCGCGATCCCTTTCCAGGGTACGGTTTATTTCCAGGCCGCGCTTGTAGTAATCATCCACGACCAGGCCGTCATCCGATGAGACCGCCAGCCAGGTGGTAACGATACCGCCTATAACGGCCAGGAGCGGGAACAGCAGGATCAGCCAGACGTAAGGCTCGGTTGCCCAACCCTGTTTATTGCGCCGGTCCATCAATAAACGGGACCGAGAAAGCGGGCGGCCTCGGTCACGGTGAGCTCGTTATCTTCCGTGGTCAGGACGAATGCGATTTCGCTGGAGCGTTCCGTAAGGTTCAACTCGTCCGCCTGCACCCTGACGGGCACACTGAGCACTTCGCCCGATGCGGCTTGAACCGGCGCCTGGGCGACCTGTAGGGAGATGCAGCTGATCCCTGTTACTTCCAGGGAATAATTTCGAGTCTTGTTATCCATATTCATAATCTTCAACGTATATACGTTCTCTATCAATCCTTCCCGGGTCTCCCGGTAGAGCTGGTTGCGATCCCTGATGACGTCGAGCGCAAGCGGAGTCCTGTTGGCGAGAGTAACCAGGAAAACGGCAAGCAACGCCAGCAGGATCGCGCCGTATATTATAATCCTGGGGCGTAATACCTGCGTTTTTTCTCCCTGTAAGGCATTCGGCGTGGTATACCGGATTAGTCCCTTCTCGTACCCCATCTTATCCATCACATCGTCACACACGTCGATACAGGCCGAACATCCTATGCATTCGTACTGCAGACCGTCGCGGATATCAATGCCCGTCGGGCACACCTGGACGCAAAGTGTGCAGTTGATGCAATCTCCCAATCCCTGATCCGCCGGGTTGATCCCGGGCCGGCGCGAACCACGCGGCTCACCGCGTTTTTCATCATAGGAGATGACCAGGGTATCTGAGTCGAACATGGCGCTCTGGAAGCGCGCATAAGGACACATATATTTGCAGACCTGCTCGCGCATCCAGCCGGCATTGCCATAGGTGGCAAAACTGTAAAACAACAGCCAGAAAATCTCCCAGGGTCCAAGTCGCAGTTCCAGGGTTTTCAGCGCCAGTTCCCGCGCCGGAGTGAAATAGGCCACAAAGGTAAAACCGGTCCATAGCGAAAACAGGATCCAGACCGTATGTTTGGCAGCTTTTATCTTTAGTTTCCCGAAATTGAGGGGGGATTGATCCAGGCGCATCTGCTGGATGCGGCTTCCTTCAATGTGGCGTTCAATCCATAAAAAAACTTCCGTCCATACAGTCTGCGGGCAGGCATAACCGCACCACAGGCGCCCTGCCAGCGCAGTGAAAAAGAACAGGGACATGGCGGCGCTGATCAGCAACAGGGTCAGCAGGGGAAAATCCTGGGGCCACAAGGTAAGACCGAATATGTAGAATTTCCGCGCCGGCAGATCCAGCAGCACCGCTTGCCGGCCCGACCAATCCACCCAGGGCAGCAGGTAATACAGCCCCAGCAGTCCGAGTACGGCGCTGACCCGGAGCAGGGCAAACCTGCCGTGTACTTCGCGGGGATAGACTCTTTCCCGTTTTTCGAAGAGTGAGTTTTCTATGGACTGCGTCGACATGTACAGAGAATTTCAATCTGAATCGATCTGCTTGCGCCGGTTATTCAGATTTTGAATTAGCCGATAGATAAAAGGTGCTGATCAGGCCGGAGCAGGCGCATAACAGCCAGAATACCAGAAAACCGATGCTGTAAACCGCGAGGCGGCTTGCTCCAGGAGCTGCCAGGCACTCAGTGATGACCAGCGGATCGATGATGCTGAACAATATGCCGGTAGGGACTATTGCGAGCAGGAATGAGAACCACAGGACAGTGATAAACTGATAGGGGCCGGGTATTTTTCTTGCCCTGTCCATGATTGTCATTGCATACGTCCCTGTACGCAACCCTGCGGGCAGCCTTGCTGTGCAAATCGGCTGTCCTGCCGATTTGTCATTGCATACGTCCCTGTACGCAACCCTGCGGGCAGCCTTGCTGTGCAAATCGGCTGTCCTGCCGATTTGTCATTGCGTTTCCTGGTGAGACATCCGGGCAAGGGTACTAGTTCCGGGACAGGCTGTAGACATAGGCGGCCAGCAGGTGGGCCTTGGCTTCGCCGAGAAACTCCTCGTGGGGAGGCATGACGTTTTCAAATCCGTTGGCGATACCTTCGACTATGCGATGTTTCGAAGCGCCGTGCAGCCAGATATCATCCGCCAGGTTCGGCGCGCCGAACAGCGGATTGCCGGTACCGTCTTCGGCGTGGCAAACCGCGCAATATGACTGGTAGATCGGTCCGCCCCGTCCGGCCGCGACCGGATCGAACAGGCGATCGCTCAGGGACAGGACGTGATGGGTCACGTCGTCAATATCCTGATCGCTGATGATGTCCTGCCAACCGGGCATCAGACCCTCCCTGCCTTTGAGGATGGTAGTCTTGATGGCTTCGGGGTCGCCGCCGTAGAGCCAGTCATTATCCCGCAGATTCGGGAAACCCCGGGCGCCGCGCGCATCGGAGCCGTGACAGGTGCTGCAGTAATTGGAAAACAGCCGTTTGCCCACTTCCAGCGCGGCCGGGTTGCCGGCCAGGGTTTCCAGGTCTTCATTCAGAAACTGATTGAACAAGGGACCGTAGTTTTGTTCCGCTGCCTGCATTTCCGCCTCGTATTGACTGATTTGACTCCATCCCAGAATTCCGCCGAATGCGCCCAGGCCGGGGTAGAGTACCAGGTAGATAATGCTGAAGATAAGAGTGATGTAAAACAGGTTCAGCCACCAGCGCGGCATCGGGTTGTTGTATTCCCGCAGGTCCACGTCCCACACATGGCCCGTGGTGTCCGGTTCTCCATCGGCGCGGGTCGTCTTTCCTCCGGTGTACCTGACGAACAGTATAATTAACGCGACAATGGAGGCAATGGTCGTGACCATGATAAAAATACCCCAGAATGGTCCGGTAAAATCAGCCATGGATATCGTCCCCATCTTCTTCAAGCGGGATATTGCCGGCCTCTTCGAAGGATTTCTTGCGCTTGCCGCCGAAAGCCCAGATGACGACCGCCACGAACAGCGCCGCTATCACCAGCGTCCAGATTGTCTGGATTAACGCAATATCCATCGTTGTCAACGCCTGGTTTTTACTGCGGTACCCAGTACCTGCATGTAAGCTATCAGTGCATCCATTTCAGTTCGTCCGCGCACCTGTTCCGGGGCATCCTCCAGGTCCTCGTCAGTATACGGCACCCCCATCCGCTGCATCGCCTTCATCCTTGTCCTGATGCTGGTGTGATCCAGCGGAACGTCCTCCAGCCACGGATAGCCCGGCATAATGGATTCCGGCACCAGGTCCCTGGGGTTGATCAGGTGTATTCGGTGCCATTCGTCGTTATAACGTCCGCCGACGCGGTGCAGGTCGGGACCGGTCCGTTTGGATCCCCACTGGAAGGGATGGTCATACACAAACTCGCCGGCCAGGGAATAATGCCCGTAACGTTCCGTTTCAGCGCGAAACGGGCGGATCATCTGTGAATGGCACACGTAGCAGCCTTCCTTGATATAAACATCCCGCCCGGCAAGTTGCAGCGCGGTGTACGGTTTCAGCCCCGCGACCGGTTCCGTGGTGGAATGCATGAAAAACAGCGGCACGATCTGTACCAGTCCGCCGATGCTGATCACGATCAGGATCAGGATGATCATGTAACCGATATGGGTTTCTACTTTTTCTTGAGAAATCTTCACAATTCAACCTTCCTGTCAGGTGCTTGCCGGCAGGGGTATGGGAGCCTCCACGGGTTTTGCGCCGGCAATGGTTTTCCAAAGGTTATAGGCCATGATTATCACTCCCAGCAGGAACAGGCCGCCGCCCAGGAAGCGGATCAGGTAAAACGGGTGCATCGCCTGTACCG
>MKWU01002961.1_pt1 | contig 23576 bp, 12 predicted proteins | sample 809101 | NCBI WGS metagenome assembly MKWU01 (sample SAMN05860141, study PRJNA318959) | sponge metagenome | host: Aplysina aerophoba | place: Slovenia: Piran, Adriatic Sea, Gulf of Piran | collected 2013-05-07 | reverse complement strand
TTTCCTCGGAGCCGCCATCGTGGTAGTCCCAAGCGTTGTCGAAGAAGGTCATGCCCTCGTCGATTGCGGCGTGCATGATCCGGATTGCCTCGTCCTTGTTTTCGACGGCGCCTATATGCCAGCCGCCGAGGCACAAGATAGAGACCTGTTCGTCGGTCCGGCCCAAGCGGCGGGTGGGCAGCCCGTTCGGGCTGTCCTGCTGGGCCAGCGCTTGCTGCGCCACGGCAACAGCTGCTGCGCTGCCAAACATACCTTGGAAGAATGAGCGGCGGGTAGCATCAGGGGGCATTGCAAGAAACTCCTTGCCAGATCGGCGATGCCCCATGATAACCGATAACCGATCAGTGGAGATCTGGTGCCCGCCGCTAAGATAGGCCCTTGGAATAGACAGACTTGCGCTTGCGGCGGTCGTCGTCGATTTTCATCTGGCAGTCCACTCCGGTGGTGTGTGCTGACGTCTGTCGACAAAGCGTCGACCGCGGCCAACAGCTTGTCGAGATCGCCATCGTGATCGGAGTGCAAGCAGTAGCGCGTCATAGCTCTCAACTAGATTTCCTAGTTCGCTGCGACGTCCAGTCAGCATCTCGCTTCGGCGTGCAGTAGACCTCGATGTGCTTCAGCAGTGCCCACGTCGGCTCGAACGTATCGGGCAACGCTTCCATGCTCAGACTTCGTGACATCAGGCGCGGCAGAGAGATGCGTGTTGGCGTCGTAACAGCTCTAGAGACATAGGGTTAAAGGCTCTCTCCGCTTGGAGCAGGGAACCTGATCAGCGCAATATCTTCCGATTTAGGATGTCCAGTTTTCCGGTTGTAGCCTGCCCTCCGACCAGCCACTGCCCGGCGAACTGGCGCTGCGGTCCGCACTAGAGCCAACCGCACGATGCACCGGGCTTCGCCTACACCGCGGCCGCCGCGGCGGTTGCGCTGCAGCCGCCAATGGACGCTCCCGTGACGGTGTCCAGGCTGCTCTAGGCGCATCACGGCTGGAGTTGCACTGCCCACACAGCGATCTTGCCGACACACACCACCTGCGCCCCGTCTACTCATCACTATTCAGCTACTGTCCCCAACTGACCCTCACACAGCCTCCCCTAACCAGAGTCTCAGCCCAAATTGCTGACAACTCTAATCGCAAGATGTAAGAGTCTGAGACTGCAACGGCACACAACGAAGAGCTAGTCACGATTCGGCTCAAGAGTCGTACGGAAACCTAGATTCCCGTGCGATATAATCTGAGAGACCAGAACTGCAACGCAAACGCGCTACCTTGCGGCAACCATCGGATTCTCTTCACTACTCAATGGCTACAGCACGGCCGTCCAAGGGTATCCGGTAGTGTATCTACTCCGAGTTACATCAATCGATGCACTACCGTGGGTACTCTGAACGTGAACCATCGCAAGCCTATTCATTGAATATTGGCAGGAGCAATTGCCTTGAGGTTCGATAAATCAAAGACAGACCTCACTGGCACATTCAACGTTCCGCCAGCGTTATCACTTTTTGGTGTTTTGTCGCTAGATGGTCAAAACACTTCACTCTATCTCCGGGACGAGCATCCGTTCTTTATCGAACCAACTTCTCAGATCATCATTACGGGAATCCTAGACGACGGAACCGAGGTGTCTCTGATAGATTGTTCGGTGAACGTCAGTCAAGGATCAAGCGGATCACGGGAAAATCCTATATGGCATAGCACTCTTTCTCCAAGCTTCATAGTTATTGGAAATTGTAACTTTCCGATTCAAGACAGATTCATATCGAGCATATCATTTGTGTTGGAAGACTGGGAGACACTGTTCTACGATATCGGTGCCTTTGGTAAGGCATGGGATCAGCAAGAGATCTTACAGAACCTCATTAGATCGAAGAATCTGGATCATCCAATCCCCATCACGAAAGATCATTTAATCTACTATTTTACAGGAAAGTGGGAGATATTCTCAACTGACACAGTCTTAGGTCAGATTTCTGCTTTTCATTCACTTCGCGAAAGAAGACCAACTCCACGAGGTTTCCAAATCGACAACTATGTGGCAATTCAATTGAGGTTTAAAGGCCAAGTTGACTTTAGGTCTGCAATTCAATCAATGCTATATTCTCAACAATTTTTCGAAATAGTGGTAGGTCGTGTTCAAGATTTCTTCGACGTTCGTGTTTGTCTTGTTGATCAAGATCCCCAATCCTGTGAGGTATACAACTGCACAGGACGGAAACATCGTCGTTCGAATCCCGATCACGATAGGGTATTCCAGAGCCTACTTGTCGACGCAGTGCAGGATCGAGATCAATTCGAGAGTATTCTGTCCAGGTGGATAGCTCGTCATCTAGATTGGTCTGAGGCGCGGTCCAGTCTCTTGATTGGCTGGAGAGAGCCGAGGTACTATGGCAGAGATCGGATTGTCCGTGCAGCTAATATGTTTGATTTGTTGCCAGACGACACATACCCCAATCGCAAGGATATCCCAGAAAGCCTGATAAGTGCGGTTGGCAAAACGAAAAAAGATTTCAAGAAATTACCGGAATCTTTGGAGCGAAATAGCATTTTGTTTGCCCTAGGTCGCATCAAGCAACTTACACTTAAGGAAAAGGTTCGCCATCGAGCACGAATTATCATCAGGCAGTTTGGCAAATATATCCCCGACATATGTCTCGCCTGTGATGAAGCTGTCAACTGTAGAAATAGATACGTTCATGGTACCCTTTCTAAGATCAATTACGAAGAGCATCCGTGGACTCAAGTATTCCTAACAGATACGTTAGAATTTGTCTTTGCTGCTTCGGATATGATTGAGTGTGGTTGGGATATGTCAAGATGGTACGACTCCGATAGAAAATCAGCACATCCCTTCGGCCTGTATTTATGCACTTATGCGCGAGATCTAGGAAAACTCAAGCAGCAACTTGAGCGATAATCAGACTTCTGCACATCAGGCGCGGCAGTGAGATGCGTGTTAGCGTCGTAACATTGCTAGGGACAGAGGGTTAGAGGCTCTCTCCGCTCGGAGCAGGGTGCCTGATCAGCGTCAATATCTTCCGATTTAGGATGTCCAGTTTTCCGGTTGTAGCCAGCCCTCCGACCAGCCACTCCCCGGCGAACTGGCGCTGCGGTCCACACTAGAGCCAACCGGAGGATGCACCGGGCGTAAGCATTCAGGTTTCGGGGTGCTACAGTTAGGCTCTGCCGCAGAACCACGAGAGTGGCGCAGCGGATTTCGTCTGCAAGCTCAACGCTGAGGCAAGGAGTTCCGGGGCAGCCGGAGGAGCACCCGGTCGGCGTCGATGGAACGGGTGGCTGGCGTCGGGCAGGGCTCGCTGGGCAGGCAAGAAAATATCGGCTGAGCACTTAACTTTGCTTTGCCCACCTTGCCATCCTAGGATCGGGCGGTCAGCCCGGTCGTTGTGGGCAGGACGAAATCCAGCAAGAAGGGACGGCCAGTCGGGGGGCGGCCCGCGTGCGCTCGCTGTGAGCAACTCCAACGCGCACTCGACGCTGCGCAGTCCGACTTGCGGGCTGCGCAGGGACGGGAGGCTGAGCTGCAAGCCCAGCTGGCGAACCTGCAACGGTCGCTGTTCGGACGCAAGAGCGAGGCCACGCCAGCGGGCGGGGACGAGCCGTCCTCGACGGCCGGAATCGCTGCCGACCGAGCGGTCGACCCGCCAGCAGCCGCCGCAACACCCACGCCGGAGCAGCCCGCGAGCGAGGCTCCGGCGGTCCGGCCGCACAGGCAGCGCGGGCGGCGACCCGACCTGCCGGGGGTGTTCGAGTGGCTGGGCGGGGCCGCGCCGGGGGGGCGCCGGTCGGGCCGCGGCGGGCCCGGCCGCACAGGCGGCGCGGGCGGCGACCCGACCTGCCGGTGGTGTTCGAGTGGCTGGACGTGCCCGCGCAGGAGCGCCGCTGTGCGGACTGCGGCACCGCCTACGTAGCGTGCGGGTACAAGATCAGTTGGCTGTACGAGATGGCCTACAAGGCGCTGGTACGCAAGGTGCTGCGCCGGCGCTATTGTCCGGGCTGCGACCAAGTCGGGCTGGCCATCGCCGATCTCAAGCTGCTCGACCCTCAGGGCCGCCTGGCGGCCCGCCTCCAGTGCGCTGAGAGCACCTTCCAGCGCTTGCGGGACGTGTTACGCCTGACCACCGAGGAACTGCCGCGCGGACAGCGCCCGGGTCTCACCGCCAAGCTCTCAGCGGAGGCGGCCGCCAACCGTTTGCAAGCGATCGCCGCCGACCTGCTGCGTTTCCACCAACAACTGCGCCAGCAGGCCGCGCAGGGGCTGCTCGCCGACCAGCCGGAAGCCATCGTGCTGAGTTACTTGGAACGCTACGGTGAGCAGTTGTGCGGACACCCGGTCGTGCGCGATAGCGCGGGCCGAGCACAGGCCTTCGTGGAGCGTACCAATAACGCCATCGAGCACTACTTTGCCCACGCCAAGCAGGGCCTGCGCCGCCGTATGGGCCGCGCCCACTTGGGGCGCGACCTAGAAGACCAGCCGGCCCCAAGCCGCTTTGGTGGCCAATCTCCGGCATCCCGACTACGTGCATGTCGTCTGCGGCACCCTCGAAGAATTGCCCCAGGCCCTTGCCGAGTTGGATCAACAGGGAGTCAGCGACGCGAACCCGTTACAGCGCAACAACCGGGATACCGCACTGTGGCGCCAAATCCGGGCTTGGGCTCAAGATACCAACCAGCGCTCCCCCTCACCCAGCGATCCGAAATGCGCCCCAACCCACAGGTCAGCAACGGAATCCTGACGCGGTAGCCCCCAAGTTGAGTTGGGCACGGGAATGCTCTTGGCTGCCTTCTGATACGACGAAACTGCCGTTCGAGCATCTTCGCGGACACCTTCACCTCTTCGGTAAAGGTCGCCCAAATTCTTTTGCGCATCCGGATCCCCCTGTTCGGCGGCTTTTTGGTACCACCGGGCTGCTTCAGAGTTGTTCTGTGGCACTCCTTGGCCGCTACGGCACATGACTCCTAGGTTGTACTGAGCTATCGGGTCTCCCAGATCGGCCGCCTTACGATACCATCTGGCCGCTTCTCGATAGTCTTGTTTCACACCAATACCTCTCCGGTGCCTCTCACCCAATTCGCACAACGCAGACGCATCTTTTTCATTCCTAGACTTGCGAAACCAGTTCACAGCGGTTTGATACTAGCACTCTGATCAGGCACGGTGCGACGGGAAGAGAGGCTTGGTCCGTGTCAGTACGATTCTCGAGACCGGCCGGAACTCGCAGAGGGCATCATTGATCATCCCCCTAGTATTCCATTCCGCACCAGGGCATGTTGGAATGGGTCGAGATCAAACCGCGAGCTGGGCACGCACGTTATTCAGATAGCCGATGTGCCGATCATCTGAGCATCGGCGTGTCATGGTTCTCAATTGCCGACTACGCCTGGCTTGGTCTTGGCTTGCGAAATCCCGGCGACCATGGTGCTGGCCCCTACGGATCAAAACCGTGTCTGCAACCCGATACGCCACAGAGCTTGTCTTTATCGCAAGCAGAGGTCCGGATTGATGGCACGAAGTAATGCGTTGATCTTGTCAACTGTTTCCGTCGGCACATCCCTCGCGTCGTCTCCCACCTGTAGGGCGAGACGAAACTCCAGTCGCACACCGGCTGACGCTTGAACGATCTTGTCTAAGGCGTCAGTGAAATCCTGCAATTCGCCAGGTTCCAGGTGAGCCGATGCTTGGTACGCTGCCTTTGGCCCTGGGCGGGGAGGTGGTGGCTTGGAAACGATCGGCGTTCTCAGCTTGACGTTCTTAGCAGCGGCCATGTCACAGGGCCACGTACCGCTGCCCGGAACAAATTCCAACCAGCGTGTGGCGACAGCATCGTTGATGGCTCTTTGCAATACCGTCCAAGGTAGGGGATTGTCTTCCTGACTGGCCAGCGCAGTGGCGATTGCCGTTACGTTCGCTTCATCCGACACCCATGCGTTAGGTATGGCCTCCGGCAACAGGCGTTGGACGGGCAGCGGTGCCATCGGTCCGCGGAGCTTAGCCGTTTCGGTCACCAAGCCGACCGGTACCTCCTCACCCTGAAAACTAGACGGTCCATTCACCAGCCACAGGTCGCCCCGCTCAACGGCCAGCGTGACGGCTTCTTTGACTGCATCAGGGGGACAGGCGGGGATGTCGACTGGCTCGTCGTATCCCTCTCGCTGGACCATCACCGTTCGGGTGCCCTCAAAGTACTTAACCACGTCAGAAACCGTAACCGAGTCCCCAGCCCAGAGCTCCGGCAGTGTTCCTGGGCCCAAGACGCTTGGATCGACGTCAGAGAGTGTGGCGCCACTCGGCAGAAATACCTCCAAGCCCGACTCGGCCAGCGCCCACTCGTCGATCGGCGTCCGCCACCACGTTTTGACTGATCGGTCAGGTCTTGTAAGCGACGCTACAAATAGGCCGTTCTGTACGCCCCGGTCAATCGTGGCAACGATCTCCTGCACACGGAGCATCTTCGGCAGCCGTGGATTCTCGGCAAACGCACTGGCTAAGTCTTTTACGCGCCGCGATGGCTCGTCATCACGCCAGACATCGTACGGTCCACCGGGCAACAGTGCCTCAGCGTTGATCGGGTTCTCTTGGATGCGAGAACGTTTGTCATCCTTGATTGTTACGAACAGGGGATTCGCGCCGATCGTCACCCGAAATGCCTCTATTTTGTTTTTTGGATCCACGCTCACGACGACTGACCACGCCTGGCGGATGGCATCCGGAATCCGTCTTCGGGCCTCCGTTGTCCAGTTCGCAAGCCGTTTCTCGCGTACCGGATCTGGCCCCTGATCTTTGAGCTGCGTTTGCACGTCCTCCCAAGCCAAATACTCGCGGATGCGCGTACGCACCACATCAAGGCCATCGGCGGAGGGTACCACCAACACAACAGCATTGCGCCGAATTCGCGGGCGGTCAGCACCGGTCGTCTCGTCGATGAAGCGTTGCGCCATGCTGCTCGCATTGCTGGTGGTCGAGACGGATTGCGGCGGCAGTATGGCGAAGTGAAACTCTCCGTCGTCGGCGACATCTCGGGGCTGCTCCGGCAGCATGTGTACCCGCACGCCGGCCGATTTCGCCCCTTCGGTCAGACTCTTCGTCGCACGCACTTCATTCAGCAGATTCGCTTCGACCGCGTTGTCGGTTATCCGGTTGACGCAGGCGTCGTGGTGCATCTGCTTCAGGTTCGGCCGATTGCCAAGACGCCATGCCTTTGGCAGGGGCGGCGGACCGCCACTGATCGCGGTTTCGCTCCCAAATTCGTTCTCGTCCAAGAACCATGACACTTCCGTCCAGCGGCGCAGTGCCTGCTCCAACTCGATACGGTCCGGTCGCGTCGCTCCGACCAAGCCAACCAGTTCCGATGTGTGTGCCTTTTGACCGATCGGCTGGGATCCGAGGAACACCGCGCAGACCGCCTGCTCCAGTTCGCGCCCCTGCAAGCCCGGCTGGTCGACTTGGATGTCCCGCGCTTTGGCCAACTCGCCTTCCAATATTGCGGACCAATCTTGGCCCTTGCCTTCGGAAATCTCACGCGTGGCGATGCCGGTCAACTCGCGAGCCGCCTCAGCGATTCCTTCTTGATAAGGTGCCGTCAACAACACGTTCGGGCCGACAAGTGGAGAACGGTCCCAGCGTTCGGCGTCGCGGAGGGCGATGGCAAACGTGCGCAAGATTCCGCGTGTCCGCTGGAACTTTTCCAGTTGTGTCCACCGCGTATAGAACAGGTCGGTCAGGTCGGGATGAAAGGGATAGCCGCGTTCGAATCGAGCTTCCTCGTTCTTTCGGTCCTTTTGAATCGCGTCGTCGAGCGAAGCAAGGTTGTCAACGACGGTGGTCACGTGCGAACGGAATTGGTTGGCGTCGGAGATCGAATCTGTTGTGAAGAAGCGGCGGCGCAGCACCTCTGCCACATCTTCGCGCTGAACTGGTTGTACGCCTTCCTCTTTCTGGCGACTGAATATCGCGGCAATTTGTCCGCTCAACCTCCTGCCAACCTCGTCGCTCTTTGCTGGGTCCGAGGCGAGCAGCGACGCAACGAGTGCGCAGCGGTCGACCTTGGTCACGGCTTGGCAGAGGTACTGGAAGAAATCGATTAGTCGGCCACGCCAGGTCTCGTCCGCCGCAACCTTGCCCCGGGCGAACATCAGCACCTCGTCGATCAGTACGAGTGTCGCCAGTCCTTGGGATTGGGGTCTTGCCAGCAGATCGACCAACAAAGGCTCCGCCGGAGCTGTTTGCCGTTCCTCGTCGAGCCCCTCCGCGTGAAGCGCCCGAATGCCGTCCGCGCCGGCGATCTGAAAGGCCAGCACGCTCCAAGGGTGCTTCAGCCAGCGCAGTTCGCCCTGCGGCCCACGCACCTCCATTCCCTTCTCGACGTCCAACTTGTCGAAAGCGAGGGCCGCCACACAAGCTGGAACCAGTGGTGTGCCGATGTGGGACTTAAACTGCTCAACTGCTGGAAGCTTCGGCAGCGCTGCGGGAGCGTGTGCGAGATGGCGGAGCGTCACTAAGGTATGTGTCTTGCCGCCGCCGTAGGTCAACTCGAGTTGCCGCACCGCCTTCGTGTTCTTGCCAGCGAGTCGCAGCACGACATCTTTCGCCAGGTCGCGGAGAGAGAAAGTCGGGAAGGTCAATGCAAAGAACTGGGCGGGATCCTCGTAGATTGGCCGTGTGCCGCGCTGCATCATCACGTCGTGCAGGTCGGCTGCGAAGTCGGCCAGCGAGAGCTCGCCGGTGCGCAGGTCGTCGCGAAGCGACACCACTTGGTGCCATGGTGTCCAGGAGTGTTTTTTCATCGTTCTCTCTCCACGCGAGTGCGGCAGATTCTCGCCACCGTCACCCGGAATCGCTTGCCCGAAGACTTGTTGTGCAGCTCATATGAATTGCAGCTAGGCCCACAAGATATGTCCATGCGATGGCGTCGATCACGCAACGCAGACCGCCCTTGTGGGCTTTGACAAGCCACATGCCGATTGAACTCCTGTGGGCGCTGGTTGGGCCGCACGGGTGGTCCGACGTAGCAACGACTTAGTGCCGCTACATTCGCTTGGGTCGGGGCTTCGACCGGAAGCGAGACTTGAGACCTGTCGTCTAGGCCAATCAGAATCCGGTCTACGGTAGGGCCGGTGCAGGTGGGCTTGGTGCCACCGGTGGAGCGTTCTTCCTGAGCAAAGCGAAAACTGACACCATCTCTTGCGTCGCCACACGCGACGATTCAGCAGCCCCCACCCGAATCTCATCATCCTCGTCCCCGCACCCGAGCAGAACCTCATCGGTTGGGCGTCAAGAGCCCCAACCGAACCTGTGCCGTGCCCGACGGCGTCACGGAGCTTGTTCGTCCCACTCGCACTCCTGAACACGACCACGGAGATCGAGCCGCGCATGAACGTCTCGTTAGCGAATCTCGTGTAGCCAACTTGGTGCAACGATACGCTCATGACTCCTTCTCTCCGAGGCTTGGCGCTACTGGCGTGCGAACAGCATCTTCAGGAATGCGGGGCAGCCCCTGCCTCTGCAGGTAAAGGCCAAACCGCTGCTGAATCCGTGTCAGGTATGGGTGAAGCAATCGGCCAATGCGCTTCTCCCGCAGGGAGCGGAACTCTTCGATGCGAAGTCTTCTGAAGTCGAATCGAACACTTCGTCCTTCATACACGGAAAATATGACGTGCTCCCATACCTTCTCGGCGAAGTGCCCTGCCTCATACTGTTGTTCGAGATCGCTGTCTCGCATCTTCTTGCCTTCGATGCAATACAGTTTCATCTCGCCAGCCGCCTGTCCGTTCCTAGGAACGCAGTCACAGTCGGGCAGGAGATTGAGCAGGAACTTGCCCTTGGATAGGCGAAACATGTCACCACACGCGATTTCGTCTTCCGTCAAGGTCTGCTGCGGTCGGAAACTGGCCTCGCCTATCACTGCCCGTAATTCCTCCTTAGGAACCTCGGGATGGGGACCACCCAGAATTGCTTCGTCGAACTCCCCCATCCGCATGCGCCCACGGAGGTTGTCGTTGATGAGGTGCGTGAGGGACGAACTCGGATCTACTCCATCATCCTCATACGCCTTCCAGAAGACTCGAGGCCAGTCTGAGCTTCTCGCGTACATCGAGCCGAACAACTCCCGCCTCGCAGCGTGAAAGACTTTCTCCCACGTCTTTAGGGCGTACACCGACGCGTTTTGTCGGATCCACTGTTCGATGTCGCTGAAGTTCACCGAGCCGTCTGTGAGGAGGCTGGTCTTGTTGCGAACGAAGACGAAACTTCTCTGGCTCGACCTATCTTGGTAGATGTCGTCCGGTAAGTTGCTCGCAACCTCCTCTTCGCTCTCATTGGTGAAAATGAGGACTGGCACAAAGTAGTCCTGCGCCGCTCTTAGGAACTGGATGTTCCGGTGGACGCCGTCCTTTTCGAGCTCAGAGGAACCGCTCGGCCATAGCTTCCAATCCAACAAGACGAAACTAGCGGAGCGCAGCAGGCCCGGCCATGTCCCATCGGCAGGCATCTTGCTCGTGGTGTAGCAAGCGAGCTCCCACTCATCCTCGATTTGTTCGACGATCTCGTCGATCGGGTCTCCATGCGTTTTCGGGTCGTCCCGGTCTCGATCGGCTGTACTAACGTTGTCGTCGATCACGACGCCGATGCCAGACATCAGATCCTTGAGTTCCATCACTTGTCCTCCGGCACGAAGCTAACGACGAAGTTGGCGCCGGGCAGAAGTCCTTGCCCACCTGCTACAGCCTCGATGCGGTAACCGTGCCGCTCCAAGAGCTGCCGCGCGATATACAGACCAAGGCCTCGCCCATTCTGCCCTTTGCCGGAATAGAAGGGCTCGAAGATGTAGGGCACATCGTCGGGATCGATGCCAGGGCCACTGTCGGAAAAAATCATCCTCCCCTGCTTCCCGTCTGTGGTCACACAGATTTCACGTTCCGCTGGGCCGACAGCCTCCAGCCAATAGCACGCGTTGTCGAACAGATTGACCAGAACCTGCATGATCACCCCGTCGGTAGTGTTAGCCATCAATGGCGATTCGCCCACCGTGACATTCTGGTAGCGGATATTTCTCTGTTGCAGCAACGTCTCGTAGAGCTTATGGATTCGCTTGAGAACTGGTTCGACTTGGAGGACCGTTCGGCGCCGCCGCGACGATTTGAACAGCACCTGGACCTCCTTCATGCTGTCCGTGATCTGCTGCAGCATGTGGAGCAAGATTTCAGCTTGGTCCCGCACTTTGCTGCCCTCCGAGCCAGCCGACTGCGAGAGGCTTCTAGCGATTTCCCGCGCGCGATGCACCAAGAGCATAATGTCGTGGGACGCCATTTCAACGGAAAGTCCGACGCCGGCAAGATCCTCAGTTGTCTCGGCGCGTTGCACGAGATAAGTCCTTTCCTGTTCGTACGATGAAGAGACTTTGGATACTTGGTGAGCCAGCGCTTTGTTCTTTGATTTCTCGATATTCTTCTGCAAGTCAGCCAATCTGCGAGTTACCTCGTCGTCGCGCACGGTGCGGGCAGCGTTGCGCCGCCGCTGCCTTTGCTGGTAACGAGCAAACGGGTACTGCTTGACGTAGGACAGGAAGAGTTGCACAAGGAAGACAAGATCTTGGGCCGCCCCACCGGTCTCGATGAGCCCTTCCCGGTTAGTCTTGTCCCTCAGGTTCGGGTTGTCCTTCTGCGTAATGTCGATCCAGCCGATGAGTTGGTCGTTGCTGAAGAAATTGCCCGCGCGGCCTGTACCGCGGGTCACGTCAATGTTCAGCCAGTCGTCGTCCGGGTCACCGTAGGGATACACGCGAACGTTGTCACGGTAGAGGTAGACGCGGTGACCCTTGAGTTGGTCCTTTTCCGTTTGGGTCAGCATGTAGCGCCCGTCGATGCCCCTAGCGAAATCGAAGACGTAGAACTGGAACGCGAAATCGCCGCAGGTGTACTCGGTTTCGCGCGGAACAAACATTGATATCTGTCCGTGCGAGTTGCCGGACACCCTGCCGTGGCGCTGACGCCATACCCAGAGCCCCGTGATTTTCGGGTCCCGCAGCGTAACTTCAGCGGAGTCGTCGCCGACCTGAAAGGCGAATCGGCGCTGCGAAGAGCGAAAGCAGCCCGAGATATCCAGCACAGCCTTGTCCTCAATCAGTGCCTTTAGTGACTCCGCTTCATCGATTTCGACAGGCCATGGTTCTCCATTGCGAAAAATTGCAACCTCGAAAGCGTCGTCGGTCTTACGTCGGGTGAGCCGTGACACTGGATCCGTGAGATTCGAGACGTCTCGGCACAGCTGAGTGACGATGTTGTCACTCCAATCGCCCTTGAGGTTCCTCACCTCGATCACCGTGCCTTGGCCATCGACTCCCGGTAGCTCCTTGGGGCCCGACTGCCGACAATCGATCTTGATCTCATCCAGAAAGATATCCTTCGAATGGCCATCTTCCGATACGAAGTCGTCGTCGAATCTCGAGAAATCGCAAGTCAGCACCATTTCGGAATCGGCGTCGCGCTGACGTGTCGTGACAGTGATCACCTTGCCTAGCTTGAGGGCCGCAAAGCGCCCGATGCCCTTTTCACCCTGAATCACTCGATTCTTGATGGGCGATCTCTCTTTTCCCTTCTGCTTGTCCAAGTACTTGTGGGGCGCAGCGGGGTTCATCCACCGAGTTCGTACAATCTCGGGCGACATTCCCACCCCGTCATCCCGTACCACAATGCGGGAATTGGCATTGTGCGACATGTCATCGCGAAAGTTCTCAAACCTAACCTCGACCCGATTCGCGTCAGCATCGTAGGCATTCTTGATCAGTTCCACTAACGCAATCCGTTCGTTCTTGATCAACTGGTCACCCAGCATCGTCAAGAGCCGGGCATAGGGGCGGATCTGTAGTACCTCCGGCTTCATAACCGTCTCCCAACGACAACGAATTCTTCGCCGTACACTTTGCGCTGGGTCGAATCCCGGGTGAACCGGCCCCGTGCATCCCGATATGGCGTCATGATCTTCAACGAGACCTTGCGGCGGACGGAGTCGATGCTGCGAAAACCGGCGCGATCCATGCACTCGGCCAGATGCGCCGAATTGTCGATCCGAATGCCCTTGTACTCGGTGTTCCCGATTACGAACACTGCCATGCCGCCTTTGTTCAGCATTCTCCAGCACTTGGCCACAGCCTTGTCCATGTCGAGGAAATACCGCGCGACCGAGTGCGCCTTGCTCCTGCATTCGCGGAGCAGGCCGCGATATGTTTCAGCGGGGATCCCCCCAAGACGCTCGATGTCCGTCTGAGACGGCGGGTCCACGCCGTACTGGTTGCCGAGCATGTTCCTGCGGAGTGCGCGATAGTCGGAGGCACAGCGCAACCACAACGTGGACAGTTGATGAATATCCGCGTAGTTGTAAGAGGTTACGTATGGGGGACTGGTGACGATGAGGTCCACGAAGCAGGACGGTTTCTTCGATGCGAGAAAATCCCGTGTGCGAATACGGACATTCTGGCCGTGGGCTGGGAACGGGTTTTCGGCAAATGCGTTCCGCATCAGTGTGAACTGATCGTCGAACGCCTCCATCACTCCCCGCGGCGTCTTGTCCGGGTCGAGTTGCGCTTTGATGGATTTGGTCAGCCATCTAGAGGTCGGCTTCAGGATGTTTGAGAATCCGCAGCGAAAGAACGTCCGGTACGAACTGTTGACTGGAGTCTGGCACCGGATCGCATGGTCCAGCCGAATCAGGTCGTCGATGTTGCGTTCCTCAAACCAGTAGCGTATGCGGTCGCTGATTCGTGCGCGGTCTTCCGTGGACGGCTCGGCCTTGCCAAAGCACTCCTTGATGGATTCGAAGTACCGCAGCAAAACGGAATCCCTATAGTGACGCGTCTTCGCTCTCGCAATCAGCGTGGCGACCGGGTTGATGTCACACCCCCAAAAGTTCTTGCCATTCCGTTTTGCTTCGACCGCGGTAGTGCCGCAACCACAGAACACATCGGCGACAACCTTTACTTCGACGTCATGTCGTTCCGCGTGTTCTAGGGCCTTGGAAGTGATGAAGGCGGGAAACTTCGCCGGATAGCTATGAATCCTGTGGATCGGATCCTCTCGCGTGCCTGTTCGATCTCCGAAGTCCCAGTACGATGCCGAAGCTGTGGAGCTTTCCTCGACACTCGTCGTCGATGCCGTAATGGGAACTGATCTCATAGCATCAACTCCAGAGCATCGTTGGCTGATGGCCGCTGTTCTGTACTGTGACCCATCTCCGATCATGCGGTCGAAATTCTACTTGCGGATCCATGGACAGTGGAAGCTCGCACGGTGCGAACATGCAGTCTCCTCGCTCGGTCACGACTTTCCACTTCTTGCTACAGCGCTAACTGTCCACTGGGCCTAGTGTCGCTCCGGGTCGAGATGTGATTCGACAGCGATTCTAGCAGCGAACGTTCTTCGGAGCCCGCGTCGGCCAGTTCGATCAACGCTTGCAGCACTCGCGCAAATAGCGGGTGGCGCTTGAGGCCATGATCATCGAGATAGGCGCTGACCTTGGCCTCGTCTCCGGCGCGCCAGAGGTGCATCAACCGATGCACTTGATCAATCAACGGCGGTTGGCTTCCGTCCGGCGCACGCGCACCAAGGGATTTTCCCCTTCTCCGGTTCCAACGCTTCAGCGTCACTTTACTGCCGGTTCCGCCGGAGTCTTCGGTCGTGCGAGTATCGCCATCACTGGACGGCCCGTCTTCGTCCGACTCGTCGCTAGATTTGCGGTTGCTCCGTGACAGAATGGCGTGGCGATCCGTCAAATCGCGATCCGAGAGGTTACAGGAGATGGCGTAGAGGATGCAGGCACCGATTGGAGCCTCTTGGTGGCCGAAGTCGTTCCGATGCAACAGATAGTAGGTCGTGATGTCATCGAGCCCGCTGGTCGCCTCCGTGTCGCCGTCCTGCGTAAGAACCCGGCCTACAACGAAGTCGACAACGAACCGCCGCACCTCCCGTAGGAATTCCGATACCGTCATCTGCGCGTCAGCGGCGTCCGCCTTCTTCACGACGGGATACTTCGAGAACGCTTCGAGGGCCGGTCCAGTCGCCGCCCATACAAAGTCAGGGCCGCGTATCCCGGCATCCCAGAAGTCGCGGAGCTGTTGCGAGATGTTCTCTCGCATCTCGGCGAGTACCGCAGCATCCCAACCGACGCGGGCGGGCGGACGTTTTCGGCAGACGATCCAGATGGACGAGGCTAGCGCGGCAGACGAGAGGGATCGCTGCCGGGATTCCCTTTCCGTTCTGATCGGCCACGAGCCGTCCACGACGAAGCCGGCCCGGATCAACGCCGAAACTAGTGTCTCCCACGCGGCCGGCGATTTGTTCGCAAAGACTACTATCAGTCTCCCGTCATCTCGCAGTGCTGCGTGGAAGCGTGAAAACGCCCGCGCCATTCCGTCCTCGTAATTCCGCTTCGAGGCTTGGCGGTCGCCATCGAAGCGGGCAGCCTCGTCGATTAGTTCCCCGTCATTCTCCTCTGCGTTCCATTTCGGTCCGAGTTGCGACCCAAAGGCCGCGTCGAGTTCTGGTGTCAGCCCTCGAAGCACGCGCCGGAGCCACACGTAGAAGAAGTCCATGAGATCGGAGTATGGAATGGCATCGTAGTAGGGCGGGTCCGTACAGATGAGGTCAAATCCGTCGTCTGCTGCAACGGTGGTTTCTGTGCTAGCGGCGGACCGGTTCAACACGATAGGCGTTGGTGCGTTGAGCGTAGCGTCCTGCAGATTCCCACAGACGCGGCCGAGCCATTCGACTGACGTGACAAATCCTCCAGTAGTGTTTGATAGGGGGTTGACCTCACAGTAGTCCCACACCATCGGGAACGCGAATCGGGCAAACGTGTGCCCTAGCGTCTCGCGACTGTTGATCCAAGAACAGACGGCGCTGCTGTAGTCGGTAAACTTGCTCAGTGCGCAAGCGGCATAGACTGAAATCGCCTCGCGCCACGGTTCCGGCCAATCAGTCAATGCCTCGGGAAGACGACGAATCTCTTGGACGAATGTGCCAAGCGCTAGCAGTTGGCGGTTCGTAAAGAGAGTGCGCCAAGTGTCGAACCCGTAGCGAGGAATCCTCATTCCAAGACTTTCCTCGCTTGGCGTCAGTTCCTCCAGCAAACCGAATGGAACCTCCTCGTAGAGTTGATCGAGGTCGGCATTCTCTACCCGCGCCACCTGACGCTCGCGGTCAGTCGGCAACCGGTACTCTTTGCCGTTCGGCCCATCGACGACGACGGCGGTCATGACCTCGCCTAAGCGCCCGACACGGCCGTCGAGCCGAAGATCCTCCATAGTCATGATGGTCGGGCACAGCGGACACGACACACCCGACCGGCTCATTGTTCCGCCATCAATTCTCTGGTCGCTCGTACGCCGCCGTGCAGTACTGCCGTCGCTACTAGGTAGATCGTTCTGGATGCCAAACACGATGCCGCTGTGATCCGCATTCGGTGTCATTGTGAGCGCTACGCACTTGCCATCTTTATTGGCGAGCCAGAGAGTCTTGAGCAGCGGGATCGTGGCACGGCAGCCTTTGCAGCGTACGGTCCGAGCCCACAGATACGCGACAGTTGGTTTGGCCACCCAGCGCGGATTGCGTGGATCATCCAGCAAAGCAGCATCGAACTCCGAATTCAGCGATTGGACGTCAACATTGCCATCTTCGTCGGGCTCCAGCAACGCCAGCGACCGTGGCTCGAATGGCTCTCCTCCGGGCTTCAGCGGTTGGAACGCCGCGTATGTTGGATATCGGTCGGAGAGGCGTCGCCGCGCCTCCTTCAGCACCCAGCGACCCCACGCACGCACGTGCCAACTGAAGTCTGCGTCCATCGTCGGGCCTTCATGGAACAGGTCTGGTGCCGAGTCGCCCGCGTCGCATAGCCCGAGCTGCTCGAGTTGACGGCTCAATGCACGGCCCCTGAAGCCCTTATCCTTTAGGAATGCGGTCATGAATTCGCAGTCACGCACTGAAAAGCCCGGCAACATCTCGGTCTGGCTCGCAAGTCTACTCGGATAATCGAGCGTGCATGTCAGGATGAACCACGCCACAGGGTTGATGTCGACCGCAGTGGCCTCGCAGCCAAGCCGCATGGCCTCTAGTGGAATGGCGCCGCCGCCTGCGAAGGGATCGAGCACCCTCGGAGCACGACCGCCATAGGCCTCGCGAATTCGCGCACGGAACCAGTCGAGATCCGTCTCTTGCGCCCGCTTCCAGTGCAGGATTCCGCCTCGGGTCTCGCGCTTCCGTTTCTCGACCATCCGATCGCCATTGCGTTCTTGAGTCACGACCTCGACGACGCTACCCGCCATTCGCTCGTAGATCGCCTGCCGCTCCCGAGTGTCGCCAGGGTCGGGTGTCAAGGCTGCAATTAGCGCTGCCCGGCACGCTGCCAGCGGTCGCCGTGCTGGCCAGATGTGCAACGTCGAGATGTGGCCGTGGCGGACATTCTTCTCGTGGACGGCGTCGAGGGAGACTTGTTCCAATGGAAACGCGATCTCGATGAGACGCTTTTCGGCCATTAGGATTCTCCCCTTACATGCTTGCGGCACAAGTAGCTTGTAAAGGATGCACAGGCACCCAGCATAAATACAGCCTCGTCTTGGCCTACCTTAGAGTCCGTCTGATTAAGCAGGGCATGACGTATGCCCTGCTCATCGGCTGTGTATCCGTAGAGACTGGCAAATCCCTGCTTGAGCGCTGGATGCAGAGGCTGGCGACGGTCGATCGACTTTAGTGCCGGCCCGAGCGTCTGAGCCGCATCGGGATCGAGCAGCCGAGCTACCGACTCGACTGCATGAATGCTCTCTTGGACGCTTCCCGCCCAGTCACCCTCGTTGAGTCGGGCTGACGCTTCCCGCAAGTGCGTAGCGCTGCCGATCAATCCAGCCTGTCGGAGTGATTGCAGAGACGTTACAACAGACGCACCCTCTTCGGGCGTGACGGCAGGGATAATGGCCGGAGGCGGTCCGAGGTCCAAGACGTAAGCTACACGGCTCCACACAATGACGTTTCGCATGTTCTTGACGAAGTGGGATGGACAAGTAGGATGTCGCAGTATGAACTCGATCAGGTCAAAGACCCTGTGGAACGGTTGCGATTCGATCCGATTTCGAAAGTTCTGGCAGAAACCCTCAAAGCCTGAATCCCACTCATCAAGGGGCAGGTTATCGAAACCAATGTGGATAGACTTGGAGATTTCTTTCCATGGACCACCCATCTCTCCTCGCCCCATCGAGAGGCGTGGCAACACAGCTGATTCCTCAAAGTAGAGATAGAACAGGTTCCAGATCTGTGTCCGGGCTTCCTTGGGCAGCTCTTCCAGCTTGAGCTGCCTTGGAATGTCCTCGTACCCATACTTCTGGGAAAAACTGATCTGTCCGTCTCCCATGTTCAAATCCCTCCCAAGATGCGATCCGCATAGCGACTGAACACCCGCCGATCGCTCCCAACGAATCTGTGCTGGTCGTTGACCAGTCGACGTGATGACCGACGGCACGGTATGTACCTCCACTGTGTGGCCCGTTCCAGCGTTACCCGCTCTTCCGGCGATTCGTGAGCAGCGCGGCCAACTGGCGGTCGGTCACCCGACGCAGTGCATTGGCCGTTGGCGTTCGGCAATGTCCAACCCGGAAGTGGCCCCGATCCGCCTTGCGTTTCCATAACTTGCCCCTCCCCTCGAATCACTGTTGTTCACCTTGTTCGGCTGCCGCATGTATGGATGACGCTGCGATAGCGTAGGCCGAGAACTCCTGCCCCTTGGCAAGCAGTTTGGCGAACGGATCGCGGACTCGCACGAGCCGAGGCTGAGGCGTGGCGCAATCGTAGACGGCGTACAACCAGTAACTCTCCCGCAAATTGCATGCCTTCGTCCATTCGTTCTCTTGTAGCTTGATGTCACCCGTGCCGGCACGGCCCTTAACCTCAATATTCCGGCGGCCTCCTGTAGGATGCACCGACAGCAGGTCGAAACCCGGCCAGTCGCCGAGCCCCACCTTACGTGCCAGTTCCGGTCGTGACACATCGTGGACTGTGGCTCCTAGCGCTTCTTCGTGTGCCTGAACAACACGCATGGCGATATCCTCGACCAGCGCTGTGTGGTGTTCTTCGTCCGCCCGATCGTGAGTGGGCAGCACCAAGGCGTGCGCAACCATCTCGGAGTCGCCCGCGACGACGAGAGAAGGCTCCAATCTGAGCAATTCCAGACGCCGTTCCTTGTCTGCCGCCAAACGGCGCTGCTCATTCTTGACTCTGTCCAGTTCCGCCATCGCCTTGGCATCGCCGGCTCGCGCCCGGTCCCTCACCCGCTTCCGCTTGGCAATCAGTTCCGCCGACCGGTGGTCACAGCCGCGGGCGAGCCAATCTAGCTGATCGGGCAGCGATTGCTCGATCCGCGTCCGATTCTCCTCCACGAAGCCCACCAGAGCGTCTCCAGCAATCCACTCGCGGGCGGTGTTGGTCAGCCCATCCGCTCTTCGAGCAAGCGGCACACTGCCAGGCGCGACGTCGTGTGCGCCCCGCAGAAGCAACAGGTGCTCCAGCGGGCAGCGCTGGATCAAGCCGTCACCGGTCTGGCGGATTCCGATCAGCCGACTCTCCACAACCTCAGGCTTGGTTTCGAGCCCGAGCCCACCAATGTCAGCTAGCGTGGTCGATGCCGATGGCGGGCGGTTGCGGACCACCGACACTCGTGCGAGATGAAAGAGATACGGAGTTTGGGCATGCGGGTCAAGGAACACAGCGCCGCAGCGAGCCTCGTTCTTGCACCGTGACAGCAGATCGCCGCAGAATCGGTCGAACACCGGTTCGCCGGGATGCAGCCAGATCACATCCGACCGATTCGTGGGCCGGTAAAACGTCAAGCCGCCGTTTGTACTAGCTGGGTAGGCTTCCATCGCGCTGAGTACTGGACTCAGCCCGTGCGGACGCTCCTGCGCCAGTTGGAACACGCCATCTGGGTCACCCTGCACTCGCAGGTCAACGAGCGGTGCGGCGGCAGTCACAAAGCGGCGGACATACCCGGGCATCAGCCGCCGATACGGTTCCTCTTTTACGGAATCCCGCAGCGCGGGGAGGCGGCTCCTAACGTCGCCGCCACCATACCGGGCGCGATCCCGTGCTTCGAGAGCGCGGGCCTGTTGCTCCGTCAGCAAGCCCTCAATCCCCTTGATCCCTTCCGCAGCGCCCTCTTCCGTAACCGCCCGCACCATATAGTCCTTGAGCGAGACGCTCTGGAACATTCGCCCCACGACGTCGAAGACTTTGTCAGAGTTGAGCCGCTTCCGGATCAATTCCAACTTGTCGAGGAGCGTCTTCAAGACTCGGCCCTCGCGGGTTTCGCCAGCGACGAGATTGACAATGACCACCGGGTCATGCTTCTGTCCGTAGCGGTGGATCCGCCCCATCCGCTGTTCAAGGCGAGCCGGGTTCCAGGGCACGTCGTAGTTCACCATCAGCCAGCAGAATTGCAAGTTGATACCCTCACCCGCGGCGTCGGTCGCGATTAGGTAGTTGGCACCACCCTCGTTCAGCGGTTGCCGAAAAAGCTCTACCTGCGCATCCCTCTCGCGGTAGTCGAGACCGCCGTGAATCAGCGCGACCTGTCCGGTGAAGCCGAGTCCCTCGAGGCGGCGCACCAAGAACTGGGCTGTGTCGCGATGTTCGGAGAAGATGATCAATTTCTCAGCGGCGAAGCCCGGATGACGCAGCACCTCCCGTAGCTTCTCGAACTTGGAATCCTCCGCCCTATCGACCAGTTGACGGGCCAAGGAGAGCAGCGCTTCCACCTCCCTGCGCTCATCCCGAAGTTGATCTACATCTGGTGCGACGATGCCAGCCAGCGCTTGTTCTTCAAACGCCTCATGTCCTTCCCGCGCATTCGACTCGTCCGTGTCCTCATCGGCCGTGTAGGCCTCGAAGAAATCGGGCATAGTGCCAAGACTGATTTGGCCAGCCTCCACCTCGTCCATGCGCCCGTCGCGCACCAGCTTGATCGCCTCGTTGAGCCGAACAAGGCGCCGATCAAACGACCGCATTAGCGCATATGTCGAGCTGGCCTGGCGCCGTTGGAAAACAGCCATCGCCAGACTCGCCGCCGATCGGTTTAGAGTTTGCGCCCGGTTATAGGTCTCGGAAATGTAGCGCGTCGTCGCCTCGTACAGAGCCTGCTCGGGCTGGTTCAGCAGGTAGCTGATCGTGTCGCAGCGTCGCTGTGGATACAACGCCTTGCCATCGAACGTGACCATCTCCTCCTTCGTGCGCCGAATGAAGTGCCGCCTCCGTTGTGCCTCAGGGAAGTTATTGAAGGCGTCGAGGGTGGTCAGCACATCTGGTGACAGCAATCGCCACAGGCTGAAGTAGGGGAAGTCCTTACCCATGTGCGGCGTCGCGGTCAGCAACAGCACGTGGGTCGCCGACCACCCCAAATCCCACTTAGGTTGGTCAGCTGGCAGGCCCGCGAGCGCCTCAGCCAACCGATACCGCTTCGTCTTCCGAACGGAATAGTCGCTTTGCTGGTGTGCGGCCAGCTTGTGCGCTTCGTCGAACACAACGAGGTCGTACGGTGCGCCTCCCAACGCAACCGCCTCGCGCAGCCTCGAGAACATACGATCGCCAACCAGCGTGTCGAGACTGACGATCACCCGATCGCTCTCCGGTTCGCTGAATGGGTTGGCGTCGCGGGCGTCTGTTCCGCGCACGATCCGGAATCGGAGCGCAAACAGCGTCCGCATCTCCCGCTCCCAGTTTCCGACCAGACCGGCCGGCGGTACAACCAGCACGCGCTTGATCAACCGCCGAGCCAGAACCTCTCGAAGGTAGAGACCGGTCATGATCGTCTTGCCCGCCCCGGCATCGTCGGCGAGCAGAAACCGGAGCGGCGACAGGTCTAGCATCCGTTCATAGACCGCGATCCGCTGGTGGGGCAGCGGATCGATCAGCGACACCTCCGTCGCAAATGCTGGATTGGCTAGGTGCCCGTAGGAAAGCCTCATCGCCTCGGCTACGGCTGTGACCGCGGTCGGCCGGGCGGTGAAGTCAATCGAGGGAGGAACGGTCTCATCAATCGACGCTTCGGGGCTCGGCCCGCTCTGGGCAATGACGGACTCGAGGCTAATGACCTGCCGCCAAGCCAAGCGGGTTGGCTTTGTCTGGCCGTTCTCCCAGCGGTTCACTGTCGCGAACGATACGCCAATGCGCTCCGCGAGTTGCGTCTGCGTGAGGTCGAACCGCTTCCGAATCGACTTGATGCGGCGCGAGTAGTCCGACGGTATTAGGGGATCTGGCTTCACCGACTCAAGGGCCCCAGCGGGGCGGGCTGTAACGTTTGCCCACAACGTCGCGAGCTGCAGTATAACACATGCTATATCTAGCCTGCTGGGCGGGTGGTGCCCGGGACAGGAAACTCTCAGTCACACGACGTGTTCGGAGTTACGGCACCTTGCGAATCAACACAGACACTTCGGAAGGCGATTGGTGTGCGCCCGCTGCCATCCTCGGGCACTGTCCAGTCAGACGCCAGCGAGTTAAGTGGGGACGCGCAAGCTCCGATTCCTATGAGAATTGTGCGAACAGAGCATCTCGCTTTGCTATGTCGATTGCGATGACTGAGCAAAGCATCCGTGCTAGGTGCTCTAATCTAGTTCATGCTTCGTGGACCTCATCCCGCCCGATCTTGCTGTCAGAGGAGGGGTGTCCGGTGAAGGTATCACGTGCCATCGCCAAGATGCTTGGGCAGGAAGGCGTCGATCGCCTCTTCGCCTACCCGGTTAACCCCATCGTTGAGACTTGCGCGGAGGAGGACATCCGGACCGTCATAGTGCGCCAAGAGCGTACTGGCCTGCACATGGCGGACGCCGTGGGCCGGCTGAGTTCGGGCGACAAGGTTGGGGTCTTTGCCATGCAGCACGGCCCGGGCGTGGAGAACTCATTCGGCGGGGTTGCCCAGGCCTACAGCGAATCCGTTCCGATGGTCGTGATCCCGGCGGGCTACCCCCGGGCACGGACGAACGTCCAACCCAACTTCAGTTCGCTGGTGAACTTCCAGAGCGTCACCAAATCCGTCGAGCAGGTCACGCTGGCGGCCGAGGTTCCGAATGCGATCCGCCGAGCGTTCACCCAAGCCAAGAACGGGCGGCCGGGGCCGTGCATGGTCGAAGTGCCGTGGGACTTGTTCAACGAAGAGTTTCCCGGAGAACTCAACTACCGTCCGTCTATCCGAACGCGAAGCGCCCCGGATCCCGCCGCCGTGCGCGAGGCCGCGAAGATCCTCGTCGAAGCCGAACTGCCCGTCATCTATGCCGGTCAGGGTGTACATTACGGACGGGCCTGGCGCGAGCTGCGCGAGCTCGCCGAACTGCTCGAAGCCCCCGTCACGACCAGCATCGAGGGCAAGAGCGCCTTCCCCGAGACACATCCGCTATCGCTCCAATCCGGCGGCAGGGCCTACTCCGCCGAACTCGACGCCTTCTTGTCCAAGGCAGATGTCATTTTCGGCATAGGAGCGAGCTTCACCCAGACAGGCTTCGGCATCCCATGGCCGAAGTACCTGGGCCAAGCAAGCG
>MKWU01002960.1_pt1 | contig 23577 bp, 25 predicted proteins | sample 809101 | NCBI WGS metagenome assembly MKWU01 (sample SAMN05860141, study PRJNA318959) | sponge metagenome | host: Aplysina aerophoba | place: Slovenia: Piran, Adriatic Sea, Gulf of Piran | collected 2013-05-07 | reverse complement strand
GCGACACGTCGGTGTCCGAACTGTGCCGCCAACTCGGCATCAGGCCGGTGACGCTCTACAGGTACGTCGGACCGCAGGGCCAGTTGCGTGAGCAGGGCCAGAAGGTCCTCGCCTCCTGAACCGGAGTGCTTGGACCACGACGCCTGGCGGGCACCGGCTTAGCGTAGGATTTCGCCCCCTCCCGCAAACAACCCGTACAACGCTGCGAAGCGTCGCGCTCGGACGTGTCGCGCGCAGTGATAGGCCCGGGCGCCTCAATTAGGCTCGCAACTCTACAACTTGATGCTGGCAGCACGTCAACGATGGGATTCCATTCCGAACCCAACTTCTGCAATGACGTGTGAGGTGTGCCGATCTCGATCAACTGGCCTTGTGTTTCGCCATCAGTTCCCGGACTTCTGGAACGAGATCTACTGGCACTTCGATCGCCGTATGAGTGGTGCTCTCATATGCGGCTTCGTCCTCAACCACCGCTTCTTCGTCGCTTTGCGCCTCGTAGTGGTCGAGTACCTGCTGGATCCTGCTTTCGTCCCAACCGGCTGGGAAGTGCTTCGTGCTCATTGTGCCCTCTTGCGTCTGCGGCGAAGAGCTCGCTTCGCTTTCGGTCCGAGTTCGAACGCGGTAATGACGAAGACCGAGTTCGGAACGGGGTCTGGAACATAAACGACTCGCAGATAACGGCCGGCGTGCGTTTGCCCAAGCGCGATTCTCACGCCCGCCTCTCCGGGTCGGTCTTCCATTGGACGATCCAGGACCGCCTCGACTTCGTCTTCGGCCACGTCATGACCGTAGATGTGAGGCTGCCCACTGCTAGGATCATCGTAATAGCGTACCCGCACCCATGCATTGTCCCATGCGACCGAGAAGCGGCTTTGGTTGTGGAGTCGAGTAGAAGCTGGTCCTGCGTGGATCGAGACACCGTCACCGCCGCCATGAAAGCCCTGGGGGAACTCGAAGCCCAGGAAGCCGAAGCGCCACCACCGTCCCCGCTATCTTCGCGCCACCAGGACCGACTCGCAGCAGCGCCTCGTCATTCATCAAGACTGTTGTCTACTGGTACCGCGAAGATCGCCCGTTCCTCGCCTTTATGAGCACCTACGTCCTGGTGATCCTGATGCTCATCCTGCTCTCCCTCCGCTTCTTAGTGAACACCGTTTCGTAACCTCCTAACCGCCGGGTGTCCAATCGGTCCGTTCTGCAGGTCCGCCTGGTTACCGTGCAAACCCATCGCAAGTGACTCCCTCGCTCAAGTGCTCTTCGAAACGAGCGGCCTGCTCGTCGGTCATGACGGCCGCCTCCTCTGCGGTCACGATCGCCTCGATCTCATCCATCGTGGCGTCGGGGGGGAATGACGGGTACCGCCAGTTGCTCGCCGTCCGGTCCGATGCGCTTCTGATAGGTGATCTTCACAGGTAGTACTTCCCTGCCCTGATTCTATACCTCGACACCGCTCGTCCCGGCCCGACCTGGCCGGATCCGGACGTCAATGGTGGCGCAATCGACGCTCAGGGAGTTTCCACCGGCAGCGGGACCAGGTTGTCGGGTTCGCTGAAGGCGGTGGGTTCCTCCCCCGCAATCTGGGCGTAGCTGAAGGGGCAGCGCTTGGGCAGCACCTCCCTCCACAGACCGTGCCTGCCTCGCCGTCTCGACTTGCCAGAGTGCGTGGCGAAGTCCAGCTCGGTGCAGACGCGGCGCCGCGCACGGTGCCAGCAGCGGGTGACGGCCGCCTCCCCCAGCTCCCGCAGGCTCGGGTTGTCCTCGATCTGGTTCTCGATGACGCGCTGGCTCTGCCACAGCTCGAAGTTCCAACGCGAGCGGGTCGGCTCTTCGACATGCCGGCCGTACTCCAGCAGCAGCAGCAGCTCGATGGCCCAGGTGATGTGATCTTCCCAGCGTGCGCGTTCTTGGCGGCCCAGGCTGTCGAGCTCCTCGATGACGTTGTCAAGATCGAGCTGTGCGAACTCGCGGCGCTGCAGAAGCACGGCCTCGCGGCGGGCCCAGGCGTAGAAGTCCCGCTCGTAGAGGCTCCGGGACGGGTCTTTGTCTTCGCTGGCCATCCTCTGATTCTATGCGGCGACCGTGGCCGCCGGCGTCACGAATCTGGGGGTACTTGTAGGTCCACCCTCGATCTGAAAACGCCTCCTGGGGCCTGCTGTCGCGACTTTTTTCGCCGGCGAGCGCGCGATCGGGGTTTGAGGGCCTCGCAGGCCTGGAGGTCTGCGAGCGGTCGAGGCCTCGAGCGGGTTGCCTTCACCATCGCCGACAGCCGCCGCGGTGGTCAAAACAGCCCGCTTGTCTGATAGGGGTGTCAGGATGTCTGGATCGTCGTTGCGGACGCTGTTCACGCGGGTGCTGACGGCGCGTCTCTCAAAGGGGCCGTCATAAGGTTGCCGCGCCAGCTCGAGCAGCGCCGGCAGCGGCGTCCTTGGGTTGAGCCAGTTGCTGAACCAGCGGGGGTGGATGATCGCCGGCTGGCGATGGTGGAGGTCTTCGAGGCCTGGGGAGGCCACGGTGGTAATGATGGTGAAGGTCTCGAGTGGCGAGTCGCCTTGGTCCCAGCGCTCCCACAGCGCGGCGAACGACAGCGGCGAGCCGTCCTTCAGGGTCAGGAAATAGGGCTGCTTGCGGCGGCCTGTTTGCTGCCACTCGAACCAGCCATCGACGGGCAGCAGGCAGCGGCGTCGATGGAAGGCGGCACGGAACGACGGCTTGTAGTGGACGGACTCAGCGCGGGCATTGATGAGGCGGGAACCCGTCCTTGCGTCGCGCGCCCAGGGGGGCACCAAACCCCAACGCAGACGGGCGATCGCGCGGGCGCCGTGCTGCTCGACCCGGCAGGCAGTGAAATCCTGCCCGGGCGCGCCGTTGTGGCGAGGGAGTCGATCGGGCGGCAGCGGCGTTGCCCGCACCCCGTACAGTTCACCAATCTGATCCGTTGACAGCTGCTGGGTGATGCGGCCGCACATTGTCTCTTGCTCAGGCCCGCGGCGGTTCCCAGCCGAAACCGCCCTGGTGGTGCAGGGATTGTGGTTCGACCTTCCGGCCGGCACCGTGGGGAGTCTTCCCTGCCCTGCCCGTCATGCCTGGATTGTAAACCCTCCGTCCTGGACATTCTCCAGCGCCGGCAGGCGCTGTTCCGTGTGGCCGCAACGGCTGCTCTACGCCGCGGAAGTGGCCCTCAAATTGCAGCTCCCCCACCTCAACAGGAGGATTTTTTCAGGTGCGCTTCGGCAGAGCCGAGAGCGTACTGGATGTGAAGATTTCTCTGCTTGGTGAGATTTCCACAAGGGCTGTGGTTTCTACTACTTGTAGACTTACTATTTGTGTTTTAACTACTTGTAAGGTGAGCCTGTTTAGGCGAAGGATTTGGGGTGTAGTGAGCCTGTTTAGGCGAAGAGACGCGTGTGTTGGTGAGCCTGTTTAGGCGTGGAAAACTGTCTTGGATCACTGTCATCTGTGGATGAAATCAACCTCTGGTCAAGCAAGCGGCGGCACTCCCCAAGCCCTACACACTGGCTCTGTGAACCAGTAAAGGCGCACGGGGAGTTATTTAACGACCTGGAGGTGCGTTGGTGCGATGGCGGGTTTGGAAGGCGAGAGGATCAGCACACCCTTGGCCGTCGAGTAGTTCAGATCCGCCCAAGCGATCTTGATCTTGACAAGCTCACGTAGCGCATTGCGGCGGAAGTCGCGGACAGTAAACTTGTCGACCGACTTGTCCGGATGCGCTCCGAACTGGCGGTACAACTGCCGCCAGGAGAGCCGCAGCGGGCTCTGGAGTGAAAAGGTGCGGTAGGTGAGCCACATGTAGAGATCCAGTCCCAGTGGCGATCGCGATAGGGCTTTAAGGGTGTTCATATCCAGCGGCACGGGATGGCTGACGATCTCGTTGAAGAAGTCTTCACCCAGGCGGATCTTACTTTCCCACAGCACTGGCTCGTCAGGGTGCTTGGGGTCCCACCAGAACTCAGTGCGGCTGGCAACAGGTGAAGTCATGCTTGCCTTGGCACGCTCATCTTCGTAAATCAGCTGGACAGTGCAGTGAAAAAGTCGGTCCATTTGGTTGCGCAGCCGCGTCCGCACCCCGCCGCGGCCGCCGCTCTGAGCATAGACGCCCAGCTTGTGCATGAACTCAGAGAGCGACGCCCCTAGAATGATCTCGCGACTTTGGGTCCGCACCGCCTCCGTGCAGAGCCAAGCCAGCAGCAAGCGCGGCAGGTTTCCGAATGGGAGCTTGTTGCCGCCTCCGGCAGTCATGTAGAGCTGGTAGGGACCGTTGACACGCTTATACTGAAGCCGGTCGCCGGGGTTGGTTCGGGGCAGGCTGCACAGCGCCATCAGCCGTGCCATGAAACCCGTGTCGGGATCCGCTTCGCTGGCCCCGATGAGCTGGTCCACCTGATCGAAGCGAGTGAAGTGGTGAAGCGCTTGGGGCGTAGCACCGCGGATCGCTTTCACCGGCCCGCCCAGGTCGGATAATGCTTCCCCGATGGGAATCAACCCATCTCGTTTACGCTCCATGGTTTTCATTCTCCCATGCGTCTCGTGGCGACTTTAGGATGATTGCAAGCGAGCCTGTTCCTCCCCTTTCCATGGCGCGCCAGGCAGAAGCGCGATAAGACACTCGGAAACGGTACGGGTCACTTCCGTCAAGTCCCAACGGTGTCCGCCCGCAAGCAAGGGACTTATATCAGCGCTGAATTGAGGGTCGCACAGTTTGCCCGCCAAGTTCCGTTCAAAAAGAGCGCGGGTTACAGGGTGTCCGCTCCGTGCCATGTACTGGATGAATGCCTCGGCTACACGGTCGGGATCGACCGCTGAATCCCCCAGCGCAGTCGCGAGGTCAAAGAGGTCCCGGCCCTTCTTGCGTTGATAGAGAGCTCGTAGCTTGGTGGCGAGAAGTTCGTCCAACTCGTAGGTGACGATATCGGAAGTGCCACGGAACCAGCGCGAGTCCACTGAGAAAGGAAGTCTGTTGAATCCGAAGACGGAGAAATGCTCGCGAGAATTGATCTCAACCTTCAAGCGCAAACGCATGGGCGGAGTGTCCTCGGAGTCGAAACGGTAAACGAAGGTGAAGCCGTCCTTGGTCTGTTTCCAATGGGGATTGCCGAGCCAGGGGTCGAGGACCTCGCGCAACGCATCCATTATGGAGCCGGAGGCCTCTGCTCTGAGCTGCACCATGTCGATGTCTTCGGAATAGCGCGCCGGCTTGAGATAGAGCTTGTAAAGCGCCGTCCCACCCCGGAACGCAAGTCCATCAGCCAGGACCGGATGCGAGAATATCTCGACCATCGCCCGGCTGATGACAAGGTCCTGCTCAACCTGGAAATCCTGCACCCATGGCGCGCGCGCGCGCCATTCGGTGATGTAGTCACGCGGGATCACGCCTCCACCTCGACCTCGGCATTGACGCGGAGATGCCAGTCATCGGCGCGGGGCGATCCGTCAGCGGGAGCGGCCGGTAAGAGCGGTATGGTGCCGTACGCCTTCTGCTGTACATGGGCCTTCAGGAGCGCTGCCTTGTTTGCGGCACCGACACGCTCGAGAAGGTAGCCGAGGCGTTGCGCCCAGGGGATGGGTGCAACCATGGCCGCCGTCACTAGTCGGTACGGATCGATCTGTTCGGCAAGCTCCGAGAGGACGGTTGCGACTTGGTCCAGTCCGCCGCCGCGATGCCCGTATCCGACAAGATCTACTGCAGTCCCCTCGACGGTCGAAACCAGGATCGTCCCGCGCGGGGTGTTGAAGTTCTGGACCGGTACCTCGACGATGCGCCTCCGGGCGATAAAAGACACCCTGACGGTTCCGCAGGAGATAGGCCGTCGGTTAACGGCAAGGGCAACTTGGAATTCCTGCGGTCGGTGATGTGCTGCGCCGTGATACTGGGCGGCGGAGAGGAAAGCAGCATAGTACGGTCGCTTCAGACGCTTCATGAGTGCTGGGATGAACTGATCGGGCGGGAGACAACCGAGGCGCCGGTACTCCGGAGGCACGATGACGTAGAAGCCGCGGGCGGGACTCGCTACCTGCCCCTTCCTTGCCAGCCGGCTTAGCGCCAGCCTGGCGGCGGCGGCGGACACGCCGAGTGCGGAGCGTAATTCAGCCGTGGTGAAATGGTACCGCCCATTGGCTGCCAGGTCGGCGAGGACATCGCGAGCTCTGGGGATGGCTTGCGAAGGATTCACATGCACAAAGTATCATTTACCAATACACTGCGCAAGTATTTTAGAGGCTAAAATGAACCTCAATCGCGAATACGCCGGCCTCAAGGCTAATCCTCTCCCCTCTGCAATCCTTGGGAATAAGCACTTCCCTTCCCCATTGGCCGACCTCTCACAAGGTGGCATACTTCGAGAGACGAGAACTTCAAGAGTTGACATGTTCATGAGTAAACTCATAAACTCTATAACCAGTAAAGGTGTGACCTCGCATGGATATTGTCGCCATCATCGCCCAGAAGGGCGGAACCGGGAAAACCACGCTGGCCGTGTCCTTGGCCGTTGCCGCCGAGCACGCTGGCCGTACTGTCGCCATCGTCGATCTCGACCCGCAGGCGAGTGCAAGCAACTGGGGCGATCGCCGTGAGGCCGCATCGCCCGTGGTCGTCTCGGCTCAACCGGCGCGGCTTGGGCACGTTCTCGATGCGGCTAGAGAACAGAGTGCCGATCTGCTTTTGATCGATACGCCGCCGCGGGCGGAGCAAGCCGCCATGGCTGCCGCAAAAGCGTCCGAACTTATTCTCGTACCATGTCGCCCCGCAATCTATGACCTCGAGACGGTTACCACGACCGTTGAACTCATCCGGTTCGCCGGCGATAAGTCCGTCGTCGTCGTACTCAACGGCGTGCCCTCGCGAGGGCCAAAGCGCGCCCAGGCGACGGAGATTCTTGAATCCATGGGCCTCTTGGTGTGTCCGACGGCCTTTGGCTACCGCGCTGCGTTTGATCACGCCGGGTCGCTTGGTCTAAACGCCCAAGAATACGACCCGCGCGGAAAGGCCGCTGATGAGATCAAACATGTTTACAAGTTCATGAGTAAACTCATAAACTCTTTAACCAAGGAAGGAGCACGCGCCGATGGCAAAGCGAATCGCCGACTTACGGCAAGCCATGCTTAGCGGAGCGCGGCCCGCGGCCGCGACGCGCAATGCGGGTGCGGCAGAACCGCCCGTCGAACTTGCCGCGACGACGGAATCACGGCGACTTCATTTTCGGCCGGGCAGGGAAGGGAAAAGCAACGTTACTGGCTACTTTCCACCTGAGGTCAAAAAGCAGTTGCGGCTTCTCGCGGCCGAGCATGACACGACTATTCAGAATCTGCTCGCTGAGGCACTGAATGATCTCTTTGCCAAGAACGGTCGGCCCGAAGTCGCCCCACTAGAGGCAAAAGACTGAATCGATAGCCGCATGCTCAGATGGATACTTGCTGGTTGCACTCGATGGCACCTGCTATTACTTGACGTGCCAAACCGAGCATGATGCCAGGTTGAAGCTCGAGGAGACGGCAACAGGACAAAAACGCCTGATGCGCTTCTCAACTGGATGGTGAAGGCCATCGTTGACGAGGTAGCTCCCGAGCAAGTGATCCTGTTCGGTTCCCGTGCGCGCGGTGATACGACGGCAGACTCAGACGTGGATCTGGTGGTCGTGGAAGCTGCGCCGTTCGGGCCGGGCAGGGACCATCGTATCGAAGCGACACGTCTGTGGCGCGCATTGGCGGATTTCGACGTCTCAAAGGATATCTTGGTCTACAGCAGTGACGAGGAGGAACAGAAACGTGAACGTCTTCGGTCTCAAGCGGCTTGTCCCGAATGATGACCGCCTATCTGTCCATATAAGGGATCGAAGTGGAAACCGATCGCAAATGCAGATCCCGTTGCGGGAACGGTATCTCGATGCCTGCCTGTTTGAAGGCGGCGAAGATCTTGAAGTAGAGGTCGCTCGCGATGATCTTGGGGGTCGTTACCTGTTTGGCCGTCCAAACGCGCAGTTCGAAATTGAGGGAACTGTCACCATAGCCCGTGAACACAACGTCGGATGGAGGCTCGTCAAGGACATCCGGATGCTCTCGTGCTACTCGCTTCAGCACGGATCTCACATGTTCCGGATCGCTGCCGTAGGAGACTCCCAGCGGGACGTTGATCCGCACGTTCCGGTCGTTCGCCGTCCAATTCGTCACTCTTCCTTCAATGAATTCTGAATTCGGAACGATCATCACGACATTCTCGTTGGTCCGAATCCACGTCCCGCGTGAGCCGATGTGAGTGATGTCTCCCAGCAGGTCGTCGACCTGCACCCGGTCTCCCACCTTGACTGGCCGCTCGATCAGCAAGATCAGTCCGGAAGCGAAGTTCTTGACAATCGTCTGAAAGCCAAGACCAAGGCCGATTCCCAGCGCTCCGCTGAATACGGCGATACTGCTCATGTCGATGCCCAGGCCATGTAATCCGGTCAGGATACCGAGGCCGAATATGAGGTAGGCTGTAACCCGCTGTGCGGCGAACTTGTGCCCCTCTCCCAGAACGGTCTTGTCCAGGACCTGTGTGCGAAGCAGCGTGGCGATGACTCTCGTAACGAGCCAAAGCAGGGCCAGGTACAGTACTACCGTAGCTCCGAGTTCCAAGGTTAGTTCGAGGTTCCCAAAGGTCGAATAGGGTCGGCTCCAGACCTCCCGTAATACTTGGTCAACGCTGCGAAATGCGGTGGGTGCCCATGAAATCTTGAACCAGGCAACCGCAAGTGCCGCTGCCAACAGGGCCATGAGCACGGGTAGCCACAATAGGGTCGGAATGCGTCTCATGGTCTTTGATTCTTCCTCATGGTTTCCTGCTCTACGGGCCGCACCCTCTCATTTACAGTCAACCCTGCCAAAGGGCGAATCGTCACCTGAATCGCGAGATGGGGGCTCGTGATGGCGTGCTTGGACGGGCAATCAGGAGTGCCGCGAGCTCGCCCGGGCTACGGCCTTTCTTGGCCAGCGCGACGGTCTGTATTCGATATCGACCTATGGTGTTCACTGGGTCTCATGCGCGGAGCTGGGAAAGGAGTTGACGGGGCCTTGGTGTCTCAACACGGGCAACGATGTATCACAGACGATCCATCGGCGTGGACGAGATTCGTGTCTCGGGTCTAAGCTCTCACAGTGGTGGGTTCCCGTTCCCACGGCGAAATCTCGATTCACTTTCACATCTTGTGACGATTCACGTCGTGCCGGGGTTATTGATGGGTAGAAGGCAACGAAAGCAAGGTGTGGGAAACAGTCAAGCTGACGATCCTGAAAATGTCGACCCAGAATCGAGAACGCTGCAACTCGTACGCCGCATCCAGGAGGAAGCGCCGTACGGGACGACGGCCTTCCGGGAGCTGGTCGAACAATACACCGGCACGGTGTTTCGGCGGGCCTTCCGGCTCGTCGGCTCCACTGAGGATGCCGAAGAGGTCGTCCAGGATGTGTTCCTCAGGGTGTTCCGATCGATCAAGCGGTTCCGGCCCGAACAGCCGCTCGATCACTGGCTGCTCACAATCACGACGAACTCGGCGCGCAATCTTCTTCGAGCTCGCTTCCGGGAGGCCCGGAGACGGACGGGATACGGCGATTTTCTCCGTACATCGGGTTCCGGCCGTAGACCAACCGACAGCCGGCGAAGTGCTGTTCTCGAGCGAGCGATGGGCGCTCTTGATCCGACCACGCGCTTGGCTATTGCTCTTCGTTTTCTCGAAGAGCAGACCTACCAGGAAATCTCTGCGCAACTCGGACTGGGCGAATCGGCCGTCAAGATGCGGGTGAGTCGGGGACTCGATCAACTGCGAAGAAGATTGTCACAGGACGCTTGATGACATCCAGACACGGAAATAGCGAGCCTTGGGAGCGGGAAGCTCGAAGCCTGCTCGCTCCGCTCACAACTCAAGAGCCCCGAGTGAATCCGACGCTTCCCGAAGCGGTTATGAATCATGCGTACTCTTCGATGAGTGTTCGCGACATCGTCGAATTCAGCACCATAGTTCTCGTGAGGGAGCATTTGTGTTCATCGATTGGAGCGCTGACATCCTTACTTGGCCTCGAGAACGGGGAGGCACCAAATCATGGCTGAAATCATCGGAAACCTTGGCGAGTTGATGATCAACTCGCTGGCAAATCTGGGAGCGCAGTTCGCGAGTTTCGCTCCAAAAATTGCGGGAATGTTCACGATCCTGCTCATCGGTTGGATCATCGCTCGAATTGCCCAGGCCACAACCGAGAAACTGCTTGTGAGGGCGAAGCTCGACCAAGCCAGCGGCTATTTGGGCCTGAACGAGATTCTGGAGGAAGCTGGTATCCAACGTCCTCTCTCCGGCCTGATCAGCAGGTTGCTGTACTGGCTCGTGTTGTTGACCTTTGTCCTGCCGGCCGCTGAAACACTGGGCCTCACCTCCGTTGCCACGGCGACCAACCTGTTGATCGCTTTCCTTCCGAACGTGATCGCATCGCTGCTCATCTTGATGCTCGGTTTGCTTCTGGCCCGCTTCATTGGCAACGCGGTGAGCTCGGGTGCAGCCGCCTCCGAAGTTCCGTACTCCCATACCCTGGGCCTCGTGGCGCGCGGTTCGGTGATCGCGGTCGCGAGCGTTGTTGCTGTCGAGCAACTGGGTGTGAAGTCCACGCTTCTTCAGTGGTCGCTCATGGCTGTCCTGGCTGCGGTGCTGTTCTCGATCGCTTTCTCGTTCGCGGTCGGCTCTCGCGAGGTGGTAAGCGCGATCTTGGCCGGGTATTACTTGCGGAAGAGTATCAGTGAGGGTGCAACCGTCACGGCGCTCGGTCGGCGGGGCACACTCACAAGAATCGGGCCCGTGGACACTCTCTTCCGTTCCGAGGGCAGTGACTGGAGCGTCCCCAATGCTCAGCTCCTCAACGCCGTAGTTGAGAGGGAGCTGCCGGTCGGCGAGGATGCCGGATCTCCGGCCGACTAACCCACTCGTTGTGACCTGTCGCAATGCAATGTCATTTGAAAAGGAGACGACATGGATTTTCCGAGCTTGACCACGATCATTGAATCAGTAGCCGGCGGCGTCAGGGAGGCTGCTCCGCAGTTCCTGATGGCCGTCGCATGGTTGTTGGCAGGTTGGGCTCTGGCTTGGGTTTGCGGCTCACTCGCCAGAAAGTTTCTGGAAGCGATCTCCGGCCGGGTCGAAACTCGCATCGAGAGGATTGGGTCCTTGCGAGGATCGGGCTTCTGGCGTGCCGCTCCTGACGTGATTGGCCGTGGATTTTATTGGGCCATCTTCCTGTACTTTGCAACGGCCGCGATTGAGAAGCTGTCGGTGCCGTTCGCTTCGGACATTTTGCAAACCCTGGCGTACATCCTGCCAAAGGTGCTGTTGGCGCTGGTGCTTGTCTTCGCGGGGGCCAGCCTGGCAAGCCTCGCGCATCAATGGATTTCCGCCGTCGCTTCCAAGGCCGGCATTTCGAATCCGGGCGTTCTGGGTCGGATATCTCAAGCCGGTATCCTTGCGATGACACTGATCGTTGCTGTCCAGCAAGTCGGGCTCGAAGGGGGCATCTTCGTGTCGATGACTGCGATCGTTCTCGGCTCGACGCTGGGCGGAATGGCCCTGGCGTTCGGTCTGGGCTCGGGTCCGGTAGTGACCAACATCATGGCCTCGTACTACGCTTCGCGAGCATTGGGAGTAGGTGACTCGGTCCGAATCGGGGAAACCGAGGGGACTGTGCGGGAGATCACATCAACGTCGATCGTGGTCGATGCGGGAGACGACCAGGTTCACTTGCCGGCCAGAAGGTACTGCGACGAAGCGTGTGTCGTGGTCGGGGGCAACCGATGAGTCCCGGACTACGGAATCTCGCGCACCTCCACCTGCTCCGCAATTCCGCCGAGGCGGTGAGAGTCCTCGAGCGATGCCCATCGGCCGCAGTGGCCGAGGTTCTGGCCGAGGAGTCTGACGAGACGTCGGCCCGTGTCTTGGCCTTGCTGTCGCCGGTCGAGGCAAGTGCCTGCATTGAACGGATGCCTGTCGCGGCGCGCTGTCTGGTCTTGGAAGCATGTCCGGTACCGACCGCCGCAGCTTTGTTGCGGGTTCTCCCGGAGGCCTCACGGAAAACCACTCTCGAGGGCCTTTCCGTTCAGACAAGAAAGCGGATTAACAGGGCGCTCCGGTTCCCGAAGGAATCCGCGGGTGCGCTTGCGGATCCCCGGGTTCTCGTCCTGCACGACGAGAATACCGTTGACCAAGCCGTCAGCCTGCTCAGAGCCGACGGAGAAACGATCGCGGCGACGTTGTTCGTGATCAACCGGGGAAAAAGGGTTCTCGGCGCCGTGACCCCTGCTCAACTCCTTGCTGCTCCTGGTGATTGGACGATCGGATCGCTGAATCTGGCCAAACCCAGGACGGTGTCGCAGGGAGTTCCTTTACGGGCGCTGGTGTCGGACGAGCACTATCGCGGCGGGCCGGTAGCTGTCTTGGACCCGTCCGGCAAGCTCGCCGGCGTGCTGACCGAGGACACTCTTCGGACAGTGGAAAAACCGAAAGTCCCGCAGCGCGCAACGCATCTGCTGGCCTCGATCGGCGAGCTGTACTGGTGCGGCATGGGCAGGCTCCTGGGCGACGCAATCGCTTTTCAGCGCACGTCCGCGGCAACCAAAGAGGCGAATCGTGCCTGACGCCCGCGCTGGAATCGAAACCCTGCTCGCGCAGGACTTCGTCGAGCGTCGCCCCAACGACGCGGCGGAGCTTCTTGAAGGCATGGCCCCTCAGGAAGCAGCCGATGTCGTGGCAGCCATCGATCCCCGAGTCCTCTCGAACGCATTCCGCACCCTCTCGCTCGCGACGGCCTTCGATATTCTCGAATCCGCCGAGCCACTGGCTGGCGGTGCTCTCCTGTTGCAACTGGCGCCGTCCAGAGCCGGGGCAGTCCTGGAAGGCCTGACCGAAGCGAAACGCGAGGAGATCCTCGAACGCATGTCACCGGCAGATGCCCGAGAGCTTCGCGTCCTGTCAACCTATCAACCTGACAGCGCCGGACGGCTGAGAGATCCAAGAATCGCAGTTTTCCAGACTACGACGTCTGTCGCGGACGCGCTCGCGCGTCTGAAGGCCGGCCACCGGGGGCAGTCCTTGCTCAACCTCTTTGTTGTGGACAGCGACGGAGGTTTGGTGGGAACGGTGCCGTTGCACGAGGCCGTTGTGGCCAATCCAAACAGTTCACTCTTGTCTCTGGTCCAGCAGACTCCACTGGCAGTTTCACCGTTTGCCTCCCGGTCCGAGATCGTGGAAACCATGAGGCGCCACAAGCTCGCAAGCTTGCCTGTGGTCGGACCGCGGAACACCCCGATCGGCGTTCTTCGGCTCGACGAACTGATCGAAGAAGTGGAAAAGGAACTCAGTTCGGACCTTCTCAGCATGACCGGCGCAAGCAAGGAGGAGAGCGCCCTCTCGGGGCCGGGATTCGCCGTAAGAAAACGTCTGCCGTGGCTCCAGGTCAACTTGGCCACCGCCTTCCTGGCGGCCGCGGTTGTGGGCCTTTTTGAGGATACGATCGCTCGGTTCACGGCGCTCGCCGTACTTCTTCCCGTAGTCGCCGGCCAGTCAGGCAACACCGGCAGCCAAGCGCTCGCGGTGGTGCTTCGGGGGCTCGCGGTGCGGGAAATCACCCGCCGGCAGTTGCCAGGAGTGGCATTGAAGGAACTGTTCGCGGGAGCCCTGAATGGCGTCGGAGTAGCGGTCGTCGCATGCACCGGCGTCTATCTCTGGAGCTCGTCAATGGGCCTCGTGCTGGTCATCGGGATGGCCATGATCCTCGCAATGGCGATAGCCGGTGTGGCGGGAGCCGTCATTCCGATCCTCCTGGACTCACTCGGGCAAGACCCGGCTCAGTCTTCCTCGATCATTCTGACGACCGTCACGGATGTGTTTGGATTCATGAGTTTCCTGGGTCTGGCCACCGTCTTCTCGAGTCTGATTTGACTTCGCATAAAGGATCTACGGCCTCCGATGACATTTCTCATGATTGCAGCCGGCCTGACAGTGCTGATTTCAAGCGCATGCTCGTTTTTTGAGGCCGTCTTGTATTCCGCACGGATAGGGGCGCTCGAGGCTGAGAGATTGCAGGGCAATCATCCCGCCTTGGCGGACCGTTTGATCCGCATGAAATCCAACATCGGCGAGCCCACGTCCGCGATCCTGGTTTTGAACACAGTCGCCAACACAGCCGGGGCAACGCTTTGCGGCATGTACGCTACGCAGGCTCTAGGGGTCGGCATGGTGCCGATCGTTACAACGGTGCTGACGGTGGCGATTCTTTTCGGTGGCGAGATCCTTCCGAAGACCTACGCTGCAACTCACTGGCAGAGGCTCTGGCACTTGGTCGTCTGGCCCTTGACAGGGCTCGTGAGGGGTCTCGCCCCAGTCATCAAGGTCACTCAGTCGTTCGCCAGCTTATTCACTGGCAGTCGCAGCCCTGTCTTGATCACGGGGGACGAAATCCAGGCAAGTATCCGGCTGAGCCGCGAGGCGGGCGAGCTGTCGTCAGCGGAGCTACAACTCCTGCATGCAGTCTTCCGCTTCGACAAAATGCTCGTGCGCCAAGTGATGGTGCCCCGAACGGACGTTGTTTTCTTCGACGCCTCCTGGACGCGCGAAAAGTGCCTGGAAGTGGCGGAGCAAACGCGTCACACGCGGTTTCCGCTCTGCCGGAGCTCCCTTGACGACGTGATCGGCCTGATCCATGTCAAGGATCTTCTTGTCGTGGAACAAGGCGCCGGCTTCGAGATCCAGTCGATTACGCGGCCCCTCCGCCATGTCCCGGAAACTCTGCCGATCAGCAGGCTACTGCGAGACATGCAGAGGACACACCAGCATATGGTGGTGGTAGACGACGAGTATGGCTCGATCGTCGGCATTGCCACGATGGAGAACCTTGTGGAGCAGATAGTCGGAGCAGTGCAGGACGAGTTTGACTCCGAACCGCTGGACATCAACACGGAAGGCTCAGGCACCTTCCTGGTAAAGGGTCAAATCCCTCTCGAACGCATCAACCGAGAGTGCAACCTCGACCTTTCCTCGCCGGATGTCGAGACGCTTTCCGGCTTGATGGCGAGCCTCCTTGGCCGGCTGCTGGAGGTTGGTGATCTGGTGCGGCTCGGCGGCGCAACTGCCGAAGTTGTGGAGGCGGAAGGTGGTCGCGCCAACTTGGTTCGGCTTCGTACATTCCATCCAGAAGTCCAAGAATGAGCACTCGGACCGGGAGTATCGGCGATCCATGGGAACCTGAAACCGGAGGGGTCCTCAGCGGACGTTCGCCCCGCCGGTTTGCCGGAAGAGCCCAAGGTGCTTGCGGAAGCCCAAGGAAGCGGAAGTCATGATTTCGAGCATGGATTCCAGTGCGCGAGCCATCCTGCTGCTCCTGTTTACGGCGGCCGGAGCCTCGCAGGAGCTCACCGAGGCGCAAGCGATCCAGCTCCTGCACGAGAGTCCCCGCATTAGGGAGCGCCGAGCGAACTTCGCAGCCGCCAACGCCGCCAAGTCTTGGCAACCGTCCCATCCGGGCCCCTCGGTAAACGTGTCGATCGAGGGTGCGGGGCGAACTGAATTCTATTTCGTCGAGCAGGAGATCGTATTCAACAAGCGGAGCGCATTGGCACGGAGGCTCGATGAACTGGCGTTTGACTCGGAAGAAGCTCGCGCCGAATCCGAGACAGGCCGAATGGAAGCGCAGATGCTTACTGCGTTCTACCGCCTCGTCTACGCCCAGGAGCGAATGCAAATCATCCGAGGCGGCATCGTCGAACTCGAGGACATCGGAGGAGCCATGGAGGCTCTTCACGTCGCTGGAGAGGCCTCGAAACTCGACGTGTTCCGAGCGGAGCAGTCCATCGCCGAGCTGGGTGTGTCTTTGTCAGAGACGGAGGTTCTGGCTGCCCAGGCCAAGGCGGTTCTCGCCGGCCTGTTGGGCGATCAGGTCAATGTGGCAACCCTGCGCGTGATGGGCTCACTGAAGCCGGTGCGGGATCTCATGCCGCTTCGCGAAGCGCTCTCTATCGCGTTGGACGGCCGTGCCGATATTCGTGCGGCGACCGTCAAGCTGGAATCATCACGTCTCGAAGCCTCGGCCGCAACCCCCAGCTGGAGGCCGAATCTGAAATTGCAGGGAGGAATCAAGCGGGCGGAGGTGGTAGACCGTCTTGCTGTCGGTCCGTATTTTGCCGTGTCAGTGCCGCTGCCTCTTTGGCCCGGACAGCCGCCGGGTGAACGGACGTCGAGCACTACACAAGTCCATCTGCGCGAGCAACTTCGGACTCTTCGCAACCGGGTGCTGGCCGAAGTCCAGGTGGCTCACGACGCATTCCGGATTCGCCGCGCAGCCGCAGACGGCTACCGCAGAAGGGTCTTCGTTCCGGCTCAGGAACTACGGATGTCAACGTTCGCCGGCTACCGCAATGGCGCATCGACCGCTCTGGAAGCACTGGATTCGGTGCGGGCGATTCAAGCTGCGGAACTCCGGTTGCTGGAATTGCAGGTTGCTGCGAAAGAAGCGGAAGTTGAACTCGAACGGGTTCTTGGTGAGATCGCCTTGTAACCGCGGATGCAATGCCAATGACGGCTGCACGGATCAAATCATCCAAAGGAGTTCCCAAGGTCCCGGATCGGGGTCTTGGTTTTGGCACTGCTCCCGTATTCCTTGCGTCAATCAGCACGATTGTGGGCGCGATCTTGTTCCTGCGATTCGGCTACGCGGTCGCGCATGTCGGCCTGTGGGGCACGCTGGTGATCATCGTGCTCGGGCATCTCGTCACGATCCCTACCGCCCTGGCCGTGTCCGAGATCGCCACAAATCGCCGGGTGGCCGGAGGCGGTGCGTACTACATCATCAGCCGCTCGTTCGGTACCAGCATTGGAGGGTCGATCGGAATTACGCTCTACTTGTCCCAGGCGATCTCGATCGCCTTCTACTTGGTCGCGTTCGCGGAAGCGTTCGAGCCCGCCTACGAATGGGTCTCAGCGGCTCACGGATTGAACCCGGACCCACGCTGGGTGAGCCTGCCGGCAACGGTGCTGATGGTTGTGCTGATTCTTACCAAAGGAGCGGATCTGGGCGTGCGGGCTCTTTGGATCGTCAGTGCAATACTGGCCGCGTCGATCTCCGCGTTCCTGCTCGGAGACGGGCCCGAGTCGATCCGGCCTGACGGGCTCAACCTGACGGCTCGGATACAGGGCGCCGATAGCTTCGGCACGGTTTTTGCCACCTGCTTCCCTGCATTCACCGGGATGATCGCCGGATTGGGACTCTCCGGGGACCTGAAGAATCCGCAGAAGAGCATTCCTCTCGGCACCATCGGAGCGACAGTGACAGGAATGATCGTTTACGCGGTGGTCGCCGTGAAGCTGGCCCAGAGCGCGACGCCGGAGGCCCTGGACGCTGATCAGTTCGTCATGGCGCACATTGCGCTGTGGGGGCCCGCGATCCACATCGGGCTCGGGGCAGCCGCGCTGTCCTCGGCGCTGGGTTCGATTCTGGTGGCCCCGAGGACCCTGCAGGCGCTAGCCCGCGACAGGGTGCTGCCGGTGCCGAGGCTGAATCGATTCTTGAAACAGGGCCGTGGACCCGGCAACGAGCCGGCTGTCGCAACCTACGTTTCAGGCGCCATCGCTATCGTCTTCGTCGTCCTGGGAGACGTTGACTTCATCGCCCAAATCCTCAGCATGTTCTTCATGGTCACCTACGGCGCGCTTTGCTCGGTGTCGTTCCTCGAATACTTCGCCGGCAACCCGTCCTATCGTCCCACCTTCCACTCGCGCTGGTATCTGTCACTGCTCGGAGCGGTAATGTGCGGCGTGTTGATGATCCAGATGAACGTGTTCTACGCCTTCGTTTCGGTCTTGCTGATGGTGGCGATCTACTCCGGCTTGCGGCGCACGCGGAAAGACGAGCGCGGCCTGACGGCAATCTTTCAAGGGACGATGTTCCAATTGACAAGGCGTCTCCAGATCAAGCTGCAGCAGAATCGTGTCGTGACGGCGGAAGGAGGCTGGAGGCCGTCGGTCGTTGCGATAACCCGTTTCGGAGCACGCCGGCTTGGGCATTTCGACCTGTTGAGGTGGATCAGCCAGCGGCATGGCTTCGGACACTTCATTGAGTTCTTTCCGGGCGAATACACTTTTGCCGCGGAGATCGATGCGCGCAAACACGTAAATAAGCTCGTCCAACAGACCGCTGACAGCAAGGCGGAAGTCTTTGTGGACTCCCTGATATGCCCTTCGTTCCGTACCGCCGTGGCGCAAACACTCCAGTTGCCGGGTATTTCCGGTTTGCCTAACAACTGCGTTTTGCTTGAATTCGACAAGGAGCATCCGGAAGAGATCGATGAAACGGTGCAGGGGGCAGTGGTGGCCGCCGAATCCATGTTCAACGTCTTGGTCCTTCGTTCCACGTCCTACCGTTTCGGCTACCGATCTTCAATCGATCTGTGGGTCACCGAAGACCATCTCGAGAACGCCAGGCTCATGCTGCTTCTCGCCTACATCATCGTGGGGCACGCGGATTGGAGAAGCGCCAGGATCAGGCTCTTTGCTTGCATCGATTCGGGAAATTCCGAGAAGCCGACAGACAAACTATCGGCCCTTATGACCGAAGGGAGACTTCCGATATCGAGGCAGGACTTGATTACTGTGAATCTCAAGGCGGGATCTTCACTGGATAGCGAGGTGATTCGTAGATCCTCGGATACGGATCTGTTGATCACGGGCCTGAAGGCGGAGGAATTGAATTCCGAAGAGGCGGAGCAGGCATTGTGCCGCTACGACGGGGCCAATGATGTGCTTTTCGTCTATGCGAGCGAGAAAGTAGCGATCGAGTGAGTCCTCAGCGTTATGAAGAAACCTTTCGATTACGATGGGGACCGGGCTCGACGCAGGCCTTCAATGTCGGCATTCCAGGAGTCCGAAGCCTCATTCGTTCCAGGGATTCAGTATGCGTCAGGATGCTTGTCGATAAAGGGATAAGAATCGATGGAAGAAAAGTCTAGCGATCTTTGGAGCAGTGTCGTTGCGGACGGCAACTTGATCGCAACGGCGATACATGACGGTCACGAAGTGCGCTCCGGCGTTGCGCAGCTATTGGCGCTTCCCGAGATGGATCGACTTCGAGAGGAAGATCCTTCCACGGGCTCTTGGACAGTGGTCGCCGGAACGCGAATCGTCGGGCGGCGGTCTCGGTTCGAGGTGGACCTGAATCGCCCTCGGGAGAAAGCGGTCTACCGGACTCCCGCCGACGCTTGGGGGCTGCGTGTCTGGCGATCGGATCCGGGAGAAAACTTCATCAGCGCCTCGCTGGCGGAATACGATGCCTTTTACAGCCATGTCCACGGCATTTTGACGAATGTCCGAAAACGGCATGGAATGTTCGTCGTCTTCGACCTGCACTCCTACAACCACAGGCGTGACGGGCCGAATGCCTCTCCGGCGAATCCAGCCGCGAACCCTGAAGTCAACATCGGCACGGCTTCGATGGACCGCGATCGATGGGCGCCCGTGGTGGACCGGTTTATCGCCGATATCCGACAGTTCGATTTCCGCGGGCGCCATCTGGACGTCCGGGAAAACGTTAAATTTCGTGGCGGACACTTTTCCCGATGGATCCACCAGCAATTCCCGGACTCTGGTTGCGCCCTTGCCATCGAGTTCAAGAAGTTCTTCATGGACGAATGGTCCGGCTCGCTCTTTCCGGCCGACAACCAGGCGATCCTGGAGGCTCTGCGATCGACTGTCCCCGGTGTGCTTGAGGAAGTCGGTCGATTGGCGAATGACTGAAATGCCCCCTCGGAAACCGGCTCGGATCACAGAGCGGTTCATCAACGAGGTCTTGGAAAGGCTGCGTCAGAACCAGTTGGTCAGGCGGAGGCTCCCGGTCTGGGGCCGGATTCATATTGATCGTCGATTGCCGTTCCTCTTTCTCTACAGAAGGCCTGTCGAACGCCTGGATGAAGGGACGGAGAACTTGCTCCTGGGAGAAGCGTCCTATGTGCTCGCTTCCGCGGACCCAAGCTTGTCAGGAGACCTCAGGGCACTCGTTGAAGGCATCATTCACACCAGGCTGGCGGAGTTCGGGGCCTTTCTTGTGGTCGAAGTGTGGTCGTCTTGCGAGGAACCGGGGGAGGCCGACACGCTGAGCTTGAGAGAACCAGGATTCCGCCTCTTGTATACAGGTTCGAAGGCCTTGTTTCCCACAGTGGAAGTGTTCGAGAGGTCCTTGCGAGAGATTCGACTGCGGCGCGTTCGATCGGAGGTCGAATCGGTCGTCCAATGGGACGTCCGCCCACCCGGGCTCTGCCCCTGGCTCTCCGAGCCGCTGCTCGCAATGGACGGGGTCCATCAACTTGGGCTTGAAGTGCGGCCTGTCTACAGGTCCGTCGATGATCGGAATGTATTTCCCCTGGCATTGCGGGACCTGCGCCGGGAGTTTTCCCAGAGCACCAAGCACGCATTGGTCGAATTCATCCGTGAGCGGACTGCGCTCCGTCCCTCCCACTATCAGATGCTGGGCCGCCGTTCGGTTGTCAAGGCAGTCTGGCAGGCGGACCGCATCCTCGCCGACATCACCCAGCGAATGAACTTTTTGCTCTCGGTGACCCCGGTCAACCTGCAGGCGGCCTGGGCTGATTTCGAGCGAAACCGCGGCTCCAAGCCGCCGAGGTTCGGATACCGGCCGCTCCTGATCGCTCCCCTTGAGATGAAGCGGGAGCTGTTTTCGGCTCCAATCAAGAGAATCGAGGACCCTGAACTGAACTGGATTCTCCGTGAGAAACAGCGGGAACTCGACTGGCAGCTCACGGCCTTGGCCGCGCGCGACTCCAGGGACTTCTTGTATGGCAGCTTGCTTGCTTTCGGCAACGTCGATCCGTCACTGCTGCGGGTTGCCTGCAACGTGCTGGAGAGGGTCTCGCCTTCTTCAGGCTCCGACCCGGATGGCCGCAAGGTGACCGCCTCCCAGTTCGCGGCCAGAGCCCGTCAGGAGATCGACTTCTTCAAACGGCAGCACGACCAGGCAGAAGCCGGCATCAAAATCACTGCCGACGTGACCGGTCTCATGGTTTCCCACGGAACTCTCTTGATTGGATCGGATCTCCATGTCCCCAGCGGTCGCCTGGAGGCCATGGTTCAGCACGAGGTCGGTACGCACGTTCTGACATTCATTAACGGCCGCGCTCAGCCGTTCCGCTTGCTGTGTGCTGGACTGGCTGGGTATGACGAACTGCAAGAGGGCTTGGCGGTCTTGAGTGAGTATCTCGTAGGCGGCTTGTGCGCCGCGCGGCTGCGGCTTCTGGCGGCGCGAGTGATTGCGGTCAAGTGCATGACGGACGGCGCCGGTTTCATCGAGACCTTCAACAAGCTTTGCAACGATCACGGCTTCACCAGACGGACCGCGTTCGGCATCACGGCGCGCGTATACCGCTCCGGCGGGCTGACCAAAGACGCGACGTATCTTCGCGGGCTTGTGAGTGTTCTGCGGTACCTGCGTGAAGGGGGTGGCATCGAGCCGTTGCTGGTTGGCAAGATCGGTATGGACGACCTGAGCGTGATGGAGGAATTGTTGCGAAGGAAGATCCTGCGTCCTCCTCCGCTGATCCCGCGTTATTTCGACGACCCCGCTGCAAAGGCGCGATTGCAAGCCGCCAGGAGCAATACGGACCTTGTCGATCTCTTGATTCAAGAACCACGACTAAGGAGCAAGCAATGAGAGTCGGATTGATGATCAACGATATTCGGACGGAGCAGGCCGGGTACACGACAACCCGCTTGGCCGTGCAACTCATGAATTCCGGTCACGAGGCGTGGCTCATCGGTGCTGGAGACTTCATCTATGACACGGACGAGAAAGTGCATGCCATCGCTCGCACGGGACCTAGGAAGTCTTACAACAGCGGTGAAGCTTTTTTGAGAGATGTCCAGGGGTCAAAAGCACGTGTAGAGAGGATCACGGTCGACGATCTCGACGTCCTGATGTTGCGAAGCGATCCCTCCAATGAGCAGGGCGAACGTGCTTGGGCACAGAACGCCGGGATCGTATTCGGCCGCGTGGCGATGCGGCATGGAGTGATTGTCCTGAATGATCCGAATGGCCTGGCAAAGGCCACGAACAAGATGTATTTCCAGCTTTTCCCCGAATCGGTTCGCCCGCGTACCCTCATTAGTCGCGATAAGAACGAGATCAAGAGATTTATCAAGGCCGAAGGGGGCCAGGCCGTCCTGAAGCCACTCCAGGGCTCGGGCGGTTCCGGTGTCTTTCTCGTCCAGCCGGGCGGAGGATCGAATGTGAATCAGATGATCGAGGCCCTCAGCCGCGACGGCTACATCATCGCCCAGGAGTACTTGCCGGCCGCGGCGGAGGGTGACACGCGGCTGTTCGTCATGAATGGCACGCCATTTCGCTATCGCGGCAAGTATGCCGCATTTCAGCGGGTTCGGACGGGAGATGATATGAGAAGCAACATCCATGCCGGGGGTAAGTTGCGGGAGGTGAAAATCACGGACGTTCACCTGAGGGTTGCGGAGGTGGTTCGGCCCAAACTCGTGCAGGACGGGATGTTCCTGGTGGGTCTCGACATCGTCGGAGACAAGCTCATGGAGATCAACGTCTTTAGTCCGGGGGGGCTGGGCAGTGCGCAGCGCTTTGAAAAAGTCCGTTTCACGCAAGGTGTCGTCGATGCCTTACAGCGAAAAGTCGACTATGTCCAGCATTACCAGCGGCACTTTGACAATGTCGACATGGCCACACTGTAGGCCGCTCAAGTGTCTAAGATGGCTTGGATCGATCACCACCTTCCGACGTCTTGACAACAGTGTTTGCAGCCTGAACTCGTTCTGTAGCTGAACGCGTTGGCCGGTCCGCTGCGTGCCGGCGGCAGGAGCAGGCTCAGCGCTCGTCGTCGGGGCCCTTCGGCCGCCGCGGCAGATCTCGGGCAACGCGTCGCGCCGGCGGGGGAGTTCCGGGGTCTCGAGCTCGAGCCTCTGCAGCTCGCGCCTAACAGTCCGTGGTGAAAGTCCCGTGGAAGGCGCGGCGGGCTCCTGCGGTTGCTCGGCGCGGAGTGAGGAGGATCGCGATCCGGGTGATCTCCTCCGACGAACGACAAAGCCGACGGCCGCAAACGTCCGGCGCCCAACGGGTTACGCGCCTCCCGCGCTGGCTGCGCGGAGAGCGCGCTGCTGCGTTACTGGAGCAGCCACACGTTACGCAATCGACCCCAAGGCGCGTAACGCCGCCCGCGTGACTTTCACCACGGGCTGCTAAGCCGAAACACCTCCTGCTCGGCCTTGACGGCGGCTTTGGTTGCCGGGGCTTTTGAAGTCAGCCGGCGGCGCAGCCTGAGGGCGAGCTCCTTGAGGCCGGCGTGGACCTCGGTCGCGGTTCGGAGCAGCTCGAGGCGTTCGTCTTCGCTCATGAGGGAAATGTTTTCACTCGATTGGCGATGGGACCACGGATTCACCGGTTCGAGTAGAGGCTGTCTTGCCGTAATTCCCGCCCGTATCGCGATCTTCTAGCGGCCGAGTTCTTCCTGAACGATCGACGGGCGTTTTTCGATCAACGCAA
>MKWU01002959.1_pt1 | contig 23589 bp, 15 predicted proteins | sample 809101 | NCBI WGS metagenome assembly MKWU01 (sample SAMN05860141, study PRJNA318959) | sponge metagenome | host: Aplysina aerophoba | place: Slovenia: Piran, Adriatic Sea, Gulf of Piran | collected 2013-05-07 | reverse complement strand
AGGCTCGCACGGTGATGGCCAGCGGCTTTTCTACCAGCACGTGCAAGCCCAAGTCGAGGGCTTCGCAGACGACGGCGTGATGCACGGAAGGGTCGGTCACCACGTCCACAGCCTCTAGGTCCGGCACTTGCTGGACCATCGTCTCCATATCGGTGCAGACCTTGGGGCGGGTCCCGAGGAGCTTCTCGGCTTCGGCCGCGGCCATCGCGGCGTTTTCCGCGCTGATGTCGCAGACTGCGCTCAGTTCGACTGCGTCGAAGGGGGAGTCGGCTAGTTGCTTGAGGCCGTGCAGATGGCGGGTGCCCATGCCGCCGCAGCCGACGAGGGCTAGGCGCACCTTGTCCACTCGCTACTCCTGCCAGTTAGGGACGTGGCCCATGTCGGGCAGCAGGGCCAAGCCACGGTCTTGGTCGAAGTGAACATCGACCGAGTGGTCGTGATAGTTTTGGTTGCCGCGCGCGGTTAGATACACTTCTTCGCCGCGCAGGCACACGGGCATGGTGTGCCACACCTTTAGGTGCATGCAGATGCCGGTGCTGCCGTCGGAGTAAAAGGCGCGCAGATCCTCCGGCTCGATCATGGGCTGGATCGGGGCTACGAAGAAGACCGTCGGGCAGTGCCGGCTCGGATAGAAGGACTGCCCGGCGTCGTCGTGAAAGGCGAAGTGCGCCCGCAGCCGGCCCTCGGATAGGTCGAGTTGGTCGGATGTGGGGTCTTTGACTTCGGCCCGCACGGTGTACTCATGCTCGACTAGCTCTCCTACCACGACTTCGGGTTTGGCCTCGTCAAAGGTGGAGATAACTTGCCCGAAAGGGGCAAAGGTTGAGGGGGTCAGCGGCTCTGCGGGAACCTTGAGAACTTTTAGCATGGCAACGCTCCTTTTGTCAGAATGCTAGTAGCATCGGCCCCATGCGCGCTACTCATCTTGGCTGTCGTCGAGGCGCGCTAGGTGGCGACTGTCAAACACTAAATTCAACCCCAGAATATCACGTTCCAAGTCATGCCGGTGAAATGATCGACGATCAGGTAGAACCCGCCGGGCGTGAAATAGCCGAGGATCATTCCCATGAAAAAGGGCCGCGTCTTCAGATAGAGCCGCACGCCCCCGTATTTGAGCACGAGGACCTTGATCCCCCAAGCGATGAACATATTGAACCACAAGTGGTCCATGATCCAGATTGGCCCGATCACGTAGCCCAGCGGATGCAGCGGCCACCACACATAGAGCCAGCGCGCGGCCATCAACGCGGTCATAATGGCCGCGCCAATCCCCATATTGACCCAGCCCCAGCCATAGAAATCGGTCGGCGTGCGGAGGACCTTCTCTACATAGCTGTAGTTGCCGCCGCTCCAGATCCACAGGTTGATCGCCCCGTACTTGTGGCTGAGCAGCATCACCATCCACACGGCACCGCCCATGGCCACGACTAGCGCCAAGACGATGATCCAAAAAAGCGGTCGGCGGTTGCGTCCCAACTCCTCGCCCAGCCGCAGACTGTTAGCGCAGGAGACCATGACGAAATTGCGCCCGGTGGTCCACAGGAAGGTCGTCGCCAGCACGACTATACCTTGGGCACCGATAACCGACGAACCCACCGCGGACACCAGAATTCCCGCTGGTACCACCGGCGGTGAACCATCCGAAAGCCCGCCTTCGGCCACCACCCGCGAATAGCCAAAGATGATGACGACGCCCAAGAAAAGAATGGCCAGCCCGAAAACCAGCGGCAGCCCGGCCAACCACAGCCAACCTACGATCACCAGACAAGAGATCGTCAGCACAATCAGGGCCGTGCGATAGGAGAGGATTTCGTCGCTGTCGTCAATACTGTCGTCGCCTTTGAAGGCCTTGCGCCACACGCCCTTTAGATGCTTGCGCGCCGTCCAAATACCGCCCAAAAAGAGCACGAGAATCGCGCCCATCGACTGGTAGGCCAAAAAGGGATCGCGCACCGCGTGGCCGGCTCCTCCGGTCTCGCTGCTGACCACGCCGAGAATGCCAAAAATGCCGCGCACCGCAAAAGAGAGCAGGTTGAAAAACCACAGGCTAAAGGCGATATCGGTCTTGAGAAAGTAGAAGAAGCCAATGATGTTGAAGCGCAGCGCGACGTACAGGTCGGCTGTGCGGCGAAAAACCGGGACCTCCATGCGTATTGGATCGACATTCTGGGCGATGGGAATGGTTTCGGGAAAGTAGTTGTACAGCCCGTGCAGCGTGCCCCACAGCGCGGGGATGGCAAAACCGGCCCACATGACAGGATTTTTGAAAAAGGGGCTTAGTTTTTGGTCGTCTTCGCCTTCCTCGGTCATGGCCAGTGGCACCTGCATCAGCGGATAGATCAGTCTCTCGTGTTCAATCCACTGTTTGCGCAGAATCGCCATAAAGGAAATCATCATCAGGAAGAGGGCGCAGATAAAGGGCGTCCACACCCCGATGACGCTACGCCATACTTCCCAAGGAATGGGTTCGTCCCTTCTACTGCCCTCGTAAAATTTGCGTGCGGTCTCCACGTTGTGGACCATCAGCCAGTGGGGTATGTAGGGAGGGATCAGTTCCCGCCACTCGTTTTCGGCGGTGGCGTAGTAGAAGGGGTAGCTAATGGCGCTGAGAAACTTGGCTACGAAGAGGGTTGGGATCGGCGAGGCCATTACCATCATAACATAGACGACTAGCAGTTCGCGCCGATTAAGTCCCCAACTCGGGTGTATAAGTTTGAGCAAGGGATTGATAAAAAGGGTCAGTAGGAAGAGGAGGAACACCGCCCCAGGCATGCTGGTGCCCAGAGCCATAAAGGAACCGTGTAAATAGAGGGTGCCGTAGGCGGCCCCGGCCGACACGCTGAAGGCTCCGGCGCATCCGACTAGCACGGATTTGGCCGTAAAAGCCGGTACTGCGTCTGCCTCTTTAGGCGCGGTCTGCTCGGGTGTTGTTGACATTAGCTAGCGCGAGAGAATCAGCCGTGAAATTTGGCGACCAATTCGGCTGGTTTGCCATCTACTGTGGCTGGATCTAGTGCCTGTGTGCCGAAGACCACGGGAAAGGTTTGGCCGGTCTCCCGGGAGCGGGTTTTGGAGTCCATATAGGTTACGCTGAAAGCACGGCGGGCCGACGCGGTGGAGTTGGGCCCCGAGCGATGCAGCAGGAAATTGTGCAGCAGAATGGCCTCCCCGGCCTCGGCTTCCAAGTCGATCACCGCCTCTGGAGGCGTGTATTGGGCTTCTTGCTCGGCGGGGAGAAAGTGCCGCTCGTTGATGATGCCGTGCTGGTTGCTGCCCGGCACGATCTGCATACAGCCGGTGGCTGTGGTCGCGTCGTCGAGCGCCGTCCACACGGTGACGATGGGATTGGTGTCGATGCGCCAGCCGATCCCCACGTCTTGGTGCCAGGGCAGTTCGCGTTGGAGTTCGGGCGGTTTGTTCATAAACATCGAGCGAAAGACCGAGACTTCCTCGCCGATGTAGCGGCGGGCAATCTGGTGGAAGAGGGGGGTCTGGATATAGGCGAGGAAGAGGGGGTCTTGCTCTAGGTCGTCGATGCGCCGATAGGCGAGCGTCTGTACTTCATTGCCCATAGTGCGACGCACTTTGCCGTCTTCTTCGACGACCTGCAAGCGCATGTGCTCGTAGCGGACGCGGCCTAGCATGATGTCGTCGATGCGCTGCTGCAAGGCGGCCAATTCGTCCGGGGACAGGACGTTGCCCAGCCGCAGGTAGCCTTGATCCATGAACTGCTCGTGGTGTGCATCGTCAAAGGTGGAAAGGGCTTGCATGATGCAGTCTCCTCTTTGGGTGATAGGAGTATAATACAATGCCTAGGGTGCGATTGGGCAACGCTGCTGCGATCAAGGCTCGTGTACAGTTAGAATTTGGTCGGCTGCAATGTGTTGTAAGCGCTGCACAGTGCCGCTGGGCCAGTGGATTTCCACTTCATCGACGCGGGTGCGATCTCCTAAGCCAAAAAAGGGACGCAGTGCGCTTTGGCACATGTAGCTCGATCCGGCGCGCACCACGTCCCAGCGTACCCAGTCGCCCGCGGCGACGCGGACCTCGGCTCCGACGGAGTTACCGACCAACCGCAAGCTCAAATAGTGCTGGGCGTTGCCGCCGTCGTTGCGCAAGAGCGCGGCTAGTTGGTTGTTGTTGGCTACTGAGATGTCGAGGTCGCCGTCGTTGTCGTAATCTCCCATGGCCGCTCCGCGGCTCACTTGCTGCAACAGCAGGCCCGACCCCACCTGATTGCTTACATCGACAAAGCGTCCTTCCTGATTGCGGAAGAGTTGGTTTTGCTGCTCATACGTCACCGCGTCGAACAGGTGGATGTTGTCGTCGAGATGGCCGTTGGCGACAAACAGGTCGCGGTCGCCATCGTTGTCGTAGTCGATGAAGAGGGTGCCCCAGGCGAGGAATTGCAAGCTGGGAACCCCTAGCCCGGACTGGAAGGTCACGTCGGCGAAAAACCCGTTGCCGAGGTTGCGGTACAGGCTGTTGGTCTCCCATTGGTAATTGGTGACGAAGAAGTCGAACTGGCCATCGCCGTCGTAGTCGCCCACGTCAACCCCCATGCCGGCCAGCGGCTTGCCGGCGTCGTTATAGGCCACTCCGGCCAAAGCGCCGACTTCGGCAAAGCGACCGGAGTCGTTGCGGTAGAGCAAGTTGGGGGTGCGGTCGCCAGCCGCGTATAGGTCGAGGTCGCCGTCTGCGTCGTAGTCGATGAAAAAGGCCCCTAATTCCTTGGCGGCATCCGGTAGTAACCCGGCTTTCTCGGTGACATCGGTAAAAGTCGCGTCGCCTTCGTTGCGATAAAACACGTCGCGCTGTGGCTCAAAGGCCTCCGGCCCGCAGTACACCGCAACCCCGGAGCGGAGGCAGGGCTCATGTATCTCGGGACGAAACTTGGCGTAATTGGCTACAAAGAAGTCCAAGTCGCCGTCTAAATCGTAGTCGGCAAAGGCCGCGCCGGTACTCATTGCCGGATTGACTAACTCTGGCCCGGCCACGTCGGCTCGATCAGTTGCATCAGTGAATTGACCCGTGCCCTCGTTGCGGTAGAGGATATTGGGGCCGTACGCAGTGATGTACAAGTCCAAGTCGCCGTCTGAGTCGTAATCGGCTGCGGCACAGCCCAGTCCGTAGCCCGAATTGGCTACGCCGGCTCGATCGGTTGCATCGACGAACTGACCGGCGCTCGCGTTGCGGTAGAGTGCGCCCGGTCCGGCGCTGTTGACGAAGTACAGGTCGAGCCATCCGTCGCCATCGTAGTCGAAAAAGGCCGTGCCCGAGCCCATGGTTTCCATTGGATACTTTTGCCCTTTGGCTCCGTTTTGATGGTGAAAGGCGATCCCGGCCTCGGCTGCTACTTCGACAAACTGCACCTCGGCGCGGCCTAGCACGGCCCACAGGCACGCCAGAGCAACTCCTAAGAGGGTGCGCTGCGTCACTCGTGCTGGGAGTCAGCGGCGGATTCGCTGGCCCCGCGGCCGGCGGCCATGTTGCGGATCATCCTAACCACGTCGCCAAATGCCTTGTAAGCGACGGCGATGACGATGCCATAGAAGAGGACGCTGGCGACGATAAAGACGATTTGCCATAGGGCTTTCCAAGTTTCGACATCCATTTCATTACTCCATGTTGCTAAAGTCTAGAGGGCGTGGCGGGTGCGAGCGCTGCGTGAGCGAGGCGACGATCAGCATGGCGAGGCCGCCCAAGGCCAGGCTGGTAATTCCGACGAGGTTGGAGTTTTCGACTAGCGGCAGCATAAACTCGGGCACCAAGTGCTGGTTTTCGGTCATAATCAGGAAGTTGAGCGGCACCAGCGCGCCCAGTATCAACGCGCAGTACGCACCCGGGGTATTGGCCTTTTTCCAGTACAGCCCCAAGGCCACGGTGCCGACGCAGCCGGCGAAGTAGATGGTGCCGGTGACGTACATAAAGCGGAAAGCCGTCTCGGGAAGCTGGTAGAGCGCGCCGAAAATGGCCAAGAAGGCGGCGAGAATGACGACGATGGCCCGGGTCCAGTATATCTCGCGCTCGCTCGACAGTCCGCCCCAAGTGCCGTCGGCCTCGCGCTCGCCGCCCGACTTGGCGAGCATGGCCTTGATCGGCGAGACCACGTCGCGGACGATGACGCCGCTCCAGGCCAGTAAGTAACTGTCGTGGGTGGACATGAAGGCGGCGAACATTCCGGCCATGAGCAGACCGGCAATGCCGATGGGCAGGATTTTGCCGAGCATTTCGGGCATGGCGTAGTGGGGGTCGAGTTCGGGGTTGCCAAAATAGGCCAGCGCCGCAATGCCCCAAAACATCGGCACCATCGCCCGCCCCATGACCGTGCCCGCGGCGATCCAGAACACGCGGCGGGCCACCTTGGGGCTTTCGGCACTCAGCGGCCGCATCATTTCGGGCTGCCAAACTACGCCGACTAAGCCGACGCAAAACAAAAATAAGATCATTGAGATGCCGTAGCCGGGATTGGCTATGGGATCAAAGCCGATGTCGCCTTTGTGAACCTCGACGGCTTGGACCATGGTGTCCCAGCCGAGCTGTGGGTGATTGAGAATTATATACGTGCCAAAGAAAAATCCCAGCGACAACAGCACGAACTGCGCGAAGTCCGTCAGCACCACCGAAACCATGCCGCCCATCAGCGTGTAGAAGACGACGATGAGCAACATGCCGATCATGACGTAGTTGACGTATTCCTTGTCGAGGCCGGTGAAGCCGACGACAAATTTGCTGCCGAGGATGGGAAACAGACCCATGTTGAGGGTGCCGGCGAGGGTGAGGATGATGCCGCCGAGCAGGCGCACGCCGCGCGTGTACTTGAGTTCATAGAACTCGGGCACGGTCATTACCTGCAAGTGGCGCAGGCGGCTGACGATAAAGCCAGTGCGGCCGATGATCAGGGTGGTGATCAGCGCCATGAGGCCAAAGACGAAGGGCACAAAGCCGTATTTAAAGCCCTCCTCGGCCATGTACATGACCGTTACTAGCCCAAGGCCGGTCGAGACCATGGTGGCGACGGCCATGTGGGTTTTGAGGCCGCGGCCGGCGACGAGGAAGTCGGAGATGCCCTTGATGGCACCTCGGGCCAGCGTGCCGGCGACGATGGTGCCGCCGACATAGACGAGGACGATGGCGTAGTCGATCCAGCTTAGGTGCATGTGTTCTCCTGTAGTGTTCTCAGTGGAGGAAAAGCCGAACGGCCTGCGAATTTAACACTTTAGCGAGGACATGTCACCTTGGGGTGATTGACCCCCCAAGGGGCGGTTTATATACTTGCGCCGCGTTTCACCGCGCCGTTAGGCGCGAACATCAACTACTACTAAGGATGGGAATATGTTGCTGCGATTTATGAGCCTGTCGCTGTTGTTGATCGCGGCCCTGTCGTGGGGCGGTTGCGGGGGTGATGACTCGACGGTGGGGCCAGACGACGATGTCGAGGGTACTCTCACAGAGGCTACGCTAGCACAGGTCAACGAGGTCTTTGCTGTTAGTTGCGCCTTTTCGGGTTGCCACAGCGGCGGAGAGCCTGCGGCCGATTTGTCGCTGGAGGGCGACTTTGCCGCGCGCATTGTCGGTGTCGATAGTGGCCAGCGGCCCGATTTCAAGCTGGTCGATCCGGGGAATCCCAATAAGTCGTACCTGCTGATAAAGGTGCGCGGCGACGACGAAATCATCAGCCAGCAAATGCCGCCGGGCAATCCGTTACCCGCAGAGCAGGTGGAGATAATTCGCGCGTGGATCGCCAGCGGAGCGAAAGAGTAATGCCTGTCTTTTCATCAGCGTCCTTAACCGAAACTACCGCGTCCATTTTTGCCGCGGCTGGAATGCGACCCGACGAGGCGCGCGTGGTCGCTGAATTGCTCGTCGAGGCCAATCTCGTCGGCCACGATTCCCATGGCGTCATCCGCATCCCCCAGTACTTGGGCCAAGTCGAAGCCGGCGACATTGTGCCAGACGCGGCCGTCGAAGTCGTGCACGAGGCTCCGACGCTCGCCGTGCTCGACGCACATTGGGGCTTTGGGCAGGTGGCGATGAGTCGCGGCGTGGATATGGCTCTGGAGAAGGCACAGGCCACGGGCATGGCCGCTATCTCCGTCCGCCAAGCCAATCACGTCGGCCGCCTCGGCAGCTACGTGGAGCGCATTGCCGAGGACACGGCTATTGCCCTGATGTTCGTCAACGGCGCGCCGGTTTGTCGCATGGCTCCGTGGGGCGGGCGCGAAGCTCGGCACGGCACCAATCCAATCGCCATGGGGTTTCCGTCGCGCAGCGGCCCGCCGGTCGTCCTCGACATGACCACATCGGCGGTGGCCGAGGGCAAGGTGCGGGTGCAGCGCAATCGCGGGGCCGAGGTGCCCGACGGCTGGTTGCTCGACGCCGAAGGCCAGCCGACCAACGATCCTAACACCCTGTACGCCGACCCGCCCGGCACCATCTTGCCCTTGGGTGGCAGCCTCGGGCACAAGGGTTACGGTCTGAACGTGGCGGTTGAGTTGTTAGCCGGTGCGTTGGCTGGGGCCGGTTGCATCGGCCAAGACCGGCCCTTCCGCAATGGGGCACTGCTGTTGGTACTCGACGTGGAAAAGCTGGTGGGGTTAGACGCCTATTTTGCCGAGGCTGACACGTACATCGCGTTCGTCAAATCTGCGGCTACCGCACCGGGAGTCGAGGCGATTTTGATGCCTGGGGACAGCGAGCGGGCGATGGCGGAGAAGCGGAAGGTGGAGGGGATCTTTATAGAGGATGAGACGTGGGCGCAGATTGTGGCGAGTGGGGCGAAGGTGGGGGTTGAGGTGAGGGGTTAGGGGACTTGCTGGCGCTCGGGATGCTGACCTTGCTGAAACTCGACAGCACTCGCTAAGCAACTTAAATTCGGTGTCGCGTATCAAGAGAAAGTAAAACCGGGAAAATTGGCAAGGGATAGATGCTCAAACGTATGTCGATGGTCTTCGTGAAGAATGGAACCATCAACCGTGATCCTAAGGAGAATGAAAAATGATCGATTCCAGAATGCTGCGGGAAATTCAAGGAGCACCGGTCGAAGAGCGCCTTCATTTGATTGAGATCATTCTCCAATCTCTCAAGAAGGACATAGAAACAACCTCTCCTGCACCAAAAAAAATGTTCACTGTGCGTAAATTTAGTTTGGGTGCAGAGATCCATGCAGACCGCAATCAATTGTATAACGAGCGAACAATCTGATTGTGTTTGCCATTGATACTAACTTGCTTGTCTATGCACATAATACAGACTCGGAATTCCATAAACAGGCGGCCGCATTTGTCACTAAGGTGGTAAATGAACGCGATCATAAAGGACAACACACGATCTGCCTGCCTACCCAAGTCTTATCAGAGTTTGTTCATGTCGTAACTTGGCAGCGCGTTGAAAAGCCACTGTCTATAATCGAAGCGATCCGCGTCGTCCGAGATTATAGGGATATAGGCATCCCAATCATTCATCAGCGAGAAACACAGATTCAGACCTTTTTGGAACTTTTAGAAAGCGGCACAACACGCAAGAAAGTGTTCGATATGGTCCTAGCGGCTACTTTGAAAGACAATGGGATAGCAGGACTTTATACTGTGAATGTTGATGATTTTAAGACGTTTGATTTCTTGCAAGCCGTCAATCCACTGCAATCCCTTTCCAATCAAGCTGATTTATCCGACACATAATTGCATTCTCAAGGCCATCCTCTGCCGCCACTTTATCGCTCCTACCTGAGCCGGTCCAGCAGGCGGCCCAGTTGTCCCACTAAGTAAAGCGGCAGCGAGAGCAAGGTCATTTCCACGCGCTGCCGCGTTCCGCTCACTTGGTGCCGGATGGGCTGGACGGTGGGCGGATTGAGGTCGAAGCGCACTGCGAGGCGCGTCTTTTTGGCCAAGGTGAACTGATGCAGCGAGCGCAGGGTGCCGCTGGTGCCGGCTTTGACTTCGACCGGCACGATCTGAGCACCCCGAGCAATCGCGTAGTCAACTTCGGCGTTGGCACTTTTCCCTTCCCGCAGCCAGTAGTTCAGACGGGGCGTTTCCCGACCCTCTTCTAAATAGAGTACGTGTTGTCCGACGAACTGTTCGGCTATGGCTCCTTCATTGACCAGTTGGCGGTCGTCCAAGTCCTTCAGCGCCAGCCAGTCTAAGCCGCACAGACGGTTCATCAGGCCGATGTCCAAAAAGAGGAGTTTGTAGGTCTTCCAATCGACATCGGCGTGGAGGGGCACCCCGGAACAGGTACTGTGGAAGACGGGTGCAATGACCCGGGCCTTGGCCAGCAAGTCAATGGCGGCCCGCAGTTCGCGGGCGGTTTCCTCGCGGTCGATTTGGGTGTATTTGACTTTGCGACCCACGGCGCGGGGAACGTAGTTGAAGACTCGCTGCAAGCGCAGCCGGACTCGGGCGGAAGCGTACTTGGCAAAATCGTCTTGGTAGGTATCGACGATGGACTGATGCACCGGCCTCACATCGGCAAAGTGGCGGGTGGCGCTATATGTGGCTACGGCCTCGGGCATACCACCCACCAGCAAGTATTCCCGCTGATAGGCCGACAAGCGGGTGTGGACGGTATGGGGCAGGGATTGCTCAGGGGTGTAGTCTTGCAGATAGGCCAAAAGGGGCGGGTCCAGTTCGGCGAGAAATTCTTCAAAGCTCATCGGGCCTAGATGGAAGTATTGAATGCGCCCTACCGGCATGGTAAAGGCGTGTTGCGAGAGGACGAATTCGAGCAGGGAGCCAGCGGCGATAACCGGCAGCTCGGGATGATCTTCCAAGAAATAGCGCAGGGCAGGCAAGGCGTGGGGGGTCGCTTGGATTTCGTCGAGGAAGAGTAGGCTGCCCGGTGCCAACAGCGGTTGACCTAGCAGTCCTTCGAGTTCCCGGCGGATGTGCGTCAGGTCCAAGGTCTGGAAGACGGCATCCAAGTCTGGGTGGCGCTCGAGGTTGATTTCGTTGAGGTGCAGGTGCTGGGACTGGGCGAATTGCCGCACTAGGGTGGATTTGCCCACTTGGCGCGCACCGCGGATGACCAGCGGTTTTCGCTGTGGAGTGGCCAACCATTGGGTCAGAGCGCGTTCAGCCGATCTATACATTGAATAAAAGTGCCCCCTTTTTCGTACGTATAATGTACAAAAAAGGGGGCATTTTACAACCTGATGTTGCGCACCCAAGCCTAAAACACGATGCTCGACACTGCTTTAGAAATCAGCGCCAGCGCGATGGAAGACATGCCGACCAATCCCATCCCACACGAATAGCCCGCCAACAAAATCGGCGCGTACGCCCGCCAGCGTGCTTCGCCAAAGCGCTTCTGCAAGTGATAGCGGCCCAGCAAGGCGCCGATGAAGTTGGGCAGCAGAAAGTGCGGCCACGCGCCCACGCCGCCGATGAATCCGTAGAACAGGGCGACCGGCCAGCGCAAGAGCGCCAGCCCGCCCAAAATCCCCGCACTGCCCAGCGCACCCGTGAGCACGTATTCCCAGCGAATGATGGATCTGATTAGCTCGTTGCCGCCCTCGGCGAGCGTTGACTTGGCCCAGAACGCCTGCATGGTGGCGTGGAAGGGCCAAAACTTCTGCACGTAGGGATAGGCCGACGAGGGAATCGGCCCGAGCTTCCAGATAAAAGACCAGAATATAAACGAGCAGACGAACATGATTAGCAAGGTCACGCCGGCTAGCTTGACGATGCTGCCGAAGTGGGTGCGGGTCAGTTCGAGTTGCTTGAAGGCCGCGGCTTCGTAGCCCCACTGGAAGAGCGGGATTGGCGCGAACCACACGGCCGCGCCCTGATAGCCCGACAGGTAAAAGGATCCCTCGCGCAGATAGGGGAAGGACGCCCCTTGCGGCGAGCCGGTCAGGCCGATCATGCGCGCACCGATGTACGAGTAAATCGGAGTCCACACAAAGCCGAAGAACGCGCTGATCCACCAGGGAAATTCCGGCACCAAATACCACACCAAGACCACGAAGCCGAGCGTGCTCACCGCCCAGATGCCCAAGGCGAGGGGGATGGGGATGTCGCCGCGTCCTTTGGGTAACCCTCCGTCGCCCTCGCGCTTAACCCCGCGCAAGGTCCACAGGGTCTTGCCGACCATGGCAAAACCCATCACGGCCACGAGGACTGCGCCGCCAATGGAGAAGCTGAGCCAGAAGTCAAAGGAATTGGCGATCTGCGTTGGGATCGCCGACATGCCCGGCTCCCAGGTGTGCAGCACGTCGTACGCGTAAAGCACCGGGTTGACGAGGATGTTGACGAGGAAGGCCGCGGCAAAGGAGCCGACCACGATCCAAAAGGGCAGGACAAAGCCGACCATGACGTGCCCGAGGTCTGTGCCAATGCCCATGATACTGGCCGGCAGCATTTCTTTGAGGGAGACGGTCAGGTCGATAAACGGAATCGGCAGGATCGTCACGGTTTCGGTGAAGAAAATGCCCGAGACCGTGGGGATGACCACGTAAAATAGTCCCCAGATAATGCCGATAAAGGCCCCGACGCTAAAGACCTCCCACCGCCAGCCTTGGCTCGGCCCCGAGCTCTCGGCGAGGGCGGTCGCGCCGCCGGCCTGCACCGCAGCCAGTGGGTACGGCAGGCGCTCGATGTCGTTGGTGATGCGGAAGAGCACGTAGCCCAAGGACAGACTGTTGACCTTCTGCATCACAATGACGGTCAGCAGCAGGACGATGGGCTTGAACCAAGCGGGATGCAAAAAGGAGCGCCCCTCTAGGGCTTGTGAACCGCGCGGCGGCACCACCCACTCGGGGATGTGCTGGTGCAAGCCGTCGGCTTGGGGCGATTGGATCAAGTACTGGTCCCAGATCAGCCCGCCAAAAGGCCCGCCGAACAGTTCAGCTCCCGTGCCCAACTTGCCGCCCATCATGACTAGGCCGCCGGCCACCCAGTAGAGAATGATCACCTCTTGGGTGCGCAGGCGCGCAAAGGAGCGCTTGGCGATTTCGATGAAGAGAATGAGCGTCACCCACTCGGCACCGCCGGCCATGCTCTGGCCAGTCACCAACCCCAAGTAGATGGCCCCAGGCAGCATGATGAAGCCGACGAAGAGCGCCGCCCACAGGGTCTTGAGGTTGAAGCCCGGTTCAAATTGGAGGTCCGAGGGAATCAGCTCGGGTGCTTTTTTGTCGTCTTTGGCCATGTGCTAGTTTCCGTACAGCGGGTGTCCCTGCCCGGGGAACCAAATCATATCGATGCAAAAGGACAGGCCGATTGCGGTGAAGTACCCAAGGATGAGGCCGATGAAAAAGGGTTGGGCGCGTTGGTAGAGGCCGATGCCGCCCGAGCGCATGATGGCCCATTTGGCCAGCCAAGAGACGAAGATCGAAAAGACGATGATGGTCATGGGGTAAGAGCAGATGCCGACCGGCATGCCGATCGGGTGCAGAGGCCACCACGAGAAGCGGTAGCGCATAAAGGTCAGCAGTCCCATTGCACCCGCGCCACTGACGAGATGGCCCAACCGCGTCCAATCCGGGGCCTTGAGGTCGATTTTGCGCAGGCTTTCCACGTAGGGCACCTGCGAACCCGTGCCGAAGATCCATCCTCCGTAATTGTACGCGCCAAAGGAGTAGCCCATGTAGAGCGCGAAGGCCATAGAGACGACGAGGGCGACTAGCGCCGAGAGGAGGATGAAAAAGCTCAGATAGCGGCGGTTGCCGCGAATATGGCCGGCCACCTTGGCGCTGTTGGCCGCAGCGACCATGAAGAATCCCTTGAGCTCGTGGTGCCAGCCGTAGGACAGCCCCATGGCGATGTTGCTCTGCGCGGTAGCGTGCGGCCCAAGCGCGTAGCCGACGAAGGTCTGGCCGACTAGCGGGGCGCGGCTGAAGAGCAAGCCGCCCTCCATGATGATGCGCGTAATGCCGACGTAGAGGACCAAGGTGGCCAAGATGAAGAGCGCGACCGTGGGCGGGTTCATGCCGGCCCGCCACATCCAGAAGGCGATGTAGAGCAGGGCCAGCCCGCCGCCAAAGACGATCATCCGGTAGGACATCAGCTCGTCGGTATCGTCGATGTCCGCATCGTTGCGCACGGCTTTGCGCCAGATTGCGCCGAGGTGTCCACGCGCCATCCACAGCATTCCTCCGACGAGGGCGATCAGCGCGCCGAAAGACTGCCAGCCGATGCCGGGGTGGCCGAGGGTGTACACGTCGCGGCCAGCAATGGTGTAGCCAAAGCGGTTGAACAGGCCTTGTTGCAACATGGTCAGCACCGTGAAAAACCACATGCTGAACGACACATCGAGATTGACGAAGTACGTGAAGCCGACGATGGCCCAGTTGATATTGGTATTGATGGCGGGAAATTCGCGGCCAATGCGGATGGGATCGGACAGATCGCGCGGGATGGGTGGAAAGGCCGGGGTGAAGTACGTGACCACGTTCCACATAACCATGCAGAAGGGCAGGGCAAAGCCGAACCAGAATGCCTTTTGGCGTACGAAGCTAGGCCAGTTAGAGCCGGGCGGCGGCGCAATAAGCTGTTGGGGCAATTCCATCAGGGCGAAGGGCAGGCGCTCGTACTCGACCCACTGCTTGCGCAGGGCCGCGACCATGCACTGACCCAAAAAGAAGATGGCCATCACCAAACTGGTCCACCAAAAGAGCGGCCCGATCCAAGCGCCCCAAGGAATGGATTCGCCCGCGGGCAGGCCGTTGTAGAACCACTTGAGGGCAATCGCGTCGTTGGGCACCAGCCATTCTTCGATGTACTGCACTACCTTGCTCTGCCATTGATTTTCGGGTGAGGCAAAGTACTGGGGGGCGGCGACGACCGCGATCATGTACGTGGAGGTGCCCCAGGTGGGAATCGAGGCTCCCACCAAGGACATGGTGAAGATGAGGCCGAGTTCGCTGGTGCCTAGGCCGCGCACTTTTAGCAGCGACTTGGCCGTGGCGTTGAGAAAGACCAAGCCGGTAAAGAGAAAGACCACGCTCAAGGGCAGGTAGCTGATCGCCCACTGCGAGGACTTGAGGATGAACATGCTGTACGGGGCCCCAATGTTGATCAGGACTACGAGGCCCAAGCCGATGAGGAAGGCGCGTGCGGTCATGTCGGCTGCCCGGCGCTACTGGGGGCATGCTGTGCGTCTTCAGCATTGGGGACAAACTCGGATGACACTCGCTCGCGGTACTCTTGGCGAATCGCCGGCGCTAGGGTGCGCCAGACGAGGAATCGCTTGCGCAGCACGTTGAGGAATTTGCGATTCATTCGTTGCCAAGAGGCCACGTCGCCGCTGAGGCGCTCGATGTGGGTTTCGATCTTGTAGATGTGGTGCTCGCCGGTGGGAGTTGCCTGTAGGCGCACCTGCTGGCTGATGCCCAAATCGTAGGGTGCCAGCCAAGTGCGCATGGCAATGGCGTAGGACAGCTCTGGCCCGTCGGTAGTAACGGATAGCTCGACGTCGCGGGCGATAAAGTCGCCGATTGAACCTTCGCCATAGGCGGCGAAGACCGACTTGAGATACACGTACATGCTCGGCACCTCGGCCCCGCCGACCGTAAAGGGAAAGTCAAAGCGCCAGTGGTCGCCGACGGGCGGGGGGAATTGCCATTGCCGCGTCACGTCTGGGACGGCCATGTTGGCCGCCATGCGCGCTGGATACAAGGTCGATAAATAGACCGTGCCAATGACTACTACCGTAGCCCACACCGCGGACAGCGACGAGTAGTTAAGAGTCAGGCCAGCGAGCAGCCCGTATTGCAGCATGAACAGATGGGCGATTTGGCCTAGGGCGTAGCCGACCACCGCGCCAAAGGTGGCAAAGACTGTGGATTCGGCCAAAAACAGCAGGCCGATGTGGCTGGGGGCCAAGCCGACGACGCTGTAGATGCCGATTTCGCGCACGCGCTCGTACACGGCCCCCATCATGGTATTGAGCACGATCAGGGCGGCGATGATCACCGGCACCAAAAGCTGGCCGGCTCCACTTATTTCGGTGGAGCCGATCGAGCTGTAGGCCACGACGCGGTCGCCTTGGCCGACGAACAGGGTCAGCGCCACCCGCGACATAAAGGACTCCACGCGCTGGACGAATTCCGGGTCGTCTGCGTCTGCGGCAATGGCGATGGAGCGCAGGCGGCCATCCATGGCGCGGACGCGCTCATAGGGCAAGAACAGGGTGTTGATTACTTCGAGGTGGTTGAAGGTCTCGACCGCGGTGGCGGCCAAAGCGCGCGGATCTTCGGTGCTCTCGCGCGTGATTAAGCCAGCGTCTTTGACCGTATCCACCGGCGTTAGGCGCTCGCCATCGAGATCGACGACTTCTTTCAGGGCCGCGCTGTCGAACAGGCCGATGACTCGGTACTCCTCGCCGTAGAGCGCGATGGAAGCTGTGCCCACGTCCTCGGGACCAATGCCGACGAGTGCGGCTAAACTGTCGGGCAAGATGACGGTCTTGTCGTCGCCCGCGGCGAAGAAGCGGCCCGCCGATATGTGCGCGTCGAGGCCCGTTACTTCGGCTTCGGCTGGCTGTAGGCCCACCAAGCCGTGCGCGAAGCTGGCAGTGCCGGTCGCGGTGGCGGCAAAGTCGATATAGGCCCGCTCGGATTCGACTGGCGACAAGTACCAGGCGCGCGGCACCACCAAGGCGCGGTCGCCGAATGCGCTCCGCACGTAGTCCAAGATGGAATCCTGCATGCCGCGCCAAGCGCGGTCGCGGATGAGGCCGCCTTCGTACAGGGGGGTTGTGTCACGCGGCAGGCGATAGAAGTCGAAGCTAGACTTGACCGAGGTAAAGGAATTGACGGTAAAGGTCAAAAAGGTCAGGGTCGCGGCCGTCAGCGCGGTGCGCAGGCGGCGTTTGCTCAAATTGGAGATGCCCAACAGCACGGCCGCAAAACCCGCGGCGATCCGACCTACGTCGGTTTCGTGTACGCCCGCGGCTGCGCCCTTGCGGCGTTGCAGCAGCGCCTTGAAGCGAGAGACGACGATGAAGATGACGAGGACGCCCAAGGCGAGGATGACAAACGCGAGGAAGATGATGTACGGCGAGGAGCTCAGTTTGAAGGCCGGATGGACAAAGCGCAGGATCAGAAAGACGAGGACGAAGATGCCGACAAAGCCGGCGATTTGCCGCCGCACATCCGGGAAGCCGAAGAAGAATCGCTCGCAGAAGAAGGCAAAGGGCAACAAGAGCGCGAAGTAGAAAATCACCGCGCGCACCGCGTCGTTGGCCGTGGCCTTGACTTCCGGGTAGATGCGGGCCTCTAGCCCGAGGGCGCGGCGCACCGAGCGCTGGTAACCGGTGTAATCGAATACTGCGAGGTTGTCGCGGGCCTCGAGCAGGGCTTCCCGCGCTTGCTCGTGCATGGCCTGTAGCTGTTCGAGGACGATGCCGTGGCGCACCATTTGTTTGATCCGCGCCTCGTCAATAATCCAGATGTCGCGGGCCGCCTGCAACGCCGGATAGGGGATGATGCCTTGTTCGACGGGGAAGCCATCGCCCTGTGCCCGCTCAATGGTCGCCAGATCGACACCAGCCGGGTCGAGGTCGGCGAACAGGGCGGAGTCCGCGTTGGTGAGCATGTAGCGCACGCCGGCGAGCGCGCTCTCGCCGCCAAAGGCTCCCTCGCCGGCGAGGATCTTGACGCGGGTGCCCGGCTCGGCGAACACCACGCCAGCCTGCACCACCCGGTCTTGCACTGCGCTCTGGTTTTCGATGTAGTTGAGGGAAAAAGAGCGCGGCGGCGCGTCGTTGGTGCCGAGGACGTTGACGCGGTCCATGGCGGATAGGTAGCGCGGATCGACCACTTCCAAGAAGCTCAGGGCGCGGCAGCGAAAGAGGACCTGCAACATGCGGTTTTCCCACCAGCCATACGGCTGGGTGCCCGGATAGGTTTTGTCGCCTTCCTCACCGAGGTCAGGTGCGGAGACAATGCGCCCGTATTCGTCGAGTTCAAAGGCTTGGATCCGGTTGGCAAAGCGGTTGCGCACGATGTCGAACTTGAAGTAGCCGCTCTCATCCCCGTGCGTGGCCATAAGGGTGCGCACGCCGGCCACGGAATTGGGACCGGGCTGGAGATAGGTGACGAGGGCGTTGGGCACCGGGGCCTTGGGCACGGCAAAATTTACGTCGCGGTCGAACCAGTAGATGTTGCCCTCTAGGCTGTGCCCCCAATCGCGCAGGGTCAGCTTGGTGTCGTTGAAAAAGTCTGGGTCAGAAGCAGCCTTGAGCATCAGTCCGGCTATGGTGCGGGTCTGTTCGGCGAGGTTGTCGAGCGCGACGAATTCGAGCCGGTCGAGGGGCGTATCGACGCGCTGGCGCAGTTGGTTGGGCGTGACGAAAGAGAGCGCCTCCTTGCCCACGAAAGCCGCGGCCTCGCTGTCGAGGGCCAGCCGCACGGGCATGAAGTTTTTCCACACCCGCTTCTGCGGAGCAATGGCGTCTTGGTAGCGAGTTGAGTCGGCAAAAATCTCGCGGTTATAGCGGGCAAAGCGCGCGGCGTAGTGCGCCATCAGGTTTTTCTGATAGTCGTCGTTGCGCCACGCCGAGTTGTAGAACGTGCCCATGGTAAAGCTGCCGACCCGAGGGCTGTGGCTGGCCAAATCGAGGCCGACAAAGAGGCGGAAGTCGATGCGCTCGGCGGGCGGGATCTGGTCGCGGAAATGCTCGCTTTTGCGCGCGTGGCGATAGAGGAAATCATTGACGCCGGCCAAGCCCTGAAAGTGTCCAGGGGTGGCCAAAAAGAGCACGGTGTAGCGGGTGCCTTCGGCGACTAGCAAGCGCGCAATTTCGAGCAGCGCGGCCATGCCGGTTGCGTTTTCGGCCCCTGGGGCCAGCGCGGGGACGACCGAGATCGCGTCGTAGTGCGCTTGCAGGACGATGATTTGCTCGCCCCACTGCTGGATTTCGCGGCGCTGACCGCGCGGCATGTCCTCGGCCAAGCCGGGGAGGACGGCGAATATATTGCGCGCTTGGACCTGCTCCCAGTCCATGCGCGCTTCGAGATGCACTTGGGCGTCGCCGCTGTGCGCTTGCTGCCGCAGGATTTCAGCGTCCGCCGCTTCTATCCAAAAGCGCGGGATGTCCACGGGCACTTGGAGGAATTTTTCCGCGGCCTCGCTGCGCGTGACGCGGCCATCGTCGTACAGCAGAATGGCCTGCGCGCCCAAGGCCCGCGCTTCGACGTAGGCGTTGCCCGAGCCAAATCCCATCAGCGCGACGCTGCCCGCTAGCCGTTTCCCATCCATCTCGGCCAAGCTGCCGCGCCCCAAATTTATGAGGTGGCCGGAGACGCCGCCCGGTGGCAGGGACGGCGGGCGCACGTGGTTGGGCCACAATCCGTAGATGGGGATGGCTTCGTCCGAGCCGACGAAACGCAGCCGACCACCGCGATCTATGGGGACGGAAAGGGGAAAAAATTCGCTGGTGACTTGGAGGCCGAGGCGGCGGAATTCCCCTTCGATATAGCGGGCTGAGCTCTTGGCTCCTGCGTAGCCGGTGACGCGGGACGAGTCTGTGGTGAGGATGCGGAGATGGCGTTCTAGATCGGCGGCATTTATTTGCGCGACGGCTTCGCGCAGCGAGGGCGCTTCATCGGTCGCTGGAACTTCGCGCAGGGGGACCCAGCCAATGGCCCGTTCAATCCAGCGCGAAATGGTGGCTGGATCAAAGGCCGTAACCGATAACAGGAAGAAGGCAGCGGTGGCGAATAGGAGGGATTTGGTCAGCATTGATGAACGCGTGCCGGGCACCGGGCAGAAAAAGGGGCAGGCCGCGGCCTGCCCCTAGGCTACTCAGCTTGGCCGGTCCGGCTAGTTGGCCGCCAACTTGTCGATGTTTTTGACCTTTTTAATGTCGCGCTTGAAGCGGAAGCTGAGATCGATGGTCTCTATGGGTTCGTTGCGGAAGTTGTAGCGCAGCCCGAATTCGGGGATCTCGACGGCGATCTCGGCGACATCGTCGTGGATCTTGGAGAAGACCACATAGCCCTCTACTTCTTGCCCGGAGAAGCAAAACTCGTCGTCTGGGTACTTGGTTCGGCTGTAGAGGTCTTTACGTGCGTCGTAGCGCACCCAGCCCAAGCCGTTGAAGGCTATGGGGAAACGCCGAAAGTACTCTTCTATATCATAACCCCCCCAAGGATAATAGATCCGCCCATTGGCCGACTCCACGGTCACCGTTAGCGGATCGAACTTGACTTTGGGGTATTCGTAATTTTTGACCGTGATCTTGAAGATGGACAAGCGCTGCGGTGCTTTGCCCGTGCGCGGATCGATCCAATTGCCATAGGTGAACGGATTGGATGGCAGTTCGTCGGCCGGCCCGCTAGCATTGGTGGACTCGGCCGGGAACTGGCGATTGATCTCCTCGTCAGTCATGGGGCGCACGGACACTTCGAGGCGATTTTGCACGAAGGTGACCGTGCCGTCGTCGAGGATTTGCATGCTCGACCCTTGAATATCGGTCTGCTGCTGGGCTACCTCTAAGGGCTGGAAGCGTCCGGGGATTAGATAGTGACCGCAGCCCAATAAGAAGGCCGCAGCGGCGAGGATGGAAATTTTTTGGTAAGCGTACATAGAATACTCCTCTCTGACAGACTTATAGCTCGACAGGGTTTGCAGCCTGTCTGCGTTGGGAGACAAATTCCCCAAACTGCCCTTCATCCACCGCGACGACCCCGGCGTATTTCTCGCGCAATTGCCCGATGTAGCGCTCGAACAGGGGCGCGGCTTTGGCGTCGCGCAAATCGCGTGCGACTTGCGCTTGTAGTGTCCGCCCGAGTGCGCCCGAGCGGGCGTAGCGCTGCGCGTTGGCCTCGTAAAAGGTGCGTAGCTGCGCAGGGTCGATTTGGATGTGGGCGAAAATCTCTCGCTCCCACAGGGCTTGGATCAGCTTCTGTTCGCGCACCTCGGCACGACGCGGCTCCAACTCGGCGTCCAGCCCGTGTTTGTGCGCCTCCTGCGGCAGAATCTGGTCGACGACAAAGGCCCGCGTCACCTTGAATCCGAGGGCGCTGACATCGGCTAGCAAGGGTTCGCCATCTGCTCCGAGCCGGGCGAGGGCCTGCTGGTAGTCCGCCGCGCTCCAGTCGCCCGCGGCACTGCTGACCAACCGAACCTCTGGATGCGCCGCGCCTGTGGCGACCTGCCGCAACGCGGCGGTGTCTAACTGCACGGCGTACTGATTGGTCAACTGCTCTAGATAGGCCAAATTCGCCTGTTGCTTCTTGCGCCGAGTTAGGGACGCTTCCACGAGTGAGCGGCGCTCGGCCAACGAGACTTGGCGCTCGGCCGCAATGACTACCACCAAATACTGCCCATTGGTTTCCACCAACTCGACGTTCCCCACTTCCTGCAGGAACAGGGCGGCGACGCGCGCGTCACCCGCGTTGAGCGCGTTAAGCCACCCGCTCTCGCTCCAATCTCCGGCCAAATCCACCCCCGCTTGAACCTTTCTAAGGGCCTCCATAGCGGCGGTTCGATCCCGCACGGGCAAGCGACGCAGGCGAATTTCGCGGCCGGCACCCGATTCGGCGAAAAATGCTGCAAGCTCAGTTTCCGCAAACGCCAACTGCTCGCCCATTTCGCGCACGAGCAATGCCTCGACCAGTTCCTTGCGCTCCCAGGCTGCCATTGCCTCGGCGACCCCTGCGTCTAGCCCTTGGGCACGGGCTTCGAGCAGCAGGAGTTCCTTGTCGATGAGGGCCTGAAATTGGCGTCGCCAATCCGCAAGGGGCTGGGCTTCGCTGCCGTCGGACAGCTTTTCCAAGGCAGCGGCAAAATCCCGCTCGCTAATCTCGGTTTCGCCCACTCGGGCCAAGACTGCCGACGCACTTTCTGGCGGCGCGTCGGCGCAGGCCCACAATCCCAAGGCCAGCAGAGCTACCTGCGGCTTTAGAAGCTCCATCCCCTTCTTTCGGCTGGCCGACCTCCCAAACGCTCCTCTTCTAGCCCGGCATAGAGCTCGATAAAGGCAATGGTATTGCTCACGTCTTGGTCGGTGAGGTTGGCAAAGTTGATGTCGTTGACCTGAAAGCCAACGTTGGATGTGATGCTGTACCCTTGATACTGCACTCGATTGGTGTACTGCACGGTGAACACCTTGCCGATGAAGTCGTCGATGTATTCGGGCGGCAGCGGGTCGGGGATCTCCTCGGCATTGCGAAAGATTACGGCTTCCACCCCGACCTCGACGCGGCTTCTCGTCAGCACCGGGAACACGGCGGACAGGGAGAAAATTTCGCTCAATTCGTTGATCTCAAGCTGGACGGTGCGCGGTTGGGTGCGCTTGCGCCACATGTTTTTCCAGCGCGGGATCAAGGTGATGTTGCGCCCGATGGAAAACGGATAGTCCGCCTTGTTGATCACACCGTAGAACGCGCTGTCGCGGAGGCGCTCGGCTGCTTCGCCTCGCTGATTGAAGTGATCGAGGCGGAACTTGTTGGCAAAGGTCAGGTTGCCACGGGTGTACTTGTAGCCGATGAAGCTCTGATTGACGATGGTGTTTTCGGTGATTAGGGGGTCGTCAAAAGGTTGCAAGCCGCCAATGGAGCCGGGGCGCTGCACCCATTGCAGCAGGTTGTCGGCGATGTTGTCCTCGACGGACTTGATCATGTGAAAGGCTTCGAACTTGCCCGCCCTAGAAATATCGCGCACCGCGCTGAGCACCGCGTACACGGCTGTTGACCGCTCCTCGCCGGCGATCAGCCACTCCCGATTGCGACCTACGGTGATATTGACCCCTGGATAAATCTCGGTCCCCCCGTACGCGTTCCAGCCGCGATGGCCCTTGCGGTAGGGATAGTCGGCCTCGTCGTCGTTTTCAAAGCGATCGACCACGGTGTTGTGGTTCATATCGACGCCGAAGAGGAAGTCGGGCGGGTCGATGTAGTGGCGCAAGAACGGCTCTTCGTAGTCCGGGGTGAGGTTGGCGTTTTCGTTGAAGTCCGAGAGCAAGTCGTTGTTTTCATCGAGGCCGGGAAAGACGGCGTTGTCGCCACCCGCACCGCCAAAGCGCGGCCAATCGACGAGGCGATCCTGATCGTCGTTGTCGTCGATGTACTCGAACCAATTCTGCCGCTGGTTTTCGTAGTCCACGACATCGTTTTGGTCCGTGATGTACCCGCGCGTGGTGTACCCGTAGTCCATGCTGAATACCTCGGAGTAGCCGAAGTAGCGGCCGGTGCGGCGCGTGGCGTTGACGAACCAAGCATCGGCCGTGCGGCTGCTCTTTTTGAGGTTGCTCAGTCTCTGGATGTTGATGTTGGGATAGCGCTGGAACTGGGCGTTGCGCGCGAATTCGCCGCGCACCTCCAGACCCCATATATCCTCGATGGTCAAGTCCACGCTGGCGATTTCGTTGGCCGAGGGCAGTCCGTAGTCAAAGCGGACGACGCGCTGGTTGGTGTTGTCGCGCACATTGCCTTCGGAGCGAGTGACCAGCAAGAAGATGGGTTGGCCGTTGATATTCGTCTGCAAGTTGGAGGTCATCTCCACTCGGTAGTCGTTGGAGAGCACCATGGCAAAGCTGACCTTTTGCCCCCCTAGCGGGTCGGGCACGCGATAGCGGAGGAGGATCGGTGCCTCTTCGAGGGCTTCAAGGAAGCCCTCGCGCTGGCGGCCGCCCTCAATGGTG
>MKWU01002957.1_pt1 | contig 23613 bp, 19 predicted proteins | sample 809101 | NCBI WGS metagenome assembly MKWU01 (sample SAMN05860141, study PRJNA318959) | sponge metagenome | host: Aplysina aerophoba | place: Slovenia: Piran, Adriatic Sea, Gulf of Piran | collected 2013-05-07 | reverse complement strand
CGGTGTCTTCGTCTTCCAGGCGGCTCAACAGGCGCCGGAGGATGCGGAAGCTCGATGGGACGATGCCACTGGCCGCGCCGGAATGAACTCCCTCGGTCAGGGTCGACACCGAGAGCGTGGCGTTGATTACGCCCCGCAACGAGGTGGTGACCCACATCCGCTCGTAGTCACCGCATCCGGAGTCCAGGCACACCACCAGGTCGGGCGTGCCGATGCGGTCCGCCAGCGCGTTGACGTAGTGGGGGAGATCGAAGCTGCCGCTCTCCTCGCAGGCCTCGATCATGACGACGCAACGCGCGCAGGGTATCGACTCAAGCTTCAGCGCCTTGATCGCGGTCAAGGCGGCGAACATGCCGTAGCCGTCGTCGGCGCCGCCGCGGCCGTACAGCTTGCCGTCTTGCAGGACGGGTGTCCAGGGTCCCAGTTCCGGGCGCCATCCCTCCATGGGAGGCTGCTTGTCGAGATGACCGTAGAGCAGCACCGTCCCCTGGCCGGTCCCGGGTATCTCCATGAGCAGGAGCGGGGTGCGCCCCTCGGCCCGGGCCACGTGAAGCTCCAGGGCCGGTACGTTCTGGGCGGTGGCCCAGCGCGTGAAGAGCTCCACGGCGCGGTCCATGTGCCCGTGCTCCCGCCACTGCGCGTCAAAGGCCGGAGACTCGCTGGGGATGGCGATGTACTCCTTCAAGGCCGGGACGATACTTGTCTGCCATGTCTCGCGGATGAATGATTGAAGCTGCATCCTCTGCACCTGTTACGGGCCTCTCCGTGCAGGGCCGGCTTCAACCCCGCTCGTGCCTCGACCCGGGCTGTCGTCACGCCACTTCCCGTCCGTGGCTTTCCTTCGGTTCGGGATAGTAGAATCGTTCCACCTCCACGTGGTCCGCTCCCAGGGCCACCAGTTCATCCAGGTCCAACGCCTCCTCGGCCTCCCGGACCCGCCGCAGGGTGGCCTTTACCGCCGGGTGCTTCGGGACGAAGAGCTGGCAGCAGTCCTGGTCCGGCTGGATCGACGTTTCGAAGGTGCCGATGTCCATGGCCTGGTCGATGATCTCCTGCTTGTCCATGCCGATGAGCGGGCGCAGCACCGGCAGCCGCGCGGCCTCTTCGATGACGGCGATATTGGGCAGCGTCTGGGACGCCACCTGGGCCAGGCTTTCCCCGGTCGCCAGTGCCCGGGCGCGTTCCTTCAAGGCGATGACGGAGGCGATCCGGAGCATCATCCTGCGGTAGATGACCACCCGCAACGGCCGCAGCACCGCGGCGACGATGCGGCGCTGGATCTCGCCGAAGGGAACGAGATAGAGCCTAGAGTTGTACTGGTGGCGGGTGAGCATATCCACCAGGGCCTTGGCTTTTTCCTGCGACGACCGGTCGAGGAAGGGGCTGCTGTGGAAGTGGACGAAGATAAGGCGGCAGCCACGTTGCATCATGCGGTACGAGGCCACCGGGGAATCGATACCGCCGGAGATGAGCGACACCAACCGCCCGCTGGCGCCCACCGGAAGGCCCCCGGGTCCCCGTATTCGCCGCAGGCTCACGAACGCGCTGGACGGGAGAATCTCCACCGACACCGTGAGCTCGGGCCGGTTCAGGTCCACGCGCGCCCCCGAGTGGGCCTGGACCAGCGCGCCCAGCTCCCGGTTGATGTCGTTGGATGTCAGCGGAAAACGCTTGTCCACCCGCCGGGTCTCGACGCGAAAAGAGTCGAAGGACTGTCCCTCAAGGGCTTCCAGAACATGTGCCGCCAGCGCCGGCATGTCGGCGTCGGTGCGTTCCACCAGGGAAAAGTTGGCGATGCCGAAGACCCGTCCGAGGCGGTCGATGAGTTCGTCCGGCGGGACGTCGTGGTTGAAGTTCAGCAGCAGTCTGCCGGAGGCGTTGCGGATCTCCTTGAGTCCCATGCCACGCAGGGCCGTGCTCAGGTTCTTCTTGAGATGCTCGACGAAATAGGCGCGGTTGCCGCGTTTGAGGGCGATCTCGTGGTATCGGACCAGGGCCGAGTGCATTGCGAAGCAATAGCAGATCCGGGAAAATTTTGCATGGAAAGCCGCCTGTGGTACCATGCCGGGTTCATCCCGGAGGTTTTTCATGGAAGTGTTCAAAAGGGTTTCGGAAGTTGCGCAATTCTCGGCGGAGAAGATGAAGAAGAACGGCGTCTTCGAGACCGAGCGGCTGTTCTGCGACGTTTATTGCTTCGAGGCCGGACAGGCCCAGAGCGTGCACACCCACGATGGGTCGGACAAGGTCTACTTCGTGCTGGAGGGCAGGGGGCTGTTCCGCATCGGCGCGGAGCAGCGGGAGCTTGGCAAGGACGAGGTGGCGCTGGCGCCGTCGGGAGAGCCCCACGGAGTGGAGAACCCCGGGCCGGGACCGTTGAAGCTGCTGGTGGTGATGGCGCCGCCGCCCGGCCACTGAGGATTCCGTGGGCAGAGAAACCGCTACCCTACCCGTGTCACCTCACAGAACGCCTCGTTGCAGCACGCGCCGTCCTCGATGTCCGTGCGGATGTCGGCGTCGAGCAGAGCGTTGACCGTCTGCCCCGTCGGACTCGCGGAAAGCCAGACTCCCTTCGGGGTGTAGAGAACCCCCGGCAGCACCGCATCGGTGAGCCTTGCCACCAGGCGGGTCTCCCCGCGGTGGTTGTAGACCTTGAGCGTGTCACGGTCGGAGATGCCGCGCGGTTCGGCGTCCGCGGGGTTGATCTCCACCTCTTCCGGACCGCCGCCCGACAGCGCGCAGTTGCCGAAGGTCGCGTTGGTCCGTTTCGCCGACGACGGCGAAATGATGGTCAACGGCCAGTCGCGCTCCACCGACTCGTAGCGCGGCAGGCCGTAACCGAACCGGTCCTCCAGGTCCCGGCTGAAGAGCTCGATGCGGCCCGACTCGGTCGCAGGCTGCACCGTGGCACACATGATCGGCTCGGCGCCATCGACTGTGGTCATGGCGAGCGCCGACCCCACCGGCAGCCGGCTCGGCCGATGGCCTTCAAGCCGGGGATCGCCGTCGAGGAACGCCGCGTCCATCAGCGCTTCGTCGGACTGGCGGAAGATCGGGTCGTCGAAGCCGAACCGCGCCGCGAGGCGCCGGAAGATCTCGGTGTTCGGCAGCGACTGGCCGACCGGGGGGATGACCGCCTCCGCGCGTTGCAGGTGACGGTGCCCATAGGCGCCGTAGATGTCGGCGGACTCGAAGGCGCTCGCGGCCGGCAGCACGACGTCGCAGTACCGCATCGAGTCCGTCATCACCACGTCGGCGCCGGCGACGAACACGGCCTCCTGCGCAAGCGCCCGCCGCATGCGGTTCTGGTCGGGATGAGTGGCGACCGGATTGTGGTTGTAGATGAACACCGCCCTGATGGGCGGGTCCAGGGTCTCGCCGAGCAGCAGGCGCGAGACGTCGACAATGTTGATCGTCCGTGTTCCCTCGGGCACCAGGTCGGGACGCTGCAGGCGGTCCGTGGCCCTGGGAAAGGCATGGCCGGGCTTGGCGCACACGCCGGCGCCGAGACGGCCGTGATTGCCGGTCAGCGCCTGTAGCGCCATGGCCGCGCGTAGACCTGAACCGCCGCTGCGACCGCGCTCGATGCCGTTGCCGACGGACACTCCGACCGTCATCGCATCGCAGTACCAGTCCGCGAACGTATCGAAGGTGGCGCGGTCCACGCCGGAGATTTCAGCCGCCATTTCCGGCATATACCCGCGAGCGTGCGTCATGTACGCGTCGTAGCCCTCCACCCACCGTTCGACGAAGGCGCGGTTGTGAGCCCCGCGCCGCTCGAGTTCCGCCGCCATCGCGAGGGCGAGCACCGCGTCGCTGCCGGGACGGACCTGAATGAAGAGGTCGGCTTGTTCGGCGATTCGCGTCCGCTTCGGGTCAACGACGATCAAGCGGGCGCCGCCTCCCCGGCGCGCTGCCTGGATCTCCCTCGCGAGATGCAGGTTGGACACCGTGACGTTGTTGCCCCACACCACGACCAGATCGCTGTGGCGGACCTGCTCCGGCGGCATCCCCGGGGCGGCGCCGTAGAGGCTTGCGTAGGCAGAACTGCGCACAATCCCGCACAGCTGTCCGCGCGCCAGCAGCGACGCGCCCAGCTTGTGGAAGAACCGGCGGTCCATGGAACCGCCCGCGAGTTCTCCGTGCGGACCGGCGTAGTTCAGCGGCAGCACCGACTGCGGGCCATGCTGTGCGACCGCCTCCGAGATGCCGGCGTGGATCAAGTCCAGGGCCTCGTCCCAGGAAATCGGCTCGAAGGCGTCCTGACCACGTGGGCCCACTCGCTTCAGCGGGCTCGTGAGCCGCCCGGAGCCGTGGACGAATTCGGGATACGAGCGCGCGACCTTGTTGCAGATCACGCCGGCCGTGTACGGATTGGCGTCCGACCCACGCACGTCGAGGATGCGGACTCCATCGGTTGCCACCGAAAGGCTGCAGGTGTCCGGGCAATCGAGGGGACAGACGCCGGGTCGCACGTCACGGGCGTGGGGTTGGGTCATCATGAGTTTCCTGTGCTGGATTGCGGGATCACGAAACGGATTCGTCGGGATTCGTCGCGGCGATTGTTCAAGTATCGCACGGATTCTGTGCAACGTGAACCAGGTGAGATGCTGGCATCTGCCGGCCGCATACTGTATGGAATTTGCAGCGGGTATCGAGGGGCGAACACAGTCGTTGGAGGATAGGGGATGACGGCAGAAGATCCGGTGAACGAAGTCAACCGGCGCTTCTACGAAGCGTTCGAGAGTCTCGATATAGCGCGCATGGAAAGCATCTGGGTGCGCGAGGACTACATCAAGTGCGTTCACCCCGGATGGGCCCTGCTGTCGGGTTGGGACGCCGTCATGGAAAGTTGGCGGCGGATCTTCGAGAACACGGAGCAGATGCGCTTTACGCTCACCAACGTGGAGACGCGGATCCAGGGCTCTCTGGCCTGGGTCACGCTCTACGAGAACCTGGCCTCCAGACTCCAAGGAGAGGCCAATGCCGCCGTGGTGCTTGCGACCAACATCTATGAGCAGCGCGCCGATGGCTGGTTCATGATCCACCACCACGGCTCGCCGGTGATGATGGCCCAGCCCGAGCCGCATTCCACCGTTCAGTGAACCCTCTCCAGGACAAGGTCTGTATCGTCACCGGCGCGGGCAGGGGCATCGGCCGCGCCATCGCGTTGCTGGCCGCCGAACAGGGGTGTCGCGTCATGCTCGCGGCGAGAAGCGCGGATCAACTCGAGGCGGTGCAGGCCGAGATCGCGGCGCGGGGCGGGCACGCCTGCCGGGTTCGCGCCGACCTGTCCGCGCAAGCGGACCTGGAGGCGCTGGTAGAGCAGACCCTCGACCGGTTCGGCACCGTCGATTTCCTCGTCAACAACGCCGGCTGGGGCATAAAGGCCGACATCGCCAAGGCCAGGGTGCCAGATTGGGAGCGGACACTCCGGGTCAACCTGCTGGCGCCCATGATCCTGAGCCAGCTCGTCCTGCCCACGCTCGTGGCCAGGCAGTCCGGCGCCGTGGTGAATATCGCGTCGATATCGGGGCGGGCGGGGCAGGGCGGGTCGGCGGCCTACGCGGCTTCCAAGGCCGGGCTCATCGCATTCAGCCAGTCACTGTTCGAGGAGGTGCGGGAGCACCGGATCAAGGTGGCGGCCATCATTCCCGGCTTCGTCGACACCGGAATGATCCCGCCGGTCCGGCATCTTGACCGGTCCAGGATGATCCAGCCCGAGGATGTGGCTCAGGCGGTGCTGTTCGTCCTCACCGCGCCGCCCGCCGCCTGTCCGGTGGAGATCACGGTCCGGCCGCAACGCACGCCCTACCGGTGACGTGAGCGGACGTTTCCCGGCGTCACCGGTAGGAAATGTCGCTTACGAAAAAGAGGTCGTTCCCGTCTTGCGGAAACGACCTCTTTCTTCCGGGGCCGGTGACCTGACGACGACTCCTCAGGCGGCTCCCTGTAGGTTGCAGAACTCCTCGTAGTCGATGAGCTCGTGGATGGTGGGCTTCTCCCCGCACATCGGACACTCGGGGTCCTGCCGCAGGCGGAGCGTGTTGATCTCCATGGTCAGCGTGTTGAAGTGGAGCAGCCGCCCGGCCAGGGAGTCGCCCTTGCCGAGGATGAGCTTGATGGCCTCCACCGCCTGGATCGTGCCGATGAGTCCGGGAAGGACTCCCAGCACGCCGGCCTCGGCGCAGCTCGGCGCCATGCCCGGGGGAGGCGGCTCGGGATAGAGGCAGCGGTAGCACGGGCCGTTGCCCGGGTGGAACACCGATACCTGACCCTCGAACTGGAAGATGCTGCCGTGGACGTTGGGCTTGCCGGTCATCACGCAGGCATCGTTCACCAGGTAGCGGGTGGCGAAGTTGTCGCAGCCGTCCACCACGATATCGTAGTCCTTGATGATCTCCATGATGTTGTCGGAGCTCAACCGCTCGGGAATGGGGATCACGTTGACGTCGGGGTTCAGTCCCTGAAGCGTCTGCCGCGCCGACTCGGCCTTGGGCTCGCCGATGCGGTCGTTGGTGTGGAGGATCTGGCGCTGGAGGTTGGACAGGTCCACCACATCGTGATCGATGATTCCCATGGTGCCCACGCCGGCTGCCGCCAAGTAGTAGGCGGACGGCGATCCCAGCCCGCCGGCGCCCACCATCAGCACCTTGGCGTCCAGCAGCTTGGCCTGTCCCTCCTCTCCCACCTCGGGGAGCAGGAAGTGGCGGCTGTAGCGGGTGAGCTGCTCCTGCGTGAACTGGCGGTCCTGCTTGAAGGAATAGCCCTCGTTCTTCCAGGCGCCATAGCCGCCGGACATGGAGATCACGTCCTCGTAGCCCATCTCCTGCATCACCTTGCCGGCCAGCAGCGACCTCACGCCGCCGGCGCAGTAGGCGATGATCGGAGTCGACTTGTCGGGCACCTCGGCGTCCATCTTCATCTCCAGGAAACCCCGCGGCACCGAGACCGCGCCCTCCAGGTGTCCTTCCCGGTATTCCTCTTTCTCCCGGACGTCGAGCACCACGTGCTTGCCGTTGTTCTGTAACAGCTCGTGCACCTGCTGAGGCGACAACTCCTTCACGGTGCCGCGCGCCTCGTCCATCAACTGCTGAAATGTCTTGGCCATGATCTCTCCCTTGCGGAGGCCTGCGAAGTAGCAACCAGGACTAGTAACTAAGTTTTAAAGTCTCTATTATAAGTTATTCGCCGCTGTTGTCAATTCAACCGGTAGAAGCGGTTCGCGTTGTCGGCCAGGATCTTTCGCTTGGCCGTGTCCGAAACATCCTCTCTGGCGCAGAGTTCGGGAATGTCCTTGAGATATTCCTCGCGCGGTCGCTCGTGGGGATAGTCCGAAGCGAAAAAGATGTGGTCTTCGCCCAGGAGTTCGACGACGTAGGGCAGGGTGCGCTCCTCGGACTCGACCGAGACGTAGACGCTGCCGCTCTTGATGTAGTGGCTCGGGGTATGCTTGAGCCGTGGCGCCCACTTCTTGCCGCGCCGCTCGTAGCCCTCGTCGAGCCGGTCCATCATGAACGGCACCCAGCCGGCGCCTGCCTCCAGGTAGGCGACACGGAGGTCGGGAAAGAGCTCGAACACGCCCTGGAAAACCATGTTGGTCAGATGGATCAGCAGGGGAATGGGATGCTCCAGCGCGTGGACCTCCGCGAAGCTGTCGAGATAGTCGAAACCCAGCCCGCGGCTGGGCGCGCCGTGGATGGCCAGCGCCATGTCGAGGCGGCACGCTTCTTCGTAGAGCGGGAAGAAGCTCTCGTGGCCGTAGCCCTTGCCCAGCGAGTTCACCGACGGAAGCACCGCGGCCGGCATGCCCAGTTCCTCCTTGGCCCGCCGCATCTCCGTGATGGCGTCATCGATGCTGTGAATCGGGATCAGCGCCGCGCCCAGTACCCTCGGCGTATGCTTCATGTAGTAGTCGTGGAGCCACGAGTTGTAGGCGTGGGCGATGTTCACGGAATACGCCGGATCCTGGATCAGCCCGAATCCCAGGCCGGAGGTCGGGTAGACGACGGTCCGGTCGATGCCGCAGTCTTCCAGGAACGACACCCACATGTCGCAGTCCGGATAGTCCCTGAGCCCGGAAGAGCTCATGTTAGACAACCGGGTCCATCCGTCCAGTGACGGAAACAGCGCGTACATTCGGGCCCAGGCGGGCTGGCCGTCGCTGCCCACGTACTTCTCCCCCATGAAGGGCATCATCTCGCTGGCGTTCTCCATGATGTGTCCGTCACCGTCGATGACCGGAAAGGCATTGGCGCGCATGGGATTCTCCTTTCGTTCCTAAGCGGGGTAGCTGTGGTGTGTCCGCATCCGGGGCGGCTTGAAATCCGCCCCTACGCGATCCCGTAGAACCGCTTGGCGTTGTCGCTCAGCATCTTGTCGGCCACCCGTCCCGGGATATCCTCCCGGCCGCGGATCGTGCCGGTCAGATCGGGCTCGAACGAGGGGTCCTGGTGGCCGTAGTCCGAACCGATGAGAATGTGGTCCTCGCCGATGTAGTCCACCAGATAGGGGACGTCCTCGTCGGCCTCGCAGGCCACGAACAGTCGGTACTCCTCGAACAGCCCTTCGTCCGTCTTGTGCTTCCAGTCGCTCTTGAGCAGCCGCTTCAGGATGTGCAGCATGAACGGGACCCAGCCCGCCGAGGCTTCGATGAAGCCGATGCGGAGGCCCGGAAACTCCTCGGGTATGCGGTTCGCCACCAGGTCACGGAAGGCGAACACCGGCAGGATCCGGCCCTGGGCGAAGGAGAAGTTCCGCTCGAAGCTGAACAGGTTGATGATCGACGGCGCGCCCATGCCGGTGTGTATGCAGATGGGCAGGTCCAGCTTGGCGGCTTCATCGTAGACCGGGAAGAAGTAGGGGTCGTCCAGGGTGCGGTCCCCCTCCATGCCGCGGAAGAAGATGCCGGCGGCGTCGTGCTCCTTGGCCAGCCGCATCTCGTCGACGGAGGCCTCGATGGAGCGCAGCGGCAGCACCGCGGTCCACAGCAGCCGGTCCTGTCCGGTGCGCTGCACCTCCCACATGTAGCGGTTGTAGGCCTTGCACAAGGCGATCTCCAACTCCGCGTCATGAGTCAGGTAGGTCAGGAAGAGCGTCGGATAGATCACCTGGACGTCGATGCCGAGCCGGTCCATGTCGGCCAGCCTGACCTCGGGCCGGGTGATCTCGCGGCTGGCGATGAGGCTGTCGCTGCGCGACGACTCGAGCTTCGTGGCCGAAGGCGTCACCAGCCGGTAGCTGCCCTTGCCGTTGGGCTTCGGCACGATATTGCCGTCGATGAGCCAGAACGCGTTCCGCGGGCCGTAGAGCGTGTCCTCGGGCACCGAGGTCAGCACCGGCCGGCGCGCGTACATCCCCTCGTCGATGTGGTCCCACATGGCCAGGGGTTCGGCGATATGCGTGTCGGAATCGATGATCGTCATGGGACGCGGCTCGTGTGGGCCCCGGCGGCCGGACGTTCCCGGTCGCCGGACCCCGTCAGAAGGAATAAAGCTGCTTCGGGTTCTCGCACAGGATCTTGTCCGCGATGGCCGGCGACAGGTCTTCCCGCGACCGGATGGTCTGGGCCAGCTCCGGCTCGAACGAAGGATCGTTGTGGCCGTAGTCGGAGCCGATGATGATGTTGTCCTCGCCCATGTACCGGATCAGGTACGGGATGTCCTCGTCGGCCTCGCAGGCCACGAACAGCCGGTACTTCTGGAACAGCTCCACGCTGGAATCGAACTTGAACTGCTGCTTCAGCAGGCGCCGCAGGATGTGCAGCAGAAACGGCACCCAGCCGGCCGAGGCCTCGATGAAGCCGAACCGGAGCTTCGGGAACATCTCGGGGATGCGGTTGTGGATGATGTCCCGGAAGGCGAAGATCGGCAGCACCCTGCCGTGGGCGAAGGTGTGGTTGCGCTCCAGATTGAACATGTTGGTGAGGGTGGGGCAGCCCGAGCCCGTATGGATGCAGATGGGCAGCTCCAGGGAGTTGGCCTCTTCGTACACCGGGAAGAAGTACGGGTCGTCCAGGGTCCTTTCGCCCTCCATGCCGCGGAAGAAGATTCCCACCGCGCCGTGCTCCTTGGCCAGCCGCATCTCCTTCACCGACTCGTCCACCGAGCCCAGCGGAAGGATGGCGTTCCAGCGAAGCCTCCCCTGACCCTTTTCCTCAATGTCCCACATGTAGCGGTTGTAGGCCTTGCACAACGCGATCTCCAGGTCCACGTCCTCGGTGAGATAAACCAGAAAAAGAGTTGGATAGATTACCTGCGTCTCGATGCCGAGGCGGTCCATGTCCTTCAGCCGCACGTTGACGTCGGTAATCTCGCGGCTGGCGATGAGGCTGTCGTTCCGTTCGGTTTCCGAGGTGGCGGCGGCCGGCGTCACCAGCCTGAAACCGCCCTTGCCGGAAGGCTTGGGAAAGATGTTCCCGTCGATGAGCCAGAACTTGTTGCGGGTCCCGTACAGCGTGTCGTCGGTAATCGACGTCAACACCGGCCGGCGGGGATACATGTCCTCGTCGAAGAACTTCCACATCGCCTCGGGCTCGGCGATATGCGTATCCGCATCAATGACTCCTGCCATGTTTGCCTCCTCGGAGAATCGGCACCGCGGGTCGGGACGCGCGGAAGCACGGACGGTGCCCGTAGTTGTTTTTACTGCCGGGGGTTACGGCTTGTCAAACGCCGTGGAGCGGTGAGAACTCGCGGCGGCAAGTCAAACGCACGACGGCTATTCTTGGATCCAGCCCAGTTCGCGCCTCACGATCATCGGTATTCCCAGACGCGCGCGTGACACGTCCGGTTGTCGGTGGGAGATCCCGGATGAACGGCGGCTGCAACCCGATGAGAGACACCGCGTCGGACGACTGCCGGTTTCATCCCCGCCGTTGGTTCTCGTTGGCACCAGCTTCGCCAACAATCAAGTTAACCTATCGGCAGCGATTCTTTCCGCCTCATACTCGTATGATGCCGCCAACTCCTTCAGAGTGGCGGCAAGCCGGGGGTATCCAGCATTTTCGAGGGCCTCGCCTTGCTCTCTATACCGGTTTGCGAGCTTCCTCTCGGGACTACCAGTCGGGTCAACCCAATGTACGCCCCGTGAGTTGAACATCTCTGTCCGGAAGCCGTCACGCATGTCCGCACCGTCTCTGGCGTTGAGGACAGCCGCGGCGGACCGATGTATCCACAAGCCATCGGGATCCGGCGGCACGTGGACAAGCGAATGTCCTACCATAGTCATTGCAATCTCCAAATGTCCCGTTTGCGTGCACTCCTCCTTCACCGCAGCGAGCCACAGGCTGAGTTCCTCGCCGTCCAAGGTGCCGTCTGCTCGGCAGCCAGGCGGGAACTGCCACTCCCTCAGTAGGTGATAGGCGTTAGTCGCGACGGCTTTGTTTGCCTTTGTTGGTTCGTCAGCCGAAGCATCCTCCTCTTGGGAACCGAATGCTAACCGGACTACGTCGCAGAAGAATTCCGGTTCGGTTGCCATCCGCCTCTCCAATAGCTTTGGCCACGCACCGCTATTTCTATCTAACCACCGCAGATACCCCCATTCCACCAGCAACAATTCCTCCGGATTTGTCGCCGGGTCATTCTGCAGAGCCTTAATGATCTCGACTGTCTCATGGGCATCCATCGAGTAAACGCTCTCCGATGAATCCAACGCGTCGAGCAACGCCCGCACGGCGCGTCCAGCGTCGAATGGCTGCTTGTCAACCAGCATCTTGTGGAGACATCTCAACGCTGCGTTCGGCCTTCCGTACTTGATAAGCTCGTCAACTGCGAATTCCAGGTTGGTATCAGCCTGGTAGGGGTTTGCGGTTGTCTTGCTCCAGTACGAAGAGCCATCTGCTCCAAGAAGATGTTTGGAGCGTTTCCATGCGCCTGATACGAACGGCAACAATGCGAGAAACTGTCCGATCTGTGCGGACGTCCATTGCGTTGTGTCGATTCCATCGACCCATTGCCAGCCGTCGGCATAAAACCTGCTCCAGACGAATCCATCCGCAAACCGGGCAAGCTGCTCCTCCGTGCTTTCCAATAAGGCGGGCAGCACTGATTGGTCAACTTCTAGGGAAGCTACCGCCCCATAAGCGATCCCGACGCGCGAAGGAGATTGGACCTTGGCGGCGAACCTAAAGACCGCTTGTGCGCCACCATTGGCCGCAACCTCCATGACAGCCCTCTGGCGGCGGACCTCAAGAATATTCCTCTGATCCTCGTATTTTCCTTCCCCTTCGTAGAGGTCGAAATCGCGCTCGCTGAAGAGCCGCTGGTAGCGCAATGCAGGTTCGTCCGGCTCTAGCCTCTCAGCAACAGAGGCAATCTGGTCGATTTGCACCTGCTTCATAGCCCACTCTGCATCAGAGAATTTGCGGTGCCTCGTGACCAGATCAACAAGCTGCGTCCAAAGGCGCAGCCTAGCGGATTCCGACAACTTGACCACATCGTCGGATTCGAGATACGCCAACAGCTGTTGGTATACGGCTGGGGATAAGTGCTCTATATGATCGACTAGTTCAACGAGCTTGTCGCCGTCATTCTTGGCGGCATTGATTATCATCTCCGAGTAGCACTCAATCTGTTCCCGGTACTCTTGATGCGTCGGTTGACTGGGCCAATCATCCGGAATCGTCTCGCGCCACGCAGGCCTACGCGTGCCGGTTGATGTCGAGTGCGTTTGAGGAAGGAGGCTCAGCAGCAGCTTCCAACCGATATCTGGAAGCTCGGTCAGCACCGCCGACACAGCCGTGCGGCGCTTCCCAGGTGTCGCACATGTCTGAGGTAACCATGGTAAGAAAATGGTGGTCAGGGAGTTCGCCGGACGGGTCAACCAACGTCCACCGGGATCTCTCGCGGCCAGCTCCCCTAAGCAGATCGCGACGCGGCTGAGGTGATCAGGATCCCAAGCGAGTGTTTCTAATGCCCATAGTATACCGCTCATGTAAGTGCGGCTCATGGCATCCGAGCCCTCTTCGGCAAATACCCGATCGAAGGGGCACGGTTCACTTGCCAGCGCCTTCTCAACAGCGTCGAGAAACTCCCTTTGGGAGGCCTCCGCAAGAAGAGGAAGAACATCGTTGAGGCTGGCCCAACGCTCCCAGTCAGCGTCGGCAAGTATTTCGCGAACAGCTAGAGCCGCCGTCGTTTCTGCTTTCCCGAGCGTGCAAGATGTAAGAGCTCTCGGATAGCTTCCGAGTAGCGCCAACGACTCTGCGAGGCCGTTTCGCAAGAGATGTGAATGTACGAGTATCTTGCCGTAGATGCTCGCAGCGTAACGTTTGTCACTTGCCAGCTCGAACTGAGGGTCCTTCTCCATCAACACTGAAGTTGCCACGACTCGCAACTTGCTCAAGTGGTCGTCGAAGACTTTGGGGCCTAGCACGAACCACCCCTCATAGCGTACGGTGAACCTCCAGTTTCCATCCTGTTGAGTTAGGGGAGTGCCCGGGCGAAGCACCACTTCACGCATCTTCCCGATCCACTCCCCGTATGATTTTCCCGATAGGCCCTCCGCAACTAGGCGGTCGGCTTCTGACTCCTCTGTCCACGAGCCCAACATTTCCGCGATTACGAGATCGGAGGCGGGGGTACCCTCAGCCCACTCTGGCATGAGGGAGAGGTTTTGAAGGCACCTGAGCAATGAACCAAGGTTGCCACCGCTTTTTTGCGCCAACGTACGGGCTCGCTCTCCGCTGTATCCCGCCTCCTCCAGTGCCTGCTGCACCTGAGGTGGCCGAGGCGATTGTAGTCGAACGCTCGCAGGGTCAGGTATACCGCTGGCCGGCCCGCCGAAGATCACAGAATGACCAGCCATTCGGGCCTTTTGGATCAACTTGGTGCCTGTTTCCCCACTCAAATCAAGCGTGGAGTCAGCAATCAGGGTGAGCTTTTGTTTTTGAGAGGCCATTGCGTTCCACGCCTCGGAGCCAGAAACAATAAGCCAGCGACCAACAGCGGCAACACGACTCTCGGCATCCAGTTCAGCCACGTATGCGGACACGAAGTTGACTACGTGATCAGGGAAATGCGTTTCCAGCTTGAGCTGCACGACAGTGCCAGCGACCACCTCCGCGAGCCTTTTGCATGCTTCTTCCCTATTCGCCAGAAAAACGCTTGGTGTTAACGGCGGCGGCTCCCCAATTGTGCGAATCAAGTTCCAGTGCTGCTCGGTTGTCTCGAGCTCCTGCAAAGGGGTGGCGAGCGTCCTCTCTGCGAGCCAAAGCTCCACGGGCGGAAACTGTCGGATCCAGTCGATTAGCTTTGTTCCGTCAATGACGCGAACGTCTCGCCACTCTTGCTTCGCGCGATGTTTCTCAAGCCAATTGGCTTGGGCGTCTTCCTTCCACGTATATTTCCAGTCTCTACGCCCGGAGAGAGGTGTTACAAATACGAATGTGGACTCGCGTCGAGTACTTTCTGGCACGTCAATCACGAGGTCCTTGTAGTCAGATGTGGCCTTTTTGGCAGAGTCCACCCCGGCTCCTATCTCCCAGAATGAGGGGCCCTCAGGCACAAAGGGATCGAACGCAAAACGGACATCTAGGAAACCATCGGGGCCGTGTTGACCAATACTGTCGCCGAGCGGAAACCTGCGATCCTTCGGTTGGGGAGAAGAAGCGGCGACCAAGCGCCAGACAAGCTCAACAATTACCCCTTGAGCGTCTCTAGCATTGCCGCGGACCCATTCGTCGAGTTGGTTCTCCGTGACGTTCAAGAATCTCACCTCCGTAAAATGCCAGTCGCCTTGGATGTCCCGGTTCCCACAAACCGACGTGCGCGGGATTGCGTCCTCAGCCCTCCGTGCACAGGCGCCCGAGCCCCGGGATCGAGGTCGGCCGGCCCAACCGCCGCAGGCACGCCCACAGGGTTGCCTGGTTGCTGGACACCACCGGACGGGCGACGCGGCTTTCAACCGCCTCGATGGTCTCGATCATGCGCGTGTTGGTGCAACTCAGGAAGTAGCCCTCGGCCTCGGGTCGGCTGTTGTCGGAGGTGATGTCCAGCCACTGCTCCGGAGTCACCGCGATGTAGTCGTCGCTTCCGGCAAGGCCCAAGCCCAGCTCGTGAATCACCTCGAAGCCGGCTTCCGCCATGTAGCGCATCTCTGCCTGGTTCGTTTCCTCCACATAGGGGCTGATGAGCACGAGCTTGCGGATTGCGAGCTCGTGCAGCGCCTCGGTGATGGCCCGGCTGGTGGTCACGGCCGTGCAGCCGCTTGCCCGGCCGACCCATTCGGTGATGCGTTCCTCGCCGTCCAGGCCCCCTTCCATGGAGTTTGCCGTGCAGTGGAACACGATCACGCCCGGGCCGGTGTCGGACAACGCGCCCGCGGCCTCCTCGATGGCTCCCTGGAGCTGGTCGAGGGGTTTGCTCCACTTTCCGGTCATGCGCAGCCGGGTGACGTGGATGTCCACGTCATCGGGCGCGTATTCGTTGAACTGCGGCTCGGTGAGCCGGTTGGCGGACGGAATGATCAGGCCGATGCGCGCGTGGTCTTCCATGACGTTCCTCCGTTCGGTCCCGTTTGTCTAGTGCCGGGGGGCCCGCGCCGCGGTGGATCCACCCGGGTGCGAAGGACGCAAAATCCGACAGGCTTCTAGGCCGGCGGAACCTCCCCGTTCCATTTTTCCCATGAGCCCATGGCCGTGGCCAGGGCCTGCGGCTCCGGCAGGTCCTTCAGGTCGAAGAACTCGACGGCGTTCTTGGAGAGCACCAGCTCCTTCTGGGCGAAGCTCATATCGTCGCCCGAGATGACGTCCCGGACGGAGTAGGGGAAGTGGCAGTCCCAGTGGCAGTAGTCCGAGGCGTAGAGCACGGTGGCGGGCCCGGATGCGTCCAGCACCCGGTCCAGTCCGGTTTCCTCGGATTCGCACGACAGCACGATCTGCTCGCTCCGGATGACCTCGCTGGGACGCCGCCGCATCTCGGGCATCTGCGGCGCCAGCTTCTCCATGTGCTCGTCTAGGCGCTCCATCCAGAAGGGCAGCCAACCGGCCGCGCCTTCCATGTAGGCCACCTTCAGCCTGGGATAGCGGTCGAATACGCCTTCTCCGAGCATGTGCATCATGGCGATCATGAGCTCGAAGGGAAACGCCGTTGTGTGGACGTAGACGTACTTGTAGAAGCGCCGGCTGCCGGCGCCCATGACCCCGGACACGCCGGGAACGCCGTCGTGCCCGGTCTGCGGGTGTACCGAGAGCGGCATGCCGATTTCCTGGGCGGCGGCGTAGATGGGGTCGAACATGGGGTCGCCCATGTTGCGTCCGTAGACGTTGGTGGGGAGCATGGCGGTGGTGGCGCCGTGCTCGGCCAGGTAGTGGAGCTCCCGCACCGCCGCCTCGGGGTCCTGGCAGGGGATGAGGCCCACGGCCCGCAGGCGTCGGGGGTCGGCGGAACAGTACTCCAGCAGCCATTCGTTCACCGCATGACAGAGCGCGCCCGCCAGACCCTTGTCCATCAGCCCGTTGACCGTCAGCGCGATCTGGGTGCCGAAGATCACCGCCACGTCGATTCCCTCGAGGTCCATGTCCTTGAGGCGTTCCCTGGGCTCGGTCATGCCGGGACGGCCCTTGCGCGCCTCCTTGGTCATGGGGCCGGTCACTCCAGGCCCGGGGCCCTCGTTGGCCGGCCAGATGCGGCCCTCCAGCAGCAGCCGGTTGCCGCCCCGGTTGTCCTTGAGGCGTACCGGCGCCAGCGACTTGTACTTCTCGGGCATCAAGGGCTTGAAGTCGATGTCGCCCTCGTTGACGTGACCGTCCGCGTCGATGACCAGCGTGTTGGTGAAATCTTCCATGATTCGTGGTTACTACTACCGCCGTTTTTGTGTCAAGATGCCCGCGTCGTCGAGGTAGCCCATGGATACCGAATCCAGCGCCACGCCCGCACCCCTGCTCGAAGTCAAGGACCTGCGAACGTACTTCTACACCCGGTCGGGAACGGGCCGGGCCGTGGACGGCGTCTCATTCACGCTGAACCAGGGGGAGTCGCTGGGCCTGCTGGGCGAGTCGGGCTGCGGCAAGAGCATGACCAGCCTCTCGATCCTTCGGCTGGTGCCGCGGCCGGCCGGGCGCATCGTCTCGGGTCAGGTGCTGTTCCGGGGCCGGGACCTGCTGAGGATATCGGAGCAGGATATGCGCCGGGTCCGGGGCAGGGAGATCGCGATGATCCTCCAGGATCCCCTGAGCACCCTGAATCCGGTGTTCACCATTGGCAACCAGGTGGCGGAGCCGTTGCGGGTCCACGGCGTCGTGTCGCGCTCCCGCCTTTGGGAGAGGGTCTCGAAGCTCTTGAGCCTCGTGCGCATACCCGCACCGGAGTCGCGTCTGAGGGACTACCCGCACCAGTTCAGCGGCGGCATGCGCCAGCGGGTGGTGGGCGCCACGGCCATCGCCGCCGGCCCCAGGCTTCTCATCGCCGACGAGCCTACCACGTCGCTGGACGTCACCATCCAGGCCCAGTATCTGCGGCTCCTGAAGGAACTCCAGAGGGAGTCGAATCTTTCCATCATCTACATCACTCACGACCTGGCCACCCTGGCGCGGATCTGTGACCGGGTGGCGGTCATGTACGCCGGCAAGATCGTGGAGCAGTTGACCGTGGAGGCGTTGTTCGAACGCCCCGCGCATCCCTATACGGAAGCATTGCTGCAGTCGGTCCCGCGCATGGACCGCAAGGTGCACCGGTTCGCTTCCATCGAGGGCAGCCCGCCGCTGGTGTACGACCTGCCGCCGGGCTGCGCGTTCGCGCCGCGCTGCCCCAGGGCCATGGATATCTGCCGGTCGGAGTCCCCGCCGGTGACCCGGCTGGATGCGGACCACCACGTGGCCTGCTGGCTGCACGAGAAGGACGAGCATGACGCCCACCCTGCTGGAAGCCAGGAACGTCAGTAAGCGTTTCCCCGTGACCAAGGGGTTGATCCTCGGCGGCAACGTGGGCTGGATTCACGCCGTCGAGGACGTCAGCTTCCACATCGACGGCGGCGAGACCCTGGGACTGGTGGGGGAGTCCGGTTGCGGCAAGAGCACCACGGCCAGGATGGTGTTGTTGTTGGAGCACCCTACCGGCGGCGAGATACTATACCAGGGGACCAGGCTGGAACAGATGTCGGGCAACGACCTGCGGCAGTACCGGAGCACCGTGCAGGCGGTGTTTCAGGATCCCCAGAGTTCCCTCAACCCCAGGATGCGGGTGGGCGATATCGTCGGCGAGCCGCTGGAGGTGAACGCCGGGCTTCCCCGGAGGGCGGTGCGTGAACGGGTGGCGGAAGTCTTGAAGGACGTCAACCTCGACGCCGCCTTCGCCCGGCTCTATCCCCACGAGTTCAGCGGCGGCCAGCGCCAGCGCATCGCCCTGGCGCGGGCCCTCGCGACCCATTCCCGGTTGATCGTCCTGGACGAGCCGGTGGCCTCCCTCGACGCCTCCATCCGAAGCCAGATCATCAACCTGCTCAAGGACCTCCAGGACCAGCACGGCCTGAGCTACCTGCTCATCACCCACGACCTGGCCGTGTCACGGCACCTGAGCCACCGCGTCGCGGTCATGTATCTGGGAAGGATCGTCGAGGAGGGGACGGCCGATGCGCTGTACGCGGAACCCCTGCATCCGTACACCAAGGCGCTCATCGCCGCCGCACTGCCGGTACGGAAAGGGCAGGAGTCGGACGAGATGGTGGTGGCGGGCGAAGTCCCCAACCCCATGAACCCGCCCTCCGGCTGCCGATTTCACCCGCGCTGCCCTCTGGCCATGGCCCGGTGCGCGGAGGAAGAGCCGCAGCTTGAGGAGGTGGCCCCGGAGCGGAAGGTGGCCTGCCATTTGTTCTAACAACAGAGGGAAGCAGACATCCAATTGTTTGTTATACAATTTGACAGTATCCAATCTACGACATACAATTACAGCGCTGTTTCCCTTTGCGTACACTCTCGACAATGTATGTTTGCGGCCTATCCAATAACTGGCAGCACAAAGCCCAAGCAATCTCTGGTCGGTATCGAGCTGGTCCGAGTCCTTGCCTATGAAGGTTACCGGATCTTCACCACAACGCAGGCGAAGGAATTGGGGCCTCGTGTGGGCCTCAAGGATGCCTACGTGGCGGAGTCGTTGCATCACCTCAGACGCAACGGCTGGATCGTCTCGCTGCGGCGCGGCCTTCATGCGCTTTCTTCCACGGTGCCCGGGGTCACGGCTGCCCACGAATTCGAGATCGGCACCGCCCTCGTCGAACCTGCAGCGATCTCACACTGGTCGGCCTTGCACCAACACGGCCTGACCGAACAAGTCCCGAGGGTGGTTTTCGTCCTTACGACCGTGGGAGCCTCCGTTCCTCGCACGAGGAGGGAGGGTTCCAAGGGCGCTGCCAACGGTTACGTGATTGGGGGCACGACGTACCGCTTCACCCAAGTGAGACCAAAGCGGTTCTTCGGGACTGAGCGAATTTGGGTTGGCGAAGCCCGCGTCGTCATTACGGACCTGGAGCGTACCTTGTTGGACGGCCTTTCGATGCCTCAACACTACGGTGACTTCTCGGAGGTTCTCCATGCTTTCCAGGTTGCAGTGCCTCGACTGAACATGGAACGCATCACACGGTATGCGCTTCGTCTCGGTACGGCAACAGCAAAGCGCTTGGGATGGGTCCTCGAAGCCAACGATGTCAACTCATTTTACGTCGAACAGTTGGCCTCTCTTCCCGTCAATGGCCACCGTCAACTCGACCCCTCCGGGCCGAGAAGGGGGCCGAACAATAGTCGTTGGATGGTCCAGGAGAACCTGCCGGGAAGTGTCCGGGCATGAGGCCGCTGCGTACACGTCTTCTGGAGGCGCGTAAGCGCTCGGAAACTCCATGGGAGGTGCTTGAAAGGGACTACCTGTTGTCATGGCTTCTTGCCGGGATCGCGGAGAAGCCCGCGCTCAGAGACAACCTCGTATTCAAGGGTGGAACCGCCCTCAGGAAGTGCTACTTCGGCGAGTATCGTTTCTCCGAGGACCTGGATTTCTCGGGACACGAAGGGGCTCCCGTAGGCGACGAAGTGGAGCACTGGGTAGAGGAGGCATGCGCGACGGCTGTGGAGTTGCTTGACGAATACGCCCCTGTTGAAATTACCTGTGAGCGTTACAGGGAACGGCAACCGCATCCGGGAGGCCAGGAAGCCTTTACGATAAGGGCAAGGCTTCCGTGGCACAGTCGCCTTCAGACCCGGGTCATGATCGAGGTCACGGTAGACGAGAGAATCTTGTGGCCTCCCGAGAAGCGGCTGCTGATCCACAACTACGGTGAACCTCTCCGAGCGGCGCTACAAGTGTATCCCCTCGAAGAGATAGTCGCCGAGAAGCTACGGGCGCTCCTACAGCAGGCCGACCTGCTGGAGAAGCGGGGTTGGAGCCGTTCCCGAGCCCGCGACTACTATGACCTCTGGCGAGTGCTCAGCACCTACGGAGACCGTATGGATTGGGCGGACTTCAACCCACGACTCCGTGAAAAATGCGCCCTCCGAGGTGTCGCATTTTCTGGCACGAAGGATTTCTTTAACGAGCACATTCTCGCGTACGTCGAAGAGACTTGGGAGCAGTCACTCGGCGTGCTGGTGCCCGGCCTGCCTTCGTTCGATACGGTTGCTGGCGAGCTGCGACCACGGATCGCCGCTGTTCTGTCGTGAACCGCACTGAAGTGAGGGACCTTTGTTCGCCGCAATGGCGGAGAAAGACGAGAAATTACGTAGAAGGGTAACAGTGTTGTTTAGCAAAGTGACCTTGATAGCCGCTGGGGAGTTCCTGGAGGGTCATACGCAGGCGGCGTTTGACCAGATGGTGGTTCGGCTGGACTTGGAAGACAAAATCCAAGCCGGCAAGGGAATTAGCGTGCAAGGGAAATGCGCAATACTGGCTCAAATCGTAAAGAGCTGTTCGGAAGCACAGTTGGACACCAGCGAGGGCCGTATGTCTCTTGGAGAGGCTGTGGTTCGCGAAGCAGTCAAGATTGCGAAGCAGGGGCGCAGTTGGCCATCTCAGGTCAACTTTACGCAAGCTCTTGCGCGAGACGGCTATTCGCTCACATGGAAAGCGGACGGAAACGGGGAGTTGAGGCCAGCCCTACCAGTCGAGTTGGGTGCGGAGATCGACGACGAGGTCCATCAGCTACTGGCAGCGCAGGAGTTTGCGACCGCCGCCGGGCATTTGGATCAAGCCCTCAACGCTCATGCGCGAGGTGATTGGGCTGCCGCAAACGCGCAGTTGCGAACCTTCATGGAAGACCTCTTGAATGAGATCGCCGGTGTGCTGCAACCGGAGGCGAGCAGGGGTTTGACAGCGGAGAATCGGCGAGCGTTGCTGGGCAAAGTCGAGTTCTTCTCCCGAGATTCGAAGGAATGGACGGATGACGGGAAAAACTACGTCAATGGCTTGTTCAAGATGCTGCACACGGAAGGATCACACGCAGGTCTCTCGGATGTAGAACACAGCACCTTCCGCATGCAGTTGGTGTTGGTGACGGCACGGATTTTTCTGCGCCGGCTGCACTATCGGGAGGGAACATGACCGTGCTGACATCTGATCAATTGTGTCGGCACAATTGATCAGAGTCCTCCCCATGTCTTGTCAGCACTCCCGCAGCAGCCGCCCGTAGCCGTTGATCCGATCGTTCACGCCGCAACGGCGCAGCGTTTCCCAGACGATGGCCTGTATCGCGATGATTACGTTGACCCCGAGCTCCTGCTCCAGCGGCTCGATGATCTCGATGATGCCCCAGTGGGGTGCCGGTATGTAGATGGTGTCGGCATCGGGGTGGTCGCGGTAGAGAGCCTCGGCGAGGGCCTTCACGTCGTCCTGCGAGATGGTGGCGAGATCCGCCACGGTCTTCTGGGCGCCCCTGAACCCCAGCAGATTGAAGCCGTAGTGGGTCACGTACTCCGCGTGGAAACCCTCCGGGTCGACAAAAGGGTGAAGGAGCACCAGCTTCTCGGCGCCCACGGCCCGCAGCGCGTTGACCTGCGCGGTGATGCTGGAGGTGACGGGAACGCCGATCTCCTCCTCGGTTTTGCGCAGGGTCTCGTCGAGCCCGTCGTAGCCCAGGGACAGGTTCAGCGGGACGCCGCCGAAGACCATGATGTCGACTCCGGCCCTGCCCATTTCCCGGGCCGCCTCCAGGGTCATCTCGACGCTACGGGTGGTTTCCTGCTCGGTGAGCTTCTTGATGGCCAGGGTAGTGAGGACGAGCGTCACGCCCTCCGGGACCATCTTGTAGAATTCGTAGGGGAAGGTCTCGGTCAGGTAGGGCGGGGACGTGTAACCGATTCGGGCGCGATATCCGTACATGGTAGAGCCTCCTCTTGTCACGGGTGGGTGTCACACATCGCCGGGTGAATGTCCACCGTTTCTTGCCGCCCTGAAGGGTTCCTCGTCTGCCGTAGGTCGGATCGGCCGAAGGCGCAATCCGACCTCCACCTGCTCAAGTCAGGTTCCGGGTCCTGGGGTCCAGGAAGTCCCGCAGCCAGTCTCCCAACAGGTTGATGGAGAGCACCACCAGCACCAGCGCCACCCCCGGGAAGAACGAGAGCCACCATGCCGTGGTGATATGTGCCCGCCCGTCCGCGATCATCGCCCCCCAGGAAGGCGTCGGCGGCGGAATCCCGGCGCCTAGAAAGCTGAGCGATGCCTCCACGATGATGACCCAGCCCACCTGGAGGGTCGCCAGCACCACCAGCGGGTTGATGATGTTGGGGAAGATGTGGCGCTGGAGGATCCGGAACGAGGAACAGCCGGCCACCCGGGCCAGGGCCACGAACTCCCGTTCCTTCCAGGTCAGCACCTCGCCGCGCACGAGCCGGGCGAACCTCGCCCACATCACCAGGCCGAGCACCAGGATGAGGTTCCTGAAGCTCGGGCCGAACACCACCGCAAACAATAGCGCAATCAAGATGATGGGCAGCGACAGCATGGCGTCGGTGGTGCGCATGATGAGGGTATCGACCCAGCGCCCGAAGTAGCCCGAGATCAGCCCCAGGAGCGTTCCGATGATGCCGCCGACGGCCACCGCCGCCAGGCCCGCGGCGATGGATACCCGGGCGCCGTGGATGATGCGGCTGGTCATGTCGCGGCCCAGCCGGTCGGTGCCCAGGGGATGGGTCAGCTTGCCGCCTTCCTGCCAGAACGGCGGCAGCAGGCGTGCCCGAAGGGCGATCTTGTTGGGCGGGTAGGGGGCAACGACGTCGGCCAGGACCCCGAGGGTGCAGAAGGTGACGAGGATCACGAGGGGCAGCAGCAGCAACCTGCGCGCGCGGGCGCGCACGGAGCCGGGGAGCTCGCTGCCCGCGGCTACCGCCATGTCGGCGCCTGCCGTCGCGGTCAGTTCGGAGTCAGCCATAGCGAATCCGGGGGTCGATGTAGGCGTACAGGATGTCCACCACGAGATTGGCCGCGAGGATGATGGTGGACACCAGCAGCACCACGCCCTGGATCACCGGGTAGTCGCGCCACTGGACCGCCTCGAACGCCAACCGTCCGATGCCCGGCCAGGCGAACACGGTCTCCACCACCACGCTGCCGGCCATCAGGATGCCGAAGTAGAACCCGACGAAGGTCACCACCGGGATCAGCGCGTTCTTGAGGGCGTGCTTCCAGGTCACCACCGCTTCGG
>MKWU01002954.1_pt1 | contig 23633 bp, 26 predicted proteins | sample 809101 | NCBI WGS metagenome assembly MKWU01 (sample SAMN05860141, study PRJNA318959) | sponge metagenome | host: Aplysina aerophoba | place: Slovenia: Piran, Adriatic Sea, Gulf of Piran | collected 2013-05-07 | reverse complement strand
CCATCAGGGCCAGCGGGCGATGCTTCGGCGGGACCCGCATCAACAGGTCGAATATAAAACTGCAATCTGGCCGCCCCAGAACTGTCTGGAGAGTGACTTGCGTTACAGACGGCCTTCATATAAAGAGACTGGCCGGGTGGTGAGGCCGGATTTCTGTTAGAATGCGCACCCCGCAACCTGTAGACGACTCTTCGGAGCAACTTTGGTCACAATCCGTCTATCCCGAACTGGCGCAAAGAAGCGTCCGTTTTACCATTTGGTCGTTACCGATTCGCGTAAACCTCGCGACAGCGGATATCTTGAGCGCCTAGGCTTTTTCAATCCCGTTGCCACCGGCAAGGAAGAAGAGTTGCGCATTGACCAAGAGCGTGTGCAGCATTGGCTGAAGCAGGGTGCGAAGCTTTCTGACCGTGCGGCGCAGCTGATCCGGAAACACGCCAAGCTGCAGGCCGCCTGAGGCCTCCCCTCTGAACATCTCCCCCGCCACGGACCCCTCCGGTTCCGCGGCTCCCACCTACGTGCTGTGCGGATACATCAGCGGCGTGTACGGTGTACGAGGCTGGGTCAAGGTGTATTCGTATACCCGCCCCATCGACAACCTCCTCAAGTACCACCCATGGCAGCTGCGCTCCGACGGAGACAGCTGCATCCATGAGCTGGAATCCAACCGACGCACTTCCCGGGGCCTGATCGCCAAAATCCACGGGATAGACGACCGCGACCAAGCGGAAGCGTTGCGGGGCCAAGAAATCTGGATCGATTCGGCACAATTCCCGACCTTGCCGAAAGGCGAGTACTACCACCGCGAACTACTGGGACTGGCTGCGTACGATCAGCACCAACAGGCGCTTGGCACCGTGGACCAGGTCCTGGAAACTGCCGCCCATGACGTACTGCTCATTCGCGGGGAACAGGAGTACCTCATCCCCTACGCACCCGGCGAGACCGTTCTGAACGTGGATCTGAAGCAGCGCCGGATCGACCTGCGCTGGGACGGCGTGCTGGAGTGACGTGATGCGCTTCGACGTCGTGGCGCTGCTTCCGGGAATTGTCGAGGCCGTGGCCTCCGAGGGGGTGATCGGTCGGGCGTGCACGCAGGGCAAAGTGCAGGTGCACTGCACCAACCCGCGCGATTTCGCCGAAGATCCGCACCGCACCGTGGACGACCGCCCCTATGGCGGAGGCCCGGGCATGGTCATGCAGTACGAACCGCTGGCACGGGCGCACGATTCGGTGCGCCAGGCAAACCCGGAAGCCCGCACGATCGCACTGACCCCTCAGGGGATCCCCTTCACCCAGGCGCTGGCACGCGAGGTGGCGAAAGAAAAAGGGTTGATCCTGATCGCCGGACGTTACGAAGGGATCGACGAGCGCTTCCTGGGCCAGCGGGTAGATGCCGAGTGGTCGGTTGGCGACTACGTGCTGTCCGGCGGCGAACTGGCCGCGGCCGTGGTGATCGACACCGTTGCCCGGCTGTTGCCGGGCGTTCTCGGCTGTGCGGAATCGGCCGGCCAGGACTCGTTCAGCGAGGGACTTTTAGACTGTCCGCACTACACCCGGCCGGAAGAAATCGAGGGCCTGCGCGTGCCAGAGGTGCTTTTATCCGGCGATCATGGCAAAATAGCGCGCTGGCGACGGCGCGAAATGCTTGGACGCACCTACCGACACCGCCCGGATCTGCTTGATCCCACCGCACTATCGGCGGAAGATCGGGCTTTACTGGATGAATACCTGGACTTGACCTCAGAGGAAACAGACCGTGAGCGCGACGATTGAGAAACTGGAAAGCGCACAGATGCGCCAAGACCTGGCCGATACGAAATTCGCCCCAGGCGATACGGTCGCAGTCTCGGTCAAGGTCCGGGAAGGCGAACGCGAGCGCTTGCAGGTGTTCGAAGGCGTAGTGATCGCCCGGCGCAATCGCGGTCTAAACTCTTCGTTCACGGTGCGGAAGATCTCGCACGGCGAAGGCGTGGAGCGGGTGTTCCAGATGCACAGCCCGCTGATCGACTCGATTGACGTCAAACGCCGCGGAAAAGTGCGCCGCGCGAAACTGTACTACCTGCGTGGCCGTACCGGAAAGGCCGCCCGCATCCAGGAAAAACTCGGCGGGTGATTCGGCGGCCATGTCGGACGACATCGGCTTCCAGAGTTTCGACACGCCCCTAGACGCGCCCATCGAAATCCATGCCGACCGGCATGGCATTTCGGCGATTTTCTTCAATCTGGACCGCCGGACGCGGAGCCCCGATACTCCAAACGCCCTGACCCGTGCCGCGGCACGTCAGCTCCGGGAATACTTCGACGGAAAACGCAAAGCATTCGAGCTTCCGCTCGCCACGCTGACCAAGGACAGCCCGTTCACCGAATACCGGCGCAGGGTATGGGGCACGCTTCTGGATATTCCTTACGGACAGACCCGAACTTACACCGACATCGCCAGACAGGCTGGCGGCAGCCCGCGGTCAGTCGGCACGGCCAACGGCCGCAACCCGCTGTGTGTCGTGGTGCCCTGCCACCGAGTAGTGGGGAAAAACGGACTTGGAGGCTACGGAGGCCCGTTAATCCGTGAGAAGGGAGAGCAACTCCTGGAGATCAAGCGTCGTCTTCTGGAGCATGAGCGACGCTACGCCTGACGCCTCGGCTGCGGCTCAACTGCTGGGCCGCCGCGTCGAACACCAGACACCCTAAAAAGATGAATGCGGCCGCCGTCACGATGGAGGGCCCGGCCGGGGTATCAAGCCAAAGAGAACCGTACAGGCCTAATACGCCCGAAAGCGTTGCGAAGAGAATGGCGATTAACGCCATCTGCTCCGGGGTATGGGCCAAGGTTCGTGCCGCCGCCGCCGGAACGATCATCAACGCGACGACCAGAAGGGCGCCGACGACCTGCATCCCCACGGCCACCACAGCGGCCACCAAGGCCATATAAATCAGTTGGTTGCGTAAAGGCTTCGCGCCTTCCGCCGCCGCCAAGCCTTCGTGCAGCGTCGCGGCCACCAATGAGCGCCAGATCGCGGCCAGCATCGCAAGGCCGAACAGTGCTCCCGATCCGATCAGAATCAGGTCCTCCCTGCCTACCGCCAGCACGTCCCCGAACAGGTAGGCGGTCAACTCGTACTGCTGGTAGTTTTCGGTCAAGGCCATCGCGACGAGGCCGATGGCTAGAGTCGAATGGGCCAGCACCCCGAGGATCGTGTCGCCCGCAAGGCGCGACACCCGCTGCAGCGCCACCACCGCCACCGCCACCAGAAACGCCACCCCGAACACCCCGGCCTCCGGGTTGAGCCCCAGAATCACGCCAAGCACCACTCCGAGCAACGCGGAATGCGCCATGGTGTCGCCGAAATAAGCCTTGCGCTGCCACAGGATCACGCAACCGGTCGGCCCGGCCACCAGTGCCACGGCCAAGGTTGCGAACAGGGCGCGAAAAAAGAAGTCGTCCAGCACAGCGGGAAAGTGGGGCGTCAGGTTTCCGTCGATTCGCCGTGGCACTGATGGCGGACATGCCGGTAAGCCTCGGCGCGCGTGCCGAACAACTGATGGAATTCCGGATGATCCACCGTGTCCTCCGGAGCGCCCATGCAGCGCACCGTACCGTTCAGGCATACCACCTGATCCGTCCGGCTCATCACGTAATGCAGGTCATGGCTGGTCATCAGTGCCGCGCAACCCCGGTGTTCGACGATTTCCGTAATCAGCTGATACATATCCGCTTCGCTGGAGAAATCGACGCCCCGCAACGGTTCATCCATCACCAGGAGATCCGGGTTGCGCGACAGCGCCCGAGCCAGCATCACCCGCTGGAACTCGCCGTGCGAAAGCTCATTGACTTGAGAATTGGACAGGTGATCTGCACCGGTTTCCCGCAAAGCTTCCGTGGTGGTTTCGGCCGGACGATGCGAAGTCAGCGTCATCAGGCGCCGCACCGTCAGCGGCAGATCGAACTGAACCGGATCGGCAGGCGGCACGTAACCGATGCGGAGTCCAGGCGCACGGATCACGTTGCCCGCATCCGGGCGCCGCAATCCGAGCAGGGTCTTCAGCAAGGTGCTTTTGCCAGCACCATTGGGACCGACCACGGTCACGACCTCGCCGGCATGGACTTCAAGGCTGACATCGTGAATCAGCCAGCGTCCGCCCCGGTACACCCCCACGGAACGGGCACTGACGAGCGGTCGAGGCTGTGTCATGGATTGATGGACTCCGCCGCCTCGGCGCAACTCGGGCAATACCCGGCCGCTTCCAGCAATTGGGAGTGAACCGTAAAGCCCGACTTCCGGGCGAGTTTATCCATCATGTCCTGCAACTCGAGTTCCTCGCATTCCATCACGATCCCACAGGCCTTGCACACGAACAACATGGCACCATGCCGTTCGGCGAGCCGATAGCACGCGACGTAGGCATTGCTGCTTGCGACGCGGTGCACCAGGCCCATGGATTCCAGGAAATCCAGTGCCCGATACACCTGGACGGGTGCCCGACTGCGGCCTCCCCAGTCGAACCGCCGGAGGATCTCATAGGCTCCCAGGGCGCGATGATCGTCGAGCAGCAGTTTCAGGACGGCCCGGCGATTTTCGGTAAGTCGCTTGTTTCGGCTCTCGCATACCGCCTCCGCGTGCGCCAAGGCATCCGAAGCGCAGGAATGGTGGTCATGCGGGGAAAGCGGCAGCGAAGGATCAGCGGCTATTTGGGTCATCACGTGAGGCTTTTCAGCCCGAATCGCGGCAATGTTATATTGTAACGCTACTCTTCCGGCGCCCTCGGGAACGCCACCAGGTGCTCCAGGTCGAGACTCAGGCGAGTCTGTTCGTCTATTTCCAGGTCTTTGTGACTGGGAGCCAAAGCGAGCAGCTGGGTGCCGGGCGCAAGGCGCAGCGTATACAAGATGCTGCTTCCCTTGAAAGCCTTTTTAACCACTGTCGCGGAAATCTCCCCCTTCGAATCTATCTGAACATCGTCCGGACGCAACAGGATGTCCATGCGTGTCCCTAAAGGATGCGGAAAGGTGTGGTCGTTCTGGACTCGACCGATTTCAGTATCAAAAGCACCCTCTTCACGCAAAACTCCCTCGATGAAAACCCCTCGCCCGACGAGGCTTGCGACCTGCCGGGAAACCGGGCGGTGGTAAATGTTGAACGGCGTATCCCACTGCAGGATAACGCCTTCTTCCATGATGCCCACCTGGTCGCCGATGGCGAAAGCCTCGTCCTGGTCGTGCGTTACCACGACAGCCGTTGAGCCGGTCTCCTTGAGAATGTCGCGAACTTCAAAACCCAAGCGTTCACGCAAATCAATGTCGAGGCAGGCAAACGGTTCGTCGAGCAGCAGCAGGCGCGGTCGCGGTGCCAGGGCGCGAGCCAACGCCACCCGTTCCTGCTGTCCTCCGGACAATTCATGTGGAAAGCGCGCGGCGCAGTCGTTCAAACCAATAATCTCAAGCAGTTCCCCCACAACCTGACTGCGGAGCGGCTTCGGTCCGCGACGGATGCCAATGCCGATATTCTGAGCCACCGTCAGGTGCGGAAACAGAGCCCGGTCCTGAAACACCATCCCGACCGGACGTCGCTCCGGCAGGACACTGAACCCCGGTCGGGACATGACTTCGCCTGCAATACGGATTTCTCCTTGCAGGACCGGCTCGAATCCCAGAACAGCACGCAGGGTGGTCGTCTTGCCACAGCCTGAAGGCCCCAGCAAGGCGGCAATCTCCCCTTGCTCAACTTCAAGAGAAAAATCGGCCAGCGCCCGAGTGTCCCCGTAGGCGCAGGAAATCTTCTCCAGTTCCAACAGTGCCATGGTTTCCCCCTCAACGCCGACCGCGGGCGACCAGCAAAAACACTGGGATCAGGCCAGCTGCCACCAGTGCGACCGACGGCAGCGCGGCGCGCTCCCACAGGCCCTCCGAAGACAAACCGTAAATGCGTACTGCCAACGTATCCCAGCCGAATGGGCGCAACAGCATGGTGGCCGGCATTTCTTTCATTACGTCAACCAGAACCAATAGTGCCGCAGTCAACAGACCTGGGCGCAGAATCGGGACGTAGATTCGCCACACCAGTCTTACACCTGTAAAGCCCAGCGACTGCGCGGCTTCCCGTACGCTGGGACGAACCCGTTCCAGCGCACTGTCGATCGGATTGAACGCCAGTGCCAGAAACCGGGCGAAGTAAGCCAGTATAAGACTGAACACGCCACCGACAAATAGCCAAGTCGCCTCGGTCCCGGTCAGCCACAGCCAAACCTCGGCGACCCGGTGGTCGATCCAGGACAGCGACCACATCACGGCGACCGCCAGCACCGAGCCCGGAATGGCGTAGCCCAAGGTGCCAATGCGGACGCTGGCTCGGGTGAGCCAGCTTGTGTCACGCCGCAGGGCATAGGCCAGAACAAGTCCCCCTGCCGTGGTCGCAATCGCCGCCATAGCACCCAAAGCCAAGGTGTTGCCCAGCAACGACAGATAGGCGAAATCCAGGTCGTCGATCCAGCGATGGGCCCACAGCAGGAGCTGTGCCATGGGGATGACGAACGCCAGCAGCAGCACCAGGCCGCAGTAGGTGCTCGCCGCCGTCGCGCGAAGACCCCGCAGATGGTAGGTGCGGGGATCCAGCGAACTGCCAACTTCGTCGAAGCGGGCGCGGGAGCGTCCGTAGCGCTCGAGATACAGCAGAATAAAAACGAACAGGAGCAGCAGGGAAGCCAACTGGCTGGCGGCATTGAGGTCGAAAAAGCCGAACCACGACTTGTAGATCGCGGTGGTGAACGTGTCGTAATTGAACACCGCCACCGCGCCGAAGTCTGCCAGCGCCTCCATCACGGCCAGACTGACGCCACCAATAATCGCTGGCCGTGCCATCGGCAGGGCTATCCGAAAGAAGCTCTGCCACGACGTCATGCCCAAGGTATGCGCCGCTTCCAGTGCAGCCCGACCCTGCTTCAGGAATGCCACCCGAGCCAATAAATAGACGTAGGGATACAGCACCAGCACCATAATGGCCAGGACGCTTGCGGAATGCCGCACTTCCACGCTCCAGGACATCGGCAAGCCAAACGCCTCCCGCACCAGGCCCTGTACCGGACCCTGAAAATCCAGCAACCCAAGAAACACGAACGCCATGACGTACGTGGGCAAGGCGAACGGCAACATCAGCGCCCAATCAAACCAGCGTCTTCCCGGAAACTCGCAGGTGCTGACCAGCCAGGCAAGGCTGACCCCGAGGAGCAGGGTGCCCATCGCGACACCGACGATCAACAGCAGGGTATTGCCGATCAGCGTCGGCAGTACCGTCGCCGCCAGGTGTCCCCAGACTTCAGTGGTCGGAGCCAGCCAGGCTCCGAAGATTACGATTAGCGGGACCAGAATGGCCGCCGCCAGTAACCGGCTTCCCCAGTACCAAAAGCGACCAGAGAAACCGGTGACCGAAGTCATGGAGTGAGAGCGCTCAGCGATAGCCGGCCCGGTCCATCAAACGCACGGCATCCGCCTGTAGCCGGCTGGCCTCGGCGAGGTTCAGCGAATCGTCTCGAAATTCTCCCCAAGCCTGAACTTCGGATGCGGGAGGCACATCTTCCCGAACCGGATATTCCAGGTTGAGTTCAGCAAACAGGCTCTGAGCCTCGGGCTGTGCCAGCCATTCGAGAAAGGTCTTTGCCTCCTCGGGATGTGGAGAAATCTTCAGAAGGCCGCCGCCGGAAATATTGACGTGGACGCCCTGGGAGTCCTGGTTGGGCCAGAACAGGGCGAGCTTGAGGTCCGGTTCCTTGCGCATCAGTCGACCGAAGTAGTAGCTGTTGACGATGGTGACGTCGCATTGACCCATCGCGACCGCCTGCAGCGCCTTGGTGTCATTGGAAAAGGGTTCGGCCGCGAGATTGGCCACCCAGCCCTTCACGATCTCCTCGGCCTTCTCTACGTCGTGGTGTGCGATCAGGGTCGCCACCAGCGACTGGTTGTAGACTTTTTTGGAAGTCCGCAGGCACAGTCTTCCGCGCCACTTTGGGTCTGCCAGGTCCTCGTATGAAGAAAACTCGTCGGGAGAGAGTTTTTCGGTATTGTAGGCAAGAGTACGCGCCCGTTTCGAAAGTCCGAACCAGTGGTTCTCCGGGTCGCGCAAGGCGACCGGAACAGATTGCGTCAGTGCCTCGGAATCGATCGGTACCAGCAGGCCGCGTTGTGCCGCATGCCAGAGGTTTCCGGCATCCACCGTCAGAAGGACATCGGCCCCACCATTCTTGCCTGCCGCGTCGAGACGTTCCAGGAGAGGTCCGGGTTTTCCGGTGTGAAGGTTGAACTGGACGCCGGTTTGTTTCGTATAGAGCTCCAGCACCGGCTCGATCAGATGCGCCTTGCGAGAAGAATACAACGTCAACGTAACCGGGTCGGCCGCCATCAGGACGGGCTGAGCAGCTAAAAGTACCAACAGGAGCAGGGCAAGTTTCTTCACTGCGAAAGATAGTAGTAATGAGAATGACTATTATTATAGTTTCTATATGCCTGTCAACCTGACTCACCATCGAGCCGACACGGCAATGCGCGGTTTTGCTGCTTTTATAATGCGGCCTCTCACATTTCAGGTTCGGGGAAACACCCATGGAAACGGATTGGGAATCTTCATCTCCCAGGCTGGCTCAAATGATTGTTTCGGTCCAGGAATCCTCGCTCACGGAAGGCGACTGCCCAATCGCCCGGTCACATGCCAAACGATTGCTGCAACGTGCGGGAAAATTTGAGAAGATTGTGTTCGACTTCCGTAACGTAGAGGAAATCGGGCCGGCGTTTGCGGATGAAATCTTCCGGGTCTTCGCCCTGCAGCACCCGGAAATTGAACTGGTTCCAGTCAATACGAATCTAGAAGTAGGGAAGATGATCGCGAGAGCAAGAAACCACATGAATACGTCCTAGACAACTGGCTGTCCCTATTTTGCCTGCGCTGTGTTCCATATTGCACAAGATAGCTTTTTTGCGCAATTAAATCTTGCGCGCAAAACTATGCACGCAATAAATAAGGGGCGCCAAGGCTAAACACCTTCGTGAGTGATGCCTGCAGGCGATTGAAAGAGGTTTTGCGACAGTACCGAAAAAGGCTACCGCCCGCCCGCGCTACCGAAGAAGGGGGCATTCCAACTTTGGCTTGACCGGCAAATGGTGCAACAGCAAGAAAGGGCATAGAATGACGCATAATTAACTGGTAGCAATACTCGTCGAACAAGGAGTGAGGAAATGAACAAAATTCAATATTTGTTTGAGTTGTTTGGCGAATTTTATATGTTTGTTAAGAGAGAACAAAGAATGAAATTGCATCCTCATTATGACCTTTACGTGGCCTGTGAGAATCTATATCCGCATAAAAAGAAAAACATTCTTGAGAAATTTTTGGAAAGCAAACTGCAATCAAAAAACGATTAATCAAAGTCCAACTATGATTAAAATAAGAATGCAATCTTCCTGAATCGAGTGGGTCGGCTCATGGAAAAGGACAAGGTCATCCGAACACGCATGGGTATATCGCCCAAAGAGATCGTCGCTTTCTGTAAACGCCGGCAGATTACGGAACTGGCGCTGTTCGGTTCCGTGCTGCGCGACGACTTCGGCCCCAACAGCGATATCGACATGCTGGTGAAATTTGGCCCCGATGCAAAACCGTCATTTCTCACCCTTGACCAAATGGAAGAAGAATTGGGCAAAATGCTTGGCCGCAAAGTTGACCTCCTTACTCGAAGGTCGGTGGAACAAAGCCCGAACTGGATACGCCGAGAAAACATCCTAGGTTCCGCAAAAACAATTTATGCGGCGTGACTCGTCATATCTGGTTGACATGCTGCTCGCAGCACGCAACGCAGTGAACTTCTGCGAGGGATTGACACGGCAGCAATTCGAGCAGGATGTCCTACACCAAAATGCTATCGTGAAAGCCGTAGAAATCGTCGGGGAGGCCGCCTCCCGCCTAAGCGCAGAAACCAGAGAAAGGCTTCCAGAAATTGCATGGGACAAAGTAATCGGCATGCGTCACCGTCTTGTTCACGATTATTTTGCAGTCGATTACGACATTGTCTGGGATGTAGTGCAAAACGACATGCCTCAACTTATCTCCCAATTAGAGACAATCGTGCCACCAGAACCGGGGCAGCCCAATTGACCGATCACATCTGAATCTAGCCCGAAGTTACTATTCTGGTTTGAACCTTTTTCGCGATAAGACACGGATTATCTGATGCGCCTGTCTTGGAACGAGATCCGTGACCGCACCGTCGCCTTCGCCGATGACTGGAAGGATGCGACCTATGAGAAGGGGGAAACACAGAGTTTCTACAATGACTTCTTCGAAGTGTTCGGCGTGAAACGACGGTCGGTTGGTTACTATGAGAAACACGTACGCAAGCTGGACAACAGTTCAGGATTTATAGATCTATTCTGGCCCAGCGTTCTGATCGTCGAACAGAAAAGTGCTGGAAATAATCTTGCTGATGCTTACGACCAAGCTGAAGAGTATTTTGGCGCACTGTCTGAGCAGGAGCGTCCTCGTTACATCCTAGTAAGCGATTTTCAAACTTTCGAGCTTCACGATCTTGACGAACGCGAAAAGATTTCCTTTCTCCTAAAAGAATTACCTTTACACGTTGAAGCATTTGGCTTCATCCTTGGTATCCAACGCCGGGTTTTTCGGGACCAAGATCCTGCAAACATCAAGGCTTCCGAATTAGTCGGACAGTTACATGACCGGATGAAAGCCGCGGGGTACCGAGGCCATGATTTGGAGAGATATCTTGCTCGGATTGTTTTCTGCCTATTTGCGGATGATACCGGAATCTTCGAGCCTCGCGATATTTTCCTTGATTTGATTTTGTCGCGAACGAGTGAAGATGGATCGGACACCGGGTCACGATTGGCTGAGCTATTTCAAGTACTGAATACGCCAGAATCTAAGCGCCAAAAGACGCTGGATGAAGACTTTGCCCGTTTTCCCTACGTAAATGGAGATCTGTTTGATGGGACATTGAGTATTCCTTCGTTTGACAGGGCCATGCGTGAGGCATTGCTAGATGCCTGTCGATTCGATTGGTCGAACATATCGCCCGCCATTTTCGGTGCGTTGTTTCAGTCGGTCATGGACCCCAAGGCTCGCCACGCCGATGGCGCGCATTACACAACTGAAAGCAATATTCTGAAAGTGATTGAGCCCTTGTTTCTGAATGATCTGCGAGATGAATTCAAACGTCTGAAATCCAGGAAAGACCGCCGTCGCCGTTCCGACCTGCGAGAATTCAAGAAGAAACTGGGAGAAATGCGTTTCTTTGATCCGGCCTGCGGCTGCGGGAATTTCCTGATTATCGCCTACCGGGAATTGCGGGCCCTTGAAATCGAGGTGATGAAAGAGATCCGCCCGAGCCAAAAGGGCATCATGCCAGACGAGTTATCCGTGATTGACGTGGATCAGTTCTACGGTATCGAGATTAATGAATTCCCCGCTCGCGTCGCAGAAACCGCCTTGTGGATGATGGATCACATCATGAACAACCGGCTGAGCTTGGAGTTTGGGCAAACCTACGCGCGCATCCCCTTGAAGAAATCGCCACATATCCTTCATGGAGATGCCTTGGAAGTTGATTGGGCTGAGTTTTGCCCACCGCAGCAGTGTTCGCATGTGTTCGGCAACCCTCCATATCTAGGCGCTAAAGTTCAAACCCCGGAACAGCGCACGCAAGTGCGACACATAGCGGCCTTAGGTGGAACCGGGGGTTCTCTTGATTACGTATCTGCCTGGTTCATCAAGGCTGGAGAATATGTTCAGAAAAGTTCTGCCCGCATCGGTTTCGTGGCAACCAATTCGATCACTCAGGGTGAGCAGGTCGGGCAACTTTGGCCGATTCTTTTTGACCGCTGCAAACTGGAGATCGTATTTGCACACCGGACTTTTGCTTGGGGCTCGGATGCGCGCGGTAAGGCGCATGTACATGTTGTGATAATTGGGCTTGACCGACGCAAGAATGCACGAGCGAATATCCGCCTTTTCAACTATCCCGACATCAATGGCCAGCCAGAAGAAACCCGGCATTCTGCCCTGTCTCCTTACCTGTTCGATGCCAGTGGACTTGCCAATCCGCACTTGATGGTTCAAGAGGAAAGCAAACCCATCAACAGAATGAAGAAACTGATCATCGGCTCCAAGCCCATCGACGGGGGCAATTACATTTTTGATGCAGAAGAACGCTCCGCATTCCTAGACGTGGAACCGGAAGCAGCATCCTATCTTCGGCCGTTTATCGGAGCACGCGAATACCTGCAAGGTGGTCAACGCTGGATTCTAGCCTTGCACGATGCTTCGCCAGATGTGCTGGCACGGTTGCCGCACGTGCGAGAGCGAATTACTGCTGTCCGCGCCTACCGGGAGGCCAGCAAAAGCGCTCCGACGCAGAAACTCGCGGAAACGCCTACGCTCTACCACGTCAATGTGCGACCTGCGGCACCATTTCTGCTTATTCCACGAGTTAGTTCCGAACGACGAGACTATGTGCCAATTGGCTGGCTTTCGCCACCAGTTATCCCGAGCGACTCGGCATTACTACTTCAGAGCGCAACCTTTGCCGACTTTGCGCTGCTGACTTCCGCCATGCATATGGCCTGGCTGCGTCATATTGGTGGTCGCCTTAAAAGCGACTATCGCTATTCCATCGGCCTTGTCTACAACACTTTTCCGACACCGTCCGCTTTCAGGAAGCAAAGCGCCAGCCTGTCCAAATTGGAACCTTTGGCGCAGGCTGTCCTTGACGCCCGTGCCGAGCATCCTGACGCGACACTGGCCGACCTTTATGACCCCGATCTGATGCCTCCTCATTTGCGACGAGCACATCAAGCGCTGGACAGAGCTGTAGATAAACTTTATTGCCGCACTAAATTTTCTTCTGAGCGCGAACGCATTGAGTACCTTTTTATGCTCTACGAAGAAATTTCTTCTCCAGTCGAAGTCAAGACGAAATTGAAGCGGCAGTGAAAAATCATTTTAAATCGAGAGGCCAAATGATACATTCAGACTCCCTATCAATAAAGCCAAATGAACCTATTCTTCTTGAAGACACAAATATCACCCATATAGAAGATCAACAATTGCCTAACCCCTGCCCTATTCAGGTGGTTCTTCATTTGTCGCCAAAGATTCGATGCCGCGTAGATTCCACCAAATTGCCCATACAACTAATGCAGGGCGATTTTCTTAAAAAACCATTTTCCATCACCCTTCAGCACCATCGCCAAATCAAGGTGAGGCTTGGTTTATACGACCCTAATAGTTTTTTCAATGGAAACCCCAAAGATACTTTCGAGGGAACACTAATTCCTTACAGAAGCCCCTGTACAGTAGTTCCACCGGACGCGAAAATTCAATCTGTGAGATTTGGAGTTTTGAACTTTAACGAGTTTTACAGCAAACAAGACAAATTTGTCACAGTAGATAAGACGAAGATTCGGTTAGGCAGCGTAACAATGCAGCATGATGATTGGCAAATCGAAGCTACTTCAGTACCTAATCTTGGGGAAAATTTGAAAATATTAAGGCGGGATGGCGGATACGCTATTACTCATACGGGAACCATCAGCCGATCCAACAACGAGGCTTTTTCTGTGGAGAAAATAGAAAATATTTTACGGGGAATGCAGGCTTTTCTTTCATTCTCTCGCGGTGCAGGATGTGGATTAACGCCTGTAGAAGGAATTGATGAGAGCGGAAACAAAATGCCTATCATATGGGGAACATCCCATACAGAGCCATGGACTGGCAGGCGACACTCGTGGCTACCTCAAACAGACGGAGGTGATAGTCTTTCAGCAGCTTTTAGCGGTTTCTGGAGCTTATACAATGACAGCGCATGGAATGAAGCTATTCGAAAAACCATTGATTGGTATACGGTGAGTCGTACTAGTCCTGTTCATGTTGGCATTGTTTTAGCCCAAGTCGCCCTAGAGTCTTTGTCTCACCAGATTAACGGAAGAAAAATAAAACCCGTTGCTAAAGCATTGAGCGAAATGTTAAGAAAGCTTTCTATTGATGGAAAAATTCCTGACTATTGCGAAAGCCTCAAAGATTTCGCCAGTCAGAATAATTTGAATAATGCGCCGCAGATAATCGCAGAAATTCGTAATGACATGGTTCATTCCGAAAGAAAGCACATATCCCTTCCCGCAGAAGTGCAATTTAATACTCTATACCTTGCCCAGTGCTATATAGAAATGGTCTTGTTGAAAAAATTTGAATACTGTGGGCGATATCTGAATCGTCTAAAAGCGGTTGCAAACGAAGATCCATACGAGCAAATTTTTTGAGCGCATAAGCATTCTGCGAAGGAAAAATACCAAAAGGTAAGTTAATGCTGCTAAAGATGATGTGTTTCAGGAAAGCCATACCTGGGAAATTGCAGAGCCTTCATGCACAAGAAGAAGAACTGCGCAAAAAGGCAACAAAGATTGTGATAGATGATGAGCGATTTCAGTTGCATCTACTTGCAATTCAACATGCCATGAATCTAGCAGACCATTTTCGGCAAATCCCAACAGAAGATGAAGACACCAAACTGATTCAAGTTTTAAGCATGCGGCTTTTCAACGCTTTTGGGGCAGGCCTAAAGCTCGCTCTATCCGGCTATGGGCAGAATAGCGCTTTAATCATGCGCGACATTTTTGAAACTGTATTTTTATTAGATTTTTTCAATAGTGATAGAAAATCCATCGAACGTTGGCGACTTGCCAAAAGGAAAGAACGCATGAAAAATTTCTCGCCAATCCAGATACGCAAGGCCCTTGACCTTCGCGACGATTTCCAAAATAAGAAACGTGCTGAACATTATGAATTCCTTTCCGAACTCGCTGGCCACCCCACAATGAAGTCAGTGCTTATGTTGCGCCCCCAACAGGATGGTGATGCTGTAATCGGGCCTTTTATTGCAGAAGATCCCTTCAAGGCGGTTTTATCGGAAATGGGTAGACTGGCCATCCAAACTGGAGAAGTCTTGGACTACTTCTTCCCAGAAATGTGGGGCGGTGCTCTGGAAACGCGTAGATCTTTTGCTCAAATAAAGCAGCAATGGATGGCTACTTTCTATTCATCGGAGCCAAAAGCATCAAAATAAATGTTGCCAATACTTGCCTCCTAGACCAAACTCACGTTAACTGAAAAAACTAAACCTGCTTTGTCACAAAAAACGGTACTTTCGGGTGTTGACATGAATCACCATGGGAGTACGATGAAAAATCCCCTCCATTAGAAAAAGGAGAAAGGATATGTCACTGCCAAATATGTTGAAGGCGAATATCGACGGCACCGAACCGGATGTTCACGGAAAGATCTCCAAACAGGTCGTAACGCTCGACGAAGTCACCGCCATCAAGGTGACCTTCAATCCCGGAGCCAAGTGGTCTGTGGATCTCAAGGAGTACGCCGGAACGGATTCATGCCTGCTTCCGCACGTCGCGTACGTGATCTCTGGTGCGATCGAAATCCTGATGGATGACGGCTCGAAAGAGACTTTTCGCAAAGGCGACATCATGATGTTGCCCCCAGGACATGACGCCTGGACCGTAGGAGACGAACCTTGCGAATTTATACAAATGTCGCAAGGGGACAACTACTACGCGGATCGTTGTTGCGCATAGGGCTGCCCGAAACAGACCCTAGACCGCAGTCGAGATTGGAAACCTTCCTGCTGCCAATCGCTTATTCCTGATTGTCTTCCTCAACGGCCACTTCCAGACGCTGCAGGAAATCTGGGATTGCCGAACGGACCCGCCGCCAACTCGGTACGTACGGGCTCTCCATCGGATGTGCCAAAAAGTCCTGTCCTGCACTCAGCAAGTTGCTGGCGAACAGCTCCACCGCCTGTTCTTCCGCGTCCCGGTCCAGGTTCAATCCGTTGGTAATGGCATCGCTCTGGTAACGCTCGATCAGGTCCAGCGCTTCCCTAAGATAGGCCGCCTTGAGGCTGCGGAACACGCCTTTGGAGAACACCTCGCCCTCGATCGCCATCTTCCTGAAGACAGCCTTGCAAATATCCGCGCTCATCTTCGATAGCCCCGCCCGCGCGTCGACCGCTCCCATCTGCTGGTGCTTATGGTCATACAGGTCCGCAATGTCGACCTGGCAGATGCGCCGGCTGGAATGCATGCGCCGGATTTCGGCAAGCAGTCCGATCTCCAAGCCCCAATCATCCGGCAGGTACAGGTCCTTCAGCACATAGGTGCGCAACGAGCATTCCCCGGCGAGTGGATAGCGGAAGCTGTCAATGTACTCGACGAAATCATGTGGCCCGAACACCTTGCGCAGGGCGCGCAGCAACGGCGCCACCAGCAACCGCGCCACCCGGCCTTTCAATTCCTGCTCGGAAATGCGCGAATAGTAACCCTTGCAGAACGCGAAGCTGAAGCTCGGGTTCGCGACCGGATAGATCAGCCGCGCCAGCAGGCGGCGGTCGTACGTGGTGATGTCGCAGTCATGTAGCGCCAGCGCCTCCGCCCGGTCGCACGCCAACACGTATCCGAAACAGAACCAGACATTGCGTCCCTTCCCCTGCTGGGTCGGCGCCAAGCCCCGTGCCTCCAGTTCGTCCGCCAGTGCCCGTAGCCTGGGGCCATCGTTCCAAAGCACGTGATGAGGCTGCGGCAGGCGCGAGAAGAAATCCCGGGCGTGCTTGAACTGGTCCGCGTCGGCCGCATCCAGACCAATCACGATTTCGTTCAGGTATTCCACCTGGGCCAGTTCCTCGACAATCCGGCCGAGCGCGGGTCCTTCGAGTTCCGAATACAGGGAAGGCAATACCAGCCCCAGCGGCCGGCTCCGGGAGAACCCGAGCAGCTCCGCCTCGAATTCCTCGGTGGGACGTCCCGCCAAGTCATGCAGCGTGACGATCTGTCCGTTCTGGAAAAAATCACTCATGGCTAACCCTCTAGTAGCGCCTGAACTGCGCGCGACCAAGCCGCCGGTCCGGTCCCCTCCGGCACACGCGCACCAGGATATTGTATGTTGCGTCCGCCCGGGTTGTTGATCACCACCGCGATATCCGCCGCATCCATCATGCCCAAGTCATTCGGACCGTTGCCGAGCGCCACGCTCACCACCCCTGGATACTGCCGCCGGTAACGCGGAACCAGATGTTCCAGCGCGACCCGCTTGTCCGTCGCGCCCATGACATGCACGAAGCGATCCCCCCGCTTGAGGTGAAGCCCGTGTGACCGCAACTGTTCCGCGAACTCATCCAGCCGCTCCGGTTCGTCGTGCCAGACCAGCGGTTCGGTGAAGCGTCGTTCGCGGGCTGCCGCCACCGCGCCCGCCGGCAGACCGCAAGCGGCCTCGACCTCCTTTTCGCTCATGTCGGATATCCCCTGAAAGCGAAACGAGGCGGACAACTCACCCAAAGCCGCCCGAATCACCGGGTAAGGAGCACCGAATGGGATCAGTCCTTCCGCCTCGCCATCGTCGAAGGTCCCGGGCGGCACATAAACCGCGCCACCATTCTCGATAGAGAACGGCGCATCAATCTCGAGTGTTTCCCCCAACAGGCGGGTCTCCTGCTCGGTCTTGCTGGTGTTGAAAATAATCGGCACGTCGTGCCTGCGGGCGCACTCGATCCCGGGCAGCGCCTCATCCCACCGGTAGGTGTCGACGTCCAACATCGTGCCATCGACGTCGCTGAACAGCAGGTGACGCATTAACGGTCCCGCAATCGATCCAAAAGGGCATCCAGGGTGTGACCGGGGGCCGGGGCAGCCGGATCCTGCAATGCCTCCGCCAAGGAGCGCGACAAGCGCTTGCCGTACTCCACACCGAACTGATCGAAAGCGTTAATTCCCCAAAGCACGGCAGTCGCAAATGTCACGTGCTCGAATAGCGCCAGCAGCGCCCCGATCCGTCGTGGACCCAAATCATCCAGAATAAACAGTGTGCTCGGGCGATCCCCCGGATGCACGTAATGGCCCGCCGCCACACCGGGGGCGGGTTTCGCCTCTTCGGCCGTCCGGCCCGAAGCCAGCAGGTCCAGTTGCGACAGGCACTGCGCCAGCAGCGCCCGCTCACGCTCATCCTCTGGATCCGATCGTGCGATGATCGCGTCCACCGGCACGGCCTGCGATCCCTGGTGCAGCAACTGGAAGAACGCATGCGCACCGTCGTTGGCGGAACCGCCCCACACCACCGGAGCCGCGACATCCTGTAATTCGCCGTCTGCCCCCGCGCATTTGCCCAGGCTTTCCATCTGAAGCTGCTGCAGAAACCTCGGCAAGGTCCGCAAGCCATAGTTGTACGGCAGAACCGCGCGCGTCGCCGCGCCCAGAAACGTATGGTTCCAGAGCATCAGCAACGCCAGCATCAGGGGAACGTTGGATTCCGCTTCCGCCTCCCTGAAGTGTTCGTCCACCGCATGGGCACCCGCGAGCAATTGTTCGAATGCGTCCCAGCCGGCATGCAGCACGACCGGCAGGCCGACGCTTGACCAGACCGAATAGCGACCGCCGACCCCGTCCCAGAACGGGAAGATCCTTTGTGCGTCAATGCCGATCTCCTGCGCGCGTTCGGTCGCGGCCGTGGTCGCCACGAAATGTTCCATCACCTCCCCGGGCTCCACCCCCTGATCTGCCAGCCACTGCCTGGCCGCCGAGAAATTGCGCTGGGTCTCTTCGGTGGTGAAAGTCTTGGAGGCGATGATGAAGAGCGTCTGGTCCGCGTTGCAGCCACGCAGTACGGCATTCAATTCCTCGGGATCCAGCGTGGACGCAAAGCGGACATCCGGTGCGCCGGGTGCGCGTGGGAATGCCTCGCACAGCATGCGCGGCCCCAGATCCGAACCGCCGATCCCCAAGTTGACGACCGTCTGCCAGCGAGCAGCACAGGCTTCCGCGAACTCGCGCATCCGCTGGCGCTGCCGGTGCACTTCGGCGAGGATGTCGACGCCTTCCACGACCAAGCCCTCCGGGCGCGGGTCACGCAAGGCCGGGTGCAGAACCGGGCGGTTTTCCGTCGCGTTCACCGGAGCGCCGGCAAACAGGTCGGAGCGAACCGGCCCCACCTGCGATGCCATGCGCAGCAGGTCTGTCCAGGCTTCAGGATCCAGCCGCTGGCGCGAAGCGTCCACATGGATACCTTCGATGTCGCGGCACAGGAAGGAACGCTCTCGGTCTTTCGCAAACAAGGTTCGCAACGGGATTTCCCGCAGACGTTCCGCATGGCGAGACAGGGATTCCGGGTAGGGTTCAGGCATGCTGAAAAGTCTGTGTTCGAGGTGCGCCTAGTATAATGTCCGCTCGAACATCGTCCGTTTTTTCTCTATGCCTAGCGCGGCCAAACACACGCCGTCGACAGGCGATTCCGTTGACCGCAAGTTACGACAGCGCGTCAAGCTGCTGGGTCGTCTGCTTGGTCTCGTGCTCCAGGAGCACGCACCTCCCCAAGTATTCCAGGTCGTGGAGCGTCTGCGTCGGGGCTATATCCGCCTGCAGCACGAAGAGGACGTAAATCGGCGCGTGCGCCTGATCGGCCTGATCGACCGGCTGGATCAAGACCTTACCAGTCAGGTCATCCGGGCGTTCTCCACCTACTTCAGCCTGGTCAACGTTGCTGAAGAGGCGGCCCTTCAAGACCAGCGCCGCCGATACCTGCATGCCGGCACGTCGCTATGGCCGGGTTCGTTCGACGCGACCCTGCGCACACTCAAGGAACAGGGCTTCAGCGCCACCCAGGCCGAAAAGCTGTTGCTTTCGGCAGAGTACATGCCGGTTTTCACCGCCCATCCGACCGAGGCGAAGCGCCGCATCATGCAGGAAGCGCTCCGGCGTATCTTCATCCTGCTGCAATCCTCGGACGACCGGACCCTGAGCCCCGTGGAACGCGACGAAGCCAGCGACCGACTGCTGGCGGAAATCCAGCTGCTGTGGAAAACCGACGAAGTCCGCCCGGGCAAGCCGACCGTGCAGACCGAGGTCAAGAATGGCCTGCATTATTTCGAGAAATCCCTGTTCGAGGCCATCCCGCTCCTCTACCGAAACCTGCAGCGCGCCTGGCGACAGACCTATCCGGACACGCCGCTCGCCCTGCCGAGCTTCATCCGCTTCGGCTCGTGGATCGGCGGCGACCGCGACGGAAACCCGCACGTCACCGCGCGCGTCACCCGCGAAGCCTGCCGGATGCAGGCGCGAGCCATCCTCGTGGAATATATCCGCCGCGTCCGCGATCTGGAGAGCATCCTCAGCCATTCCTCCCACCTAATCGATCTGCCGGAACGCATGAAAGTCAGTCTGGAAGACGATCGCAAAGTGCTGGACCGGGTACGGCGCCGCGCCACCTCGCTATTCGAAACCGAACCGTACCGTTGCAAACTGGAGGTCATCCTGCACCGGCTGCAGCATCGGCTCGATCACCTGCAGGGCCGGGCCTGGCACAGCTCAGACAGTTACCAGGACGAGGCCCAGTTCCTCGACGACCTGCGGCTGATTTACGACTCGCTGGTCGAACAGGGTGATCGCCGCATCGCCGACGGTGAACTGGCCGACTTGATCCGGCTGGTGGAAACGTTCGGCTTCTACCTGGCGCGGCTCGACCTCCGCCAAGAATCACCCCGGCACACGGAAGCGGTCAGCGAAATCATGCAGCTGATAGATGGGGCCGACTACACCAGCCTGGACGAAACCGGGCGTATCCAGGCCCTGCGCAAACGCATCAAGAAGATGGACGGGCCAGTTTCCCTGGATCGCAGGAAACTGTCCGCCGCCACGCGCGAGACTCTGGCCGTGTTCGACCTCATGCGGGAAGTGCCGGAACAGACCAGCCCGCAGATGTTCGGCCAATACGTCATTTCCATGACCCACGAGGCCAGCCATGTCTTGGAGGTGCTGTTCCTGGGGGGGCTGGCCGGGTTGGCCGGAGGCCGCGGACAGCGCCGCTTCTGCCTGCTGCAGATCTGCCCGCTGTTCGAAACGATCGAGGACCTGCGCAAGGTGCCTGAAATCCTGGAGCGACTGTTCCAGGACGCCGTCTACCGTCCGCTGCTCGATGCCTCAGGTGGCGTACAGGACATCATGCTGGGGTATTCCGACTCCTGCAAGGATGGCGGCATCCTGGCCTCGGCATGGAACCTGTACCAGGCGCAAAAGCAGATTCACGAGGTCTCCGAGAACCATGGAGTGAAGTTCCGGCTTTTCCATGGCCGCGGCGGCACCGTCGGACGGGGTGGGGGGCCGACCTACGAGGCGATCACGGCGCAGCCGCCCGGCACAGTGCGCGGTACCATCAAGCTGACCGAGCAGGGCGAGGTGCTGTCGAACAAATACTCCAACCTGGAGACGGCCGTGTACGAACTGACCATGGGCGCGACCGGCCTGGTTCTGGCTTCCCGCCACCTGCAGTTCCGCAAACTGGCCCATGAATACGCCGACGATCTCAGGATCATGGAAAAGCTTGCCGCCGACGGCGAGCAGGCCTACCGGGAACTGATCGGAGCCCCGGGTTTCCTGGATTACTTCTACGAGGTCACCCCGGTGCAGGAGATCGGCAATATCAACATCGGTTCCCGGCCTTCACACCGCCGCGCGGTGGACCGCTCGATGGATTCCATCCGCGCCATTCCCTGGGTGTTCGGCTGGTCTCTCTCGCGACATACCCTACCCGCCTGGTACGGCATCGGCACCGCGCTCGAATCTTACCTGAAGGCACACCCGAAAACCGGGCTTGCACAGGTTCGCCTCATGTACAAGCGCTGGCCCTTCTTCCGGACCTTGATGCAGAATATCCAGATGGCGCTCGCCAAAGCCGACATGCTGATCGCTCGGCAATACATGCTGCTTAGCAAGCATCCGGTCGACGCCGATCGGATCTACGAGCAGATCGAGAAGGAATACCGGCTCACCCGCAAACTCGCGCTGCAGGTGGCGGACTGCAAGGAACTTCTGGAAACGCAGGAAGTCCTGCGCCGGTCATTGAGCCGCCGCAATCCCTATCTGGGCCCTCTCAACGAAATCCAACTCAGCCTGCTGCGCCGCATGCGCGAGGCTTCCGACCCCGAGCCCTACCAGAATACTGTTGCGCGGTCGATCAGCGCGATCGCGGCAGGAATGCGGAATACCGGTTGATTCAGGCCGCTTGGACCGGAATCTTGTGGGTGATGCGTTCGATACGATTGCCCGCGCCCAGATACACCAGGACGGGTTTGAAATCCGCCACTTCTTCCGGCTCCAGCTGCGCGTAGGCGGCAATGATGATCTGATCCCCCGGTGATGCCCTGTGCGCCGCCGCGCCATTCACTGAAATGATGCGGCTGCCGTGGCTGGCCCGGATGGCGTAAGTGGTAAGCCGTTCCCCGTTGGTGATGTTGTACAGGTCGATCTGCTCGTACTCGCTGATGCCAGCCGCTTCCAGCAGCTCGCCATCGATCGCGCACGAGCCATCGTAGTCCGGCTCGACATGGGTCACCGTTGCCTGATGCAGACGGGCGCGGAGGAAAGTCAGTTTCATGGTTCCAAATTTTAGCAAACTGCGGGTCGGCGACCGTTTCGCCTTGCCCTATCCAGCACCTGACACCAAAAAATAAAATCGTTCCGCAACGCTGATTTCAATCCGTATAATGTCATTCCTTTTCCTTAATTCGCCCAGGATTTTAATTATGGCATCAGCAGACCGCATCATGGAACTCGCCCGGGACAACCTGGGGCTTGATCGGGAGCCTAGCCTGGATGCTTCTTTCAGCGATTCCGGCGTATCTTCCGTAGACGCCATCGCATTCATGAAAGTCGTTAGTCAGGAATTCGGCGTCGAAATTTCTGCCGACGACTTGGCCCAGATTTCGAGTCTTCGGGGTCTTGCTGGATTCGTCGATTCACGCGCAGGGTAAAAGTATGCGGCAGGCATTGCCGCCTATTCCTCGAAATTGGTCGGGCACTTTTCCCAGTGCCCGTTTGTGGGGTCTCTTTCACCACAACTTAAAACCCAAACCCCCAGTTTTTTATTGACAAATGCCGGTGGCTCCGGCGTAAGAAGCGGCGAGACCCGAGGGATTGTTCGCGACACCGTAGAATACGGCAAGATTGCATCATTCTGAAAGGCAGCCCCATCAACTTCGCCATAAATCGCAGTAACGGGAAAGGGCTGATTACGTTCATAAAAGCCCTTGCCTCCTCATGACTTCAGAAGTGCTGTGGGAGATCCCCGAGCCTCTTGCAGTGTGCGAGGTTCGCCTTGACGATGACGCCGTCACCACCCTGCGGAGGCACGGAAATCCGTCGGGCCCCCGGCTCATCATGAGTCATGGCAATGGCTTTGCGATTGATCTCTATTACCCTTTTTGGTCCCAGCTCACTGATGATTTCGACCTGATCATCTACGACCTTAGAAACCACGGATGGAACACCGTCGGCGACCGCAAGCAACACAATATTCCGAACCTGATCAGCGATCAGGACCGCATCCTGGAATCCATCGACTTCCACTACGGAAGAAAGCCGAACATCGGCATATTCCATTCTCTTTCCACCTTGATCGCGCTTCTAGTGTCGTGTCACGCATAAAATGTCGGATAGAGGCGTTTCAGTTTGATGCGGGCATCCTGGGTCGTGAACTGCCAGTCCACTGTCGCCTTCATCCGATCCCGGTGCGCCTGCCATGCGGCCACCT
>MKWU01002953.1_pt1 | contig 23635 bp, 21 predicted proteins | sample 809101 | NCBI WGS metagenome assembly MKWU01 (sample SAMN05860141, study PRJNA318959) | sponge metagenome | host: Aplysina aerophoba | place: Slovenia: Piran, Adriatic Sea, Gulf of Piran | collected 2013-05-07 | reverse complement strand
CGCTGCCCAGCCCGATCATCACCCCCACCACCAAGGCCGCCACCGGCCACGACCGACCCCTCACCGAGGCCGAGGTCGTCGCCGAGGGCCATGTGGACGCCGACCGCTGGGACGAGGTCCGCACAGCCGCGCTGGCAGTCTTCGAGCGCGGACGCGGCATCGCCGCCGACGCAGGGCTCCTGCTGGTGGACACCAAGTACGAGTTCGGCACCGGCGCCGGCGGGCGGCTCACGCTCATCGACGAGGTCCACACCCCGGACTCGTCGAGGCTCTGGCGGCTCTCGACCCTCCGGTCGCGCCGGCAGGCCGGGCTGGAGCCCGAGAGCCTCGACAAGGAGGTCGTGCGCCTGGCCTACATCGCTGACGGCTACGACGGCGAGGGCCCGCCCGGGCCGCTCAGCGAGGCCCGGGCCGAGCAGGCGGCCGCTGTCTACCGGCAGGCCCACGAGGCGCTGACCGGCGCGCCCCCGCGACTGGCCGCCGGGCCGGCCGGGGACAGGGTCGTGACCGCCGTGCGAGCCTGGTCCCATCCCCGCCCGACCACCGGTGGCGCGCGATGATGCAGGCGGCGATGGTGGAGCAGCATCCAGCGGATTCCTCGGCCCGAGAGGCCGAGCTGCTGGTCGGCGTGGTCATGGGCAGCCGGTCGGACTGGGCCACGATGCGCCGCTGCGCCGGCGTGCTCGCAGAGTTCGGGGTTGCGCACGAGTGCCGGGTGGTGTCGGCCCACCGCACGCCCGACCTGCTCGTCGAGTACGCGAAGAGCGCCGAGGGCCGGGGGCTCCAGGCCATCGTGGCCGGCGCGGGCGGGGCCGCCCACCTGCCCGGGATGCTGGCCGCCCACACCATCGTGCCCGTGATCGGGGTGCCCGTCGAGAGCCGGGCCCTAAAGGGGATGGACTCGCTGCTGTCGATCGTCCAGATGCCGGCCGGGGTGCCGGTGGCCACCATGGCCATCGGGGAGGCGGGGGCGACCAACGCGGGACTGTGGGCGGTGGCCATGCTGGCCCGCCGCTACCCTGCGCTGGCCACCCGGTTGACCGCCTACCGGGCGTCCCGGGCCGAGCAGGTCCGTGCCACCGAACTCGACCCCGGCGACCCCTCCGACGGCGACCCGTGACCCCCTCGGGCACCACCGCCACGGGACTGGCAGCCGGATGCACGGAATGCGTGCCCAACGCTTCCAGTTCGACGGGACGCACCCGGTGACGAGCCCGTGACCGTGCTGCATCCACCGTCGGTTGTCGGGATCGTGGGGGGCGGGCAGTTGGGCCGGATGCTGGCCCACGCGGCCCAGCGGTTCGGCTACCGCACCGCGGTCCTCACCGGGGGCGCCGAGCGAACCCCGGCGGGCGCAGTGGCCGACATCGAGATCGCGGCCGCCTTCGACGATGCCGGCGCGGTGCAGCGATTCGTGGACTGCGCCGACGTGATCACCTGGGAGTTCGAGAACGTGGACCTGGGCGTGGCCGACGCGGCGGAGTCCGCCGGGATCCCGGTCCGGCCCGGCGCCAGCGTGATCGCCACGACCGCCGACCGCTGGGCGGAGAAGAGCGCGGTGCTGAGCGCGGGCGCGCCCGTGGCTCCGTACCGGGAGGCCACCGGCCCCGCACAGTTGGCCGCCGCGCTGGCCGAACTGGACGGACCGGTGATCGCCAAGACGGCCCGCAACGGCTACGACGGCAAGGGCCAGATCCGCATCCCCAGTCGGAGATCGCTGTCCGAGCCACTGCCGCGGTCGGAGCCACTGCCGCGGCTCGTGCCCGAAGCACCGCCCGTGCCCGAGCCTCCGCCCGTCCCGGAGCCGGACAGGACCTTCGAGGCCATGGGCTCGTGCCGGCTGGTGGTCGAGCAGGAGGTCCCCTTCGACCGCGAGGTATCGGTGGTGGTGGCCCGCAGCGCCGACGGGACGGTCGCGGACCACGGAGTGATGGAGAACGTGCACGTCGACGGGATCCTCGACACGACCGTCACCCCGGCCCGGCTGCCGCCGCTAGTGGCCGTCGAGGCCCGGCGGCTCGCGGCCCGCCTGGCCGAGCACCTCGATGTGGTCGGCGTGCTGTGCGTGGAGATGTTCGTCGTCGGCACCGAGCTCGTGGTCAACGAGATGGCGCCCCGGCCCCACAACAGCGGCCACTGCACCCTGGAGGCATCCGCCGCCAGCCAGTTCGAGCAGCAGCTCCGGGCAGTGTGCGGTCTGCCGTTGGGCGACGGCACGTGCCGGCCCGCCGCCCTGGGCCCCCCGTCTGGGCGGCCCCGGGGCGCCGGCGCGGGCAGCGGCCCCGGGCGGTGGGCGGTCTGCCGTTGGGCGGCGGCACGGGCCGGCCCGCGGCCATGGCCCAGCTGTTGGGCCGGCTCTGGGCCGACGGCGAGCCGGCGTGGGAACGGGCCCTGGCCGACCCGGGGGTGCGCCTGCACCTCTACGGCAAGCACGACGCCCGGCCCGGACGCAAGATGGGCCACCTCACCTGCCTCGAATCCACCCCGGAACTCGCACTGGAGCGAGTGCTGCAGGCGCGGGACCGGCTGGCATGACCGGCCTGCCCTTCGACGGCCTGCGGGAGGAGTGCGGCGTGGTCGGGGTGCACGCCCCGGGCCGCCACGCGGCCCGGATCGCCTTCTTCGGCCTGTACACGCTGCAGCACCGCGGCCAGGAGTCGGCCGGGATCGTCAGCTGCGACGACGGCACCGCGCACATGCACCGGGGTCCGGGCCTGGTGGGCTCGATCTTCAACGAGGAGAACCTCTCGACCCTCGCCGGCGGCTCCGCCATCGGCCACAACCGCTACAGCACCACCGGGGGGTCCGGGCTGCGCAACATACAACCCCAGGTGATCGAGACCATCGACGGTCCGCTGGCCGTGGCCCACAACGGCAACCTGGTCAACTCGCCGCAGCTGCGCCGCAGCCTGCTCGAGGCGGGGGTCGGCCTCCAGACCTCGTCGGACACCGAGGTGATCCTCCAGTTGCTGGTCACCGCGTCCGGCGACTGGCACAGCCGCATACGGGAACTCATGGCGCGGGCGGAGGGCGCCTACACGCTCACCATCCTCACCCGCGACGCGGTGTACGGGGTGCGGGATCCGTGGGGATTCCGCCCGCTCGTCACCGGCCGGCTCGAAGGAGGCTGGATGCTGGCGTCGGAGAGCTGCGCCCTCTCGGTCAACGGCGCCGAACTCGTCGGCGAAGTGGCACCGGGCGAGATCGTGCGCATCGACGGCGACGGACCGGCCACCGAGCAGGGAGCTCCGGCCCGCAAGCGGGCGTTCTGCACGTTCGAGCAGATCTACTTCTCGCGCCCCGACAGCCACCACAACGGCTCGCTGGTGCACGCGGTCCGCCAGCGGCTGGGGCGCCGACTCGCGGTCGAGGCCCCCGCGGCGGCCGGCCTGGTGGTTTCGGTGGCCGCCTCCCGCCGCCCCCCCCAGGGGCCCCCGGGTGCCGGCGGCCCGCCAGCGGCGGGGGCGCCGACTCGCGGTCGAGGCCCCCGCGGCGGCCGATCTGGTGGTTCCGGTGCCCGACTCGGGCACCCCGCAGGCGGTCGGGTACGCCCAGGAGAGCGGCCTCGCCTACACCGAGGGTCTGATCAAGAACCGCTACGTGGGGCGGACCTTCATCGAGCCGACGCAACAGCAGCGTGCCGCCGGGGTGTCGATGAAGTTCAACCCGCTGGCCGACAACGTGGCGGACCGGCGGGTGGTGCTGGTCGACGACTCGATCGTGCGGGGCACAACCTCGGGGCCGCTGGTGCAGATGCTGCGGGACGCGGGAGCCAGCGAGGTCCACCTGCGAGTGGCCTGCCCTCCCATCACCGACCCCTGCTTCATGGGCGTCGACATGGCCAGCAAGCAGGAGCTAATAGCCTCGGACCGCTCCGTCGCCGAGATCTGCGACCACATCGGCGCCGACTCGCTGGCGTTCCTGTCGTTGTCGGGAATGATGGAGGCGCTCGGGGCGACAGACGGCTACTGCAACGCTTGCTTCACCGGCGCCTACCCGTTCGAGGACGAGGAGTTCGTGCAGTTGCGCCTCGGGTCCAAGGACCGCTTCGCCTCGGTGTGGGGCGAATGACCGCCTGGAGCGCATGACGGTGCAGGGCGAATGAGCTGCGTGCTGGTGGTGGGCGGAGGTGGTCGCGAGCACGCGTTGGTGTGGTCACTGAGCCGCTCGCCGCGTGTCGAGCGGCTGATCGCCGCGCCCGGCAATCCCGGCATTGCCTCCTGCGACCGGACCGAGAACGCACCGGTGGCGGCCAGCGACACGGCCGGCCTCGTCGAGCTCTGCCGCCGCGAGTCCGTCGACCTGGTTGTGGTGGGCCCGGAGGGTCCGCTGGCCGCGGGCCTGGTCGACGCGCTGGCCGCGGCCGGAATCGCGGCGTTCGGCCCCGACGCGTCGTGCGCCCGCCTGGAGGCCTCCAAGGCCCACTGCAAGCAGTTCCTCATCGACAACCGCATCCCGACGGCCGCCGCCCACATCTTCCGCGACGCGGGCGACGCCCTGACCCACTTGCAGGCCCGGCCCGACGTGCCCGTGGTCAAGGCCTCCGGCCTGGCCGCCGGCAAGGGGGTCATCGTTCCAGAAACCAGGCAGGAGGCCGTCGCGGCCGTCGAGTCCATGCTGATCGGCGGGCGGTTCGGGGCGGCCGGCTCAGAGATCCTGCTCGAGGAGCGCCTCGAAGGCCAGGAGCTGTCGGTGCTGGCCTTCTGCGACGGCGAGCACTTCGCCGTGCTTCCGCCGGCCCAGGACCACAAGCGGCTTCTCGAAACCGGCCGCGGCCCCAACACCGGGGGCATGGGTGCGGTGGCGCCGTCACCGGCCGCGAGCCCGAAGCTGATCGCCCGGGTCTCCGAGCGGATCATCGGGCCGACGCTGGCCGCGCTTCGCCGGGCCGGGACCCCCTACCGGGGCGTGCTGTACGCGGGCCTGATGCTCACCGGCGACGGCCCCAGGGTGATCGAGTTCAACTGCCGCTTCGGGGATCCCGAGGCTCAGGCCGTGCTCCCGCTGCTGCGCAGCGACCTCTACGAGATCATGGCGGCCTGCGCGACCGGGTCCCTGGCCGGCGCCGCCATCGACTGGTCGCCCGAGGCCTGCGCGGCGGTGGTGATGGCCTCCGCCGGCTACCCCGACGGCCGGGCCGACCCGGCGCCGATCCTCGGCCTCGACGGCGCCGCCGGGGCCGGCTGCACGGTGTTCCACGCGGGCACCGAGACGATCGGCGGCGTGCTGCACGCCACCGGGGGCCGGGTCCTGGCCGTCACCGCAGTGGGCCCCGACATCGAGGCCGCGGCCCGCAGGGCCCACCAGGGGGTGGCCGCCATCGACTTCGAGGGCGCCCAGCACCGAGCCGACATCGGACTGGCCCTCGCAGAAGCCGGGCGGGCAGGGCCGCAGACCCCCGACCATCCCGCAGGGAGGTGAGCGAGGCCGTGGCCCGCCAGCGCAGCGAACAGGATCGGGGGAACGGCCGCACAGCGATGGGCTCCCGCTCCCTCACCGGCGCAAGCCGGGACGCCGGCGCGCCGGCAGCACCCGAAGCGCCCAGCTACCGCGGCGCGGGCGTTGACATCGACGCTGGCAACCGGGCGGTGGCCCTCATGGCCGAGGCGGTGGCCTCGACCCGCACCCCTGCCGTGATCGACGCAGGGCGCGGCTTCGGCGGGCTGTACTCGGCCGCGGCCCTAGGACCCGACCAGGTGCTGGTCGCCTCCACCGACGGGGTGGGCACCAAGGTGGCTCTGGCCGCCCAGCACGGGCGCTGGCACGGGATCGGCGTCGACCTGGTCAACCACTGTGTCGGCGACATCGCGGTGCACGGCGCCCGGCCGCTGTTCTTCCTCGACTACATCGCCATGGACCGGCTCGTGCCCGAGGTCACCGCCGAGATCGTGGCCGGCATGGCCAGCGCCTGCCGGGCCGCGGGCTGCGCCCTGCTGGGAGGCGAGACCGCGGAGATGCCCGGCGTGTACTCGCCGGGCGCGGCCGACGTGGCCGGGACCATCGTGGGCGCGGCCGCACGCGGTTCGCTGCTGCCCCGCTCCGACGAGGTGCGGGCCGGCGACCTTCTGGTGGGCGCGGCCAGCTCCGGCCCCCACACGAACGGCTATTCGCTGATCCGCCGCCTGCTCGAAGGCAGGGAGCCCGATGCCGCCATGGTCAACGCCCTGCTGGAGCCGCACCGCAGCTACCTGCCGGTGATCGACGGGTTCTCGGAGGCGGGCGTCCGGCCCAAGGCGCTGGCCCACATCACCGGCGGCGGCTTCTCCGACAATCTGCCGAGGGTTCTGCCCGATCATCTCGACGCCCGGATCGAGCTGGGCTCGTGGCCGGTGCCCGAGCCGTTCAGGACGCTGGTGTGCTGGGGCGGACTCGACGACGCCGAGGCGTTCCGGGTCTGGAACATGGGCGTCGGCCTGGTGGCCGTGGTCGACGCCGACGATGCCGACGCTCTGGTCCGGCAGGGCCATCACGTGATCGGCTCGGTCATCGACGCCCGCGCCTCCAGGCCCAACGACACCGGCCGGGTGGTGCTGCACGGGAGCTGGCGGTGACCGGCCGGGTGGTGCTGCACGGGAGCTGGCGGTGACCGGCCGGGCGGTGCTGCACGGGAGCTGGCGGTGACCGGCCGGGCGGTGCTGCACGGCAGCTGGCGGTGACCGGCCGGGCGGTGCTGCACGGCAGCTGGCGGTGACCGGCCGGGTGGTGCTGCACGGGAGCTGGCGGTGACCGGCCGGGCGGTGCCGGAAGCGCGTAGGCGTGACCAGCCGAGCGATGCCAGAAGCCAACTGGCGGTGACCGGTCGCCTGGTGGTGCTTGCCTCGGGGGCGGGCTCCAACCTCGGCGCGATCCTTGGCGCCATCGCCCACCGGCGCCTTCACGCCGAGGTGGTGGCGGTGGTCATCAACCGCAGGAACGCTGGCGCAGGTGCGATAGCCGAGGGGGCGGGCGTCCCGGTCAGCTACTGGCCCCTGACGCCCTACCTGGCGTCCGCTCCGGACCCGGCGGTGGGTCGGCGCAGGTACGACGCCGATCTGGCCGCGGCTATAGCGCAGGCCAGCCCGGACCTCGTGGTCCTGGCTGGCTGGATGCACCTGCTGTCGTCGGCGTTCCTGGGCCGGTTCCCCAACCGTGTCGTCAACCTCCATCCGGCTCTGCCGGGCCAGTTCCCGGGCCCCTCCGCCATCGCCGACGCCTGGTCGGCGCATCGGGCCGGCCTGATCGACCGAACCGGCGCCATGGTCCACTATGTGCCCGACGAGGGCGTCGACGACGGCCCGGTGATCGCCAACGTAGAGGTGCCGATACACCCCGGCGACACCATCGAATCGCTGCGGGCCCGGATCCAGGCAGCCGAGCACGAGCTGATCATCGAAGCGACCGCCAAGGCCCTGGCCGAGCTGCCGCGGCACGACGCCTCGCCGACTGCCGCCCGCCAGACTGGCCCCGGCTGAACCACCGTCGGCCCTCCCGCTCATCAGGTGGCGTGCCGGCACGTTGCCGTGTGGGCGCCCGGGCGGGTTCCCGCGGGCCGCCACAGGCCGGAGGGTCGCCGCAGGACCACAGCGAGCGGTAGCGTTGGCGCCCGCATGAGCCGACCCGCCGACGAGACGCCGAGCCGAGCCTCGGTCCCCGACAAGCCCGGCCTCGAGGGCCTGGAAGCCAAGTGGGACGCCGAGTGGGAGGCGTCGGGGATCTACCGCTTCGACACGACCCGGCCCCGGCCCGAGGTGTTCTCCATCGACACTCCCCCGCCGACGGTCAGCGGCTCGCTGCACGTCGGCCACGTGTTCAGCTACACCCACACCGACATCATCGCCCGCTACCGGCGCATGACCGGCCAGGCCGTCTTCTACCCCATGGGCTGGGACGACAACGGCCTTCCCACCGAGCGGCGGGTCCAGAACTACTACGGCGTGCGCTGCGACCCGTCCATGCCGTACGACCCCGACTTCTCGGCCCCGCCCGACGCGGGCCGGCCCTCCGCCGTGTCCAAGCGCAGGACCATCGCAGTCAGCCGGCCCAACTTCATCGAGCTGTGCGAGGAGCTCACCGCAGCCGACGAGAAGGCCTTCGAGGACCTGTTCCGCCACATCGGGCTGTCGGTGGACTGGACCCGCACCTACGCCACCATCGACGCCCACTGCCGCCGGGTGTCGCAGCTCGCCTTCCTGGAGAACCTGGAGAGGGGCGAGGCCTACCAGATCGAGGCGCCGTCGCTGTGGGACGTCTCGTTCCAGACTGCGGTGGCCCAGGCCGAGCTCGACGACCGCGAGGTGCCCGGCGCCTACCACAAGCTGCGCTTCTCCGGCACCGACGGCGATGACGACATCTGGATCGACACCACCCGTCCCGAGCTGGTGCCGTCGTGCGTGGCCCTGGTGGCCCACCCCGACGACGGGCGCTACCGGCCCAGGTTCGGCTCGACGGTGCGCACCCCGGTGTTCGACGTGGAGGTGCCGGTGCTGGCCCATGAGCTCGCCGATCCCGACAAGGGCACCGGCATCGCCATGATCTGCACCTTCGGCGACACCGCCGACGTCACCTGGTGGCGCGAGCTCGACCTGCCGGTGCGAACGGTGATCGGACGCGACGGCCGGCTCGCGGCCGAGCCCCCCCCCGCCGCCCAGGCGGCCGGCGCGCCGGCCCCGGGGCGGCCCCCCCCGCGGCGGTCGAGCCGGCCGCGGGCCGGGCCGCCTACGCCCGCCTGGCCGGCAAGACCGCGGCCCAGGCCCGCACCGAGATCGCGGCCGTCTTCGCCGAGTCCGGCGACATCGACGGCGAGCCCCGCGCAATCACCCACCCCGTCAAGTTCTTCGAGAAGGGCGACAAGCCGCTGGAGATCGTGTCCAGCCGCCAGTGGTACATCCGCAACGGCGGGCGCGACGACGACCTGCGCCAGGCCCTCATCGACCGCGGCACCGAGATGAACTGGGTGCCGGCGTACATGCGGGCCCGCTACGAGAGCTGGATCGCGGGACTCAACGGGGACTGGCTCATCAGCCGCCAGCGCTTCTTCGGGGTGCCCATCCCGCTGTGGTACCGCCTCGACGCCGGCGGCACGCCGGTGTGGGACGATCCGATCCGTCCCGCCGACGCGGACCTGCCCATCGACCCGTCCTCGGACTGCCCCGGCGGCTACGACGAGTCCCAGCGGGGCGCACCCGGCGGGTTCATGGGCGACCCCGACGTGATGGACACCTGGGCCACCTCGTCGCTGACCCCGCAGATCGCCACCGGCTGGCGCAGCGACGAGTCGCTCCATGCCGCCACGTTCCCCATGGACATGCGGCCCCAGGCCCACGACATCATCCGCACCTGGCTGTTCTCCAGCGTCGTGCGGGCCCACTTCGACGCCGACGCGGTGCCCTGGCACAACTGCGCCCTGTCGGGCTGGATCCTGGATCCCGACCGCAAGAAGATGTCGAAGTCGAAGGGCAACGTGCAGGTGCCCACCGAGCTGCTGGAGCGCTACGGTGCCGACGCGGTCCGCTACTGGGCCGCCTGCGGGCGTCCCGGCACCGACACCGCCTTCGACGAGCAGCAGTTCCGCATCGGCCGGCGCCTGGCCGTCAAACTCCTCAACGCCTCCAAGTTCGTGCTGCGCTTCGACACGGTGGAGCACGGCGCCGAGGTCGCCGAGATCGAGAGAGCGCTCGCCGCGTTCGCGACGCTCGAGCACGCGTCCGACAGCCGCTTGTTCGGCATCACCGAGACCCTCGACCAGTCGCTGCTGCACCGGCTGGCCGACCTCGTGGACCAGACGACGGTGGCCCTGGAATCCTTCGACTATGCGCGGGCGCTGGAGCGCACCGAGTCGTTCTTCTGGTCCTTCACCGACGACTACCTTGAGTTGGTGAAGGCCCGTGCCTACGGGGAATCCGGTGCGGCTGGGTGCGTGTCAGCCCGCCGGACCTTGCGCGCTGCGCTGAGAATGCTCCAGCAGCTGTTCGCACCGTTCATGCCCTTCGTCGCCGAGGAGGTCTGGAGCTGGTGGCAGACGGGCTCCGTCCACACATCCGAATGGCCCCAGTCCAAGCAGCTGCGGGCTGCATCCGCCGATGCGGGCGCGCTGCCCAGCGCGGTGGCCGCGGCCGTGCTGGGCGAGGTGCGCCGGGCCAAGTCGGAGGCCAAGCGGCCACTGCGCACCGAGGTGGTGCGGGCCACGGTCACCGACACCGCCGAGCGTCTCGCAGTGTTGGAGCAGGTCTCCGCCGACGTCTGTGCCGCGGGCCGCATCACCGAGTTGGTCCGCGTCGGGGGCGACGAGTTCTCGGTGACCAGCGAGCTAGCGGCCGAGACCGCCGCCTAACGCCGGAACTGGCAGCACAATGCGCGCATAGCGTGCAAAACACTGCCAATTCCCCAGCGGCCCAGCAGAGTCCCCCGGAACTGGCAGCACAATGCGCGCATAGCGTGCAATTCCCGGACAGCACCCGCACGCCCCGGGGTGCTGCCGTAGTCTCCCGTCCATGCGAAATGGCAGCGGTGGAGCCCCTGGAGGGCGTTCGCGGCTGCCAGTTCCGTGAGGGTGCCAGGCTCTACCGGTGCGTCGGTGGACCGCCGCCGGTTCATCAAGGGCGGGCTCGGCGCGGCCGGGATCGCCGCGGCCGCGCCGCTGCTGGCGGCCTGCGGCAACGGCGACAATGCTCCGGCCGTCGAGACGCCGGCCGCCGACCCGCCGGCCGGGGAACCTCCGGCTGCGGGCGGCGAGCGGATCGTCATCGTCGGAGCCGGGGCCGCGGCGCTGGCTGCGTCCGCTGAGCTCCAAGTACGGGGGTTCGGCAACGTCGTGCTGCTGGAGGCCCGCGACCGGGCCGGCGGACGCATCTGGACTTCCAGCATCGGCGACGGCATTCCCGTGGAGCTGGGAGCGACCTGGATCCACGGGGTCCGGGGCAACCCGATCAGCGAGATCGTCGAGAGCAACCGCATCGCGACGGCTGAGACCGACCACGACAACGCGGTCCTCTACGACCATGACGGCCGGCCGGCCGAGCCGGTCGACCCGGCGCTGTGGGGGCAGTACATGGCGCTGGCCTACGAGATGCCCGACGCGTCCCTCCGGGACGTCTTCGAGCGGTTCGCGACCACCCACGGCCTCAGCGACGACGACCGGCGTCTGTGGCTGCACTCGCTGGCGTCGATGTTCTCCCACGAGTTCGGGGCCGACATCAGCGACCTGTCGATCCTGAGCTACGACGGGCCGAGCACGCTGCGGGGCGGCGACGTGGTGTTCCCGCAGGGATACAGCCAGATAGCCGACGTGCTGGCCGCCGGCCGGGACATCCGGCTCGGTCACCCGGTGTCGGAGATCGACCACTCCGGGCCCACCGTGGTGGTAGCCACGGAGTCGGGCGACGCCTTCGAGGCCGACCGGGTGGTGGTCACCGTTCCCCTCGGCGTGCTCAAGGCGGATGCGATCTCGTTCACGCCGGCGCTGCCGCCGGCCATGCAGGACGCGATCGGCGCGCTGGACATGGGGATCCTCAACCGGACATGCCTGCTGTTCGACGAGCCCTTCTGGGACCGCGACACCGAGTGGATCGGCTATGCGGGCGAGCGGCCGGGCCAGTGGTCCGAGACGCTGAACCTGTACCCGTACCTGGGCCGCCCGGTGCTCGCCATGTTCAACCCCGGCTCGTTCGGCGCCGAGATCGAGCAGTACTCCGACGCCGAGCTCAAGTCACGGGCCGTCGAGGCGCTCAGGGCCATGTTCGGCGAAGTGCCCGAGCCCGTCGACGCGGTCAGCACCCGCTGGGGGTCGGACCCCTGGACCCGGGGCTCGTACTCCTACCTGCCGGTGGGCGTGGAGTTCGACATCTACCGGGACATGGCCCGCCCGGTGGGCGACCGGCTGTTCTTCGCGGGCGAGGCCACCCATAGCCGGTTCCCGTCGACCGTGCACGGCGCCCTGCTGTCGGGCCGCCGGGCCGCCCGCCAGATCACCGGCCTCCCACGCTGACCCAAGCCGCTCCCGGGAACTGGCAGCGCTCTGCACGGTATGCGTGCATACTGCTGCCAATTCCACAGACGGGCCGGAGCTACTCGTCGATCTCGGGGATCCGGAACCCGACCGCGGCACCACCGAGCGGGGAGTCGCCGGCCCAGACCGTGCCGCCGTGGGCTTCGGCCACATGGCGCACGATGGCCAACCCGAGGCCCGATCCGGGCTCGTCCCGGTCGTCCTCCAGGCGATGGAAGCGCTCGAAGACCCGCTCCCGGTCGGCGTCGGGAATGCCCGGACCGGCGTCGTGAACAGTCACCGAGCCGCCGTCGACCACCACCTCGACCGGACCGTCGGTGCTGAACTTCACTGCGTTGTCGACGAGGTTGCGCACGGCCCGGGCCAGCGCCTCCGGGCGGCCCTCCACCGGGACGCCCCGTTCCACCCGCAGCGCGATCTCGCGCCCGCTGCGGCGCCGGGCCCGTTCCAGGACCGGCTCGACCACCTCGACCACGTCGATCAACTCCAGCTCCTCGTCGGCCTGGACATCGGCCGCGAGGTCCACCAGTTCGGTCACCAGGTCGGTCAACTCTCCCAGCTCGGCGTCCACATCGTCGAGCACCGAGGCCCGATCGGTGGGCGGGAGCTCGTCGGAGCGCCGGAGCAGGTCCACGTTGGTGCGCAGGCTTGTCAGGGGGGTGCGCAGCTCGTGGCTGGCGTCCATCACCAGGCGGTGCTGCTGGCGGCGGCTGGTGGCCAGCGCAGCGAGCATCGTCCGGAAGCTGCGGGCCAGCCTGCCCACCTCGCCGGGGCCGGAGCCCTCGACCTCGCCGTCGAGGTCACCGGTCGCGGCGATGTCCTCCACCGTCCTCGTGAGGCGCACAATGGGGCGCACCGCCCTCCCGGCCAGGAACCAGGCCCCCGCGGCGGCCGCGGCCACCGCCAGGAAGCCGAACAGCAGCACCCGTTGACGCAGATCCTCCACCGCACGGTCGACCTCGACCAGCGGACGGGCCACCTGGACGAACACGCCGTCGGAAGCCTCGACCGTCATGAGCCGGAGCCTGAGGCCCTTGACGCTGACCGTCTCCAGCATCGGCCCGTTCCGGCGGCGGGCCCGCTCCAGGCGGTGCGCGTCGGGGACGGTTCCGATGTCGTCGTCGAGAGTGAGGATGACCTCGCCGCCGTGAATGACGCCCTCCAAGCCGGGGCCAAGATCGGTGACCACGACCCGGGCGTAGGCGTCCAGCGACACGAGCGACCCGAGCGGGTCGGCCCGCAGCAGCGACCCGATCCTGAGATCCCCCTCGGCCAGCTCCAGCACGTGGGAGAAGAAGTCCCGGCGCGGCCCGTCAGAAAGCAGACCGGCCCGGGCCACCAAGTCGATGTCGACCTCCTCGGTGAGCTCGGCCCGGGCCGACCGCACCGCGGCCCAACCCACCGCGGCCACCGCCACCGCCACCACCGCTGCCACCAGCAGCGCAACCCGGACCCGCAGCGTCACCGATCGAACCTGCCCGCGTTCACCGGTCGATCCTGGCCACGTAGCCGATCCCGCGCACCGTGTGAATGATCCGGGGCTCGCCGCCTCTCTCGGTCTTGCGGCGCACGTACCCGATGTACACGTCGAGCGTCTTCGACTGCACGTCGAGGGCCCCGTCCCACACGTGCTCGTAGATGTCGAAACGGCTGAGCACGGTTCCGGCGTTGCTCACCAGCAGCTCGAGGAGGTCGAATTCGGTGCGCGACAGCTCGATGCGGCGACCGGCCCGGCGCACCAGCCGTCCCTCGACGTCGAGCTCCAGGTCAGCGAAGCGCACCAGGTGCCGGCCGCCCGCGGCACCGTCCACGGCCCCGGCGGCCCCGGCACCGCGGCGGGCCTCCTCGGCGGCCCTCAACCGGGCTCGCATCCGGGCCAGCAACTCCTCCAGCGCGAACGGCTTGACCAGATAGTCGTCCGCGCCGGCGTCCAGTCCGGCCACACGGTCGCTGACCTCGTGGCGCGCCGTCAGCATCAGGATCTGCGTGTCGCAGCCGTCGTCGCGCAGCATCCGGCACACGCTGAGGCCGTCGGCGTTGGGCATCGAGACGTCGAGCACCATCAGGTCGGGCCGGCGGGACTGGTGCGCCTTCAAGGCCGCCGCGCCGTCAGCGACGGCCACGACCTCGTATCCCTCGAGCTTCAGGGCACGCTCCAGCGACTGCCGCACCCGCCGATCGTCCTCGGCCACCAGGACGGTGGCGCCGGCCGGGCCAGCCGATCCTTCACTCACAGCCCCCAGTGTGGCGGCCCAAGGTGAACATCAGGTTAGAAGTTCGCACGCTCGGGCTCGGGCGGCCGGCGGGCCGCTAGGGTCCGCGGGTGCGAATTCTCGTCACCAACGACGACGGCATCGACTCCATCGGGCTGCATGTGCTGGCCCGGGCCATGGCCACCATCGGTGAAGTGGTGGTGGTGGCGCCCGACAAGGAGTACTCGGGCTATGGAGCGGCGTTCGGGCCCCTGCACCTGATCCAACCCGAGGTGCACCGGGCCCGCATCGACGGCATAGACGAGGTGTGGTCGGTGACCGGCCCGCCCGCGCTGTGCGTGATGTTCGGGCGCCTGGACCTCTTCGGCCACTACGACCTGGTGGTGGCGGGCATCAACCCCGGCGCCAACGTGGGTCGCTCGGTGTACCACTCGGGCACGGTCGGCGCCTGCCTGACTGCCCGCAACGGCGGCGTGTCGGGCGTGGCCGTGAGCCAGTCGGTCGAGTCCTTCGGGGTGGAGGGCCAGGCCTGGGAGGAGACGCTCGCAGACCAGCCCTGGCACAGTGCCGCCACCGTGGCTGCCGCGGCCGTGGAGGGACTGATCACGGACTTGCCGGCGAGCCCGGTGGTGCTCAACATCAACGTCCCCGGCCGGGAGCTGGCCGAGTTCAAGGGCTGGAAGCGCACCGAGGTCGGGATCGAGCCGCCCCGCTCGATGGCCACCGCCCACCTCGAGCCGAGGCCGGGCCACACCGACGCCTTCCGGGTGAAGATGGACTGGGGGGAGGCCATCGAGCTTCCCGAGGACACCGACGGCGGCGCGGTGATGGCCGGCTGGGTGTCGGTCGGATGGCTCGGCCGGCTGGAGTCGACCGAGCCGGAATTCAGGGGTGCCGCCGAAGCCGAGTCCCGCCTCGACACGCTGCTCGGCTGAGAGCGAACGCGAGTCGACTCTGGGCGAAGCCTTCAAGCGGCGCGGGCGTAGCGTTGCGCGGTGACTATCGCCGCTTCGGGGCTGGCCAAGGCCTACGGCACTCGCCGGCTGTTCACCGACGTCAGCTTGAACCTGGCGCCGGGCCGTAAGGTCGCGCTCGTCGGGGGCAACGGCGCCGGCAAGACGACGCTGCTGGAGATCCTGGCCGGGCTGGCCGAAGCCGACGCCGGCACCGTCACCAAGCCCCGCGACGCCCGGATCGGATACCTGCCCCAGGATCTGGGCGAGGTCTCCGAGGGCACCGTCCGCCAGCAGGTGGCGGCCGGCTCCGGCCGTCTGGCTGAGGTCGCCCGCACGCTGGAGCAGTTGGAGGGTCGGCTGAGCGGGCCCGACGGCCACCGGGACGAGCTGCTGGCCCGCTACGGAGAGGTTCAGGCTCAGTTCGAGCAGCTCGGGGGGTATGCCTTCGAGGCCGAGGTGGCCAAGATCCTGGCCGGCCTCGGCTTCTCCGATGCCGATGCCGATCGGGCCGTGGCCGAGCTCTCGGGCGGCTGGAGGATGCGGGTGGCGCTGGGCCGGCTGCTGCTGTCGGAGCCGGACATCCTGCTGCTGGACGAGCCCACCAACCACCTCGACGTCGACTCGGTGGCCTGGCTGGAGCGCCGCCTGTCCAGCTGGCCGGGCGCGCTGCTGTTCGTCAGCCACGACCGCGACTTCATCGACGCGGTGGCCGATCGGATCGTCGAGCTCGCCTCGGGAGCGGCGACGGCCTACGAGGGAGGCTTCGCCGAGTTCGTCGTGGCCCGCGAGGAACACCTCCAGCGCATCGAGGCGGCCGCGGCCCGCCAGGCCCGGGAGGTGGCCCGGGTCGAGCGCTTCGTCGAGCGGTTCCGCTACAAGGCCACCAAGGCCCGCCAGGTCCAGAGCAGGGTCAAGACCCTCCAGAAGCTGGAGCGCATCCAGGCGCCGAGGCGCGCCGACACCGCCGCTCGCTTCGACTTCGTGGCGCCGCCTCGCTCCAGCCGGGTCGTGGCCGAGCTCGAGGATGCGGCCGTGGGCTACCCCGACGGCGACGGGCCCGTCGTCTCCGGGGCCACGTTCGCCATCGAGCGGGGCCAGAGCGTCGCCCTGGTGGGGCCCAACGGCGCGGGCAAGACCACGCTGCTGAAGCTGATTCTGGGCGAACTCTCCCCCACCTCGGGCACGGTACGGGTGAGTTCCAACGTGCGGGTCGCCGCCTTCGGCCAGCATCAGGCCGACGAGCTGGACGGCGCCAAGCGGGCGATCGAGGTCTTCTCGGCCGGCATCGACCCGGGGCGGCGGAACCTGCGCACCATCCTGGGGGCGTTCGGGTTCAGGGGCGATGACGCCGACCGCCGGGTGGCCGAGCTCTCCGGCGGTGAGCGCACCCGCCTGGTGCTGGCCCGGCTGATGGTGGAGCCCGTGAACCTGCTGGTGCTCGACGAGCCCACCAACCACCTCGACCTGCCCAGCTGCGACATCCTCGAGGACGCCCTGGACGCCTATCCCGGCACGGTCCTGCTCGTCACCCACGACCGCCACCTGATCCGCTCAGTGTCAGACGCCCTCATCGAGGTTCGCAACGGGCGGGCGGTGTGGCACCTGGGAGCCGACGAGAAGGTGCTCTACCCCGACGAGGCGGCCGGCCTGCCGTCGTCGGCAACCGCGGGCCTGAAATCCGCACCCGGAACGGTCACCGGGGACAGAACCGGCTCCGCGCCCCCGGATGGATCGAGCGCGCCGCGCACCTCCGCAGCCGGCAAGGCCGAGCGCCGGCGGGCCGGCGCCCGATCCCGGGCCGCCACCAGCCAGCTCCGCAAACGGGTGGCCGACCTGGAGCGGGCCTGGTCCGCGGCCGACGCCGAGGTGTCCGAGCTGCACCGCCGCCTCAGCGACCCGGCCGTCTACGAGCGACCCGAGGAGGTCCACGCGCTGGCCTCGGCCCACGAGGAGGCCGCCGAGAAGGCCGCGACCCTGCTGGCCGAGTGGGAGTCGTCGCTGGCCGAGCTGGAGGCGCTCGGCCAGCGTCCAGAAGGAGTGTCGGGGGCGACGTGATCATCGGGCGCAGCCTGCTCGGGGGGTGTGACACGCGGCCCCGCCGATCCAGCCACGACGCGCTAGAACGGGCCGGATGCTCCTAGCCGATCTCGTCGCCTGCACCGACGCAGTGGCTGCCACCTCGTCTCGCACCGGCAAGATCGAGGCCCTGGCCGAGCTGCTGCGGGCGGCCGGCGACCGCGAGGCCGGCATCGTGGCCAGCCTGGTCGCCGGTGATCCCCGCCAGGGTCGCATCGGCGTGGGCTGGGCCACGGTGGCCGCGCTGCGAACCCGACCGGCTGCGCAGCCGTCGCTGTCGGTGGCCGATCTCGACGCCATGCTCGACGCGGTCACGGGCGCGTCCGGTGAGGGATCGAACCAGCGGCGCCTCGACCTGCTCGGCGACTTCCTGGCCCGGGCCACCGGCGCGGAGACCGGCTTCGTGAGGAGGCTGCTCGTGGGCGAGCTGCGTCAGGGCGCCAGCGAGGGCGTGGTGGTGGAGGCTGTCGCCCGGGCTGCCGACGTGCCCGCGGCTCCGGTCCGGCGCGCTCTGATGCTGGCGGGCGACCTCGGCGAGACGGCTGAGATCGCCCTGTCACTCGGGCGGCCCGGCCTGGACGCGGTGGGCTTCCGGCCCATGCGGCCGATCCGACCGATGCTGGCCTCCACCGCCGACGACGCCGCCTCCGCGGTCGCGGAGCTGGGCCGGTGCTCGGTGGAGTGGAAACTCGACGGGATCCGCATCCAGGCCCACCGCCAGGGCGACGACGTGCGGGTCTGGACCCGCAACCTCAACGAGGTCACCGTCCGGCTGGGCGAGGTGGTCGACGTGATGCGAGACCTCCCGGTCGACACCGTGGCTCTCGACGGGGAGGTGCTCGGGCTGGCCGAGGACCTCTCCCCCGCAGCCTTCCAGGACACGATGGGCCGCGTAGGCACCAGGCGAGCGGGCGAAGCCGCTCCGGCGGGTGCCGGACCGGTGCGGGTAGCGCCCGTGTTCTTCGATGTCCTGCACCTCGACGGGCGGGACCTGCTCGACGATCCCCTCCAGTCCCGGCTGGAGTGCCTGCAGAAGGCAGCCGCCGATCACCGCATACCCGGCGTCGTCACCGAAGACCCCGCAGAGGCTGAGCGGACCTTCGACGCCGCGGTGGCCGCCGGCCATGAGGGTGTGATGGTGAAGGCGGCAGGCTCGCCCTACGCCGCGGGCCGGCGGGGCAAGGCTTGGCGCAAGGTGAAGCCGGTGCGCCGACTCGACCTGGTGGTGCTGGCGGTGGAGCCGGGAAGCGGACGCCGCCACCGCTGGCTGTCCAACATCCACCTCGGCGCCCGGGACCCTGACGGGGGCTTCGTGATGGTGGGCAAGACGTTCAAGGGCATGACCGACGCGATGCTCGAATGGCAGACCGGCCGCTTCGAGGAGCTCGCCACCGACCGGAACGCGCATGTCGTGAAGCTGAGACCCGAGCAGGTGGTGGAGATCGCGGTGGACGGCGTGCAGCGCTCGAGCCGCTATCCCGGCGGCGTGGCCCTGCGCTTCGCCCGGGTCGTGCGCTACCGCAGCGACAAGCCGGCCGCCGAGGCCGACACCATCGCGGCGGTCCGCGGCCTACTCCCGAGGCTGAGCGAACAGGGCGCAATTCATGCAGGAATCTCCAGACGCTGAGCGAGGCCGTGGGCAGTGTCTCCTGGACTTGGGCGGCCCGTGAGCGCAGCGAACAGGAGCGGGATACAACGCGGCGGGGCGGGTTCTATAGGCTCGCAGCCATGACCGGCTCACCCACAACCGCGGTCACGGCCGACACACCGGCGACGCACACTCCTGCACCCGGCACCTCGACGGTCACCGAACCCGAGGTCCGGCCGGTTACCGACGACGGAGACCACGACCGCTTCGCCCACTACACCCGGCGGGCCGACGCCAACCGGGCCTACGTCGAGGGCACCCCGATACGGGCGCTGTGCGGCAAGGTGTGGGTCCCGAGCCGGGACCCGTCCCGCTACCCGGTGTGCCCGGAGTGCGCCAAGATCCGGGAGCGCCTCCGCCGGCGGGCCCACAACTGAGCGCGACAGGGGCGCTTCCGGGCGGGCCCACGGCCATGCGCACCCACCTCCAGGGCGCCTTCCTGCTGATCGTCCTGCTGCTCGCCTTCTGGTGGGCGCTGAGGTGGGCCGGTCCGATCTTCGACAGCGCCCTGGGCGGCGAGGACGGCGCCATCGTGGCCCGAGCGCCCTCGGAACAGGACGCGGCAGCCGCCATTCAGGCCGCCGCAGACGCGCCCCTCGACGGCAACGAGGTCGCCGCGTTGCAGGCCGCGCTGCTCCAGGTCGGCTACAGCCCGGGCCCGATCGACGGGATCATGGGCGAGCTGACCCGGGCAGCCATCGAGGAGGCCAAGCAGGATCTGGGACTGGTCGAGGCGTCCGACCGCAGACTCCTCGAGACCCTCGAGCCTGCCGTCGAGACCCTCGAGACTTCACCGGACTCCGGCGAGCCGGACTCCTGACATGCCACGGCAGACCGGCTCGCCGGTCAAGGCTCCACCCTCCCCACCGGACTGCTCAACCGTCTTCCGGCCCACCTTCGACCTGAACTTGAAGGTGACGTTGATGTGGGTGAAGACGTCGCAGGTCCGCGACGGCGTTCGATGGTGGGCCACCGAGACGCCCGAGGGGTCGGCGTCGCTGGCCTTCCGGCCCCTCGGCGGCGAGGTGATCGCCGACGCCTGGGGACCGGGCGCCGCCTGGGCTGTCGGGCAGCTGCCGGCCCTGCTCGGCAACGACGACGACCCCGGCGACTTCCAGCCCCGCGACTCGGTGGTGCGCGGCCTGGTGTCTGGGCTGGGCGTGCCGCGGATGGGGGCCACCGGCCGCTGGTACGAGGCGATGGCCACCGCCGCCATCTACCAGAGGGTGGTCAGCGCGGACGCTCGGACCGCGGTGACCCGCATGGGAAGGCTGCACGGCGGCGACGTCCCCGGTGGGGGGCCGCTGCCGCTGTTCCCCCGTCCCGAGGCGGTGCTGCGGGTACCGGATCACGGGTTCCACCGCGCCGGCGTCGACCGGGCCCGCAGCCGGGTGATCCGGGTCGCGGCCAAGCACGCCCCGCGCCTCGAGGCCCTACAGGAGCGGCCCGCGTCCGCTGCACGCGAGTGGCTGCAGCGCCTGCCAGGTGTCGGACCGTGGACCGCGGCCCGCACGACCGGGGCCGCCGCGGGCGATCCCGACGCGGTGCCGGTGGGTGACCTGCACGTGCCGGTCCTGGTGACCTATGCCCTCAGCGGCGCCACCGACGGCGACGACGACTCGATGCTCGAGTTGCTGGAGCCCTACGCAGGCCACCGCGGCAGGGTCGTGCGCCTGGTCAAGGCGGCCGGCATCGGCCCACCAAAGCACCATCCAGCCCCCACCCGCTTCGACATCAGCCGCATCTAACCCGCCCGGCGGGCCGCCTTCTCGGCCTGGCGGGTCGCTTTGGCGGCCCGGTGAGCCAGCGTGCGCTCCACATAGGGCGCCACTTCGGGGGTCTTGCAGCCGGTCTGGCCGTGATCGACCTTCACCGGGCCGATGCGGCGGGCGGCGGCCAGCACCGATCGGCGCAGGTTGCCGTCGCGTAGGGCGATGACGATGAGCGCCCCGTTCATCTCGTGGCGGACCCGGTTGGGCCGCTCGCCGATCTCCGCCTCGATCTGGCGCAGCAGGCCACGCAGTTCCTCGACGGACCAGACGTCGGGATCCTCGGCGGTGCACATGACGATGAACCACCCCGTGGACGCGGTCCACTCGGCCGGGCTGTCCCTCCAGGCGTCGCTCAACGTCCGGGCGTGGGGCGATTGCGCGCAGAGCCCGCCGAGGCCCTCGGCCAGGATGTAGTTGTCCACGTCGCCCAGCCAGCGGCCCGCCAGCGGCTCGTCCATCGCGGCCGGATCGGCGGCGCGCAGCGCCAGCACCCGGGCATCGTGGTTGCCGCTGTCCCACAGCTGCTGAGCCAGGTGATGGTCAGTCTTGATCGGCTTGGCGATCTTGCCGAGGTCGGCGTAGCTGACCCCGAACATGGGCTCGGCCGCACCGTGGCGGGCATACACCTTGCGGTTCTGAGCCGTCCCCGCAGCCTCCAGTTCCGCCATGACCGTGCCGATGTCACTCATGTCGCTGCTCACCGCCGCCATTGTTCTCGACCGAACTCACCCGCCGAAGTCGCGGGTGAACAGGCGGTAGGCCACACTATCGACGAGGTTCGCAGAGTTCGACAGCACAACCACCCCCTCACGGGCCTCAGGGTCGAAGCCGACGAACGAGCTGTAGCCACCGGTGGCGCCGTTGTGCCACACGAACCGGCGATCGCCCTCGACCGCGATGACCCACCCGAGCCCGAGGTCCATGCCCAGCGTCGGGTCCGGCACCTGCGGGGCATGGGCGAACTCCATTGCGGCGCCCAGCGGCGACTCTCGCAGCCCCATGTTGGCATCGACGAACGTCAGCATGTCGTCCACGGTGGACCGAAGCGCTCCTGCTCCGGCTAGGGCGGTGAAGTCCCAGTTTGCGGCCGGACGCAGCCGCCCGTCGTGCCCGGGGGCCAGGCGCTCCCGCAGCGATGGCGTCAGCTCGATGACGGTGTCGTGCATCTGCAGCGGCTCGAGGATCCGCTCGGTCACCAGAGTCTCGTAGTCGGTGCCCGCCCGGAGGGCGAGCGCATGGCCCAGCAGGCCGTAGCCGAAGTTCGAGTACTCGACCGCCTCGCCTATGTCCCGGCGCAGTTCGTGCGATGACAGGAAGGCATGGAGACGCTCGGTGTCGTAGTCCGCGTACGGGTTGGTGTCGTCGGCCGGGTCCAAGTTGTCGGGCAGGCGGGGCAGTCCCGAGTTGTGGGTGGCCAAATGTCCCACCGTTATCTCCGCTCCGTCGCGGGTCGGCATCCGGGCCGCGGCGCCGAGCAGGGTCTGCACCGGAGTGTCGAGCCCCAGATCCCCCCGCACGACCAGGTCGGCCAGCAGAGTCGACGTGAACACCTTCGTGACGGAGCCGATCTCGAACACGGTGTCGGCGCCGGGCGGGGTCGGATCGTCGGCACTGAGACGCCCGTACCCGACGACCGCGCGCCCCTCCTCCGTGGTCACGGCCGCGACCACGCCGACGCTCTGCCGCCCGCCGTCGACGAACTCCGCCAAAAGGCCGCGGATCTGGGCCTCGCTCACCGGCTGGAGGCCCGACTCGCCGGCAGGCTCTGCGACCGACTCAGCCGTGGCCACCGGCTCGGACACGACGGCCCGCTCAACCTCCCCAACCCGCTCAACCTCCACGACCCGCTCAACCTCCCCAACCCGCTCAACCTCCCCAACCCGCTCAACCTCCCCAACCCGCTCAACCTCCCCAACCCGCTCAGGCTCGACGACCGGCTCAGCCTCCCCAACCCGCTCAACCTCCCCAACCCGCTCAGGCTCGACGACCGGCTCAGCCTCCCCAACCCGCTCAACCTCCACGACCGGCTCAACCTCCGCGATCGGCTCAGGCTCGACGACCGGCTCAACCTCCGCAACCGGCTCGGGCTCCACGATCGGCTCAGCCTCGGTTGCGCCGTTTGTGCCGCCGCACGCTGCGCACCAGAGCGCAAGCCCGACCCCTATGGCGATCCTCCTACCCGTGGTACTGCTCTCCACTCATCCCAGGCCGAGCTCGGAGATGCGGTCGAGGACTCGCTCGGTCTCGTCGCCGATGGTGGTGCTGTCGCCGTGGCCGGTGTGCACGACCGTGTCGGCGGGCAGGGTGAGCAGGCGGTCGCGGATGCTGCGCAGGATGGTGGGCTCGTCGCTGAAGCTGCGGCCGGTGGCGCCCGGCCCGCCGCAGAACAGGGTGTCGCCCGACAGCACCCGGCCGTCGGCGGCATCGTGGAAGCAGCAGCAGCCCGGCGAGTGGCCCGGAGTGTGGACCACGCCCAACTCATGGCCGCCCGCGGCCAGCACCGAACCCGGCTCCAGGTCGCGGTCGGGGGAGTCGCCGGGATGGACTGCATCCCACAGCATCCGGTCGTCGGGGTGTATCAGCACCGGCGCGTCCACCGCGTCGCGCAGCGCGACCGCCGCGTTGATGTGGTCGTTGTGGCCGTGGGTGCACACGATGGCCGCCACCCGGCGGCCGGCCACTGCCGCGGCGATGGGCTCGTGGTCGTGGGCCGCGTCGAAGATGAGCACCTCGCGGTCGTCGCCCACCAGCCAGATGTTGTTGGTGACCTCCCACTCGCCGCCGTCGAGGGCGAATATGCCGTCGGTCGTCACCAGCTCGATGGGCATGGTCCCGGTCCCCGCCTCGCTCGCCCGCCTACAGCACGACGACGGAGCGCAGCACCTCGCCCCGCTCCATCTTGTGGAAGGCCTCCTCCACGTCGCCGAGGTCGATCGTCTCCGACACGAAGCCGTCGAGGTCGAGCCGGCCCTGGAGGTACAGGTCGA
>MKWU01002951.1_pt1 | contig 23658 bp, 20 predicted proteins | sample 809101 | NCBI WGS metagenome assembly MKWU01 (sample SAMN05860141, study PRJNA318959) | sponge metagenome | host: Aplysina aerophoba | place: Slovenia: Piran, Adriatic Sea, Gulf of Piran | collected 2013-05-07 | reverse complement strand
CGGAGATGCGGAGCAAGTCGTTGCCGAGGTTGCGCAGCTGGTCGTTGAGCGCCATCGCCGACTGGTTCAGGTCCTCCATGCTGTGGGCGGCCACCGCCGACTGCCGGTCCGTGGCGTGGATACGCTGATCCAGGGCCTCGCCCTGGGTCTTCAGCGCTGCTGCGGCACCGGCCAGGGCGCGCGCTGTCTCCGCCGCCCCGTCCCGGCGTGCGGCCAATTCTGCCGCCTTGGCCAGCGCATCACGTGCGTCCGCGACGGCCTGCGTCAGCGCCGCCGTCTCGCGGGCGAGCGCCCCGGCCGTCTCCCGCTCCGGTTCCTGCGCATCCCGGAGCGCGTCGACGCGGGCCGCCGTCGACCGCACCGCGTCGAGAATCTCGCGGATGGCGTCGCCGTGGTCGTCACGGTCATCACGGGCACCGGGTTGGCAGGGTGGCGCGGCTTGCGGCGATGTCGGCAGCGGGGGCGTCGGTGCGGGCATTGGGGATTCGGTGACTGACCGGCCCTCTGACTTTTCCGGCCGGCCGACCAGAAGGTCGCGGCCGTCGAAGTCATCTTTCCCGGATTGTGCGCCGCTGCGCCTCTCGCCTTCGGGCGCCATGATCGCCTCCCGGCCAATGTTGAGTCGTTCACGAACTACGAAGACATGGATATCGGTGCCGGCAGGCCGTATGGCAAGACTCGACCCGTCATCAGGGCCAGTCAGGGATCGACTAGCAGTTCACTCCGGTGCTGAAGGCCTATTGGCCTGATCCACCCATCGAAGCAGCTGGGGGCGCCAACATGACCTGCCCCTGCCAGGCCACGGCAGGGGAAGATGCGCTCTCACTAGGGGCCGACTCGGAGACCGGCGCTACGGTGCCGTCTTCGCCAAATCTCATCAGGAGGCGAGAGATGTCCCCAACGAACGAGACCGCCGCGCCGGCCAGCGCGGAACATAGCACGCTGTACGTCGCGATCGAGATTAGTCAGAAGAGTTGGGTGGTTGGCGTCGAGAGTCCGGCCAGCGAGAAGATCGGGCTGCACTCGCTCGGGCCGGCGGACAAGCAAGGCCTCAGGGATCTGATCGAGAATCAGCGGCCCAAGGCTGAACGGGCTCTCGACCGAGAGGTGCGCGTTCTGTGCTGTTACGAGGCGGGCTATGAAGATTTCTGGCTGGCGCGCTGGCTGGAACAGGAAATGTGCCGCCCAGGTCTTGAGTCGTCGCGGCGTGCGCTGGCGCATGCGCGGCACCTATCGGAAGCTCAGCACCCACTCACGCAGCTTGGCGTAGTGTTGAGAGCGCGGGCGAACAGGCGGAGTTGTAGCCCGCGCCCGCTGCGCTTCACTTCCGGCATTTGGCGGGATCCTAATATTTTCAGTTGTAAATGGGATGTAGGCTTGGCATCGTTCGCATCGGACAGGGCATGGGATAATCGTCTTGACATTCGCGGCGTCGGTGCTCCCCCAGATTTGTATGATTAAGCCGAGCCGAGCCGAGCCGAGCCGAGCCGAGCCGAGCCGAGCCGAGCCGCGCCGGGCCACGCCGAGGCCGACCCCGCGCGCGGCGGAGCCGCCCGGAGCGGAGCCGAGCCGAGCCGATGACTGTAACTCGTGCTCGGCGGAGCGCCTCCCCCCCGGCTGAGTACCAACCCCTCCCCGTCGCGCCCTTGGCGCAGTGGGACTCCGACACCTCCTACAGCACTACCTCTTCCCATCACGGATCCTCGACCGGACAGTGGCCGGGACTATCGTCGGTCCCGCGGACGTCTCACTCGCCCTGTAGCCTCTTTCACCTGTTGCGCGGCGGGGCTGTCGACGCGGTGGTCGTGGTTGAAGGCATGGGCCATGGGAATGGCGAAACGGCGCGGCAGGGCGAGGTGAAATGCGCGCTGGCTTGGCGTGATTACCCGCCAAATGCAGGTAAACGGCAGCGAGTTCCGTTGGAGCCGAGTCCCGCTGGAGTGGAATGGCGTCGATCACGCCCGATAGCAGAATTCCCACGGAGCGGCCAGGAACACTAGTACAAGGCGAGCCAACATCATGGATCAGCTGGCGGGATTTCTGGACTTCTTCTGGTCGTCGTTCTTGCTGCTGTCGCCGATGCTCCTGCTCGGCCTGTTCCTGGCCGGCCTGATCCATGTGTTCATTTCGAGGCAGGCCATTCAAAGTTGGCTACGGCACGACAGCCTGAAATCCGTCAGCACCAGCGCGGCTATCGGCGTGCCGATGCCGCTTTGCAGCTGTTCCGTGGTACCGGTCGTGGCGGAGATGCGGCGCAAGGGTGCCTCGCGGTCCTCGTGCATGTCGTTCCTGATTACCGCACCGGAGACGGGCGCGGACTCGATCCTCGTCACCAACGCGTTCTTCGGCCCGATACCGGCCCTGGTGCGGCCGGTCATGAGCTTCATTACGGGCGTGGTCGCGGGAATCTTCTGCATAGGGTTGATCCGCGGCCGTGACGAGGACAGAGCGGACACCGTTCACGCGGACCACGCCCACGAGCACGAGCACGACCACGCTCACGAGCACGACGCCAGCTGCGGTCATGATCACGACCACAGTCACAAGCCTCTCCGGTGGGGGGAGGACGACTGCTACGTCCGCCCGAGGGAATTCAGGGCGTTCTTCAACGCCTGGCTGCGCCGTACGGTCGATCGTATAGGGCGCATCCGGTCCATGACCTGGATCAAGCCGGAGTTCTACCGCGCGATCCTCTCGCCGTCTCAGGGTGCACCTTCCCCCAAGGAGGAAGAAGCGGATCAAGAGCGCAGCACCCTCACGTTCACCACCGTCTGCAAACACATTCTTCGTTACGGCTTCGTCGAGGTCGCCGACGACATCCTCTTCGCTCTGCTGGTGGGCCTCGCGCTTGGCGGCGTGCTCTTCATGGTCATCCCGAGCGACCTGATGCAGTACGAGCACGCCCGCTGGATCTCCTATCCCATCATGGTTCTGGTCGGCGTGCCGCTCTACATCTGCGCATCTGCCAGCACGCCCATCGCCGCAGCCTTGATCGCCAAGGGGTTCAGCCCGGGCGCGGCTGCCATCTTCCTGATGACCGGCCCCGCCACCAACACCGGCACGATCGCCATCATCATCAGCCAGTTCGGCCTGCGCTTCGCATCGATCTATGTGGGCTCCGTGATCGCCGTGACGTTGGTGCTGGGCATCATCATCGATCTGGCCCTGATCTCCCTCGGGGTCTCGCTCGCCGTGAACCTGGATGCATCTGACTCCCCGGCAATTATGGTGTTGCAGTGGGCATCTGCGCTGGGGCTTGCCGCGCTCATCGTTTGGCGCTTCCGAGCGGGGGCGTTGAAGAGCGGATACCAGGACCTGGTCTCCAACATCGGCCCCTGGTTTGCCCCCGCCAAGTGGTGGTGGGTACGGATGACCCGCAAAGCGCCACTCCTCGGTGCCATCAACCCGCGCACGCCGGCCGGCATCAGCGTCTGGTTGATCGCCATTGCCGTATTCGTGCTGAGCGGCCTGACCGTCGTGCGCCCCGGCGAGGTCGGCTACGGACGCCTGTTCGGCGCGGTGGTGTGGAAGGATTTGCAGCCGGGCCTGCATTATCTTCCGCCAGCACCGTTCGCCAAGGCCGACAAGTGGCCGGCGCTAGAGATCAAGTCCATCGCCAGCGGCGACACGCAGGAATACCTGACCGGCGACCTCAATCTCATGTCGCTCTCGGTGAGCGTCCAGTACCGCGTCAGCGACCCCTATACCTATCACTATCGCGTCGACAACCCGCGGCAGGCCATCGGCGACAATGTCCGCCGCGAGCTGCGCAAGTTCGTCTCGTCTCGGACATTGGACGACCTGCTGAACGTGGAGCGCCTGGCGCTGCAGGATCGCATCGAGGACGTGTTCCAGGGCCGCGTCCCTGAAGGGGACAGCGAAGTGCTCGACGCTATCGACATCGTCAAGGTGAGTCTGCTCTCGGTTTCTCCGGTCGATGCCGCCATGAACGCCTTCCGTGAGGTGTCGAGCTCGCAGGAGGACAAGGAGCGCATCATCGTCAACGCACAACGGTTCCTGGTTACGCTGATACCCAAGGCGCACGGCAATGCGGCGTACGAGCTAGAACAGGCCAAGGGGGACGCCGCACGCAGAACCGTGATCTCGGCGGCGGAGAGTGACGCCATCCGAGTGATCGCGGAAGCCGTTGGCGCTGCGCCCGAGGTGCTCGAGACCATGCTATGGCGAGAGAAACTGGAATCGTCCCTCGCCAATAAGAGCAAGATCATCGTCCCGAGCGACGACACGTTGAACCGGGTTGCGTTGTGGAAGTCGTGGAACGGCGCCCCCGAGACTCCCCACCACTGAAATGGACGCCGATCACTCGTCGGAGTGCCAGTGCGACACGAACGATTAGGAAGCCAGCCATGATAACGAAGAAGCGAATAGGGGCCGCCATTGCAGTCCTGTTCGTGGCCATCGTCGTCTATGACTGTCTGTACGTTATAGACGAGTCGGAACAGGGCGTTCTCACTCACTTCGGCAAGATAACTATGCCGCCGAAGGAGCCTGGTTTGCACGCCAAGTATCCATGGCCCGTTTCACGGGTTTACAAGGTGGACAGGCGCGTGCGCCCGCTTACCGGCCTCACCCAGGAATTCATCACGGAGGATCAGAAGAACGTTCTGGTGGACGGCTATCTGCTGTGGCGCATCACAAATCCGGTTCGTTACGTGGAAGCCGTTCGCACAGAGGCCAGGGCCGTCGAGCGTCTAAGCGATCTGTATCGTTCAAGCGTCGGCATCGTGGTGAGCAACAAGTCTCGCGACGCCTTCGTGAGCCTCGGACTGGCGAACGAAGACCTCACCGTTGCTTCCCGGGAGCTGCTGGATCACGTCCGGCCCATAGCCGATGCGGACTACGGCATTGAGGTCATTCGGGCCGGTATCGTCGAATACACCCTTCCGGCGGAAAACCGACCCAGCATCATCCAGCGGATGATTTCCGAGCGCGCCCGCATCGCTGCCCGCTACCGCAGCGAAGGCGAAGAGCAGGCCATGCGGATCGAGGCGCACGCCATCAACGAGCACGAGCACATCATGGCGAACGCCCATGCGGAGGCCACAACCATCCTCGGTCGGGCCGAAGCCGACGCCATGACGACGCTGGCCGCTGCGTACCGCGAAGATCCGGACTTCTACAAATTCATCCGCGCGCTCGATAGCTACGATTCGATCATCGACCAGAACACCACGTTGATGCTGCCGGCAGACAACGAGCTGTTCAAGTATCTCGACAGCAACGAAATACCGGCGCCGGCATCGCAGTAGCGAGACGAGATCATGTCGGAACCCGCCGCTGAGAGTCTCGCACCGAGCACGCGCGTAATTTACGCGACGTTCGACTACGCGCGCGACCATAAGGCGCTCATCCTGACGGTGCTGGCGGCCATCGTCGTCATCGCGGTGCTGGCGACCGGTATCTATGTCGTCAAGAAGGAGGAGCAGGGGGTCCTGACACGCTTCGGCAAGGTGGTGGACGAGGAGATCCCGCCCGGAATTCACTATGCGGTTCCGGTCATCGAGAAGGCGCACGTGCGCAAGGTCAGGCGCATCATGCGAGACAGCGTGGCCACACAGGGCGGCGACGGCAGCGTTACTTTCTCCATCCTCTCGGGAGATACGAACCTGTTCGAAGTGAACGTGGCCCTGCAATACAAGATCGACCACTTGAGGAACTACCTGTACGCAACCACCGATCCCGACACCGTGTTGCGGGTGATCGTGCGAGAGCGCCTGATCGAGATCATGGGCCGGCACTTCATCGATCTCATCCTCACCAACAATCGTGACGCGATTCAGGCCGAGCTGCACAGGGACACGCTGGACTACCTTAGCACCAACGACATTGGTATCGAGCTGCTGGCGCTCCACATTGTGGATCTTCGTCCCATCGACGAGACCGTTGCCGCCTTCCGCGACGTCAGCGACGCGATCGCAGAAAGCGTTCAGGCCGTCAGCCACGCCAATCGCGAGAGAGAAAGGCTCCTGGCCCGAAGCCGGGGCCAGGCCGAGGCGGTGCTGTTGGACGCCACGGCCAAGGCGTGGGAACGCCGGATACAAGCCAAGAGCAGCGCCGGGGCATTCCTGGATCTTCTGGCGGCGTATCGAAGCGATCCAGCCTCGGTAACCGTCACGCGATACTGGCAGCGCATGCGCAGCATCTTTCGTGAGGCGACGCTCTCGGCGGTGAACCCCGGCAACACGTCGGTGATCGACATCAACATGATCGAGGGGTACATACCCGGCGTCGGTCACCGGCTGGCGCCAACCGTGGCGGCCTCCATTCCCGCCGAGAATCTGGCCGGCGCGCAGACGTCCATCACGACTGCGAGTGAGTCGGGCGCGCACGGACTGGAAGCTGTCGAGGCGGATCGTTTCCTTGTCGACGGACGGCTTCACACTCGCCTGAGCGAGCGCGACCATATGACCATCGCCAATCCGCGTTCGTTGATGTTCGACGATCTTTCGATTTTCGACCATCGCCATGCTCCCCTGACGAGCGTAGGCGCTGCTACGGAAAGGAACGAGCCTCCCATGGTGGAGAAGACCGCGGTCGATGAGGACGGCCAAGGCGGAGAAACTCAGGGCGGATCGAAGGAAGAGGCGAAGCTCAAGAAAAAGAACGTCGAGGGTGGAGCGCCAGAAGAGGCGACAGGGGAGGTCGCCAAGTGAGTCGCGCACCGCTAAAAGCGATCGTGAACGCGAAGAGAACCTCGTCACTGCGGAGAGGCTGCCTCGCTGCGCTCGCCGTCGTGCTCGCTGTCGGCGCAGCGTGGTGCGGCGAACCTGCGGCAGCAGAGCCGGGGGTGACCGAAGACGCCGTCACCTTCGGCCAGAGCGCCCCCCTTTCGGGTCCCGGCGAGCGAAGCGGCCGCCAGTATCGCGCCGGCATACTCGCAGCCTTTCACGAAAAAAACGCCGAAGGAGGTGTACACGGCAGACAGTTGAAGCTCGTGACGCGAGATGATGGCTACGAGCCGAACCCCGCCGCAGCCAACGCAAGACAATTCATCGCCGAAAACGAGGTCTTCGCCGTTGTCGGCAGCGTCGGAACGCCGACTGCCAAACGCATGCTGCCCATCTTCCGTTCGGCGAAGATTCCCTTCGTCGGCCCCTTCACTGGGGCCGATTTCCTGAGGGACGCCGAGCGAAGCCCGAACGTGGTCAATCTGCACGCCGGGTACCAAGAGGAAGTAGAATTATCGGTTAACCACTTGTACGACCATGAGGGAGCTCGCCGGTTTGGCATCATCTATCAGGACGATGCACTCGGCCGCTCGATATTGAAACACTTCGAGGACGCACTGACCGCTCTTAGTCTGCCCATCCTCGCCAAGTCTTCCTACTCGCGGAACACCCATGCCGTTCATGGGGCCGCGTTTGTCATGGCCAAGGCCGACTTGGATGTGGTGATGCTCGGAGCCACTTCTGGGGTAGTGACCGAAATAGTTAATACGGCGACGTCTCTCGGCCATGGCTACATCATAGCGGTTCTGTCCTTCATAAGTATGGAGCGTTTGAGGGTGTTGGTCGATGACCACGATGCGCTGGTAATAGCGACGAAAGTCACACCGAGCCTCGAAGATGACAACGTCGCGCTGGTGAGGCGTTTCCGTGCAGCCCTCGCCGCCTACAGGGAGGTCGATCCGGGGGCCAAAGAGCGCGAGGCGGATTCGCTGTCGCTCAAGGGCTACATCCTGGGCCGCTTCATCATCGGCGTGTTGGAGCGAATGCCGGATGAGCTCACTCGGGAAGCATTCCTGGAAGCGGCGCTGGCGCCGACCCCAGTCCACATCGACGACTGGGTGGTTGAGTTCCACGAAGGCACGAACGTTGGGTCGGACTACGTTCGGTTGGAACATCTTGGCGGTTCCGAGCGCACGAGGGAGACCGGCGAGTGAAGAAACTCGAAGATTTCACGCTGGAGGAGACCGGCGAGGAATGGCTCCGCGAAGGTTACAAGGTCGTCTCGATGCGCCGGAACATCATGTTCCGGATGATCCTAGAATCGACGAGATTTCTGCTGTTCGGCAACGCCGGTGCCACCGCCCTCATCATCGGTTTCATGAGTACGACGGGTGCCGGCAACGAAGGCATTTTTCATTGGCTAGCCGTGTTGACCATCCTGGTGTTCGGCATCGGCACGTTGACGGCAGCGCTGACAATGTTCTTGGTCACGATCGTGTCCATCAAGGAAGCGCACGGCGCCGAGTCCGCACTGAAGCGTTTCGTCGACGGCGACAGCGATCGCTCCGACGTCATGTTCAACGTCGAAGCCCGAACGTGGCAGATGGCCGACTGGGCCACGCTGACCGGCATTGTTAGCGCTGTCGCCTTCATCGTTGGGGGAGCGGCCGGGATCATGCTGCTGGTGGTGTTTTTCTGATTGAAGCCGCGCGGTCGCGAAGGTGGAGTGCTCGAAATGGCCAGCGCCGGCGGTTGAAGCCGCTTCGAACGGAGGCCGACGATTACAACTGGAGCATCACCGCGCAGGGGCGCGTCCGTCATCCGCACGCGTGGTGACGGGGATCGAATTCCAGCCCGAAGTCGACCACTCACGGCGATGTTCGGGCTGTGAAGCAGTTGTCCTCGCGGCGCGACGCATCCGCCGACGGCACGAAGCAGGGCCCCAGCCCTTCTGCCGAACCTCCGCTCGCATTGGGCGAGAACCTCGTCGTGTGTTACGGCGGGCGCACAGTGCTGGACCGGGTTTCCATCGAGGTCCGCCGGCGAGAGGTCTTGAGCCTGATTGGCCCGAACGGTGCAGGCAAGACCACCGCCGTGCGTGCCTTGCTCGGGCTCATCAAGCCGGACTCGGGTTCCGTCCGGCACGCGCCTGGCTTGGTCGTGGGGTACGTCCCCCAACGCATCGCGCCGGAGGAACTGCTGCCGCTCACCGTGCGGCGTTTCCTCGCAATGGCGAGGCGCGGCGGTCGCGCTGAGGCCGAAGCGACTCTCGATGAGGTAGGGGCGGCGGCGGTGATGGAGCGGCAGCTCAGCAGCCTCTCCGGCGGCGAATACAGGCGTGTCCTGCTTGCCCGCGCCCTGCTGCGCAATTCCGACCTGCTGGTGTTGGACGAACCGGTCCAGCAGGTGGATTTCGCTGGCCAGTTGGCGATGCATCAATTGATCGCCCGGCTGCGGGACCGGCGCGGTTGCGGCATCTTGGTCATTTCCCACGACCTTCACCTGGTGCTAGGCGCGACCGACCGAGTGGTATGCATTAACGGGCATGTCTGCTGTGCCGGCGAGCCGGAAGCGGTGAGCCGGCATCCCGAATACATCTCTCTGTTCGGTCCCCAATCGGCCGCTGCGCTCGCGGTCTACACTCACGAGCACGACCATAGTCACGACCTCCCTGTTTCGCTGGTTCCGACCGAGGGCAGTCACCCCGGCACCGGCTCGCCGTCCGGCAAGGCCGGTTGAGGGCACGCGATGTTCGACGATTTTTTCGCGCGCGCCTTGGCCGGCGGCATCGGCGTAGCGCTCGCCACCGGGCCGCTCGGCTGTTTCATAGTGTGGCGGCGCATGTCCTATTTCGGAGCTTCGATCGCCCACAGCGCGCTGCTCGGCGTCGTCCTGGGTATCGCGCTGAGCATTGACCTCAATGCTGGCATCATCCTCACCTGTGTCGCGCTCGCCCTGCTGTTTCTGCTGCTCGAGCGGCAGCGGCGCCTGGCCACGGATACGCTGCTGGGCATCCTCGCGCACGGCGCGCTTGCGGTCGGCCTCGTCGGGATCAGCTTCTTCGAGAGCGTGCGGGTGGATCTCATGAGCTACCTGTTCGGCGACATCCTGGCGGTCAGCGGCCGCGACCTGATCTGGATCTACGGCGGCGGCAGTGTCGTGCTTGTCGCGACGGCGCTGATCTGGCGGCCTCTGCTGGCCATCACCGTCCATGAGGAACTGGCGCGGGCCGAGGGTGTGCGGGTCGGCCTCGTCCGTGTTGCCTTCACGCTACTGATCGCGCTCGCCGTGGCGATCGCAATGAAGATCATCGGTCTGCTTCTCATCGTATCGCTGCTGATCATTCCGGCAGCGACGGCGCGACGGCTGGCGCGCACGCCCGAGCAGATGGCGTTGCTGGCGAGCGTTATCGGGGCAGTGTCGGTGGCAGGCGGGCTTCACGGCTCCCTCGTTTGGGACACGCCGTCCGGTCCCTCGATCGTGGTGGCAGCGCTGGTTCTCTTCGCACTCGTCCTCGGCAGTGCCGCCCTGTTTTCTGCTCACTCCTGGCGCGTCTTGCGACGACTCCTGGGGAGAGTTGCCAGTTAACCGCGTTTGCGGCGAGGCCTGCTGTGACCACTGAAATCTACATGTACGTCGGCTTCCTGTTGGCAGCGTATGCGGTGGTCGCCAACGACGCGATTCAAACCCTGGGCACGTTTCTCGCCTCGAACGCCCGTCGGCCCTGGTGGCTTCTGTGGCTGTACGCAAGCAGCATCCTTGTTGCCGTGTTTCTGTACGGCTATTTCATGAATGACGGCGATGTCGCCTACGGCCGGTTGTCGAAAATCCCCGAGATCGAGACCCACGCCTGGTGGATGATCATTCCGCCGTTAGTAATCCTCGGTCTCACGCGCCTCGGTATCCCTGTCAGCACGACATTCCTGGTGCTGACCGCCTTCAACCCGCGCGGGCTGACCAGCATGCTCACCAAGTCCCTCCTGGGCTATGCCGTGGCCGCGGTCGTCGGTTACCTGGTGTACAAGTTCGTAACCCGCGTCGTCGAGCGCCGGTTTATCGAGACATCAAGCCGCCCACCGGCGTCATATTGGGTGGTGCTGCAATGGCTCTCCACCGCATTCCTGTGGAGCCAGTGGCTGGTCCAGGACCTTGCCAATATCGTCGTCTATTTGCCCCGCTCCCTGGGGCCAGAGATGCTGGCTATGGTCATCGGCGTGATGGTGGTGCTGCACGCCTGGATCTTCTATCGCCGCGGAGGACAGATCCAACGCATCGTCACGACCAAGATCAACACTCAGGACATCCGCTCGGCGACGATAATCGACTTGATCTACGGGCTTATCCTGTTCTTCTTCAAGGAGCTGAGCAACGTGCCCATGAGCACTACCTGGGTATTCCTGGGCCTGCTGGCCGGACGCGAGTTCGCCGTGGCTCTGGACACTCACTTACGCTCCAACCGCGAGACCACGATGATCGTTGTCAAGGACGCTTTCAAGGCCTTCATCGGCCTCGCGGTCAGCGTCGCGGTGGCCTATCTCTTGCAGTGGGTGGTGTGATCGCGTGATCGCGTCCTGCCTTAACGAAACCACTTGGCCTCTACACCGCGCGCGGCGTCCTGTAGCTCACGGATCGTGCGGGTGACCGATTGGCCGATCAGGTCCATCTTGACGATCTGCTCGATTCTGGGCCTGACATCAGCAAGGTCACGCTCGTCGATCACGGTGCGCCACAGGGCACAGGCATCGGCCAGGCAGATGATTGCGATATCGCGCGGGTCGGGAATCACGTCGGTCAGCAGTGTGTCCATGATCCGCTGCTTGACGTCGTGTTGAGGACGATCATCGACGGTCGGATAGCGGCGGACGCCAATGAGCCAAGACAGCCTGCCCTCTCGTTGGGATAGGATGCCTCGCTCAACCAGACGATCGAGCGCTCGAGGCAGAAACGTCTCGTACTCGCCGGCGAACACGTTAACCCAGTGGCCTGTCTCCCGGTCTTCTTCCTCCTTTGCGATCCGCGCGAGAACGTCATCCAGGACAAATTCGCCAAGCGGCGCCGTGTCAATGACGATGAGGCGGTGCAGGTCGGTATCGATCCGGTTCTCGAAAGCGAGATCCATCAGCAACGCACCGCTAACCGCGTTGCGCAGAGAGTGAACTGGCAGCCGCGTGCTCAGCTTGCCGGTTTCATCGTCCAGTGCCAGGAGCAAAATTTCCTCTGCGATCGACAGCATCGGTCCTTCTCCGGCCCGACTGTTAGGGAGAACATTCTTGCGAAGTGCTATCGCATATTCGGATTCAAGTCCACATCGCTACAATAGACTACAAGCTCGGTTGAATTCCACGAAAATGGTAGACGAGATCCCCAATTCCTGAGATTCTTGTTAGAGATTCGGTGGTTGACCAATAATCTTCCATACCCTGAGCCGCTTGCAAAACTCTGACCGATTCGGATTAGCGCAAGACTGCGGAAGTTGGCGCTGACCTGGGCGCGCAACAATTGGCGCGATTTGATGGCCACCATGGTCATACCGGCGTTGATGCAGTCTCCGCTTCGGTATTTTCGTGGTAACCATCTGGCGTGGGTCGCCTGTTCGGGTTGCTTCCGCCTTGGCAAAGTTATAGCGTGACCCCCGGCGTTCTCGTTGCTTGTCGGTAAGCATCCGGTGAAAGCCGCGCTCTATTGGGCATGATTTTGCCGGCGCTGGACGCCCAGTCGGTCTTGAATGGAGAGAGCCAGCTACGCGGCCATTGCCTGCTGCCGTTCGGCCTTCCAGTGCCAGGGGAGGAGTTCGTGCAGTTGGGTCTGCGGCATCTCGGCGATGCGGTCGAGGACGTCGGCCAGCCAAGCCTGGGGGTCGACGTCGTTGAGCTTCGCCGTTCCGATCAGCGTATACATCACCGCTGCCCGCTCGCCGCCGCGATCGGAGCCCGCGAAGAGCCATGATTTGCGTCCGAGACAAAGCGGCCTGAGCGCCCGCTCCGCGGCGTTGTTCGTGAGGCAGATGCGGCCATCATCGAGGAAAGGGGCGAAGCCGTCCCAGCGCTTCAACATGTAATCCATCGCCTTGGCCACGGCGGCATGGCGCGAGAGCCCGGCGCGCTCGGTGCGCATCCAGTCTCCGAGCTCTGCGACGAGCGGCGCGCTCCGCTCCCGGCGCACGGCCAGGCGCTGCTCGACAGTCCCGCCGTTGATCGTGCGCTCGATATCGAAGATCGCGTCGATCCGCGTCACCGCCTCCAGCGCCAGCGGCGAGATCGGCGGCGCGCGCTTGCCCCGTCTCTTGCCGGCGGCAATGTCCGCAAGCTCGTAGAAGCGTCTGCGGCCGTGGGCCCAGCACAAGGCTTCGGTCACAGGTCCCGGCGAACGAGCGTGGTCGTAGAGCCGTCTGTAGCCGGCATAGGCGTCGGCCTGCAGGATCCCGGCGAAGGTCCGAAGATGCTCGACCGGATGATCGCCCGAACGGTCCCGCGAGTAGCGGAACAGAGTTGCCGGCGGGTCCGGGCCCGCGAAGGGCTGATCGTCACGCACATAGACCCAGATCCGCGCTGTGGCTGTCTTGCCCTTGGCCAGCACCGGCACAGGCGTGTCGTCAGCGTGAAGACGTTCCGCCGCCAGCACGTGCGCCACGATCAGGTCGTGCAGCGGCTTCAGCGCCACAGCGCACGCGCCCACTTGGTCGGCCAGGGTCGAGACGCTGAGAGCCACACCCTCTCTGGCGTAGCGTTCGCTCTGCCGGTTCAGAGGCTGATGCGCCCCATACTTCTCGAAGAGGATCGTCGCCAGCAGGTTGGGACCCGCCCAGCCGCGCGGCGTCGCATGGAAGGGTGCCGGCGGTTGGGAGATCTTCTCGCAATCCCGGCAGCTGAACTTCTCCCGCACCGTCTGGATCACCTTCCACCGGCGCGGGATCACCTCCAGCGTCTCCGTCACGTCCTCGCCCACCTTCGACAGCCGCTCCGATCCACAGCACGCGCAGGACCCAGGTCCCGGTACCACCACCCGCTCGCGCGGCAGATCTTCGGGGAAGGGTTTGCGCCCGGGCTTGCGACGGACAAAGCCCTTCACTTCGGTCGTTGCTGCCGCCGCCTTCTCGGCCGCGAGATCGTCCTCGCTGGCGTCGGCCGTGAGATCGTCGAGGGCGAGCTCAAGCTGGTCAAGCAGGCGCTCCTTGCGCTCGGACCGCTGCCCGTAAAGCGCGCGGCGGAGCTTCTCGATCATCAGCGTCAGGGAAGCGATCTGCGCCTCGGCTGCCGACACCCGCGCCTGCGATGCCGCAAGGGCTGCTTCGAGGGCTTCAACGTCGCAGCGGGCCGTACCGGTCATGGGGCCGGGAGCGAATCAGATTCGCCCGCTCACGGCAATTGCTAATCGTGATGGGCCGCCCAGATTGTGTTGCTGGGCCTCAGCCCGCCCGCGACGGCCGCCAAGTTCGCACCGGATTGCGCCACTCGATCCCCTCCAGCAGGTAGCCGAGTTGCGCTGCGCTGATGGATACCGCCCCGCCCGCCGTCGACGGCCAGGGGAACCGTCCCCGTTCCAGGCGCTTGGCATAAAGCGATATCCCGATACCGTCGTGCCAGAGAATCTTCAAAAGGTCGCCTCTGCGTCCGCGGAAGACGTAGAGATCCCCCACATGGGGATCGCGCCCGAGATCCTGCTGAACCTGCAGCGCCAGCGTGTTCATGCCCCGACGCATGTCCGTAACCCCGGTCGCAAGCCACACCCGCACACCGCTCGGAACAGGGATCATCGCCGCTCCAGCACCGCGATCACGCGCGACAGCGCCGAGGAGTCGACCGCCCGATCGACGATCACCCGGCGATCGCTCGCCAGCACGATCTCCATCCGGCCCGTCGCAGGCTGGCCCTCCGCGACGACACTCTCGGATGGTGGGCTCATCGTCGCCGCGTCCGGCTCCTGGCCCGGTGCTGCCTCGACCACCACCGGCACGAACCGGCCGGTTCCGCCGGCGCGCTCAGGCTCGCGAAACAGACGCCGCCACCTGAAAATCTGATTGGCGTTGAGGTTGTAGCGCTGGGCCACCATCGGCACGGAGACCCCCGGCTCGTGGGTCTCCGCAACGATCTGCCGCTTCTGTGCCTCGCTCCACCGCCGACGACGGCGACCAACCGATCCGCCGCCCGCCGAATCCGGCCTCTCCTCGGAAATCAACATCAGCTAAGCGTCCACCTAAATCGAAGTGGACACTTACGAAGCGCCCACTTCCCGATCGCTCAACCTGCCAAAGATCGCGCCATCGCAACAGGCGGCCTACCCCGGATGGTTACGCTTGTCGCGGCCACGGTGTACGAGATATGGCGGTGCAGCAGACATCGGTGACACTCGAGTCGACCGTTACCTGTCCGGCGTGCGGTCACCGCAAGACTGAGACGATGCCGACGGACGCTTGTCAGTGGTTCTTCGATTGCCGTCATTGCGGCGCGGTCCTCAAGCCCAAACCCGGTGATTGCTGCGTGTATTGCTCGTACGCGACGGTGCCATGTCCGCCGGTGCAGGTCGGTACTTGTAAACGATAGGGACTGCAGGCTATGCGGCCAGGGCCTGTTCCCGTTTGGCCTTCAGTGCCAAGGGAGGAGTTCGTACAGCCGGGTCTGCGGCAGGTCGGCGATGCGGGCGAGGACGTCGGCGAGCCAGGCTTGGGGGTCGATGTCGTTGAGCTTCGCCGTTTCGATCAGCGTGTACATCGCCGTGCGCGCTCACCGCCGCGATCGGAGCCGCAGAATGGCCATGACTTGCGTCCGAGACAGAGCGGCCTGAGCGCCCGCTCTGTGGGGTTATTTGTCAGGCAGATGCGGCCGTCATCGAGGAAGCGGGCAAAGCTGTCCCAGCGCTTCAACATGTAGTCCATCGCCTTGGCCACGTCGGCGTGGCGCGAGGGCCCGGCGCGCTCCGTGCGCATCCAGTCCTCGACCTCGGCAACGAGCGGAGTGCTCCACTCCCGGCGCACGGCGAAGCGGCGGGCGGCACTCTCGCCGTTGATCGTGCTCTCGATAGCTAACAGCGCGTCGATCCGCGTCACCGCTTCCAACGCCAGCGGCGAGATCGGCGGCGCACTCTTGCTGCGCCTCTTGCCGGCAGCGATGTCGGCGAACTCTTAGAACTTGCGCCTGCCATGGATCCAGCACAGTGCCTCGGTCATCCGATGGAGGCGCGGATTGATGGCGCACACTGTGCACTGCACTGCGTCGCTACCATTCTATGCTCGCGCGATAGTCGCTCCGATTCTTTCCGCAGCTTCCTCGATCTCGATCTCGCGGTCGCCGACTTGAGCGTAGCGGAGCGTCATGCTCGGGTGCTTGTGGCCGAGCAGGCGCGATACGACCATCTTCGCTTCATTCTGCCCATGTCGGGCAAATCGTAAGGATCCATTATTCCTGGCATCGCTTTCACGAGCTCTCGGCGTGCGTGGTTCAGCGTCGACAAGACGCTTCCGGTCAGTTAGTTCGTGTTAAGGTGCCGTCCGGCGAGTTAGTCATGCTTCGGAGCTGGATGTTGGATGCGACGGTCTGCGCGGGAATGGAGTTGGGCGAGCCGGCGCTCTCGCTCTCCGCGAGATTATGCTGAAGAACGAGAAGCGGTTTGTGCCGCTTCCGATCGAGCCGCGGACCCACTTCTGCGGGCTTGCGCCCGTCGAGCGCGCCGGCTCAGCCGTCCGGGCCGGCCCCGCTCCGGTCCAGCGCCCGCGCGATGGCGGCGCCGATGCGCTCCGCCGCCGCCTCGGTCTCGCGGTCGCTGACATGCGCATAGCGCAGCGTCATGCTCGGATGCGCGTGGCCGAGCAGGCGGGAGACGACCGGCAACGGGACGCCCTGCAGGACGGCGTGGCTCGCAAAGGTGTGACGCAGGTCATGAATTCGCACGTCCTCGATCCCGGCCTCCTTGCGTACCGAAGGCCACAGCGGCAGGTGGTGAGAAAGCGGCCTCGCGGGGTTCCTCGGCGAGGGGAAGACATGGGCGCACCCGCATCGGGGCTGGCGCTCCAGGATGGCGCGCGCCGGCGCGTTCAGAACGACCCGCCTCGGCCCGGTCTTGGCGTCGCTCAGTTTGATGTTGTCGCCGTCCACGTCCTGCCAGCGCAGGGTGACGATCTCGCTCTTGCGGCAGCCGGTCAGCAGGAGCAGGCGGATGATGTCCGCCTGCCGCGCACGCGAGGGCCGCGCGCCGGCGTAGCCGTCCAGCACGCGGTGGAGGCGGCGGACTTCCTCGCGCGAGAGGAAGCGGGTGAGCTTCGGGCGGGGGTTGCGCTTGATGCCGCGCGCCGGGTTTGTCTGGAGATGGCCGCAGGCGATCGCGTGGTTCAGAATGCGGCGGAGCAGGTCGAGCGTACGGTTGGCCCCGCCGGGCGCGGTCAGGCTGTAGTCGTCGAACCAGCGGATCACGCCGGCGCGCGTGATCCGGTCCAGCGGCAGCGATCCGAAGGCCGGCAGCAGGCGTGCGTTGAGGACAAGGGTCGCGGCATTCCGGGTGGACGGCTTGCATCGATCGAAGCACGCCTGCCCCGGACCTGCGACGAAGTCTGTGAAGGTCGGAACCGCGCCCCGTTCCGGCCTACCGGACGGCGAACCGGTCTCGATGGCGAGGCACTTGGCGCGCGCTTCCTCGACGCTCGACAGCGCTGCGGACCCGAGGGTGATCCTGCGCGCGCCCTCTTCGCCTTTCCGGTGATACACGTAGCTTCGATGTCCCGAGGGCCGGACGCGCACGCCGAGGCCGGCATGGCGGGTGTCCCAGACGGTGTACTCGCGGGCGGCCGGTGCAAGCCGGGCCACGTTGGCGTCGGTCAGACGCCGCCTCTTCGCGGCCATGGGTCAGCCCTCAAGGGCGGCGCCGACGGTATCGGCCGCCTCGCGCACCATGGCGTCGGACAGATGCGTGTACTTGAGCGTCGTTGCCGGGTTGCGGTGCCCGAGCAGGCGTCCGATGGTCAGCACGGTCTCGCCCTGCGCCAGGGCCATGCTGGCGTAGCTGTGACGAAGATCGTGAATTCGGACGTCGCACAGATCCGCTTCGGCCCTCACGCGATGCCAGGTTCTGCCAACTGTCGCCGGATTCAGACAGCCGTCTGTCAGTGGCGAAGGGAAGATCCAGGTTGCGTTGCGGGGCAGGCCGTCGAGGATTGCGCGCGCGGCAGACGAGAGCCAGACCGTGCGCGGGCCGGACTTGCTGTCGGGCAAGAACAGCTTGCCCTCGCGGTAGTAGCGCCACTTCAGGGAGACGATCTCGCCGACGCGGCATCCGGTGAACAGTAGCAGCCGTATGATCGCCACGGCCTGAGGATGGCCGGCCTCGTGGCGCACCAGCACCTCGCCCACCCGGCGCATCTCGGCCGCCGACAGGAAGCGCTCCCGCCCCTGTCGCCGGTAGCGCTTGATGCCCGTGCACGGGTTGGTTCCCTCGGGCCGATAGCCGTAGACCTCGGCCTGTCGCATGATGACCGAGAGGATGGGGGCGGAGCGGTCGGCCGCCACCGGGGTGTTGTGAAGGGATGCAAACCAGAGTTGGATGTCGTGGGCGGCGATTTCCGAAATCGGGCGTCCTGTGAACCAGGGCAGAATATGGTTCTTGTAGTAGCCCCGGTTGACCTTGAGCGTGGACGCCTTCCAGTTCCGGGCGTATCGCCGGAACACTTCCGCGGCGACGATCTCGAACGGGGTGTCGGGCGGCGCTGCGGCCGAATCGTCGTCTCCCTTGCGGATCGCGGCCACCAGGGCCCTGGCCCGGCCGCGGGCCTCGTCCGTGGCGATGGAGCCGGCATAGCCGACGATTTTCCAGACCCGCTGTCCGTCGTGCTGGCTATGGATGAAGTAGCGCTTTGCGCCGGATGGCAGGACCCTGACGCCGAAGCCCTTGACGTCTCGGTCACGGACGTCGTAGGCGGCCTTGCGGGGCTTGAGCGCGTCGACGCGGCGTTGGTTGAGGCGAAGCGTCGCCATTGATGTTCCTCCTGTGCCCGGTGTTGCAGCCGGGGCGAAATCGGTTACCGAATTCGCCACGAACCGCCGAATCAGGAGGAAAAAAGCAACGCTATGTCAGCATGTTAGCACCGTAGGTGCGCCGCTCGGTGTTCCCGCAGGAAAGATCGGCGTGGTAGCTGCGGCCTGTCCCTCCCGCCATGCTGAACACGAGGATGCGCTTCTCGCCGTCCATGAAGGCAGCGGTCTCGGCCAAGTTGGCGGATGCGGGCCGGCTGCGCAGCGCCAGCCGCTCGCCCTTCGCATCCGTAATGCGCAAGACCCGCCGTGACCGACCCGTAACCTCGGCGACGGCCTCGTGCCCGAAATGCTGCACCACCTGGTCGAGCGCCGTCGGTACCGGCGGAAGGGCCGCCAGCTTCTCGATCAGCGCGTCGCGCCGATCCTCGGCCTCGCGGCAGATGACGGGATTGCCGTCCGGGTCCCTGGCGGGCCGGCTCAACAGGTTGCCGCCGTCGTCGGTGAAGGGCTCCTGCAACTGCACCGGGAAGGCGTGCATCAGGTAGGACAGGATCGCGTCGCGCGGGGTGAGGTCGATATTGAGGTCGTCCCACTCCGAGGCCGGGACGTCGGCGATGCGGCGTTCCATAAGCGCCTCGCCGGTCGAGACCAGCTGGACCACAGAGGACCGGCCCGCCGCGAGGTCGGCCTCGATCGCGCGGATCGTCGAGGGGCATTTCATCCCGGTCAGGAGATGGCCGAAGAAGCGCTGCTTGGTGCCCTCGAACGCCGAAAGAGCGGCGGCCTTGGCGTTCCTGTTCAGCGTGTCCTCGCCCTGGACGATGCCGGTGGCCTTCAAGGCTTCCTCGATGTTGGCGTGGATCACCTTGAAGGCGCCGGCATAGGCGTCGTAGATGCGCCGCTGCTCGGGCGAAAGGGGATGCTCCAGGATGTCAACCTCGATCCCGTCATAGGCGAGCGCCCTGGCCTGGTAGAGGCCGAGGGCCTTCAGATCGCGCGCCACGATCTCCATCGCCGCGACGCCGCCGGCTTCCATGGCGGAGACGAACTCGACGCGCTTCTCGAACGGCGTCTCCCCGGCGGCCCAGAGGCCGAGCCGCCCGGCATATGCCAATCCCGGCACCGTCGTTGCGCCGGTGGCGGAGACATAGGCGATGCGCGCATCGGGCAGCGCGTTCTGCAGCCGCAGCCCGGCCCTTCCCTGCTGGGAGGGCTTGGTCTCTCCGCGCTCGCTCTTCGACCCCGCCGCGTTGGCCATCGCGTGCGCCTCGTCGAACACCACGACGCCGTCGAAGGCGTGGCGGTCCTCCTCGTCGAGCGAGCCGGCCAGCCACTCGACGATCTGGTCGAGGCGCGAGGGCTTCCCCTGGCGGGACGGCGAGCGCAGCGTGGCGTAGGTCGCAAACAGAATCCCTTCGTCGAGCGGGATCTCCATGCCCTGCCGGAAGTTGCCGAGTGGAAAGACGTCGCTCTCCAGCCCGCCCAATGCGGTCCAGTCGCGGCGCGCGTCCTCCAGCAGCTTGTCGGACTGGGAAAGCCAGAGGGCGCGCTTCCGTCCGCGCAGCCGGTTGTCGAGGATGATGGCGGCGACCTGCCTGCCCTTGCCGCAGCCGGTGCCGTCGCCCAGCATCCAGCCCCGGCGGAAGCGCACCGGCTCCGAGAGCGTCTCGCCGTCCTGGGTGACGAAGGAGGTGTCGATCTCATCCCCGTCGTCACCGTCCTCCTGGCAGCGGTGGACGGTCTCCCACTGGGAGCCGATGCGGTACTGCGCGGAGAGATGGCGCGAATGGGCCTCCCCCGCCAATACGACACTCTCCAGCTGGGCGTCGGACAGCAGGCCGTCCGTAATCACGCGTTCCGGCAGCATCGGCCGCCAGGCCGGCGCGGGATGCGGCACGGCGGCCATGGCGGCGGACTGGACCAGCGGCGTCGGATGCTTGACCGCCCCCGGCACCCGCACCACGCCCGGCCGCCACGGCGCGTAGGGGCCGGTGTCGTTGGCAGGGGCATCGGCGGAGATATCGATCGGGCCGGTCTCGACCGCGAGCTCCGAAACCGGCCCCCAGTCGTGGTCCTGCCGCGTCTCGGGCGTCGATGTGGATTTGGGACCCCGCTTCGCCGGCTTCGGCGCGACCGGTTTGCCGAACAGGTCGCGGGCGGGGCCTGACGGAGCCGGGAGAGGCGCGATCGGCTGGCGCTTCGGCACCTGCGCGATAACGGCGTCGAGCAGCTCGGCGGCGTTCGCGGCACGGGCAATTCCGTCCAGCTGGACAGCGGGTCCGGCGCCGCGCTCCAGCACGGTGAGGCGGGTGTCGAAGCCGGTGCCCCGGCGCGCATAGGCGCGGCCGTCGATGGCCATGGTGAAGACGCAGCGGGCGGGGGGATCGAGACGGCCGACGGCATCGCGCGGCGCGCAATGGGCCGACGTGATCGTTACCAGCCGGCCGCCCGGCGGCAGCATCGAGGCGGCCGAGCGGACATGGCGGAGGTCGGCGTCGTGCCGGCTGCGGTCGACACCGGGCGATGCCGAGAAGGGCGGGTTCATCAGCACGACGGTCGGGCGGACGTCGCGCAGCCGGTCGGCGATCGACTCGGCGTTGAACGCCGTTACCACGGCCTGCGGGAACAGCCGGGTCAGAAGCCGCGCCCGCGTCTGCGCATATTCGTTGAGATGGAGATTGCCGGCGGCGGAAGTGCCGAGCGCGCACTGCGCCATGACCGCCAGCATCCCGGTGCCGGCCGACGGCTCCAGCACGGTATCGCCCGGCCGGATCGCGGCGGCCTGCAAGGCGGCATAGGCGAGCGGCAGCGGTGTCGAGAACTGCTGGAGCCGGACCTGCTCCTCGGAGCGCCTGGTGTGGGAGGGCTCCAGCGCGGCGACGGCCTCCAGCATCGCCAACATGCGGCGCGGCCCGTCCGAAGCGGCGCCGCAGGTGCGGCGCATGCCGCGGCCGTAGCGCTGGAGGAACAGCACGGCGGCCGCCTCGGCGGCTTCGTAGGCGTCCTTCCAGACCCAGCCGCCCTCGGCATCGGAACCGCCGAAGGCCTCCGTCATGGCGTCCCGGAGGGCCGCGGCATCGAGCGGCCGGCCGGCCTCCAGCACGGGCAGCAGGGTCCGGGCCGCGGTGAACAGGGCGTCGCCCGCGGACGGACGGGCCGGCGATGCGGGCGGGTCGATAGCGGTGGCGGGAAGGGGCGGACGCGCGAGGGCGTCCGGCGCCGGATTGGCGTCGAGCATGGCAGGCTCCGTCAGGGAAGGGACCGGGCAGGCCGGCGGCGCGGAACGGGAACTCCCGCCCCGCCCCGCCGGACCGCTTCAGACCGGCTGACTGCCTCCTGTCGGGGCCGGGCGAAGCCGCGGAGCGGAACGCGCATGCGGCCGCGCGGACGGGTTCAGCAAGGAAGAGGCGGTTCGGTCAGACCGCCGGGGTCAGCACCGGGAGCGGACGGACGGGGGCGTCAGCCAAATCGTGTGCCATCCGCCTGAAAGGTCCATTCGTTGATCGAGACGATCTCGTCGACGGCTTCGTCGGAGGTCTGGTGCTCGTATTCCGAGCGGAGCTGGCGGTAGAGCCAGCGGGCCAGGTCGCGCATGGCCTCGATCACGGTGTCTTCGGCGCCGTCCGTCATCGGCTGCCAGGTCGGGCTGTCGCGCTCGACCTCGATCGCCATGCTGTATTCGTGGCAGTAGCGGCCCTGCTGCCGGATCGCGGCGTGAAGCTGGTGGAAGTTGCGCCTCTGGACCGCCTGAAGTTCGTCCGCGATGCGGTGCAGCTCCTTGTCCTGCGGCGCGTGGGCGCGGATACCCTTGGCGGCGCCTTTGGCATAGCTGTAGTGGCCAGCGAAGCTCGCGCCGTCACCTTGATTCCAAAAGCCGCTCCAGTAGATCTGCGGCTTGTCGCGGGTTCCGCCGCCGTAGAGGCGCACGGGGGTCGTCGCGAGCGTCACGCCGATGATCCCGCAGATCGTCTCGAAATCCTCATAGACGAAGTCGTACCACTCGTCGTGCAGGCCCTGGTGGCGATACCAGACGCGGGCGTTCTCCTTCGCGGCATCGGAGAGCTCGTCGATCGTGTAGACCGTGGTCTCGATGATCCTCGGCATGGCTCAGCACTCCCGTTGGATCGGGCCGCCATGGGCGGCCGCCGAGGAGACAGGCACGAACCGGACGGCCTCTCGAACGCGCCGCAGGGCGACGCGGTCATGGTCGGGAATGGCGCGGAACCAGAAGACCGGGACTCGCGAAAACCAGGCCCCAGAATCGGCGACGAAGCCGTCCGCATACGCCACGAAGTGATTGCTCGCGGAAATCACCCAAGTTCCCGCGGGCACGGGGTCCAGAAACGTTCCGAGCGTGATCGCACGGACGTCGAACGGGACGTCTGCGAAGATGCGGTCCCAGACCTCTTCCCGGCGCGCATGGCGGCGCTCGCGGTACTTCGGATGGCGGATTGCGTAGTCGGGAACGAAGCCGAAATCTTCGAGGGCGGCCGCGAGCTCGTCCGTGTGGACGCCGTTGACCGAGGGCCGGTCGAACAGGCGGCGGATGACGGCGGCGGCCTCGTGGGTCGGCACGCCGGCGATCGCGGAAATCGCGGAGGGGCCGCACTTGGTGGCGCGGCCGGTGATCCGGTGGAGCATGGCGGTCTCCGGGCTGGAAGGGCATGGGCGTCCGGCACGGCGGGACTCCCGCGCCGCGCCGCCGGCCCGCCCGGCGCCGGCTGGCCGGACTCCGGGCGGGGCTGCGCGGGAGGGCGCGGCAGGAGGGACGAATGGAGAGGGGGCACGGCCTTCGGAGGCCGCGATCACCAGCGCTGCGCGTCGAGGTGGCGCAGCACGGCGGCGGCGAGATCGCGGATGTCGCGCCAGGAACGCTCGTCCGAGTCGTTCCATTCGATGAGGCCGTTCAGATGCGGCTCGGAACCCGGCGCGTCCTGTTCCCGGGTGCCGGTGTCGATGCCGGCGAGCCTGGTGTAGACCTCGCACATGGTCTCGGTGGCCTCCCCGGTATG
>MKWU01002950.1_pt1 | contig 23671 bp, 8 predicted proteins | sample 809101 | NCBI WGS metagenome assembly MKWU01 (sample SAMN05860141, study PRJNA318959) | sponge metagenome | host: Aplysina aerophoba | place: Slovenia: Piran, Adriatic Sea, Gulf of Piran | collected 2013-05-07 | reverse complement strand
GCCCTTACCGCCATGTCCAGCAGCCGACTGGTCGGCTTGCTCAGCCAGAGTGTCCGGTCTGCTGGTTGTGGCCGCATACAAGGGGCGCAGGCCAGCAAATCCAGAGCACAGACTGATAACCCTTCCCAAGCCGGAACCCGAAGATTCTGCATCGAGAACAGGCAGACCAGGACAAGCGATGCGGTGCACGGGTAGCAGAATACCGCCGACGGCTACGGACCTGGCTGTTGAAAAGCAGGCAGGGGTTCTGCTGCCTGGAAGGGTCGCAGACTGCTGTGGCGCCCCGGCCTGCGACTGATCATCTGGCACAGTGGCGGCGCTGACGCTGACGCTGACGCTGACGCTGACGCTGGCGAGTGGAACCCGGGACAGAAGGCGCCGCCCCGCCGCCAGCCTGGGTGGCGGGAACGGGCAAGGCCATCGCCAGCAAGCTATCGGATCCGCACTTGTGCCTGTGGATTCACAGGCCGGACAGCCAGGGGCGGCTGGTCAGAACAGCCTGTATAGCCGTGGAAAGGCCTTTGATAGCCAACAAAGCCCGGACAGACACAGGCAGCGCGCCATTCAGGATGTACTCAGCCACTGCAATACCAGCACAGTACATGCCGCCGAAGCCACGCCCAACGCGTAGAACCGCACAGCTACAGCCTGGCCGGGAGCTGGACAGATCTGATTCACCTCAGGCAGATCACAGCCCGGATTCCAGTGCGCCAGGCCCCTCATCCTGCCCGGAGCGAAACGCCGGTGTCCGCCGGCCATGCTCTGCCCTGTTTATCTCTCCAGTGGCCACATCTGACGGCTCCTCCCCACTCAAAAGTTACAACCAGCAGGCTCGCTTGCAGGGACTGGCTCCCCCCGGGTGCATCTGAAGTCTTTTCCCGGGAACAAGAACAGGGGGGACCAGCATGAAACGAGAATTTTCATCACGCGCCTGGCGGTTGACAGCCGAGACCTTGCCCCTGTTTTTCTTGCTGTCCGGGCGTACAGCGGCCCCGCCGGGGAACACGAGGCCGGTTGCGCTGTCTGACGAACTGACCAACCAGCAAAGCAACAAGGAGACGCCTGTGCACAAGTCACCATCCAGTGAACATCGGCCCCTGATGCATTATCCGCCAATGTCAGCGCGTCCCTGCCAGTCAGACGACAGACCAACAGCTTTTAGCCACAGCCTCACCAGCAGGCCGCCCAGCGAACCCTCCGGCATGAACTCCCCTGTCCAGAAACTGCCCACCGAGATGCTGCAGAAGATTTTCAGCTACCTGCCACTTTCCTCGCATGGCCAATGTGCGCTGGTGGAACGCCGCTGGTATGCCTGTCTGCCGTCCCTGCGAAAAAAACTGACTCTGTGGCTGGAACAACACCCTTGCCTGGTTCAACACTCACAGTTCCGGCTGGCACCCGGTTACAGCAACCGGACTGCCCCCTGGCTGCGGCAGCAGCACTGTGAGTTGTTGCCGCAACTGCACTGCCAGCATCAGGAATGGCTACAGCAGCAAGAACGGCTGCAACGGGGAATATTCAGGCGACGGGAAGACCTTCAGGTTGCGCAGCAGCAGGCACAGACCCTGGAGAGCTTTCTGTCCGGACTGCTGCGCTACAGCCTGCATCAACAGATGCTGCAAGCACAGACGCTGGACTTGTATCCGGCATTGGTCAGCTGGCCCGGGAACGAAAGAGTCGTCTCTTTCGCTTTCAGCCCCTGCAGTCGCTGGCTGGCTACAAGCGTGTTGTTCGCGGGCGACGAGCTCAACAGACCTGGCTTTCTGCGCCTGCACGGCTGGCAAGAAGGCAGCTGGAAAGCGCAAACCTTGCTTTCGGCCCTCCCCGCTGCGGCCGAGCCCGTCACAATGCTCCACTTCACCTCTACCCCCCAGGACAGGCTGCTCAGTGCCCATGGCACTGCTGTCCTGGTGTGGCAAAGGGAAGCCGAGACAGGAAACTGGCACTGTCTCACCCTCTGCCACACGCTGAGGGCGTACACTATCTACAACATCTTTGCCATGCCTTGCGGTGATGTCATTACCCTGTCGCACAAGCTGGACGGCGACCGCCCCGGATTTCTTATGTTGATTTCTCCTTGTCACGACGCAGGCTGGGCTCCTCCAATACCCTTTTTTGACACCCGAGTGCCTCATGCTTCGTCCTTCGCCCGTTGGGCATGCCGTCTGGCACTGAGCGCGGTCGGCTCACAGAGTCAAAGCCGCACCAGCGCAGTGCTGGTCTGGCACAAAAGCCGGAACGGCTGCGGCCAGAACAGATGGAACTGCCAGACCACTGTAATAGAAATGCACAACACCTGGTTGCAGCAAACAAGCTTCAGCCCGGACGGCAACTTCCTGCTGTCACTGCTGTCGGACGGGCGGGTCTGTCTATGGACACTCAATGCGCGTTGTGGCCTGCTGCCGGGCCCGCTGATGCTGCTGTGCAGTCCGGCTGTCGGATCTGTACTCAGCAGCCTTACCGCTTTTCAATCTGAAGGAAGGCTGCTGGCAGTGGCCTGCTCCCCGCAGCTGGTGAAAATCCTGAGGCAGGATACAAAGGGTGGCTGGACGACCGAAAGCTGCATGGAACGTCCTTCCCTGCCTGAGGACAGGCTCGCACCTGACGACAGACTGCGCACTATCCTGCTCTCGTCCAGCGGCCAGCTGCTGGTGTGGCTCAGCTTCTGGCGACTGGAGGTCTGGCAACGCGATTCTGGCAACCATTGGCACAGGGTTATGCAACGCAGAAGGCACGAGACCGTTCCTGTTTTACCCGAGGCCTGCTTTCTGGCACACGGCGACACTCTCTGCACCATGGCCGCCGATCCGGTGCAGTCCCTGTGGCTTCATGGCCTCAACAGCGCGGGACAACTTGTCCGGAAAGCCGCCATTACCGTCACAGCTATCCTGGCCGGCACCAGCGCCAGCAGTCCGGACGGACTCTCACTGATGTTGGGCAGTCTGGGGTCGCCACCGACCTTGCTCCAGCTGGGCAGCCCGACACCCCCGGCGCCCCGTCATCAGGATGGCCAGCCGACAGCCCGGGAATAGCCCCCAATGGCACAGCAGTCTGGCAGCCCAGCACCCGCCCCCTCTACGGGGGGCCTCCAGAACACACAGGCCGGCCCCCCCGGCCCGGTAGCTCTGCAACTTTTTTTGCACCGCTGGATCCAACTGGCGCAGGAGAGCTCATTGAGGAGAACAAACCATGACCATGTTGCCCCAGGGGACCCAGCCATCACCCACCCCGGAAACCCGGCCCGCGCCCGTCACCCGCGCACCGTCTCTTCCCTGTGCTTTTGGCTATAGCCTCGCCAGCAGGCCTGGCTCATCCCGCCTCCCTGCCTGCGCCCAGTCCCTGCCCACCGAACTGCTGTGCAACATCTTCAGTTTTCTGCCGCTGGATGCACACAGCCACTGTGCCCTGGTGTGTCGTCACTGGTATGCCTGTGTGCCTCCTACCCGAACCAGGCTGGCCCGCTGGCGGGAGCAACACCCATGGCTGCCCTATTTGCCCTGCTCCCGGCTGGCGCTCAGTTACAGCAGCCGTATTTATCCCTGGCTGGCCAGACAGCACTGTCCTCTTGTGCCGGAACTGCAACGCCAGCATCACGAATGGCTGCACCAGGAGAATCACCTGCAACAGGGCCCGTTCAGGCACCAGCAAGACTTGCAGACCGCGCAGCAGCAGGAGCAGACCGCCCAGTCTTTCCTGACCGGGCTTGTTCTCTACAGCCTGAGCCAGCAGGTTGTGCAAGCCAGGCACCTGACCCTGCGCCCGGTTCCCCTCGCCTGGCCCGACCAGCAGACCGTCAACCGCTGCTTGTTCAGTCATTGCAGCCGCTGGCTGGCGGTGACCTGTATTATCCCCGGCGGCGGGATAAACCAGGGAAGATCCCGCGTGCTGCATCTATACGGCTACGAGGAGGGAAGCTGGAGGCAGCAAACCCTGGTTGGTGCACCAGACAAGCCCGTCTCAGTGATCGCTTTTACCGCCACCCCTGCCGACAGGCTGCTCAGTGCGCATGGTCCAGATGTCCGTATATGGCGAAAACAAGCACACACAGGAGACTGGCACAGCTCACTGCTGTGCCGCACACTGTCGTCATACTCCATCTACATGATCACCGCCATGCGCAACGGCGATATCATTACCTTGTCAGACAGAAGACAGGCCGACGCCCTGGACTCCACCGGATTCCTCATGTTGATTTCCCTTTGTCAAGGAGATAGCTGGGCACCGGCGACAGCCTACTTTGACGCCTTTCTTCCCCGCATAACCTCACTTTCTTCCAGGTCATGCCGACTGGTGCTGGGAGGTGGCTGCTCGCAGCAATGCACCGACACTCGTCACATCAACAGCCTGCACTTCTGGTACAAGGACCCAGGTGCCAACAGCCCGGGCGGATGGCGCCATCACCAATCCCTTGTTGAAGAGCAGAACGACTATCTGCAAGGTGCCATGTTCAGCCCCGGCGCCGACCTTCTCCTGCTCCGGTTCTCACAGGGCCTGTTTTCCTTGTGGGCACTGGATGCGCAGTGCCGCCTGTGCCAGATACCATTGGCTGTGCCGCGCTGCCAGCCGGCGCGGACCGGATGGAACCGGCTGGCACATTTTCGCGGTGATGGCAGGCAGTTGGCGGTGGCCTGCAGCCCGCACAGGATCCAGTTCCTGCACAGCACTGCCAGCGGCGCCTGGCAGGTCGGCGACACCCTCGAACGCCCGTTTCAAGCGGATGACAGACGCGAACCCGATGACACGCATTGCGTCATACGGCTCTCTTCCAGCGGCCGCTTCCTGATGTGGCTCACCGCCTGGCGGGTGGAGATATGGCAGCGGGACCCTGGCAATCCCTGGCGCCGGGTTGTCGAGCGCACAAGCCCGGAGGGCGCACACCCGATGCCACAAGCCGGTCTGCTGCGACACGGCGAGGCCATATGGACACTGGTAGCCGATCCGGTGCAGTCCCTGTGTATTCACGGCCCCGATACGCAAGGACAACTCATCGAGAAGGGCCGCATCACCACCACCGATATCCATAGCGGCTCCAATGCCCAGAGTGCGGACGGACTCTCGTTATTGCTCGGCCGCCTGGGCGCGGCGCCAGTCATGCTGCATCTGGATGTTCCCGCCAACTCTGACAGCCGTGATCCCGATCGCCCGGAGCACTCCGGCCAATAGCCATTGGTGTCGCAGCCATGTGTGCCACAGGATTGCTCCAGGGATTGTGTGGCCTCCCGGGGCCCGGGCACAGGCCGGCCTGTACCCATGGGTGAAATATGGGAACAAGCCGGGAACAAGGCGCCGCAGCCGCCTGCCTCCCGGGCACAGCACAAGAGTGCCTGGACAGGCTGTCCCTGGCGTCAATCTCCCTGTCCTGCAGGTTACCGCCCCGGCACCGCCAGTGTTTACAGACAGCAGCGACCGCGCACCGCCCTCTGCAACTTTCCGCGCACTGCCCTCTGCAACTTTCCGCCTACTGCTGTATCCAACATCCAACCATGTGCCGAACGTGCAGAACCTGCTGGGAAAACAATTGAGGACAGACAGCTATGGACATGTTTGCCGGGCTCCCCCATCCATCACCGTCTCAAAGCTTGGGAACCACGCCATCCCTGGCTGGCCATGAGCCGTCGGCCTCACGCGCGCCTGGCTATCGTCTCGCCAGTGTCCAGGCCCTGCCCAACGAAATGCTTTGCACGATATTCGACTACCTGCCGCTTTCTGCACACAACCAGTGTGCCCTGGTGTGTCGCCGCTGGCATGCCTGTCTGCCTCTCACGCGAATCAAGCGCGCTCAATGGCTCGAACGCAATCCAGGGTTGTCGCCTTTGTCATTCAACCGATTGGCACAGGGTTACAGCAGCCGCACAGCGCCCTGGCTGGCAAGACAGCACCGCCCTGTGTTGCCGGAACTGCAACGCCAGTATCAGCAATGGCAGGACCTGCTGCAGCGTCTGGAACCAGGAGCCGTCATGGGGCGGGGAGACTTTCTGGCTGGCCATAAAAAACAGATACTGACAGCAGAGCGCTTCCTGTCCGGGCTGGTGCGTTTCCATATGAAGCAGCAGATACTCCAGGCCAACCGATTGACGCTAAGCCCGGTTCCCTTCAGCTGGCCCGACAGGCAGGTCGTCACCGGCTATTTATTCAGTCCCTGCAGCCGCTGGCTGGTTGTCACCGGCGTTTTCTCCCAGGACCAGCACCGCGCCTTCCCCCACTTCCTGCATCTGTACGGCTACGAAAATGCGCGCTGGACACCGCAAACCCTGGTCCCTGCGGCTTGCGAACCTGTCTCGGTGACCACTTTCACCTATACCCCATCCGACGCACTGCTCAGCGCCCATGGCTCTGAAGTGCTGGTCTGGCGCAAACAGCCGGACACAGGGGACTGGCACCGCTCAACGCTGTGCTGCACACTCCCGTCGTACAGCATCTACATGCTGGCCCCCATGTCCAACGGCGATATCATCACCCTGTCTGAAAACAAGGATAGCGACAACCGCGAACAGACCGGATTCGTGCTGTTGATTTCCCGCTATCAAGACGATAGCTGGGCGGAATACATACCCTACTTTGACACTTTTTTGCCCCGTACAAACGCTATAGAGCCCAGGTCATGCCGACTGGCGTTGGGAGGAGGCTGCTCACCACGATGTCACAACAACCGCCACGTCAACACAGTGGATCTCTGGTACAAGAGCACCGGTGCCAACAGCCTGGGAGGATGGTGCTACAGGGAGTCAGTCCTTGCAGAGAGCAGCGCCCATCTGCAGGGAATAGTCTTCAGCCCACAGGGAGACTTGCTGCTGATCCGGTTGCTGAACAGATGCTTTTCCCTGTGGGCACTGGATACCGAATGCAACCTGCTGCGCATGCCACTGAATGTCCCGCGCAGCCTGCCTGAAAGTATGCCATGGACGCATCTGGCCAAATTTCGCAGTGATGGCCGACAGTTGGCCGTGGCCTGCACCCCGTACAGAATCCAGTTCGTGAACCGGCATGAAGACGGCAGCTGGCAAGTCGGCAACACTCTGGAGAGCCCGCCTCAAGCCGGTGACAGGCTTGAATCCGATAACGCGCCTTGCGCCATGATGCTTTCTTCCAACGGTCGACTACTGGTATGGCTCACCAGCTGGCGGGTGGACATCTGGCAGCAGGGGCCTGCCGATCTCTGGCACAGGGTTGTACAACGAACAAGGCAGGCGGCCATGCACGCCATGCCACAGGCCGGTCTGCTGGGCGAACTCGTATGGACCCTGGCCACCGATCCGCTGCCGTCCCTGTGGCTTCACAGCCTCAACGCACAAGGCCAACTCATCCAGAAGGGCCGCATCATTGTCACCGACCTCGTGACCAACGTGAACGCCCATAGTCCGGACGGGCTGTCATTAGTGCTCAGCCGCCCCACCGCCACACCCCTGGTGCTGCAGCTGGAGGCGTCTGTGAACCCGGGCCCCCAGCCTGGAGACATCCAGCCCTGAACGCCGTGTAGCCCTCGTCTACAGCCACTCAATCCGCGCCCGGGCCTTTGTTGTACCCGGCGCCGGTCTCCTGTGCACAGCGACTGACAAGAGCGTCAGGCCCTCCGGCATGGCTGCAACTTTTCGCCCGCGACACAATCCAACGGACCTGGAAAACAGAGTAAGGACTGGCTCCTATGGCCATGCCCCCCAGCAGAATCCGGCCACAGTGGTTACCGGCTCCGGAACCAGGGCCGCCTGCCGCCCTCAACTGCCCGGATCCCCGGGCGTCTGGTGGGGCTTGTGCCTCCTTGCCCGGTTCATCAGGCTCACAGGCCGCCCCCGCGACACTTCCCACCGAACTGCTCTACAAAATTTTCAGCTACCTGCCAGTCTCCACGCACTGCCAGTGTGCCCTGGTGTGCCGCCACTGGTGCAACAGCCTGCCCAGTACCCGCCTGTGCCTGGCCCAGTGGCGGCAGCTGCATCCGCCACTGCCACATGCGAGCAGGACCAATCTGGAACAAGGGTACAAAAGCCGCAGCTATCCCTGGTTGGCAGCCCAGCGCTGTGCGCTGGTGCCCGCCCTCGAATGCCAGTACCAGGAATGGCTGCACCAGCAGGACGAACTGAAAAAGAGCCGGCGCCTGCGCCTGAACAATATTCAGGAGGCACAGCAGCGGGTGCAGGCGGCAGGCTCCTGTCTGGCAGGTCTGCTGCGCTACAGCCTGCACCAACAAATGGTGCAGGCCGATCAGATACGCCTGGATCCTGCGCCCATCCACTGGCCAGATACAGAGGGCGTCTCCCGCGCAACATTCAGTCCCTGCAGCCGCTGGCTGGCCACCTGCGTCCCGTCAAGGGGGAGAATCCCGCCCTTTTTCCTGCGCCTGCACGGCTGGTGCAATGGCAGCTGGCAAACACAAAGATTGCACGCGCCTCCGGCAGAGCCCGTCAGCCTGTGCCGGTTCACCCAGACGCCGGTGGACAGGCTGCTGAGTGTTCAGGGGGTCAATGTACGGGTCTGGCGCAGGGAGCCCGACACCGGAGACTGGCATCACAGTGTGCTGTGCCGTACCCGCAGCAACTACGTCATTTACATGGTGTCCACAATGATGAACGGCGACATCATCACCCTGTCGCGCAAAACCATCGGCGAAGACAGCGGGTTCCTGATGCTCATTTCCTGCTACAGGGAGGAAGACGCAGACTGGGATCCTGCGACCCCTTACTTCAGTCACCTGTGGCCGCGTACCACCTCAAGCGCGATGCGGTCATGCCGTCTCGCGCTGGGAACCAGAGCCTTGCTGCACCCTGACCGTCCCGAGGACAACTACCGCACCAATGTCATACAAATCTGGTACAAGAATCCGAAAACGAGTGCCCCGGCCGGCTGGTGCTGCCAGGTCACGGTTCTTGCGGAACACCACATTGTTGTGCAGAAAACGGCCTTCAGCCCCGATGGCAACTATCTGCTGGGCTGGCTGTCCAACGGCCAGCTACGCCTGTGGGCTCTGGATGCGCACTACCGTCTGCAGCCCCGGCCCTTGTCACTGTCATGCCAGCATCCCTATGAGCCTTCACTGTCCCAACTGGCCCCCTTTCGCGCCGATGAGAAACAACTGGCAGTGGCCATCTCCCCGCACCAGATTCAGTTCTGCGACCAGAATGCAGACGGCGACTGGCACAACGGAATCACCATAGAACGCCCACCACAGCCTGATGATCCACCTGACGATGTCCTGCGCGACCTGCTGCTGACACCCAGTGGGAGCATTCTGGTATGGCTCACCTTCTGGCGGGTTGCCATCTGGTCCGAGGATCCTGCGGGTCGCTGGCACCAGCGGATGGAACGCACCAGGGAACAACACTCGCGCTTCCTGCCCCAGGCCTGTCTGCTGGAGCACGGCGAGGCCGTGTGTACCATGGCCGCCGATCCGACCTTGTCCTTGTGGATTCATGGAACCGACAGTCAAGGGCAACTCATCAGAAAAGCCTGCATCGCCATAGATACCCCCCTGCGGGGGATAGGTGCCAACAGTCCGGATGGGCTCTCCTTGCTGCTCGGCTTCATGAATGAGGCACCGGCCCTGTTACAGGCAGGCACCTGCACAGAAAAACCTGGCACCCGCCGTCATGTCCAGGCCATGTAAGCCGCCTGCCAGCAACCACCTCCCCCCCTGGCCCGGACCGGGGGAACTTGCCACCGGCCCGGCGGTCTGATCGCCAACACAGCAGTGACAGACAACCCCCGATGATCATCCCTGCAGCCAACAAACACCCGGCGCTCTCTTCGACCACCGGCAAGAGCCCTGCGGCACAGCCTTGCCCTGCACTCTGGTCACTCATGACAAGCCCGCCAGGCGGCGCTCGTCGTCCCTGGGCGGTCTGCGCCAGCTCACAGATGCCACTTGCGGCGCCAATCCTGACCACCGACCTGCTGTGCCTGACATTCAGCAACGCGATGGTCGGGTACAAGCGTCTCCCTGATATGCGCATACACCCAGCCCCGGTGGCTGGAACTCCAGCCTTTGTTGTTGCAGACAATCGCCGCGTCACAAGAGCAGGGAGACAGCCATCCCGAACTGGCTTCTGCCGTTGCGGTCAACACGAACTGTCGCTGCTACGCCCTACCTGAACAGCCCCCCCCCGAATAATGCAGATGAAGACTGCAATCTCCCGGGCCGGGGGCCCAAAGACGCCTCTGGCGCACAAAGGTAATTACCAATGGTCATGCCAACCGGTGTCCTCCCTCTGTCCAAACGAGCCCGGACGCAACAGGAGTCTGCCTCCCCGTCTGAAACGGCACCCGGCGCACAGCCGCCCACAGCCGGCCAGCTGGCCCAGGCTCGCCCCCTCACCCCCACTTCTTCGACTGGTGGCATCCGGGCCTGTGCCCAGACACTGCCCGCCGAAATGCTGCGCCAGATATTCAGCTATCTCCCCATTTCCGCACAGGACCAGTGTGCGCTGGTGTGTCGCGGCTGGTACGCCACTGTGCCCGACACCTGGCGCCAGGTAACGCGCTGGCTGAGGCATCAACCTCCCCAGTTGCGACAAACCAGTCGTTTCATGGCCATGGCCTACAGTTGTCGCCTTCATCCCTGGCTGGCTTCCCTCAACTGCAGGCAGCTTCCTCTCCTTGAGTGCCAGTATCAGGAGCTGCTGCGGCACGAGCAGACAGGACATGAACGCAGCCAACCGCCGCCACCCGAACAGCAGGCCAGGGTGCGGCGCGAGCAACGCTTTTTTTCCGGCCTGTTGCTGTACGTCCTGCACCATCAGATTATTCAGGCTGAGCAGCTGAGTCTGAGAGCCGCTGTCCTCCAGGACCGGACGGGGACTATAGTGGCCGGGGCTTTCAGCCCCTGCAGCCGCTGGCTGACGACAATCCAGCGGCTGGAGGAGCAGGGTGCAATCCACTCTTGTCTGCATGTGCATGGCTGGACACAGGGTGCCTGGCAACCGGAAATGAAATCCCTGCCAGATCCGGCGCCAGAAATCGCCACGTTCAGTGAAAGCCAGCCGGGCACACTCGTCAGTGCCCACGCCGGCGGCCTGGTGCATACATGGCACAGAAACAAGGAAACCGGCATCTGGCAGCTCCGACACAGGATTCAGGCGCCCTCTGGTCAACAGGTCAAATGCCTCATTGCCAATCCCGATGGAGATCTGATCAGCCTGTCCAGGCGAGAAGGCGCCTCACTCTCACAGCTGCTCTTGATCCCCCATGAACAACAACTGGGCCTTGGCAGCAGTCAGTCGACATTGTATCAGCCGAGCCTCGCCGCCCTTGCCCTGGCACCCGCCAGTCGTCAGCTGGCAGTAGCCATTCGGCCCCTGCTCTCCAGCCAGGAATGCGCTGCCATACACATCTGGGAACGCCATCTCCACTCCCCCTTTCCCGCCGTGTGGGGATTCAGGGAAACAAGACTGGAATATGGTCTGGAAGTGCTTCTGCTGACCTACAGCCCGGATGCCAGCCTGATACTGGGTTTTATGCACGACAGCCGGATTCTCCTGTGGGCGCTGGATAGAGAACGCGCTCTGCAACCACGTCTGGAAGTCACGGCCATCTTCAGCAAGGCCCCGGAGGATGTCAAAAGCCACGTGTTGTTCAGCAGCAACAGCCAACGGCTGGCCCTGCCTCATTCCATGCAGGAGACAAGGCTTTGGGACCGCCGGCCCGATGGCAGCTGGACAGCCGGAGAGACTATAGACACCTCGTCTGACGCTGATACCAGCGGCGAAGACAGCCTTCGTTACATCCTGCTGGCCGGAGACGGACAAACACTGGTTCATGTCACTCACACCAGGCTGGGCATCTGGCGGCGGATCGCAGCTGGCAACTGGCAACAGCTTCTCACACGCCAGGCAGGAGATCCGGCTTCCCCCCTGCCGCGCGCCTGGCTGCTACCGCCAGGCCAGCTGCTGTGTGCAACTGTCACCGGACGCGAAGGCGACCTGTGGATCCATGGGCCTGACAACACCGGACAGTTTGTCAGAAAGGCGGCCTTTACCCTGGGAATGCCCGTGCAACTGTTGTATCCCAGTCAGGATGGACTGTCCCTGCTGCTGAGCTGTATCCCTGGACAAGAAACTCTTGTCCAACTGGCACCGCCGCAGGAGCCGGCAGCGCCTGAGCCGAGCCCTGGCGACCATGACGACTCTTGACGCCAGCGATGCCATTGACCAGGGGCGTCGCGACACTACCGAAACAGGGACAGGCACAGGATCCGCCACAGCCCCATCGCCTCTATGGACGCCAGCGATGCCATTGACCAGGGGCGTCGCGACACTACCGAAACAGGGACAGGCATGCAGCTGAGCCACGGGTTTTCCGCATAATCGGGGGACACAAAAGCAAGGAAGCTCTGCCTGAGGCCGTGGCCCTCCCCGCTGCATGGGTATGCATCCGCAGGAAAGGCAGGCGCACCAACTTCATTGATAACGTGCTATCAGGAAAGGAATAGCACCGCCTCACAGTGATTAAGGTACGACCCCGGAACCGAATATGACCGCTCCCGATGATAACGTGCTATTCAGACAAGGAATATCACGCTCAAAAGGGGTGCCTCCATGTCCATCATGCCTCGCGCCTTGATCACTCCCTGTCTCGTCCTGTCTCGTCCTGTCTCGTCAGAAAGTAGCGCTCACGGCCTTGCGTAAGCTGGTGTCAGCGTGCAATCCATCCTTGATAACGTGCTACCAACCCGAATGTTCAATCGCAAAAGACTGCAATACAGGCTGTATTCTCTCCCTTGATAACGTGCTATCAGCAACAAGTTCCGGCCACAGACCCCGCCAAGGATTTCACTGGCGCAAGCCTTCTTTGATAACGTGCTACTGCGCAAGAGAGGACAGATATTTTCCTGACACCCTGTGCACTTCCGGCTATCGAGTCTATCAATCTCTCCCCAATCCAGGGCTGCCGACGCTCACAACAGCAGACGCAGCACCCTGCCGCCAGGCTACGGAGACTTCCGCCCGGGTCCCGGACCAGGTCGCCCGGAAACCACGCCCCCGCTGTCACCAGATATTGTTCCGCTCCGGCTGCCAGCCATTCGGATAACTGTCAACCAGTGCCGAGCGCGCAGGAGATGTCGACGAAGGCGCCCGGGTTGCTGACACCCCCCATACCTGACCGCTACACAGCTGCACGGACAAAGCGGCAACAACCGCCTGAAGCGCCGCAACTTTCCGGCTACCACAGAATCCACCACTACCACGCCACCAATGAGGAGTCTCAGGCCATGGCCCCGGACAACATCCCGCCTGCACCTGGCACGGCACCAACACCCGCAGCTCCTCCCGGCACCCTGCCGGGTCCGGCAGCTTTTGGCTACGCGCTCGCCAGCCGGCCCGGCTCATCCGGCACCGGTGCCAGTACCACCGGCGTCACTGCCCAGAACCTGCCTGCCAACTTGTTGGGCAAAATATTTGGCTTGCTGGCGCACTCCACGCACAGCCAGTGTGCTCTGGTGTGTCACCACTGGCATCGCTGTCTGCCGCGCACCCGGATAAAGCTGGCCTTGTGGCTGGAACAAAACCCGTGCCTGCAACAGTCGCCCCTGTGCCGCCTGGCTCCCGGTTGCAGCAGACGTACTTACCCCTGGCTGGCCAGCCAGCACTGTGCACTTTTGCCGGAGCTACGACGCCAGCATCGGGAGTGCATACTGCAACAGGAGCGGCTCAGGCAAGGCACGCTCGAACACTGGGACAACGCCCGGCTGGCGCTGCAACGGCAGCAAGCGCAGACAGCAGAGTCCGGGCTCGCCGGGCTGCTGCGCTACAGCCTGCACCAGCAAACAGTGCTGGCGCCACAGCTTCCTCTGGAGCAGGCTCCCATCAGCTGGCCACCAAAAGAAAAAGTCATGAGTTTTCTGTTCAGCCCCTGCAGCCGCTGGCTGGCGACAGGCGTTGTCTACGAAGGCCTGGCAGGTGCCATCTTTCTGCGCCTGCATGGCTGGCACAATGGCAGCTGGATCCAGCAGAACCTGCCCCCCACAGAAGCCGGGCCTGCCTCCATATTCGAGTTCCCCTATACGCCGCCGGACACACTGCTGGCTGCTCATACCATCAGCCTGCTCGCCTGGCAAAGAGAACCGGACACCAACAACTGGCACAGCGTTTCTCTGGGCCGCACCCTTCCCTCCTACCGCATCTACGCCATCGCGACCCTGGCTGACGGCGACATCATCGCGCTGTCACGCAAAAAAGACGGAAACGATTCCGGATTCCTGATGTTGATTTGCTCCTGGCAGCACAACCAGTGGGCACAGGCCATTCCCTGTTTTGAGCTCACCATTGCCCAAGGCTTCTCCTGCTCTCCCAGGTCACACCGGCTGGCACTGATGACCTCCGCGCAGGATGCCAGCTCCGGTCGCCACACGAGCAGCTTCACGGTCTGGCACAAGAACCAGGGCATTCTGGCCGGATGGATCAGTCAGGTATCCGTCCTTGACGAGCACAACGCCGCTTTGCAGGAGGCCAGCCTGGGCCCGCAGGGCGACCATCTGCTGGGCCGGCTGTCGAATGGACAACTCCGCCTCTGGCCACTGGATGCGCACTGCAACCTGCTGCCGGCGGCATGGACCCTGTCCTGCGATCAGGCCACACCTCCCCTGTTGAGCCAGATGGCACCCCTTCGTGGTGATGGAAGGCAATTTCTGGTAGCCCTCTCCATGACCCGTCTCCAGTTTGTGCATCAGAATGCACAGGGGGAATGGCAGCTCATGGGGGTGCTGGACCGCCCGCCAGAACCTGATGACAGACCGGAACCCGGGAACAGGCTGCGTGCCATCCTGCTGTCTGCCAGCGGTCAGACACTGGTGTGGCTCACCAACTGGTGGGTGGAAATCTGGCACCAGGACATGCTCAGCTGTTGGCGCAAGGTTGTGAGACGCACCAGAAGGGAGGGCACAGGCACTGTGCCGCAAGCCTGCCTGCTGCCGCACGGTGAGACGGTGTGCACCACAGCAGCCGATCCAACACTGTCCCTGTGGGTGCATGGTCTCAATAGCGAAGGAGAGCTCGTCCGCAAAGCCTGCATTCCCTGCCCGGCTCCCTTGAGTGGAACACGCGCCAACAGCCCGGACGGACTCTCCCTGATGCTGGGCTATGCGGACGCAATACCGACGCTGCTGCACATGGCTCCCCATACGCACTCTGGTACCGATCACCAGGGGCCGGGCCGGGAATAGAGGACAGGAACCACAAGAACAGGACAAGGACAGGAAAAGGACAGGAAAAAACCGATCAGGAAGGAAAAGAAAAGAGAAGAAAAAAGAAAGAAAAAGCAATGGCCCCACTGACTTGCCCATCCACATGGCTGCCACCAAAAACACAACGTCCATTGATCAGACGCAGATGCCTTCATATCACCAGCCCCTGCTGACCCCCCCCCTCTGGCAGCCACTGTTCTTTCTTGTTCACGGCCGCCGATGCACCTGTGCAAACGCCCCCTGCACTGCTGGCCTGGCAGGCAAGCACAGGCTCACACGCACGCGTCCAGCACCAGACGGCACCAAACGAAAAGCTCCGCAACGGTGAATATGATGGCCTTGATCTCAGCTGCCAAGCTGCTCCCGCAACCGGGGCCCCATCGCCTGAACCAGGGCCTCCGGATCCATCGTATCCACAAACTCTTCCACCAGATCATCCAGCTCTCTGGAAGAGATCACCAGGGTGTCCGGTTCATTGCAGGCGGCTCGTAGCGGAGCCTCACAGCTCCAGTCGACATCGGACTCCACCATATGCGGCGGGCACTGCGTCAAGGCGTTGATCAACTGCTCCACCGAATTCATCGCCATCAGTCCCGTGGTCACATATCCTTGTTCTTGCGCAAAAGACTGCTCATACCTCCATGTCATCTGCACACGCAGTGCCCCGCCCTGTCGGCAGACCGTCTCGTACAGACAGCAGCAGAAAGCCCAGCGAACCAGACCATGGTAGCTGTCCTGCATAGTTTGACTCTCCCCCTGACCTGGCGCCAGCCCGTTCAGCAATCTCACCACCTGACTGGACAGCAAGCGATTCCAGCCAGACCAGGGCCCACCCACAAGTACCACCGACCGCCCCCCGGCGATGACCGGACGGCAAGTCCGGAAGGCCGGCTGCTGCATCAACAACCGTTCAACATCAGGCACGCCTTCTGGCTGATCTGTCCATCCTTCTCCCACCGCATGGGTGAGCAGCTCTGACTCCAGACTTGATAATCGACCGCCGTAGCAACAGGGATTGCATGCGCGAAACCCAATGTTTCCCACCATGGGCTCCGCATGGGTATCGAACCAGTCTGATGCCATGTCCGTATGAAACCAGGCCTGGTACCAGGCCTGCTGCAACAGCTGAGCCTGGTTGCGACACCCTTCCAGCCTTGCCAACTTTTCCAGCTGTTCTTTGATACCCAGGTCGAGGGCGCTGAAATTTTGGGCATGCAGCCGGAACTCGTCCTGCTGTACCAGCCAACACACCATATCCTCACCCAACGCTGGCGGGGGGAGGCTCCTGTACAGCTTGCTGATCAATACTTTGACAAAATGCCAAAACATAAAGCGCCAGCGTTGCCAGTCTCCGTGCCGACGGGCCCAGACACCCAGTTGCGTCAGCTGTTGGCGGATCTCCATCTGAATGCCGGACGATTGCAGACAGAGTTCGGACACAACCCCGGCCAGAAACTGAGCCTTGCCATCCAGGTCTGACATCAGTGTTCTCACTGTTGCGGGATTTGTTATCCCTTGAACGAAACAACAACCCAGCACAAAGCCCTCCATGACACGACTTCCCCACAAACACTGCAACAGCTGTGCCTCACTCAGGCGATATGCCCGATCAAGGCGCGCCGCCGTCTCCGACTGCGCAGCGAGCCCGGAGGGCTTCTCGACCACGGGAGCAGACGCGGCGGGGGGCTCCTCGTCAACCAGACGCAAATGGGCAAGCAGCCATGCCCGCCCGGCAGCGTCCTGGCGCTGCACAAAGTTCTTCACACTGGTACAGACGCGCCTGTGCGCCAGCCTCTCAGCCGGCGGCGCCCGCCGTTTCAGCCGGACTTTCGCCCCTCCCAGATCATGAACCGCCCAGCTTCGCCCGCCATCCAGACTGTACTCAACAACGCTGTGGCCACACCCGAACAGGACGCGCGCTGCTATCCCCCACCTGCGGCACAGGAGCGCATGGACCAGGCAACGATGCCTGCAACTACCCTGGCGTTCACGCAGCAAAAACGCCAGCAAATCCTCGCCGGGCGCCGGTGTCTTCAAGGCCTGGAACGCCCGACAATAGTAGTAAATAGCCCTGACCCGCTCGGCATTTGAACGCGCCTGCGTAATACGCCTGAGCGCTGCCAGCGTTTGCGGCGCCCAGCCAGCGCGATTTTCCGTTGCCTGTGCCACAATGGCGTCCAGACGCTGCAACAAGTCCGGATCACAGCAAGCATCCGGATGAATGCCTTCCGGGCCAGACGCTGGCGCCACCGGATTCTTGTGCCTGCTGTCCGGCTTCTCCAGCACAAAATGAACCATCACCGGATCATCAACACAGAAGCCGGCATCAAGGAAGCGCACATAGTGAAATCCGGTGTCACTGTCCCTGATGACTTCTGTCGTGCGCGGCGGCTTTGTCCCCAGCTGCAACATCTGATCCGCCACATGCACACTCGGCAGGGCTTGCCAGTCGTCTGTATCCTTCAGCGGATATATACCGTAGTACTGGCGATGATCCAGACTCACCGCATCGCCGGGCATGGCAGCCGGCAACACCGCCTCATAGCCACGCTGTCCCGGCGGCACGCCCTCCAGACCTGGACAACCATCGACACAAACAGGTCTCTTGATGGCAAGGCGGGACAGTGTGTCGTCATGATCCGCGCCAAACGTACCTGGCAACACTTTCTCGGTCATGGGTTCGGCATCTTTAGCCGTCCTGGCATCCATCGGAAACGGGACAGACTTGTGCAAACGGGGCGGCAAAAACCGATGTGTCCCGTCGCCCGACTGCACGCACAAAGCATGGATGCGCCGCCACAGCAGTTGCCATTGCCAGGGGCTGTGCGGCCATGACAGGTACAAGGCACTCACTCTCTTTACACAACTATTGTTGCAGGGAATGTCCAGCGTCTGCTGCTGGGCCGGCGATGGGGACAACAGCTTCAGGGCGCGCTCCTGCTCAGCCTCTGGCAGCTTGTGGCACCACCGCTGCTGCATGTGGCGGTACAGGGACACCACCAGCCCCGGGCCTGCGGGCGGCGTCGCCGGCAAGCCGGTCTCCTGTCGCCAGCGCACCTTGATCAACTCAGACAGCAACAGCTCCCGCGCCTGCTCATCCGACAGCCCGGAGGGCAACACCAGGCGTCCTTCTTGTTCGCCCCGGTGCGCGCCCCCTGTCCAGATGGTCAGTGGCCGGTCCAGCCACTGACAGCGGTTGACCCATTGCGTCAGATCCACCCGGGGCCTGTCGCGCTCTTCACTGATGACCGTCACGGCAGACAAACTGGCCCGGTCGCTGGACGCCGCCCGTAGATACATCTTGTAGTGGCTGTCGAACAGGGCCTCTACTTGCCGGGGTGAACAGCCTTTGCAGGCGCGCACGAGCTGCATGAGACTCTGGTTGACAGGCCGCAGCATCAAGCCCTTGTTCTGCGCGATCTGGCACAGCTGCCGGTGCCAGACCGCCAGCTGCCTGACCTGGGCTTCCTCCACCTGCCCTGCCGCCGACTGAAGTGCAATCGCAGTCAACTCCTCATGGCTGTAGTCCGGTAACACCAGGCGTCGGAACCGTCCCAGCAGGGCTGGCGAAAAGACATGACGTCCAGGCAAACCCTCAGCCGCTGGATTGACGGTGGCAAAAAGGTGGAACCCGGGCGCCGCCTCGCCCGCCAGGGCCGCATTGAGCTCCCCTTCCAGATAGCGACTTTCCACCAGATTGAGCTCCGATACCACCAACACTTTCCCCTCGGTGCGCGCCTGGCGCAGGGCCGCACACAACGACTCCCAGGGACAATCAGCGGCGCACAGCGGCTCAAGCACGGCTTGGGCTTCACCCTCATGACGGCATTCCTGTTGCCAGAAATCCAGCAGCAGCCGCAGGCTGGCATCCTTGCCCCGCCCTGCCGGACCCTCAATCAACGTGGCCTGGCGACGCCCCGCCGCCAGACGCCCCTGGCGCGCCTGCAAACAGCGGTCCAGATCCCGATTCAGTGCCGAGACCAGTGCCATCACGGCCGGTGGCGAGGTCGCAAAATCCGGTGCCATATGGCGTGCGTACTGGACAAACCGGCTGTCCAGCCAGGCACTGCGCCCGCCTCCACACCGGTCGGCACAGCTCCTGTCCACGGGCACACGCGCCTCCATCCAGACCTCCAGTGCCTGCAGCGCCAGACGCCCGGCTTGATCGCACTCGCCTTCCAGCAAATCAGGTACCGCCTGCAACACCAGCGCATTGAGTCCGGCTGCGGTCAAGACCCCGGCCTCTGACCGGCTGACATACCACCCCAACCAGGCACACAGGTCTACCAGATCGCGCGCTGTGAACACACGACCCGGCAGCAGGCTGTGACACAGGTCCCAGACACGCATCAAGGTCACGGCCGTTTCCTGAATCAGCGCCGGACTGACATGACGCGCCAGATGCGACTGCAGGGCGGGCAGCACCACCTGCTGGCCCAGAAAATCCTCGTCCAGCGGTGGAAAATGAAGCTGGGGTGCCAGCCGGGCAAAGTCCGGATCCCAGTGCCGCCCCGCGTAGCCGACCGGATTGCCGGTCAGAATCACCCGGTGACGGTCGCTGACCAACAAGGGCCTGCCCTTGATATACACACAGGGCGGCTGGTTCCACAGTCCCTTGAGGCTGTCGAGAACGCCGGGCGACGCCAGGTTCGCCTCGTCAATCACCAGGGTGACCAGCTGCCCGCCAGACGCCGGACAAATGCCAGCCCACTCCAGGATCAGCTGATCACAGGCCTCCATAGTGCGGTCCTGGCCCTGATCCTTCCATACCCAGCGCTGCACCAGATCCCGTTCCGTCGTGCCCGAGCCCACAGATATCACCCGGAAGGGTCCGGCCTGACGCGCGACTTGTGCGGCAAAATGACTTTTGCCCGTGGCCGTACGACCCTCGATCATCAACACCGGCGTCTGCTCAAGACGTTGCCGCAGCCGCGCCAGGCGGCGCTGTTGGCGGTCGGCCTGGTCAGTGCATCCCAGCAGCAAATCCCGGGTGAGCGCCGCCGTAGCAGCCGCTTCGATCCCGACCGCACCGTCCCATTCCAGCACCGCCGGCAACCGGGCTTGCAGCTGGGCCTGCGCCTGTTGCTCGCCCTTGCCTGCCAGCCGATAGCTGGCAGCGGCAAGATCCATCAGCGCCGGATACACATCCTTACAACCTGCGCCCCTGCGCCAACCGGCGGCCAGCGCATCCCCCAGCCGTTTCAGACGCTGGCCACAACGGATGGGAGCCCGGCGCAACCGTTCCTGTAGCAGCTCGTCAGGCTCAAGACCTTTCTCTACCGATACCTGTTTGCAAACATCCGCTCCCCAGATTCTGAGCACGGCCACCAGCACAGACAGATTTTCATCCGTGCAACCAGGATGAAATTCCCATGACAATCCCGGCAGCCAACCGGGCCCCAGCGCACGCATCAGCGTCCACAGGTGTTTTTTGAAAAACGCCCTGTCAAGGACGGCCTGCTCTGGCACCACAGCGACCAGCCGGTCCGGATCCACCCAGTCAACCGGACCGGCATCAGGCCACAGGCGGATACAAACAGCCTTGAGGAAATCACGTACTGGCGGGCAGCCACGGCTACGGTGAGACAACACACTGTCGATACCATGCCGCCAATGGTGCGGGGCGGGTCGATCACTGCCCTCCTGCCGCGCCTGATGCAAGGCCGCTGCCACCAGATTGTCCAGCAGGGAAGCTGTCACAACGGGGAGAGAGCCGGCCCGGGCCGCCAGATGCGCGGGCACACTGGCCCAGGCGCTCAGCAAACTTGTGACCGCCTGACGCAACTGCGCAGTCCGGCTCTCATCCAGCTGCCAGCGACGGCTCAGGGCCGCCCATTGATCAACTGCCGCCAGGGGAACGGCGGCGGCCAGGGCCTGCGACCACAACGGCGAAGCCGAAGTCATACTCTGCGGCCACAGCAGTGTTACCTGAGCTGCCGGAAAACTGCGCCAGCGACCATTGATCAATAACGACGGCGTCTGGCACAGCAAGGATTCCAGCTGCCATTGCAGTTCGGGATTGGTTTCCAGACCAAGGATCATGACCGGCGTCCCCTGCATCAGGGCGTTCTCCAGCGCCGTTTTTCGCAGACCAAACAAGGGACGTTGCTCAGACAACACATGCAGGTCATCGAACAGGACGCCCAATCGGGTCCCCGGGTGCACGCGTATAACCTGCGGTGGCGACTGCCATGACTTCTGCGACGCCAGCCAGGCTGTTATCTGGTCAGCGTCCTGCCAGCTTCTGATACGAACCTGAGGAGACAAGACTCTGGCCAGCGCCCTTTGTTTGGCTGCCGCAGCCGCAGCCGCAGCCGCAGCCGCAGCCGCAGCAAGAGCCTGTTGCGCCCCTGGCGCAGACTCCATTGTCTCGTCATCTGAATCTTCACCAGCAACGGATGCCTTCTGCTTCCCTTCCCACAGAGGAACCAGGTCCCTGTCATTCGAATCATCATGGGCCACGAAAACGCCTGTGCCGCCCTCGCCCCGGTCCGCCGCACGCAAACGGTGCAGCAGGCGCAGCCACCCGGCCGCGCCCAGTGGTGCACTGACAATCAGCCCGGCCCCCCGGGCCAGTCGTTCCTGCAGAACATCTGACTGCTGCCAGCTGCCATCTTCATTGACGCGACCTTGCGCCAGCCACTGATTCAGATTCCAGTTATTGACGACAATCGATCCCGGGCCAGGTTCTGCATGTCGCAGGACGCTTCGTCCCAGCCGCTGAAGTTGCTGATCATCCAGCTCCGTGCGCACAAATGTCAGTCCGTCTGGCAGCTGACGCTGGCAACCATTGCTTTCATAGAGGCCAGTACGCTGCACCTTCAGCCAGGCATGACACAAGACAGCGTCTGACCAGTCTGCGCCCTGCAAAATGACCCGCTGACCGGGCGACAACCGGTCCAGCGCACCGGGGGAGAAACGCATGCGGCCATGAGCGTCAACGCCCATGGAGCCATACAATGTGCGTCGCCAATCGCCTTGCAGGCAAAAATCGATCACCGCATCCCTGTCCGCGTGCACCAGCTCGGCCGTCTGCCTCAGCGGCGGCAGATCCTGCAAGCCGTGCGACCCAATCCAGTCAAGGGTCAGTTCGGGACGCACGACGCGCCGCCAGAAATCCATGCCGGGCGGGCGGGCTGCATCGATTGCTGGCTGGTATTGCTTCTGCGACAGCAATACCAGCAGCCGCACATGGCTGCCCAACGGCTGCCGGCTTTTGCTGCAACGGTCGAAACAGGATGGGTTGTCCGGGTCGAGCAAGTCGTTGTAGGCGACCAGCTGGGCCGCAGACAGCTTTCTGCAATCGAGCACCAGACACAGCGGCCGTTGGGGGGAGGATGAGGCATTGTCAAAAAGCCGCCCTGGTGCTCTGAGCAGGCCCCCGCTGTCGGTCAGACTGACACGCAGCGTCAGACTATCCTGGAGCAGTCCCTCCGGCTCCTGCACCAACACCAGGTCCGCGCCGCCCGCCCCTTGCTCATCCAGCAAAGCCTGCACCGGTGCTGCCGCATCGAGCAGCACACAATCGAAAGCCACCCGCTTCTGGGCAGCAGGACAAGAGGGCACAGGCGAACAGCTGGCGGCCTCCACTTGTGATGGCCTTTCCGACTCGCCAGCGGACAGCTGCCCGGCTTCCTGATGCTCCATGGCATCAGTCTCCTGCGACACCCCCGCTCCGGCATCGCACAGCCCTGATATCGGTGGCTGTCGATGCGGAAAAAAACGCATTGAATCCATGTAAAAATTCCCTTTGATACTGCCACTGGCCACAGACTTCTGGCACAGCCTTTCCCAGTATTTAGAGAACAAACGGCAGTCAAAGTTCAGGGATCCTGAAAAAGAACACAACAGCGACTCCGCCTGCAACATCCTCCTGCGCCATTCCCGCCTCTGCCCCGTCATGGCTGCCAAGGCGGGAATCCATCAAGCACCAGCAACAGCGAACTGCCTGAAAATCTACCCGCCCCTGTGCAATGCACTCCGGTCAAACTCATACAGGGAGAAAGACGATCGCAGCAGGCTGGAGCAAGACAACAAGTGCAACCTGGAGCAAGGCTGGACAATCAACACAGCAGGCTCCGGCAGCTGCCGGGTCATGGACCATAGAATGAACACCTCTACAAGCTGCAGACGGTTCAGGTCAACCTGAGCCTACTTACGCCAGAAATATTTGATCAGGTTCATCCGATCGCCGTTAACGCCGGGCATCACCTGGCAAGAAAGGGAGGCGACTCAAGAGCCGCGCGACTTCTGCATCGTAGAAACTGATGTGCACCATCCCACTGATCAGGCTTGCTCAGGAATCCCGGCCGCAACACAACACAATCAGCGGGAGCCATCACTTCTGATCGGGGAGAAACACTCTGGAGTCTGGAGTCTGGAGTCTGGAGTCTGGAGTCTGGAGTCTGGAGTCTGGAGTCTGGAGTCTGGAGTCTGGAGTCTGGAGTCTGGAGTCTGGAGTCTGGAGTCTGGAGTCTGGAGTCTGGAGTCTGGAGTCTGGAG